>Ga0129310_1000036_pt1 | contig 182528 bp, 155 predicted proteins | sample Go1ome_2_FD_94433 | JGI IMG/M metagenome (GOLD analysis project Ga0129310, IMG submission 94433) | Western lowland gorrila individual fecal microbial communities from Wisconsin, USA - Go1022A metagenome | ecosystem: Host-associated > Mammals > Digestive system > Large intestine > Fecal...
CGACTTTCTTGTCTTCCATCAGGAATTTGAAAACGGCATCGTAAATAGGGTTGGCTATGATGGTCATAATGCTTATGGTTTGATGATGAAGCAAATGTACCTCTTTTTTTTGAATAGCAAGCGGATGGAAAGGTTAAATCTTCTATCGGAAAGGTTTTTCGGACATTGTATTGCCGACGAGATAGTAAATGAGGAATCTCAGACTGATATTCTCTCAGTTTAACGCTCCTAAATTAATCCACATTTTTGAGCTGTTTAGTGCGTACTGTACCGCAGTTGGTACGAATGTAAATCAACACACAAAGCTGAACAATCAGAAGAGAGTATCTATGTCTGGGAATAGGGCCGATAACAATTTCTTTTCTCTATAGAGTATCATGACCGATCATATCCCACTGAAAAAAGTAAGATATCTTCGTGGGCAAAGTAAGATATGTTCCCGGGCAAAGTAACACCGCTTACTTGGCTCACGAAGTCCACATACTTTTCTTTACAACAACAGATAGACCTCACAGCCCTTTCATGTCAGTGACGATCATTTCAATGAATTACGAGAGATTTCGTAAAATACAAGAGGAATCGGCCTCTTGCGATTAAGCTGGCCGAAAAAACTATATTTCATGAATAGGAGGATGAGAATCCGCACTATGTAGATGCAGCCTGTCGGGGCAATCGATGACCTTCCGCAGATTCCCGAACCGGAAGGTTCTTATGTTTGAAATTGTAATTCAATACCTATATATAAAGGAATAAGAAAGAAACGGGCTGACAAATCAAAGGGTGTCAAAAATAAAAAAAGGTATTGTGGAAACAATAGAGTTTTACAGAATAAGAAACAGGGTGATTGAGAATCAGTGCCCTAAAATCTTATTCGATATATTTTCTAATATAATTAATTGAATATCAATGGTGAAAAACGGGTCTGATTCTAGCCGAACCGGGTAAGGGGACTATGTCTCTATTTTTTAGTAAAATGAAGCCGTGATGGTAATCAGAAGATTAATTCAAGATTATTCCTCTGAAATTGCTTTCAGACGATTTAATGAATAGTTATCATGGAAAATGCACCAATTCATACTCTAGGATTCTTCCCTTCTATTGGAAAAATAGATTATCTTATAGCTATTATCCAAATAAATTCTACTTTTGCATCGCAACATCTTCCCCTAGAAGCGTTGTATTGTTCCAAATTTTGTTTAATTTTGCAGCGTTGTTCCTCGGATGGTGTTCCGGGAATTACTGAAAATTAAATATATAGGAAGCGTTTAGCTTTATCCTCATCTTTAAAATCGCCAAATTTTAGATAACAGGGATAAACAATACAGACGCTCACCAATTCTATACATACAGCCATCGTTGTGTGCATATAGTATTGCGTGGGGAAGATGTTGTTTATTTGTTATCGGGTGTTTGGCGATACCTAAAGGTGGATAAACGAATCAGTTCCCACGCATCCTTTTATGTAAAATTGCCATTCGGGGAATTGGGGCACCAATAATAACGACAAAGTGCTATTTAATTCTTTTGAGTTTCTTGTGTTTCTGCCGATCGTGTTTTTACTCTATTGGTTTGTGTTCAGGTCATTAAGGTGGCAGAATTTATTTGTAGTGGCGGCAAGCTACCTGTTTTATGGCTGGTGGGACTGGCGTTTCCTTATTCTGATTGCCATTACTACTTTTTGCAGTTTTGCCAGCGGCGTATGGTTGGAGAAGTGTGAAGGGCAACGTGTCAGGCAGAAATGGATTAGTGCATCAAACATCCTGCTTAATCTGGTGATTCTTTGTATCTTCAAGTATTATAACTTTTTCGGAGAGAATCTGGCCGAATTATTCAGTGCTTTCGGTATGCAGTTGGATTGGGTGACTTTGGATATTCTTCTGCCTGTAGGCATCAGTTTCTATACGTTTCAGGCTTTAAGTTATACCATTGATGTGTATCAGCATAAAATAAAACCCACCCGTGATGTGGTTGCTTTCTTTGCCTTTATCAGTTTCTTTCCGCAGTTGGTTGCCGGTCCTATTGAAAGAGCCACTCATCTTTTGCCGCAGTTTCTGGCTCCCCGTACATTCAGTTATGAAAAGGCAGTGGATGGTATGCGGCAAATCCTGTGGGGATTATTCAAAAAGATGGTGGTGGCAGACAACTGTGCGGTGGCAGTCAATCTTATTTTTGATGAGTATCAGACTTTGGATGGCTTCAATCTTTTCTTGGGAGCCATCTTCTTTACTTTCCAGATATATGGTGATTTTTCCGGATATTCCGATATAGCGATTGGTACGGCACGCTTGTTTGGCATTCAGTTGATGCGTAACTTCAATTTCCCTTATTTTTCGCGTGACATAGCTGAGTTTTGGCGTCGGTGGCACATCTCACTGACCACTTGGTTCCGCGATTACATTTATATTCCTTTAGGCGGTAGTCGTTGTGGCAAGTGGAAAGTGGCGCGCAATACCTTGATTATATTCTTAGTCAGCGGTTTTTGGCATGGGGCCAACTGGACTTTTATCTGTTGGGGAGCTTTTCATGCGTTACTTTTCTTTCCGCTGTTCATGCTGGGGAAAAACAGAAAGTATCAGGATGTAGTTGCAAAAGGGCGGTTGCTGCCTTCTGTAAAAGAAGCTTGTCAGATGGTTTTTACTTTTTTATTGGCGGTTATAGGCTGGATTATATTTCGGGCTGAAACGATTCGTCAGGCATGGGACTATATGATTTGTATGGTCACTAAGTTCCACATTTGTATGCCGGAATATGGGAAGAAAGCGTTGGTCTACATTTTAATATTGTTGATAGTAGAATGGTTGCAGCGTGAAAAACAATTCGGTCTGCAATTGGAACTCAAAGGCATGTTCCGTTATCGTACGGTGCGGTGGGGTATTTATTATCTCCTGTTTATAGTCTCTCTTGTGCTTGCAGGGCAGCAGGAGGAATTTATTTATTTCCAATTTTAATCATTATGAAGAAATTTCTAAAAACAGTTTGTTTGTTTTCATTGCCTTTGCTGTTGTTGGGCATCGGCTTTGAATATTCATTGCGTCAGATACCCAATCCTTTTCGGTTTAAAAGATATTTATTGGAAGAGAAAGGAGAGCAGATCAAAACAATGATCATAGGCAGTTCGGTGGTCGATTATGGCATTGACCCCTCCTCTCTGCCGGATAGCACGTATAATCTGGCTGTCTCCGGACAGTGGTTCCGCTACAATAAAGCTCAGCTGGAAAAATATATCGACAGCTTGCCTCATTTGAAAAATATCATTTGGGGTATTGCGTATCAGGCCCTTTGGAGTGATGAGTATGAGTCTGGTGTATTCTATCAAGATTCTAAACAAAATGAAAATATTGCGTATTATTCCATTTATATGGATATCAGTTTTGACCATCATTTGATTCATAGGAGTGAGTTGTTGTCGGCAGGAAAAATCTGTGTTGAAAAGTGGTCAAAGCATTATTTGCAGCATGAAAAGACGATGTGCTGTAATTCGTTGGGGTTAGATCATACTTATGATTTGTCGGAGAAAGAGGAGGATGAGAAAAAATGGCTGAATGCTATACCTAGGTCAATAAAAATGCATACGGCATTGGATAATGAAAAGGCGGAGAGAATTTATCAGCAGAATATTCAACGGATGCATGCTGTGGCAAAATTATGTCACGACAGAGGAGTGAAACTCTATCTTGTAATCCCGCCTACCTATAAGAAATATTATGAAAATGTGGAGGAAGGACAGTTGCAACGGATGTATTTGGCTATCAAGGAAGTTGCGGATAAATGGGATCATGTATCCTGGTATGATTATTTTAAAGACAATCGCTTTGTGGAAGATGATTTCCATGATGGAAATCATTTGACTTCGGATGTAGGGGCTGTGAAATTCGGGAATATTCTTCGGAAAGATATCTTTAAGGAATGATGGAAAAAAGAATTTGCAACAGATGGTGCTGAAGGAGGAAAATCTTTCTTAGAATTGCAATGTTCACAGAACATTGCTTTTGTTGTATATGTTTCATTAATAAAAATAAATCAATATGGAAGGACTATTCAGAAGGTATCCCATCGGAATATAGAATTTTGAACAAATGCGTATGGACGGCTATGTTTATGTAGATAAGACTGAATTAGTCTATCGGCTGGCAAATATGAATACTACTTATTTCCTCAGCCGTCCCCGTCGTTTTGGAAAAAGCTTGCTGGTATCTACTCTTGAAGCCTATTTCCAAGGAAAGAAGGAATTGTTCGAAGGATTGGCGATGGAAAGGTTGGAAAAAGAATGGAAGGTTTATCCCGTGTTGCATATCAAACTGATGGGGCAATATGTGGAAACGGAAGTGAAGAGTGCCATTGACCGGTCGGATATCGTAGTGAAACTACAGGATGCTATTTATGTATTCGAATTCAAGATGGATGGTACGGCAGCAGAGGCGTTGGCTCAAATAAACATCAAGGGATATGCCATTCCCTATCAGGCGGATCATCGCAGGGTAGTAAAGGTTGGCGTGAACTTTGACAGGGCGGCACGTACTGTCGGAGAGTGGATCATAGAAGCCGAGGAAAGATCAAAATAAGACTTCAAAAAAAACAGTATCACCACAGACTATACAGATTGATAATCTGTGGTGAATTTAAACTTTTATTTCCCATACAGTTTGTCTATCAAATCTGTACGCCCTATTTTGCGCAATTCATTGATAATGGCACGCCGTTCTTCGGGCTTGTACCAGAAGAAGAACATCCGTTGCGCCAGTTTCTCTTTTTGTGATTTGGCGGAGAATACCGGTTGTAAGGTGTATGGATGGTATCCGGTGTACCAGGCCTCGGTGGCTACGGTCATCGGGGTGGGGGTAAAGTCCTGCACCTGTTCCAGGTGGAAATCCAGCTTCTTGGTGATCACGGCCAGTTCCGCCATGTCTTCTTCCGTACATCCGGGGTGGCTGCTTATAAAATAAGGTATAATCTGCTGTCGCAGATTCAGTTCCTTGTTTATTTTGTCGAAAGTCCTTTTGAAATCATAAAATTGTGAGAACGAAGGCTTCCGCATGATTTGTAGTACCGTGTCGCTGGTATGTTCCGGAGCCACTTTCAAGCGTCCGCTGACGTGGTTTGCTATCAGTTCGCGGGTATATTCGGCCGTGCTGCGGTTGACAGCCGGATCTTTACTTTGATATTGTAACAGGTCATAGCGCACACCGCTGCCGATGAAGCTTTTCTTGATGCCGGGAAGCGCGTCTACCGAGTGATAGATATCCAGCAGGGGACGATGGTCGGTATTCAGGTTGGGGCATACTTTGGGATGGATGCATGACGGGCGTTTGCACTTGCGGCACACCTTTTCGTCCTTTCCACGCATGGCATACATGTTGGCGCTGGGGCCTCCCAAGTCACTCAGATAGCCTTTGAAATCGGGCATTTCTGTTATGGCTTTCACTTCTTTCAAGATACTTTCCTTGCTCCGGCTTACAATAAATTTCCCTTGATGGGCGGAAATGGTACAAAACGCACATCCACCAAAACAGCCGCGGTGCAGGTTCACCGAGAATTTAATCATGTCGAATGCCGGAATGCGTTTACCTTTATATTTGGGATGGGGCATACGCGTATAGGGCAAGTCGAAAGAATGATCCAGCTCACCCTGTGTCATCGGCGGATAAGGCGGATTGACCACCACCGTCTGGCTGCCTGCATCCTGCAAGATGCGGGAGGCTTCGTACTTGTTGCTTTCCTCTTCGATGAAACGGAAGTTCTCGGCCTGTTTCTTTTTATCTTTCAGACACTCTTCGTGAGAGTGCAGCACGATGTCGGGTTTTGCCTGAGGGGCATCGGACACTGTGCTTTTGGGTTCTGCCGAACCGGGGAGTGAACACAGCGGGTCGCCTTTATAGGTGATGTAAGCTGTTTGTAAAATATCATGTGGGACAGGCAAGGGGTCTGCAGGGCCATCCCCGTGGGGCTGTCCGGCAGTGTCCGCTGACGCCTTCATCCTCCGGCAAAGTTCCGTAATCGGTTTCTCGCCCATTCCATAGATCAATAAATCGGCTCCGGAGTCTATCAGAATTGATTTGCGCAGGCAGTCCTGCCAGTAGTCATAGTGGCTGACGCGGCGCAGGGAAGCTTCGATACCTCCCAGAATAACTGGTACGTCGGGATAGATTTGCTTTAAAATCTGTATATAAACGATGCTGGGATATTCGGGGCGCATGTCGTGTCGTCCGTCAGGGGTATAAGCATCCTCGCTGCGCAAACGTTTGTTGGCAGTGTACTTGTTTACCATGCTGTCCATGCATCCGGCGGACACACCGAAAAAGAGGCGTGGACGTCCCAGTTTCTTAAAGTCGCGCAGGTCGTCACGCCAGTTGGGTTGAGGCACAATGGCTACTTTCAAGCCTTGTGCCTCTAATAATCTTCCAATCACTGCCGGGCCGAAGGAAGGATGGTCTACGTAAGCGTCACCGCTGAACAGGATTACGTCCAGTTCATCCCATCCCCGTATTTCCACTTCTTTCTTGGTGGTCGGCAGCCAGTCTGTAAGTTTGTATTCTTTCAATGATCAGTACTGTTTTTTTGATTTGCTACAGAGGGGCGGAGACGGATTATTCTATCTCTTCTTCATCCTTGTTTTTCTCCTTCTCCCATTGGATATAAAGCAGAATGAGCTGATGAAGCCCGAAAGCTTTCATATTATTATGATAAATCACATCGATACAAAGATCGAGCAGTTCTTTATTATTTCCTTCCTCACTGGTGATCAGTGAGCGGATATTCAGTTTCAGTTTGTCCAGTACCGACTCGTCCACAATGCCGTTGCTGTCTATCAGATGCTGGAATAAAGCATATTTTTCAATGGTTTGCAAGTTCTCTTCTGAGATTTCCATGCTGCGTGTGCCCGAGGCATTAGTCTGTATGGTGTACATAATCGTTTTATTTTAATGGTTTATACGGACAAAGTTAGGCGTTTTTATGAAATAACCTCTTATTTGCCTTTTTATTTTCGTTTAAAAATCTCATTTGCCGCTGAAGAAGCCCAGAATGGCGCTCATTACCCGTGCCCTTTCCTTCACTCCCTGAATGCTTTCAAAGGGGAACCCCAGGACAAAAGTCCGATAGTTTCCTTGGTAGGCGATGCCGGCACTGTAGTTGTCCGGACTATATATAAAAGCGGAGTAGGCGGGAGCAGCCGGTGTCAGACACTCGGGTGCGGGTACGGCGTATGTCTGTTCGTTGACGGTGCGGGGGATGCTGAAACGGGTGTCGGCTCCGTAGATCTCTCCCGAGGCGGAGTTGCTCATGCTGCCCCCGAAACTATATTTCAATACGGTTTCGGTGAAGCGGAGTGCTGTGGGGCTGTTCATGCTGCTTCCTATGTACGATCCGCTGAGCATCAGGTTGCCGCCTCCCTGGCAGTAAGCCGTGAGCATTTGCTGCAATGTGTGGGAGAAGGGGCGTCTGTCGGCTCCGGATATCCAGTCTGTGATGGGGTAATCCGTCAGCCGGACAAAACCATGTTTAACGGCCTCGTCACTGCACGAGACGAAAGAGTAGCCTCCGGCTGCCTGGATGGCTTTCCCGTGAATGAACGGATAGTCGAAAGTGTTTCCGGCTATCAGCATTCCTTCCAGTTCGCTGCCGCTATACCCCAGCCCGTCTTTGGTCTCGCGTCCTATGCGGCTGCGGTCAAAACTTAGCTGGGCTCCGCAGAAGGCAGGCGTATGTAGATAAGGTATGCCCGGATCGGCATTCAAGTCAAAGCCCTGCAGGAAAGGAGATTCTACAGTGGTAGGTCCGCTCAGACGATCGAATCCGTTGACAATCAATACCGTTCCTTTGCTTTTCTTTGCCTGATAGGCCGACAGAATCTCGGAAGGAAAGCTTTCTCCACCCCTGTTGACGGCGGTTACTTTGAAACTATACACCAGTCCGGGTTCGGCCTCGAAGGTATATTCAGTGCCGCGTACCAAGGTTCCGTTGTCAAATCCGCCATGCCCCAGACGGGTATAGACCATGTATTGCTGTGCCTTGGCAGTCGGCTCAAGTGGGTCATCCACCGCTTGCCACGTCAGTTGGAAGGTATTTTTCTTGCTGCCGGGACGGATGGCGAAGTCGCTTACGGGCAGAGGCTGGACCACATAGTCCGTGCCGTGCATGGTGCTCACATACTTCAGTATGGACTTATAGACAGAACGTCCTACAGTAAATTTGAAATGCGGATCATGGCCCAGTTTCAAATCGGCGAAGTTCTGATGGGAGAGCAGTTCCAGAATCATCGAGGGAACAGCAGGCAGGCGCGTCTCGCTGTAATTTCGGTTCCACAGGCTGCGGCGTTGCCACCGGATGCCGAACCGGGCGGAGATATCCCGTTGCAGGCCCGTCAGAACCATGTCTGCCAGATCGCGGGAGGCATAACGGGAGATGCCGGCGTTCAGCTCACCGTTATTGTAATCGGTGGTATAGATGCCCAGTGTACCTATCAACTCGTCCTCTTTGGAAAAACCCGCATCACTGTGCACTCCTAGGGTCATTTCGAAAGGAACACCCAGTCCTTTCTCCTTTGGGTTGTACACGGAGTTTCCGCTGAGATAGTTTATGACCCGGCTACGGGCGTTAATGTCATCGGTATAGTCATTCTTGCCTTCGCTGGGGCTGTAGACCGGATAGGGGAAACCCGACCATTGTGCGGCATAGCGTGCCCCTTCCAGATAGCGGGGCAGACCGCTGGTTGTTCCACCGCGCGCTATATTTCCCATTCCTCCGCCCCAACGGACGGCATCGGCGCACACCACTCCCTTCTGTCTGCTTTCATTGCTCAGTACCACCATGCCGTAATCGTTGGTTCCTTTGTCAAATTCGAACGTGCCCAGATAAACCCAGGTGCCTCCTCCTATTTGCTGGTTGACCAGAAATTCGGTTACGCCTCCTTTATGGAATACCAGGTATTTGGCGTCACTTACGCTTCCGGGCAAAGTCTGATAAGTCACATAGACGGCATATTCTCCTGTTTCGGGAATATGGGGAATCCATTGAGCGAAGGCTTTTTCCGGTTTCTTCTCGGTGGGGGCGAAGCGTGCCGTACCTTCTTCAAAAGGATTTTGTCCGTCCTGATAGATCAATCGTTTTTTGGCGAATGCCGGAGTGGGGGTGGTTTTCCATTTGCCTTTCCGGCTTTTTATTTCCTGGTAGATGCAGCCTTGGGCATGGGTGTCATTGTCCACTATCACCTCATTGCGTTGCCAGTCGCGTTCACGAGGGGTGTAGACGATGGCTCCCGCATTCTCCAGCATGGGTATGATATAAGGTATGACGAATGACTGAGTGAACAAATCCTCTGTGGTGCCGAACAGGCGGGGGCGTTGCCATTCCCAGCTTCCTTTGTCGTTCTTGTAATATTTTCCGTGGCTTTGCCAGAGGGCGATGTGCCTGCCTTCCAGTCCTTTGACGGCTGTAAAGGGGCGGGAGATGTTTTTCACCCACGGATCTCCTTTGTAATCTGTCCGTTGCCATAGGCGGCTTTTGTCCTGTTTCTTTCTCAGATAGTTGGGAATCAGGTCTTCGATAGGCTTTCCGTCGGCATAGATGGTGATATCGTAGTAGTTTACAGGGCCGGGAAGGCTTTGCTTGAGCAACCGGTAGATGGCTTCTGTATTTTCGGGAGTGAACGGCTGGTAGCCGAAGCTGCCACCGGCATATACGTTCAGTTCCTTTTGGTTATGATTGATTTCATAACGCTCCAGTTTGCACTTGCCTATGTGGGCGTAAGACGTTTCGTAACGGGTGAAGAAGGTTTCCAAACGCTGTTTCACGTTGGCGTCCAGTCCTTGTGCCGGAGCGCAGAGAATCCCCGTCATCAGGAGCAGGAGGGACATTACTGTTCTTTTCATATAGCTGGAAAACATAAATTCTTTCATTTAATGGTGCGAAGTTAGGGATTTTTGTTAGTATTGTCGTACTGACGAATCTATAATGAATCTAAATGAAACGAATTATCTTTAATTTCTGCTTCGTCCGGCTGCTGTTCCTATTTTCCCAGCCAGGCAGGGACACCCCGGAAACGGCAGGTTCTTTTCTGAAAGACCGGAAAAACCTGACTGTGGATGGACTGGGTGGTGATGTTGTCTTTCAGGGTGTAACGGCTGGTTTGAAACGGGAACTTGCCGGAATGTGAAGATGGAAAAGAACGGTTTTGAGGATGAATTTTCACGTACGTGTAAAAGTGTGCTTCCTGACGCGGGATGAAAATGCGGCAAACGAATAAGGAATGTGTCAAAGAACAATAAGGTGGTATATTCTACAACAGCAGGGGTGGATTCAATCCACCCCTGCTATTGAATGATACTGAATTTTACTCTGATGTTATTCTACTTTCCCGATGCTGAAGTTTTCAGGAAATTTTCCTTTGAAATTCTTATAATACAATTTGATCTCGCGCATATCCTTGTCCAGATCACCGCTGGGATGTATCACCTTTTCGGCTGTGATGCACTTTTTCTCGTAATCGATCGCTACCAATATGACAGGCAGTCCGGCTCCCTGGGCGATATAATAAAACCCTTTTTTCCAATTGGGATTGGCCTTGCGCGTCCCTTCGGGAGTGATAGCCAGATGGAATTTTTTGCTCGACTTGGCAATCTTGATCATCTGGTCCACCAATGAAGTCTTGCGGCTTCGGTCTACGGGAATTCCCCCCATCCAGCGGAAGATAGGGCCCAAAGGCCAGAAGAACCAGTCTTTTTTCATCATAAAACCGGTTTCACGGCCTATCGCTCCCATAAACAGTTTGCCTATGAACAAATCCCAATTTGTGGTATGCGGTGCGGCGCAAATAATATATTTGTCATAATCGGGAGCGGAAACTTTGGTCTTCCATCCCAATAGTTTGTAGTAGATAAAACCACAAATAGCTTTTTTCATTCTCTAAATCTTATGCTTTTGTAGCTTTAGCCAGTTCGTCCGCAACCACTTGTATTTCTTTGTTCAGGTCTTCATTCAGTTTCTTGTAGAACCCTTTTACGTTACCTGGTTCGGTGTGACTGATGCGGGTAATAAGCTTTATCACATTGTGTACCGAGTTGCAAACCACTTCACGGTTCACGCCTTCCATCAAACTGACTAAAAATAAATCACCTGCTATATTGGTTATTTTTTTCTTTAAATCTCTTCTACTTGCCATACATGTAATGTTTTAAATTAATACAAAATTCTAAATTCGCGGTAAAGGTAGCATTTTTATTTGTATACGTTTTCATATTTGCGAAAAAAGAGCGAAATTTGCACGTGAATTTCAAATGAGATTTATACACCTTTAAATAGAATAAATAGAATATGACTAAAAGTGCATTACAAATTGCCAGAGCTGCTTATCAGCCCAAACTCCCTAAAGCGTTGAAAGGCGCGGTAAAAGTAAAGGAAGGCGAACCTACCCAGTCTGTTGCAGATCAGGAAGCTATCAAAGCCTTGTTTCCTAACACTTACGGCATGCCGTTGATCCAGTTCGTTGAAGGCGAAGCGGTCAATATGCCTGCTATCAATGTAGGTGTCATCTTGTCTGGTGGACAGGCTCCCGGCGGACATAACGTTATCTCCGGTTTGTTCGACGGTATCAAGGCATTGAACAAGGACAGCAAGCTGTATGGTTTCATCTTGGGTCCCGGTGGCTTGGTAGACCATAACTACATGGAACTGACTTCCGATATTATCGACGAATACCGCAATACCGGTGGTTTCGATATCATCGGTTCGGGACGTACTAAGCTGGAAAAGGAAGAACAGTTTGACAAAGGGCTGGAAATTATCAAGGAATTAGGCATCAAGGCATTGGTAATCATCGGTGGTGACGACTCAAATACGAACGCTTGCGTATTGGCGGAATACTATGCTGCGAAGAATTGCGGGGTACAGGTAATCGGTTGTCCGAAGACTATCGACGGTGACTTGAAGAACGAAATGATTGAAACTTCTTTCGGCTTCGACACGGCTTGTAAGACTTACTCTGAAGTAATCGGTAACATTCAGCGTGACTGTAACTCGGCCCGCAAATACTGGCATTTTATCAAGCTGATGGGACGCTCGGCTTCTCATATCGCTTTGGAATGTGCTTTGCAGGTTCAGCCCAACGTATGTATCGTTTCAGAAGAAGTGGAAGCTAAGAACATGTCTTTGGATGATGTCGTTACTTATATTGCCCAGGTGGTGGCTAATCGTGCCGCACAGGGAAACAACTTCGGTACGGTGTTGATTCCTGAAGGTCTGATCGAGTTCATCCCCGCCATGAAGAGATTGATCGCTGAATTGAACGACTTCCTGGCTGCTAACGCGTCAGAATTCGCATTGATCAAGAAATCTCACCAACGTGAATATATCATCTCCAAGCTTTCTAAGGAAAACTCGGAAATTTATGCTTCTCTGCCCGAAGGCGTTGCACGTCAGCTTACTTTGGATCGTGACCCGCACGGAAACGTACAGGTGTCACTGATTGAGACAGAAAAACTGTTGTCGGACATGGTAGCCGTTAAATTGGCTCAGTGGAAGGAAGAAGGCAAATATGTAGGCAAATTCGCCGCACAGCATCACTTCTTCGGTTACGAAGGACGTTGCGCCGCTCCGTCTAACTTCGATGCCGACTATTGCTACTCATTGGGTTACACGGCTTCTATGCTGATTGCCAATGGCAAGACCGGTTATATGTCTTCTGTACGCAATACGACTGCTCCTGCCGAAGAATGGATTGCAGGTGGTGTGCCTATCACAATGATGATGAACATGGAACGTCGTCACGGTGAGATGAAGCCGGTTATCCAGAAAGCGCTGGTGAAACTGGATGGTGCTCCTTTCAAGGCGTTCGCCGCACAGCGTGAGCGTTGGGCTGTTGAGACAGACTATGTATATCCGGGTCCTATCCAGTACTTCGGTCCTACAGAAGTTTGCGACCAGGCAACCAAGACCTTGCAGTTGGAACAAGGAAAATAATTTTTTCTTATTCCTATAAAATATAAAGAAAACCCATCGGGGCTGATTGTAAAACCATTCTCCCGATGGGTTTTGTTGCATGGTCTGCGGAAGCAGGTAAAGAAAAACAGTTAAATAGGATAAAATGGTAAGAACGAAAAGCACACGTCCTGCTGCTGTTAAGAAAAAGACAGCCGCGAAACCTGTCCGCCGGACTACACAGCGGAAGGTGAAAAAGAAACCGCAAAGACAGATGCCGCCATGGCTTCGGTATGTCATTGCGGCTGTCGTTGCTTTTTTGTTCCTTGCCGCTTTTTATTATTTCTTCATCCGCCCTTATTCTTACCGTTGGAAGCCTTGCTATGGCTTTAAGGCATACGGGGTGTGCATGCCTTCGGGGTTCGGAGTGCATGGCATCGATGTCTCCCACCATCAGGGTGTCATAGACTGGAGGATGCTGGCGCAGACCCGGCAGGGAAAGTTCCCCATTCGCTTTGTCTTTATGAAGGCTTCGGAGGGAGGGGATTATGGAGACAAGGTTTTCCAGGCTAATTTTGATTCGGCGAGAACACACGGCTTCATCCGGGGGGCTTATCATTTTTACAATCCGAAGACCGATCCCATCCGTCAGGCCGATTTCTTTATCAACTCCGTCCGGCTGGATTCGGGCGACCTTCCTCCCGTGCTCGATATTGAGAAGAGGGGCAATGACGAGAACCAGCTTCGCCGTGACCTGAAACGGTGGCTGGACAAAATAGAGCAGCACTACAAAGTGAAGCCCATTCTTTATACTTCTTATAAGTTCAAGACCCGTTACCTGAACGATTCCGTTTTTAATTCTTATCCCTACTGGATAGCTCATTATTATGTGGATTCGGTGGAATACAAGGGGGAGTGGAAATTCTGGCAGCATACGGATGTGGGTACATTGCCGGGCATTCGCGGAAAGGTGGACTTGAATATTTTCAACGGCTCGCTGGAGGAATTGCAATGGATGACACTGAAGAAATAAGGAGGCATGGTTTGTTGTTCTTGAAAACTTTCCCTATATTTGCTTTATGAACTTATTACTCAATATTCTTTGGCTGATTTGCGGCGGATTTCTGATCTGCGTGGAATATATCCTTTCCAGCCTGTTGCTGATGGTGACCATCATCGGCATTCCTTTCGGTTTCCAGACTTTGAAGTTGTCCATGCTGGCTCTTTGCCCTTTTGGGCGGGAAGTGCGCAGTTGTCCCGGTGACGGCGGATGCCTCAGTGTGTTGATGAATATCATCTGGATATTTGTGGGAGGAATCTGGATTAGTCTCTCGCATCTGGCGTTCGGGGTGTTGCTCTGCATCACCATCATCGGTATTCCGTTCGGACTGCAACATTTCAAGTTGGCGGGTTTGGCGCTTACTCCTTTCGGAAAGGAGATTGTGTAACTATTATATTCCGACAGGATCATTTTGTGACTCCGGATGGAGGATTTTTATGTATGTTTATCCCTGTCTTACCTGGTTCTAATTTTCGGACAGAAAAACAAAAGGACAAAAGAGAGAGATACTCTGTTCTTTTGTCCTCCAATAGATCAATATCAATCTTGTGTGATGAGTGATGATCCCATCATTTTATTACGGATTGCCCTATTTGAAAGGGTCTTATTTCATGATAAGCTTCACAGCTGCCCAGTTGTTCTTTTCCCGATGATGCACGAATTCCATTCCCAGACTTTCCGCTTTCTCGCGGATAAAAGGAATATCCTGCACATAGAATCCGCTCATGAAGATTTCCGAGCCCGGATGCATACAGGCGGCATACCGGGGAAGGTCAGCCAGAAGAATATTCCGGTTGATGTTCGCGATAATTACATCAAACGGCGGGCGTCCTTCCAGCAGACGGGCGTCACCCAGTTCCACGGTGATGTTGTCTATTTGGTTAAGTGTGATGTTGTCTCTTGAATTGTTGACGCACCAGTCGTCAATATCAATGGCTGTCACGGGGCCGGCTCCGCGCATGGAGGCCAGGATGGCGAGAATGGAGGTTCCGCATCCCATGTCCAATACCGATTTCCCTTTCAGGTCGGCATCCAGCAGTTCGCTGATAATGGAACTGGTTGTTTCATGATGTCCTGTGCCGAAAGCCATCTGCGGATTGATCAGTATTTCATACTCAGTCTTCGGAGTATCTTTGTGGAACGTGCTGTGAATGCAGCAACGGTCACCGATGACGATGGGCTGGAAGAAATTCTTCTCCCATTCCTCGTTCCAGTTTTTGTCCTCTGCTTCTTTCACGGTGTATTCCACTGTGGTGCCGGGTAGGGGGAAACCTGCAACCATTTCTTTCAACGCTTCCTCGTCGAACAACTCCTGCTGGATATAGGCCTGTATGCCTCCTTCGCATTCCACAAAGCTTTCAAAGCCTATTTCTCCCGCCAGTGCGGACACTACATCGTTCACGGTCTCATTGCAGGGATGTGTGGCAAAGGTTACTTCTAAATATTTCATGCTGTTTTGGTTTATTCTATTACTTTACGGAGCAATGCCTCCATTTCATTCTTGAAGATTCCCGCTTCATGTACTTTCACGCCGTCCACATAGAAGGTGGGGACGTAATAATAATCGTACTGGTCGGCCAGTTCGGGCTGTTGGGTTTCTTCTATCATTTCTATCTCTATGGGGCGGAATTCGGGATGTTCTTCTTTCAGTTCTTCAATGTAGCGCAACGCTTTCTTGCAGAACGGGCATCTTTCCTGATAAAACAATTTCACTGGTTTCATGATGGGTACATATTTTTAGGTTTATATTTCTTCGCACACCGGCATATCCATCCCTTTTTAAAGGGTAGTGTCAAAGATAACTTCTTTTCGTTACTTTCACAAACAAACCATTCGGCTTTTTGTTTCATACTGTTTTTTTCTGCAATAAGGCTGGATGCGGAAATAATTCAATTGGCATTTTTACCTTCTCCGGTTTTTAAAAGACCATAAAAAGCAGATTCTTTATTTAATTATGGCTGGTATTGGTCATTCACTATAATATTCTTCATACGGACGTTGTGGAAAGCGTCTTTGTTCCATTGGGGGGAGTCTGTTTCGATTTTTATATCTTTAAATGAGAAATCGGATAGTTCATACTCAGTTTCATTTTTATTCACATTCAGAAAATTTTCACATTTCAGTTCTATGTTCTGCATCGTGATATGGTTTCCGTAAGATTTAGGAATCGTTGTTCTTCCTTTCAAGTCATAAAATTGTCTCCATGACGAAACTCCTAATAACGTTTTGCAGAAGCCTTTTACATTTTCTACTGTGATGTATTCATAGTGTTGCGGAGTATCAGGCCGCATTTTCAATAGAAGTAGTTCATTACCGCCTTCTGCTTTGCAATTGCGCATTAATACATTATAGACATGGATGGACTCGCTGCCACAAGTCATGCAACTGCCAGTGGTATGATCAAAGAAACAGTCTTCTATTAGAATGTTTTTATTGGGGCCGTTATAAGTATTCTGATCGGCATAAGGTCCTTTTCCACCTTTAAAGCAGATGGCGTCATCATTTACGGTAAACCGGCATCCTTTAATATGGAAATTGGTACATACATCCATATCTATACCGTCCGCACTAGCTGATTTTATAGGTTTGATAGGAGAGAAAATTCGCAGATTGAGTAATTTAACTTTATCGCAGCGATAGTAATGGCTGGTCCAAAAAGGAGAGTTCTGTAAAGTCACATCGGCAACCTGCACATTACGGCAATGAGCTATGTAAAGTAGTCGTGGCCGCATTTCATCCTTGTTTGTACATTGAGGATTCCATTCGCGACGTAGGCGGAAAGCTTTCCAGTAGGGAGTGCCGTTTCCGTCAATTGTACCTTTGCCGCTAATGGTAAAGGTGTCCAGTCCGTCGGCATTGATTAATGCACCGAAGTATTTGCAGTATTCACCTTCAATGCGGGTCATGAGGAGGGGGAAATCCATAATGTTCTCACTACCCAATAAAGTGGCACCTTTTGACAGATAGAGATGGGTTCCTTGTTTGAAAAAGAGGGAACCGCTTTTATAAATCCCTTCAGGGATGTAAATGACTCCACCACCGTTGGCCGCTGCTTCGTCTATGACTTTTTGTATTTTCTGTGTTTGAACGATATGGGGATTGCTTTCAATTCCATAGTCGGAAAGATTATATTTTTTCCCTAAGGAGTCGGGATGAACCACCTTAGTTTGAAGAAACCATTCAGAGATAGGAGTACCATCAGGAAATACATTTTGTTTTCCTTGTTCTTTTTTTGCCATTGTAGGTACTATAATGCTCAGGCATAACAGGAGTGATAGTAATTGTTTCATAAATAAGTTTTTCATTTGATTTATATTATGTAGATAACAAAGAAAAACAATAACAGTCAATTGTATTTGTATTTATTGTTTTATTCAATGGAAAATTGTACGGTTTGATTCTTTTTATTAAGGCGGATGGTTGTGATACAGAATGTTTCCTTGTCTGAAAAGAACAATTCAGGAACCTTTTTTTTATCTGTACAGTTGTTTTTTCAAACTAATAAAGGCCTGTGTTAATCGGGTTTTTAGCTTGGTTTATACTATTTTCCATCTATGTAGATTCTTTTCCATATTTTCAGAGGTTTGTGGCTGTTCCGGCTATTTTTTATTCATGGCATTATATCTAGTTTTGCCATGTTCCTTGATGAAGATATGAAGGGATTGGATTTTATGTATAACTTTAATTAATTACAAATGAAAGACTCGGAGAACAAACTTTCGGGAAGTATGCATTCTTTTAAAAGGATGCTTTCCTTTGGTATTCTTATGGTAATTGCGATGACCCTGTTTGCTCAGGTTAAGGATGTATCGGGCGTGGTGCTTGATAAAAACGGGGAGAGCATAATTGGTGCTAGTGTATTGGTGAAAGGTACTACTAATGGTACGATTACCGATTTTGACGGTAATTTTGTTTTGAGGAATGTGGCCGACAATGCCATCTTGCAGATTAGTTTTGTCGGATATCAAACTTTAGATGTATCAGTTAAGGGACAGAACAATATTAAGGTGGTATTGTCAGAAGATGCTGAGACATTGGATGAGGTGGTAGTCATAGGATATGGTTCGGTTAAGAAAAGCACTTTGACGGGTGCGGTTGCCAAGATGGATTCCAAGGCAATAGAGGATCGTCCTTTGGCTCGTGCGGAGAATGCTTTGCAAGGTCAGTTGGCTGGAGTGACAGTACGTAATACAACAGGTGAGCCGGGAGCCGATATGCAGATCCGTGTCCGCGGTGCGGCTTCTGTCAATGCAAATTCCGATCCACTTTATGTGGTTGATGGGGTGCCTATGAATACGTTGAGCGGATTGAATCCTTCGGATATCGCTTCCATAGAAGTCTTGAAAGATGCTGCTTCTGCTGCAATTTATGGTTCACGTGGTTCCAATGGAGTTGTTTTGGTTAGTACTAAACAAGGTAAGAGTGGAAAAGCGAAGGTGGCATTCAATGCTAGTTTCGGTGTACAGACATTAGAGAAAAAAATGGATGTGCTTAGTGCGACGGAATGGATGGAATTTAAATTGAGATGGAATGATGCAAACTATTTGCAGGAAGCGAAGAAATTGGGTTTGACTAGCGCCAGTATAAAGGATGACAATGCCACACGTCTGTCTAATCTCGGGATTCAGGCAGGTACGGCAAACTCTTATCTGGTTGTTTTTGATGAACGTTGGTTTAACTATTTGGGAGATGACATGAGGAATGCGCATACTTATACTCCCAATCCGGAACAACTTAGCCTGTTGGATTGGCAGGATGAGTTGTTTCGTAACTCTATCGTACAGGATTATAGTTTGAATGTTTCGGGAGGGACGGAAAACACATCTTATTTATTCTCAGGTGGATATATGAATCAGGCAGGAATCGTTACCGGTACGGGATATGAAAGGTTCTCTTTTCGTGCCAATATTGAATCAGAGATAAACAAATATCTTACAATAGGTATGAATATGGCTCCTACGTATATTGTGCAGGATGGTTCCGGACAGGCAAATGGTAAGGATTCTCAGGTACATCAGGCTTTGTATGCTACACCGGTATCGGAACCGGGGGTAGGATATATGACAAATGTTGATCCGAATCCCTATTATCTTTGGGCGGGAAGCACATCGAGTCCGGTTTATAATATGGAGAAAAATATCAAACAGAATAGAATGATGCGTTTGGTTGGGAATGCTTTCGTACGTATCACTCCGTTTAAAGATTTCAGGGTGGAACTTTCTGCTTCGGCCAATTATTATGATTTGGATGGAAATGATTATAAGTACACTAGTACAACCGGTAGTTGGGCGCAGGGAGAAGGACAAAATTCTTCGGGTGGTCATAATACGGAAAGAAAATGGAATACTCTTTTGCAGGCTCTTGCAAATTATGACCATGTTTTTGGCAATCATGGAATTAGTGTAATGGCGGGTTTTTCTTCCGAACAGAGTAATCTTGGTTTCAGTACGACTCAATCTTTTAACAAACCGTTTCCCAATGATGCCATAACAGGTTCCTTTGATGGTTCGAAAGTTACAGCAGGAACTAATACGGTAACAGAGAAAACAGCCAATAAATTGTTGTCTGTGTTTGGACGTTTGCAATATAATTATGCAGAACGTTATATGTTGTCCGGCAGTTTGCGTTATGATGGCGGTTCCGTATTCGGAGCTAACAATAAGTGGGGCATCTTTCCGGCTGTTTCCGGAGGTTGGTTAGTGTCAAATGAGAAATTCTTTAAGAATTGGGGAATGTCTTGGTGGAATACATTGAAGCTGAGGGCTAGCTATGGTGTGACCGGTAATAATTCTATCAGTAACACGGCTGCTTATCCTACTTTGTCTGCAGGAAATTATGCAGGTGCCCCCGGTTATAAGGCAAATTCTTTAGGTAATGCTGATTTAGGTTGGGAAAAAACACATAGTACTGATGTTGCGCTTGATTTAGGATTCTTCAATAATAGAATTCAATTGTCACTGGATTGGTATACCAAGAATACGACTGATTTGTTATATCAGGTACCTGTGGAAGGAGCTTCCGGTTTTACTACCGTTTGGGATAATTTAGGAGATATCCATAATGAAGGCTTTGAGATCGAATTGAATACGCATAATCTCACAGGAAAATTTTCATGGAGTACGTCATTTAATATGTCATATAATAAAAATGAGGTGAAAGCTCTAGGGAAAGATGATACTCCGGTATATTCGGGATTTGATAAGAACAATCCGTCTAATATCCTGACTGTGGGAAAGCCTGTTAATACATTCTATATGTATGATGCAATAGGTGTATGGAAAAATCAAGCTGAAATTGATGCTTATAGTGCTGCTCATGGAGGAAAGCCGGTTACTTTTGAAGGAAAACAAATTGTACCGGGTGATATCCGATACAAAGATGTAAATAATGATGGTGTGTTCGATAAAGATAATGACAGGGACTATTTAGGCAGCCCTACTCCTAAATTAGTATTTGGTATGACGAATACTTTTACTTACAAAAATTTTGATCTGTCTATCTTGATGACAGCCCAGACAGGAGGAAAGATTTTTGGTGTATTGGGACGTGCCATTGACCGTCCGGGTATGGGGGCTAAAGGAAATGCTTTAGGACATTGGAGAGAGGCATGGTGGTCGGAAGATGAGCCGGGCAATGGAAAAGTACCTTATATCTTAAGTTCTACTACAGGTGCTACGTTAGACTCCCGATGGTTATATTCTTCCAATTATCTGCGTATCAAGAATCTGACTTTGGGATATAAATTACCTATTAATCCTAAATTTATTTCCTATGCACGTGTATATGTATCTATTGAAAATCTGGCTAAATGGGATAGTTATTATGGAGGATACTCTCCGGAGGCGGCCAATACGGCAGCCAGTTCCTCACCCGGAGGCAGCAGTGCTTTGGGATTGGACTATGGTGGTTATCCTTCACCGAGAATTTACACTTTGGGTATCAACGTTAATTTCTAATAAAAATATAGAGCTATGTTCAAATTAAAAAATATATTGCAATTGAGTGCATTGATGTTCTTTGTGATGTCGTGCGATGATTATTTGGAAACTCCTCCTGCTGATTTAATGACCTCTGATGGTTTCTATCAGACTCCCAGTCAGTCTGAACAAGGGGTGGTAGGCATTTATTCCGATTTGCGTGAACTTGCCAATTCAGAGTATTTATTGATGTCTGAATGTCGTTCGGATAATGCATGGACAGATCCAAGACCTAATGGGTTGAGAGATTTTTCAGAGATAAGCACATTCAGAGCTACTAATGATTTGGCAACTTTTAATAGTGTCTGGAATACATGGTATAAAGTAATTTATGATGCGAATACTGCTATTGCCAAAATAGCAGGATGTAACTTTGAATCGAATGATAAGATTAAAAAGCAGTTTATGGGCGAAGCCTATTTTCTGAGAGGATGGGCTTATTTTGAGTTATCGCGGCTTTTTGGAAATGTTCCGATTATTGATGCTCCTTTATCGCCTGGTGAAGTGAAGAAAGTACCTCAATCGTCTGCACGGGAAGTTTTGGATAATATAGTGGTTCCTGATTTGATTAATGCGCAGACAATGCTTCCTTTAAAAGAAAATATGGTGGGTGCGAATGGAACTTCGATTGTATCGCAGGGGCGTGCGGACAAGATGGCGGCAGAAGCTATGCTGGCACGTGTGTATATGACTTTGGCGGGTTTTCCATATAATGATTCCGACGCCAAGATATTAGCTAAAAAGCAATTGGAAATTGTGTTGAATTACTCAAAATCCAATCAGAATAAATATTGGGCTCCGACACTTGATGAATGGAGAAAGCAGTGGATGCCGAGCACGGATTATTATAATAAATACTCTATTTTTGCTATTCAGTATCGTACGGGAGGAACAGGCAACAGCGCTTTGTTTAATTTCAGTATGGCTCTACCTCCTTCCTATACGAATAGAAGAATCTTTGGAAATGAAATTTATGTGGAAAAGAGTTTGATGTATGAATTTGATAAGATTTATTCTGATGGGAAAAAAGATGGAAGAGGGAATGGCTTTTCTGTTCTGACAGGGTATGAGGCAGAGCCTAATTATCCGGCTTATACCAACACAAAAGAGAAATTGATTTTGGAAGATGGTTCGCAAGTGGACGTTTATACAAAATCAATGTTTTATAAGTTTATGCCTAGTAAACGGAAGATAGCGGAACTTGGGATGTCACTGACTCCGGAAGCTACCATGAAAGACGATAATGACTGGCCTGTAAATCTTCCTATTTTACGCTTGGAAGATATGATGTTGATGTATGCTGAGTTATTGGTTGAAGAAGGTAAAATAACGGAAGCTGTAGCTTATGTGAATGATATCCGTAAAAGAGCCGGTTGTGATGAGGTGAATACGGTAAATGCTGCAGATGCTTTGAAATTGATAAAACGGGAGCGTAGAATAGAATTAATGGGAGAAGGAGTGCGTTGGTTTGATTTGGTGCGTTGGGGGGAATGGCAAACGGAAATTCAAAGTTTATTTGATAGTTATCATAATCCGGATGGTACCGATAAGAATAATGTAAAGACAGGACGTTATTTGTATCCTATTCCATTGAATCAATTAAATGTGACTCCAGGATTATATAAACAAAATGAGGGATATTAAGTATATAAGTTAAACAAAGTTAGTTTTGAAGGTGAAAAGGTAAAGAGGTGTGTCAAAAGCAATTTTTGATAATTGCTTTGTTTTGTGGCACACCCTCTTTTTATATAAAAATAGAGAAGTAGATTATTTATGAAAAATAAAAAGTTGCTTATTGCCATTCTGTGCATATTTGTGTTTGATTTGCCGGGGGCTGCTAATCGCATCCGGCAGAATTTTGACTTTGACTGGCAGTTTAGATTAGGAGAAAATGGAGATTTTAGAGAGGTACAATTACCGCATGACTGGAGTGTGGAGTTGGATTTTGATAAAAAAGCAGGAGGAGCGAGTGGTTATTTGCCGGGTGGCATAGGTTGGTATCGCAAATCTTTTATGATTCCGGCGAGTTACAAAAATCAAAAAGTTAGTCTTGTTTTTGATGGTATTTATCATAAAGCTACCATTTTTTTGAATGGAAAGGAGATTGCTTATCATCGTTATGGATATACTTCGTTTGAAACAGATCTGACCCCTTTCCTGAAATATGGAGAGAGTAATGATTTGGAAATTAAGGTGGATCATTCAGAAATTTCTCGTTGGTATACAGGTTCCGGCATTTATCGGCATGTCTGGTTGCAAGTGACTAATCCTGTTCATGTGAAAATGTGGGGAACTTATGTTACGACACCGGAGATAACTGAATCCCAGGCAACGGTCAAGATTGTCACTACTATCGAAAACTCCATGGAGTTGCCGGCAACAGTGATTGTCCAGCAACGCCTGTTGGATGGTGATGGAAAAATTGTAAAAGCAGAAGGTAAAGAGGTGATGGCCCGGACTACGTTGAAACTTGATAAAGAAAAAACAGCTGCCGTAGTTCAGAATTTGTTAGTCAGCCATCCCAAATTATGGGATTTGGATTCTCCCTATCGCTATACGGTGGAAACCATTATAAAAAAAGGAGGAAAGACAATTGATAAATATCTGACTCCTTTTGGAATACGTTCAGTGAAATTTGATAAAGACAAAGGTTTTTTTCTCAATAACAAACATCTTAAGCTGAAAGGCATGTGCCTTCATCAGGATGCAGGATGTTTGGGAGTGGCTGTACCGGATAGGGCTTATGAACGCCGTTTGCTTATTTTAAAGGAATTTGGCACGAATGCTATCCGTTGCTCGCATAATCCTCCTTCTCCGGAATTTCTTAATTATTGTGATTCTATAGGCTTTTTGGTTATAGATGAGGCTTTTGATAAATGGAAATCGGGATATTACGAAGAATTTTTTGATTCTAGCTGGCAGCAGGATATCAGCGATATGGTAATTCGTGACCGTAATCATCCTTCTGTCATTTTATGGAGTATAGGTAATGAGTTAGCTGAGGCAAAATTAAAAGATGACACAGGGATTGAACGTGCTGGAATGTTGCAGGATTTTGTACATCAACTGGATTCGAGCCGTCTTGTTATGCTTGCCTTGCAGCCGGGATTTGAAGATAAATTTGCTTCGGTGACAGATGTACTAGGGTATAATTATATGGAACCTCGGTTGATTTATGATAAAAAGAAATACCCGGAACGTATTTGCCTGATCAGTGAGAGCTATCCATATTATAGTAGCATACGTGAATTTGATTCACGTGATTATGATGAAAAAAATCCATGGAATTATGTAATGGAACATGAATATATTTGTGGCTCTTTCATGTGGGCCGGTGTGGATTATATTGGGGAGAGTTCGGGCTGGCCTAGTAAGGGATGGCCTTCTGCTCCGTTTGACATGTGTATGTCTGAAAAACCTAGAGGAGGATATTTTCGGACTATGTGGAATGAGAAGCCTTTTTTGGGACTTTATGTCATAGATTATAATTTGGATGAAGATCCGGGCAAAGACCATTGGCAAGCACCGGGAATGGTACACGATTGGACTTTTCCTTATCAGGATGCGCGTGTCATGCAGATTCAAACACCGTCTAATTGTGACGAAGTGATGTTGATAGATCCTAGAGGAAAGGTATATGGACCTAGAAAGCCACGGGATTATGTAAATAATACGATTAAATGGAACCAACCTTATCGTCCGGGTAAGGTGGTGGTGATAGGGTATAAAGATGGGATGGAAGTGTGCCGTGACAGTATACAAACTTCCGGAAATAAAGCTGCCCGTTTTACTCTGAAAGCGGATCGGGAACAGTTAAAGGCTGACGGGCAGGATTTATCTCATATCTCTTTGAATTTATATGACGAACAAGGCATCCCCATACGGATAGATGACAGACAAGTGAAAGTGACCGTGGAGGGTAACGGACGCTTGATGGGGATAGATAGTGGTGAGATGCGTCGTAAAGAACGTTTTAGTAGCAACACTTTACTCACTTATTTCGGTCGTGCCCAAATAGTAGTACAGGCAGGGCGTATGCGGGGACAGCTCAAAGTAAAAGTGGAGGTCGAAGGAATGGCATCGCAGGAACTTGTTCTGCTTGTTGATTAGTAAAGGCTTTCTGATTAAAAAAGGCATTTTAAAAGTAATTTTTAAAATGCCTTTTTTAATTTTGCGGTATTATTTCGATATTAAACCGAATGAAATGAAAAATCGTATACTTTTTTTGTTGCTTTTCTTTGTTTGTCTGGAATGGAATGCATATGCAGTTATTGATGTACAATCTATCCATATTACATCCAGTGACGGATTGGCTAATAATACAATTAGAGATATTTTTCAAGACAAGAAAGGCTTTATCTGGATTAGTACCACTAATGGACTGAGCCGGTATGATGGTCACTCTTTTATAACATTGTTACCGGAAAAGGATAGTCCGATTTCATTAGCGGATTATCATGTCAAGAAGATTGATGAAGATAAAAATGGTTTTTTATGGGTGCTTTCTACTTCAAATGTATTTAGTTGCTATGATTTAAGACATAATTGTTTTGTGGATTTTACAGGATGTGGGGAACACGACCAAGCTTATGCCTATCGTGTGGAAACTGCCAATGGTGATAATTGGTTATGGGATGGACAAAAAGGTTGCAGAAAGATTTCATTTGAAAATGAACATTTTTCCTCTGTGACATTTCAATGTGAAAATGGCAAACTACCTTCTAATAAAGTGAATAGTTTGATTGAAGATTCTAGAGGGAATGTTTGGATTTGTACTCAGGAAGGATTGGTGAAAGTAACAGGAAACAAAATCGAAGTAATTTCTGATATGCATAATTTCAGAGCGGCATTTTCTTATGAGAACACATGCTTCTTTCTTGCTGATAAGGGTGATATTTATGTTTATGATGAGGATGAAGAACTACATTTTGTTCAAAGAATCGGAAAGGATGACGTTGACTTTCAATTTACCACCCATTTTGGCACGAAAGATGATTGGTGGATTTTTACAGCAAAAGGAAGTTACAGGTTTCGTTTATCTACCCGGCAGGTAAGATCGGACAACCCGATTAATATCCCCAACGCTTATTTTGTCAGAGATAATCAAGGGAATTTCTATGTATTTAACCAGACCGGTGTGTTGCATTATTTTCAGACGGAAACCGGAATATGTAAAACACTGTCATTGATAGATACAGCTCAGATGATGTCTGCTGCCGAGGAACGCTATGAAGTAATACAGGATAACAGAGGATTGATATGGATATCTACTTTTGGCTATGGATTGTTTGTGTATAATCCCCAAGAAGATATAATCAGCCATTACACTTATCAGGAGTCTGGTAAAAATCTAGTTCATTCTAATTTTCTGCATAGCTTATTACTCGATCACTCGGGAAATGTATGGGTAGGATCGGAGTTTGCCGGTGTTACACTTTTGTCCGTATTAAGTGAAGGATCTTATCGTATTTATCCGGAACATGAGAATATGAATGATTATGTGAATGCCATACGTACAGTGGTAAAGATGCCCGATGGTGGTTTCTGGTTTGGCACGCGTCAAGGGAATGTTTACGCTTATGATAAAAATTTGGTGGCTGAATCTTGTTATAAGATGCCATACAATTATATTTATGCGGCTTCTTGTGATGGAGATGGTAAATTATGGTTGGGAACCCGTACGATGGGTTTATGTATTGACGGACGTTGGTATCATAAAATGGCAGGTGATACCTTGTCATTGGCACATGAGAACATATTCGATATTTATCGTGATGATAAAAATAGGATGTGGATAGGAACTTTTGGAGGAGGACTGAATTTGGCGGTTTCACGAAAAGACGGGTATGTTTTTCGTAAGTTTCTGACTGGATCCGGGCGTTTGCAAGAAGTCAGGATGATCACTCAGGATAATAAAAAAAGGTTATGGGCAGGAACGAATAAGGGATTATGTGTTTTTTATGGAGATTCCATTATTGCTGATGCTCATAATTATAAAATTTATAATTATGAAAATGGAGATTTGCCCGGATATGAAATTAAATGTATTTTTCGTGATAGTCAAAATCGTATGTGGATAGGAATGTTGGGAGGTGGCTTTTCTGTTTGTAGCCCTGGTGAGGATTATAGGAACTTGAAGTTTGTCCATTATTCCACAACCGATGGTTTGGTCAATAATATGGTAGAGTCTATCATCGAAGATAAGACTGGAAAAATATGGATTGCCACTCAGTATGGTTTATCTCGTTTTTCACCTGATACGGAAACTTTTGAAAATTTCTTCTTTTCAGCTTCCATGCAAGGAAATGTATATAACGAACATGGCGCTGCCATAACTGAAGATGGACTTTTGCTATTTGGAACGAATCATGGAGTCATAGTCATTGATCCTTTGAAAGTAACCTCATCTCCTATGACCCGGAATGTTATTCTAACTAATTTGAAAGTGAACGGAATTACAGTACAGGTTGGTGAGAAGGATTCTCCTTTGACACAGGCGTTAAGTTATACACAGAATATAAAATTAGATTATGACCAAAATTCGTTCATTATAGAATTTTCAACATTGGATTATTCTTTGGCATTTCCTTCAAGGTTTATTTATAAATTGAGTCATTTTGATAATGAATGGAGTACCCCTTCTTCTTTGAATTTTGCTTCTTATAAAAATCTTTCTCCTGGCACTTATCATCTGCATGTAAAAGCATGTAATTCTGCCGGGATATGGAGTGATGAAGAAACTGTGCTCAATATTGTTATCACGCCTCCGTTTTGGAAAACCACTTGGGCTTATCTTTTTTATTTTCTTGTCATTGTTATTGTGTTGTATGTTGCTTTTTGTTTGATACGGAATTTCAATAATTTACGGAATCGCATTCAGGTAGAAACACAGTTGACAGAGTACAAACTCATGTTTTTTACTAATATTTCACATGAATTCCGTACTCCGTTGACAATGATTCAGGGAGCTTTGGAAAAAATAGAGAGCTTGAATAAGATTCCCAAAGAGATGGTTTATCCCATACAGTTGATGAATAAAAGTACGAATAGGATGCTTCGTCTGATTAATCAATTGTTGGAATTTCGTAAAATGCAGAACAACAAACTTTCCTTGATGCTGGAAGAAACAGATGTGATGGTGTTCTTTTATGATATTTATCGAAGTTTCAAGGAAACGGCAGATGACAAACAGATTGATTTTCATTTTGCTCCATCTACGTCATCTTATAAGATGTTTGTTGATCAAAGTAAATTGGATAAAATAGTCTATAATCTTCTTTCGAATGCTTTAAAATATACTCCTAAAGGAGGAAAGGTTGTTTTTGCAATTATCATTAATGAGGAAGTGGGGAAATTATTTATATCGGTCAGTGACAACGGCGTAGGGATTCCTAAGGAGAAGCAAGGAGAACTGTTTTCCCGTTTCATGCAAAGTAGTTTTTCACATAACAGTGTGGGAATCGGTTTACATTTGACTTATGAACTGGTAAATGTACATAAAGGAAGCATTTCATTTAATGAAAATGAGGGAGGTGGTTCTGTGTTTACTGTTATTTTACCGTTAGATTCCAGTGTTTATGAAAAGAACGATTTCCTAGTATCGAGCAGCCTTCAGGAAGAACCGTTTGTTCATGATCGGTATGATGCCTCTTTGACTATAAATCATGATTCTGTGACTACGGATCCTTTGAATAAAAAAAGAATATTGATAATAGAAGATGATGGAGATGTGCGTAAGTTTTTGGAAACGGAACTTGGTCTTTATTTTGAGATCATAAGTGAGCCGGATGGGCTCTCCGGTTTGCAAAAAGCTCAGTCTTTTGAGGTAGATTTGATTATTTGTGATGTATTGATGCCAGGTATGAATGGCTTTGACGTAACCCGTAAACTGAAACGTGATTTTGAAACCAGTCATATTCCCATTATTTTACTGACGGCAATGGGAACTTCGGAAAATAAACTTGAAGGGGTAGAAAGTGGTGCGGATGCGTACATAACGAAGCCTTTCAGTTCCAAATTGTTATTAGCACGTATATTTCAACTTATTGAACAGAGAGAAAAGTTAAAACGAAAATTCTCTAAAGACCCTGCCATGACAAGCCCGGCTTTATGTTCTACAGAACTGGATAAGAAATTTGGTGAAAAATTGCAGGCCATTTTGGAAAAACAATTGGACAATCCGGAATTCACTATAGAGGACTGTGCATCTGCAGTGGGGTTAAGCCGTGCTGCTTTTTTTCGGAAAGTAAAAGGAGTGACTGGATATACACCTAATGAATATATGCGTATCCTTCGTATGAAAAGGGCTATGGAGCTTTTGCAGGAGGGCATATACAATGTAAGTGAAATAGCTTATAAAGTAGGAATGAATGACCCTCTTTATTTTAGTAAATGCTTTAAGTCTCACTTTGGAGCACCCCCTTCGGCTTTTCTGCATAAAAAATAAATGAAGAAGGATTTGAAAGATAAGGATGTTTTCTGATAATGGGGCGTATCGGAAGTCTTTGCAGACTTCTTACTCCGCTTGATTTTGCCTTCTTTTATCGGTCGTTCTTTTCTACCTTGATTCGTTCGAGCAGAACTGATACTGGCTCATCGTTGGGGGTTGGGGGGATAAGTTTTCCATGTATCGCAAGGTCGAGTATCTTTTGACGTAACGCTTTTGTATCCATCGTTATATTTCTGTTTTGTATTTGTGCAGTTTTGGCTGCACAAATACTATTCATGTTCTTCCAGTTTCTTTAATTCCTCATTTTCTTCAAACTCTTCAATCCATTCCTTCAACAATTCGCCATACTTTTCCTTTAATTCAGCACTTAGGAAAGAATGTTGAATGACAGTCTCAAACTTGGGCATTAGTTTGACATACTTATTTATCAGTCGTTCTACAATCACATTCTCTATACCCAGCGTGGCTACTGACCTAATAAAATCCTCTCTTTGAAGCTTTTTCTTCCGGCCATTCAAGGTTAATGCCAACTCTTGTTTAATAAGGATTGAGATGTTAATATTAAGGCTAAAACAAGTACAACGTATATAGTTTTACACTTTTCCAAGCGAATAAATCTGATTCCCTACACTTTTTCAAGTGAATCAAACGTATATTCTACAAAGGTTTCTGGTTCTATGACCGATTTTCTACTCAAGCACTCTCTTGGAGAAGCCCCCCGCAAACCACAGAAATCCCAAGGAAACCACTACCTTTGTATTCAACAAGCGTTCTGTAACATACCTGCGGAAATGCCCTATCATTCAATACCTTGTATCTGATAGCGGACATTCCAGTTGTCATTGGTATCTATCTTCGTGTGCTTTACGCTTTGCAACTTACATTACTTCCGCAAGTGACAGTGGCGTATAGATGCCATTAGTCAATAGAAAGTTGGACACGAAAATGCCCTCATGCCCTCACTTTTGTTGTAACTTGTTTATAATGAACTGCTTATTAGTGGTGGTAGCATCCGTATTAGTGAGGGCATTGCCCTCACTAATGGATGCTTGAAAATAAATTATTCCAACTTGACTACGTGATACAAAGTACCTTTGCTGCTGGCTTTTTGGGGAATGTCCAGCTTGCGGAGAATGCGTCCGAACCAATTTATCTTGTTGATTGACAGCTTCTCACGCGTGTGCTTTTGCAGATAGTTGAAAATCTCCATGGCGGTCAGCCATTCTGCCTTCTTCTCTATAGTAGCAGAAGAAAATGACATTTGAATAACTGCTCCAAAGGCGAGATTTGCTCAAATTCGGTGTTGTTTTTCCGCAATACCTCCTCGTTTTCATCATTCAACCAATAACGTTCGTTTTTATAAAGCAACTGCATGGCTTGTGCATAGAGTTGGCGGTAGTCTATGGTGACGTTGGTGTCAATAGGGGCGGTCACCTCGATGCAGATGAAACGGCGGCTGCCGGTGGGGTCGGTGAGCAGATCCTTCTGATTGCTGGTGCCGATGAAGGAGGCGTAGCGGCGTAACTCTCGCACGCTGGTCCCATAAGGTTTGCGCAGGTTGGCTACCGGTTTCTGCAACAGATGCTTCAGGAATCCTTGCTGGTTTACGGTAATTTGGTCGAATTCGTCCAGGTTGATGAGGAAAAAACGTCCCAAGGCACGTTCCGCTTCCTGTTTGCTGCTGAAGTCCAGACTGTCGGCATAGCCGAAACGCAGTTCGGGCGGCAGCAGGATGCGGCAATAGGTGGATTTTCGGAATCCTTGCGCACCGACGAGCAGGGGAGAGGTGCTGTTACCATGCTGGCGGTCCATCCCTCTCCAATGTGCCACCATGCCCAGAAACCAACGGTAAAAAAGTTCCTCCCAATGCGGATTGTCGCAGGGAACAAGCCGGGCGAGTGCGCGGATGCGGTCGGCGCCGTCCCAGCGGGGCAGGTCGCACAGGTATTCTTCTACCGGATTATAAAGCGGTACGAAGTCGGAGGAAAGAAAGCGGTCTATATCCCGGTCCCACACTTGCAGCCCCTCCTTCAGGGCACAAAGGGCGATGCTGTTGCGGATACGCTTTTCCATGGGCTTGAAATAGAAATGGATGGAGTCCCGTTGGCGGTATTCCACCTCGTCCAGCACGGTGTTGAAGCGGAACTCATACCTTCTTTTCAAGAACTCTTCCAGCAGGAAGGTGGCTTCCTGCTCTTTGCTGAGTCCGCCTTTCTTGCCGAAGCCTTGCATTTCCCGGTAGCCGTTGCCGAAAGTCATGCGGATGGTTTCCGTATCCGTTTCGTGAAAATAGTGCATCAGCGTACGCCGCACGGCTTCTTCTTCGGGGATGCCTGCTTTGAAACATTGTTCTATCAGATGGGGCAGCAAAGGTTCCAGTCCGTCGTCGCTCTTCCAGTTTTCCATTTCGGCCAGTGCCCTTTTCCGTGCCGACTGGTACATCAGGGCAAAGGTTTGCATACTTTTACAGCCGGGTTTCATTCGTTCCGGTGCGCTTTCGCTGCTTTGTTTCCGTTGTCGGAAAGTCTCCTCATCGGGCAGGGCAAGCGGTTGCTCTATGCAGAAAGGGACAGCGGCAGGGTTATAATACGGCTGTTCGTCCACGGTCATGCGGCAACTTTGCATCAGGTCCGGTTCCTTCAGCGTGATGCCGAAAGGGAGCATGGGCTGGTAGCAGGTTACGGCCAGTCGGTAAGCGTTGGCGTGGAACAACAGGGCTTCCTGTCCGGTGGTGGGCAGGCTGCCGTCGGGGCGTGCGAAGCGTACCCATATCTTTACACTCCGTCCGCTTGAACCGCAGAAGGCGGCGAAGGTTTGTGGCAGTTGCTCTACTTGGCGTTTCACATATTCCACCTCATACAGGTCGGCCAGGCGGTTCACTTCCAACTGCACCAGTCCGTTGTAATGTTTCATGCGTTTCTCACCCTTTTGTTTGCGGGTGTACTCCACGGCAGGATAGACGCGCGGCAGCTTGTCGATGTGGGTATAGCGGGCGGACGAGCCTTCCAGCCGGGGTAGCACTTCGCGCAGTCCCGATACATGGGCCGTTTGGGGCTCTGTCTTTATTTTCTCGAAGAATGCGTCCGTGTCGCATAGTGACAGGGTTTCTGTTCCCTGTTCTTCATCTTTTCTGATGAGTGTAATTTTCATATTTCTCTTTTGTTTGAATGTTCTTTGGTTTTATGTACCTCCCATGGAAAAGATGATGTCCTGTCGTGTGGAGAAGACGGTGTGTTGCAGAGTCTATGTGTGCATATTTTTAGTAAAGGTACGGTTTATTTCCCCATTCTGCAAGTGCTTTCCGAATAAAATGCTGTCTTTTTCTTTTCCCTTTCTTTCCTGTGTTTTTATTCTGAGTCTCAGTGTATATTTCCCTGTCTCTTATTTGTTTTCTCCCTTTTCTTTTCTTACTTTTGTATGTTTGTAATTGCTTAGCCACCTTGGTGGTTAAGTCTAATCACATGGGTGGTTAAAGTTAGTCACGTTGGTGGTTAAGTCTAACCACGTAGGTAGTTAACGAATATTGAACTTTCAATCATAAAAAAAGAACAGTATGGCAATACTATTTGATTGGTACGAGAATCCTAAAACTCCTGAGCAACAAGGGGAAGAGAATATGTTGCATCCGCGTCTCCGGCTGAACGGAAAGGTGACCACGTCCCAACTCCGTGCCCGTATACAGAAACGTTGCACGCTGACGGAGACGGACGTGATAGCCGTGCTTGATGCGCTGTCACATGCCATGGGCGAGGAATTGGCTGATGGCAGGCAGGTGCATCTGGACGGCATCGGTTTTTTCCGTCCCAACCTGGTGAGCACCGAGCCGGTGACGGAAAAGACGAAGCACAAGAATACGAAGGTGAAACTGAAGGGGATTGTTTTCCGTCCTGATCAATTCTTGATGGATGAGGTGGGGAAGGTAAAGGTGCAGCGCACCCGGTTCCCGTTTCATTCCAGCAAACTGACCGATGAGGAAATTGACGCCTTGCTGACGGAGTACTTTGCGACCCATGATTTTGTGCAGCGGAAAAGTTTCCAGTTTCTTTGCGGTATGACACAAACTACGGCCGCCCGCCATTTACGCCGTTTGTGCGAGGAAGGAAAGCTGAAAAATGCGGGACTTCCCAAACAACCGGTTTATAAGCCTGTAAATGGATATTATGTTGTGAATGAATGATTTAAGTTCGTAATATAGGGGGTAAGGAGTGAGGGCATACTAAAAAAGTGAGGGCATGAGGGCATAAGTGGGTGCAACTTATTATTGTTTTGACAGCTTTGATTGGGAAGATAACCTGCTTTTCAAGTCATCTATCACACGTTCAGTTATATTATTTATCAGTTTGGGTAATTCCATTTTCCTTTATAAAAGACTATTTAATCAGGTTTTACGGCTGATGATAGGCATGTATAGATGCAAAGATACAAAATACTTTAATCACGAAGTAGCACTGGCCGGTAATTTTGAAGAAACGGTTTCGTATTCTATTGAAAAAAAGTAAAATAGGGAAATCCCTACCAACTAATAGGGATTTTCTTTGTTATGAACTGAAACCTCTGACTATCTTTGCACTAGAAAAAGTAGATAGAATAACAAATAAAACAGGTACGAGTATGAAAAAGATTGTATTAGCTTCGCTTATGATGGTGTGCTTGCCTTACTTGGCAATGGCACAAAGCGTTGATGACGACCTTTATTTCATCCCTAAGAAAAAAGCTGAAAAGAAAGAGGAGGTTAAGCAAGAGGTGAAAGTGGTGGTTCCGCAGAAGCAGAACACGACTACCGTTTACGCAGCTCCCGGTTCTACAGTGGTGGTGAAGGATGTGAAAGGAAAAGTGCGCGATGTGGATGAGTATAATCGTCGTTATACTTCACGAGATAATAACTTCTCGATGGAGAATGATACCTTGTATATTGAGGAGAAACCTCTGAATGAGAGAGGGGAGTGGGTAAATGGTTTTGAGGGTTCTCAAGACGATTATGAATACGCCATGCGTATCGTCCGTTTCCGCAATCCGCGTTATGCCATTCCGGTGAGCAGCCCGCTTTATTGGGATGTGGTTTATGGCGCCTATCCCTCATGGGACTGGAATGTGTATGATGACGGACTCTATGCATACGCTTTCCCTACTTATACAAACCGCTTGTGGTGGGACTGGAGATTCAACTATCCGTATGGCGGAGGCTGGGGGATGAGTTGGGGATGGAGTTCTCCTTGGTACTATAATAGCTGGTACTATCCCGGTTACTGGGGTGGCGGCTACTGGGGTGGCTATTGGGGTGGTTACTGGGGCTACCATCACCATCATTATTATCCGCATTATTCCGGTCATGGTTGGGGCGGTGGCTACTGGGGGGGTGGCCATGGATGGTATGGCTCAAGCGGACGTAACCCGGGAATACATGCAGGAAGATATACCAATAGTTATAGTTCGTCCCGTCCGGGCCGGAGTAACTATGTGAATAGTTCTGATAGGAATAGTCGGAATTCGTACGTAGGAAATTCCAGACAGAATGTCCGTAATAGCGCTAACAGCTATCGCAACGCAACACGTAACGGCTCTTCATCGGGAAGAGTGGTTTCGGGATCTGACAATGTAAACTCGGTTCGTCCTAATAGAAGTGCTGTAAGAACCCGTACCGGAGAAATGCTTTCACCGGGTCAGGCGGCAGGAGTTCGTCCGGGCAATTCTTACTCGCGTCCGACAGAAGGAAGGGGCTCTTCTTATACCAGACCGAGCAGCACCCGTAGCAGCGTGGGAAATTCTGCAGGATCTACTTATCAGCGGACAGGGGCTGCGAGTCGTGGTGCTTATCGTAACAATAGTGGAGTCTCGAACTCCCGTGGCAGTTCATATTCCCGTAGCAGTAGCCCTTCTCGTAGCAATTCGTCTAATTCTTATCGCAGTGGTGGAACTTCTTCTTCCCGTAGTAGTTTTTCTAGTGGCGGTGGGGTTTCCCGTAGTTCCGGCGGCAGTGTCTCCCGTTCCAGTGGCGGTGGTGGCGGAAGATCGCGTACCAGATAAGTGGCAGATTAAACCAGACAGTTGAATTTAATAGAATTGATGTATGAAGAATAAAGTAATAGTAACCGCTTGTGCGTTGCTGGTAATGGCAACGGCAAGCGCACAAAATGCTTATGATGCGGAAAAGTTGCTGGGCAGTGACTTGAATGGAACGGCAAGGTTTGTAGGTATGGGTGGTGCCATGGGAGCCTTGGGAGGGGATATCTCTGTCATGAGTTCCAATCCTGCAGGTATCGGCATTTTTCGTAGTAATGATGTGTCTGTCTCTTTTGGTTTTAATAATACGTCGACAAAGAGCAACTTTAGCGGCGTGTCGATGAATGAGGACAAGACACGCGCTTCATTTGACCAGATTGGATTTGTGTATAGCAATAAGATCGGTAATAATACTTCTTTGCGTTTTGTGAATTTCGGATTCAATTATCATAAAAGTAAAAACTTCAACCGCCTTTTCTCTATGGGAGGGGCATTGGATAATTTGTCGCAGAGTTTCCAACTGGCTCAGGAGATGGAAGGATACGGATTGACGGAAAGCGAGTTCAATGACATACTGGATGTGAAGAACCCTTATACCAAATATTGGAACCAGTTACCTGTTTTAGGGGTAATGGGGGTGAGAACCGGTGTGGTTGACTGGGTGAATGATTCTGAAAAAAACATTCATGCTCCATGGGGCTGGAATGGTTTTAACAATAACTTCTTCAGTAAGGAAACAGGCGGCATCAGCCAATATGATTTTAATGTTTCATTCAATATGGAGGATCGGATTTATTTCGGTGCGACCCTGGGGGTATATGATGTGAATTACAATTGTTTTACTTCTTATACGGAGAACTTGAATAATGACAATGGCGCGGATAATGGTGGCTATACTTTAGATAATTATTATGGGCTGGAAGGAACAGGTATAGATTTGAAGTTGGGTGTTATCATACGTCCTATGGAAAGTTCTCCTTTCCGTTTGGGATTTGCCGTGCACACACCTACATGGTATGATTTAAGAGAAAGCTATAATGCCACTTTATCTTCTGATATTTTAGCTGTTGAAGGAGCCTATAACCAGACATTGAGTGATTTTCTGGTAACTCCGGAGTATGATTATTTGACTTATGATTATAACCTTACCACTCCGTGGAAATTCAATGTCAGTGCAGGTACTACTTTTGCAGGTGCGGTGGCAGTAGGTGCGGAATATGAATATCAGGATTATTCTTCCAGTAAGCTGAAGGATGTGGATGGATATGAATTGGGTGATCAGCCCAGCGTTGAAAAGTATCTGAAAGGTGTTCATACTTTCCGCATAGGTATGGAAACGCGTATTGTTCCTGAGTTCAGCATCCGTGCAGGATATAATTATTCTTCGGCTGCATTTGCTAAAGATGCTTATAGTGCTTTGTCTTTATATAGCACGCGCACTGATTTCAATAATACGGAGTCAAAGAATACCCTTACGTTTGGTCTTGGATACCGTGGCAGTGTAATCTATGCGGATTTGGCTTATAAATATGATATGTACAAGTCTAAGTTTTATGCGTTTGATGATATAGACCTTCCGGCAACTAAAGTGGACAATGAACGGCATCAGCTTCTGCTGACAGTCGGCGCCCGTTTCTAAGAATTAATTGTGAGTCTAATATAATTAACCTGTGATGGGGTTGTGCCAGCGTTTTGACACAACCCCATTTTTTATTTATCGCGATACTCTTTCTTTTTCCAGAAGTTGAACCCTGCATATACACGAACAGTTCCGAATGTATTGGTGAGAGAGAAATTCCTTTTCCGATAATCGTATGTATGCATCACCAGTGAAGCACCTACAAAGTACTTGTTGGTATTATAGACCACGGCAGCACGTGTTATCAGATCAAAATTGATATCCTTTATCCAATGATTGTCGGTGTTAGGCGTATCGTCTATTTTTGATTTTTTATAGGCAATGGCCGGTAAAAGCGAAAGATTGGAAACCCAGTTTTTTGCAAATACCCAGTTATAACCATAGCCTACGTTGATGCTATAATCGGAATATTTCACTTTCTTGAAAAGCAAGGCATCATGTAGTTGAGCCCTCACTTCACCGGGAAGCTTATCATAATCAAAGGATATTCTGTGCTGGGAATAAGAGAAGCCCGCCATCAGGGAACCTGCGCTTTTACGCTGGTTGGTGGACTGGCTGTAGGCCGCCGGATAGGAGAATTTCTTATAGTTGAAAATCCAATAGGCGTTCAGTCCCTTGATTTTGCTTTGCAAGCCATTGAAGTTTAGATTCTTGATAGGGGTGTTCAGCTCAAAACCGCTGGAAGAGCGTATCTTGAAATCGCTCCCTGTTTTCCTGTAATATAAATCCATACCAAACTTGGAACTATAAAGATTCAGTGCCATTTCTGTTTTCTTGGCTTTGTTCTTGTGTCCGCCGAAAATATCCTTTACATCAAAGGAATACCCTAGAAAGATCCAACGCCATCCGAAATAGACCCCCAGTTTGAAACTGGCATTGGGGGAGAATCCCAAACTTTGTTCGCCGTTGTTCCCTTTACTGCCCAGCCGGTAGTATTCGTACCAGCTGCTGGATTCTAGCATGAAAGCCAGATTGTAGAGGTTGGGCGTGATATAGGTGGTGTCGATCGCGTTGAATTCTTTTCCTACTTTCCTGATTTTTCTTCCGGTGTGGCGGACCGTTGTCGCTATTCCATCGGTCAATGTAATAAGAACACCCTTGTTGTCCTGTACTGTCGAGTCTTTCTGTTCCGTTTGTGCATATACACCAAGAGCGGAAAGAAAAGACAGACAGAGCAGGCATATTTTACGAATGTCCATAGGCGGGGATCATAGCTTGTCAAGAATACGGTCCATGACCCAGTTGGTGGGGGTCGCACTGATGCCGTCGCAGGTACAGATGGCTTTGCCCTGCAGGTGTTCTACCACGGCTTTTATCAGCGGAAGTTGCACATGGGGAGGATTTTCAGGAAGGAACTCCTCACGTCCCCTTTCGGTATGCAGGGCGATGGGGTCGTAGGTAAAGACGGAGAAACAGATCATCCCCTTGTCTCCGATGATTTCTATACGGTCTTCCTTGGCTGATTCGTGGGCGACGAAACACCAGGATCCTGATCCCGGCAGGCCGGAGTCAAATTTGAAGCAGGCACTTATCGTATCTTCTGCCGGATATAATCCGCCACGGTTGCTCTTGTATCCTTGGGCTTCGAGAATGCAGCCGAACATTTCTTGCAGCAAATCCAGTTGGTGGGGGGCTAAATCATAGAAATAGCCGCCACCGGCAATATCAGGCTGTACACGCCAGGGCAGATTGGTGCTGTTGTAGTCCAGATCACGGGGAGGCTGGGCGAAACGGATCTGTATATTGATGACATTCCCTATTTCCCCGTCCTCTACCATCTGGCGTACTTTCTGGAAATAGGGAAGATAACGTCTGTAGTAAGCTACGAAACAAGGAATCCCTGTTTCCTGTGATATGCGGTTGATGCGTGCGCAGTCTTCATAACTGGCAGCCATTGGTTTTTCGATATATACGGGTTTTCCCGCTTTCATGGCCATGATGGCGAAAGTGGCATGAGAGGAGGGTGGGGTGGCTATATAAATAGCATTGACATCTTCATCTCCTATTAACTGCTGCGGGTCGGAGTACCAGCGGGGGATGTTGTGTCTTTTGGCGTATGATTGAGCTTTTTCTTTGTCACGGCTCATCACGGCCACTACTTCTGAGCCTTCTATCAGGGCGAAGGCCGGTCCGCTTTTTTTCTCAGTCACTTCTCCGCAACCGATGAAGCCCCATTTTACTTTGTCTAATTTAACCATGAGTAATCACTTTTTTATCATTTCGCTTAAAATGATAACTGTTCATCTTGCAAAGATAGGATTATTTTGCAATTTTTGTCGGATAAAAATCAGTTATTGTAATATTTCCGGCGCAACTGTTTGAATGCGGGAGTCTTGATGTAATCATTCAACCAGGCATTCAGGCTGTCTAGCAATATTGGGGAATGTTTACTGACTCCCCATGAATAGAATTGTGAGAAGCTGATGGCTGTTTCTATATCCAATTGGGGGAAATCATTGATGGAAGCTTGGGCAATGCTCTCGTCGCACACGGCATAGTCTATGTCACCGTGTGCTACCATGGCCAGTAATTGTTCTTGTCCGTATTTCTCCACCTCTTTGATATAGATGGTATCGCCTATTTCGTTACTTAAGTTGTGGATGCGCAGAATGGCGGGTGAACCTTTGACCAGATGTAAGGTTTTACGGGCCAGCTCCAACTGGCTGTGGATGTACAAGCTGTCGTTTTCTCCTTCGGGTTTGCGCTGTACCAGCACTTGCTTGTTCAGTATAATAGGCCGGGTGAACAGCAGGGAGTCTTTGGATTCTGTGGTGACTACCGTGCTGTTGGCCAGTATATCGTATTTTCCCTTTTGTACGCCTTCCAGTCTTTTGTAAAAACTCATTTCGGGAGTGATTTCCGGTTTCAGTCCTTTGCTGTATGCAAAAGCATGGAGCAGTTCGTAGTGGAAACCGGAAATGGTGTCGCCGTCAGCATGAAAGCTGATAGAGTTGTACTCGGTGACGGCACGCAGGATGCCCGATTCTGCTATTTCTGCATAATCACGGGGCTGGCTGGCTTCAACTTCCGTTTTCTTTTTGAAGAAGATGGAGGACAGGGCTACCGCAAGAATACCCATCAGGATGTATTTCAGATACTTTCTCATACAAACCGTCAATCAAAGAAATTCCATGAAAGGCCGAACTTTATCATTCGCGGATTGATAGGGTAGTGCGGTGCCAGGAAGTAATTGGATTTTCCCGAACCGGCATTGACGTGGTACATCATGATAAAGAAACGGGTACGTTTCAAATGCAGGTTGGCATAGACATTGACGATCGGGAAAGCTCCTATCTCGATTTTGTCATTAGGATTCTGGGTGTAGAACTGTCCGATGACGGGGGAATAGTCTAGTGCGTAATATTTGCTGAAGTAACGCACATCCGCTCCCATTTCTATTTGGAGTACTTTTTTGGCCAGACCGAATTTCATGTACAGGTTGCCGTAAGCCGATAGTTCCGGTAACGGCAGTATGTCTTGTTCACTTGATTTTTGATAGGCCACTTCACCGTCGAGATGGAAAATTCCGACTTTCAACTTTTGTTGCAACATGGCAGTGAATACTTGTATGTTGCCGGAGTGTTGTCTTACGGCGGCATTGTTCTTGAAACCGGTGACATTTCCTTCGCTGTCTTTTACCGGGATGCTGGCATTGGCCAGATAGGTGTAATTCTTTATATTTTCCACTCCGGCACGCAACTGGGTCCCCCATCTGTCCAGACTTAGTTTTCCTTCCAGGCGGGTTCTCATGATTTTGGATAAGTCGTTGTTGTCCCACCAGTAATGTTTGGACTGGAAATGCCTGAAATAGAAGACGGGGTTCTGGTTCTTGATGTATGCGTTGACATCCAGTCTCACTGTATCTCCGAATAAACGGAGATTCAGATCCCCTTTGCCTTCTACGCTGAATTGTCCTGCATCTTCACCGGCTATGGCCAATTCTCCTAGAATATTGTAGTGTAATAGTTTGCCTTGTTTTTTGGATAGTTCGCCACCGATGGAGAGTGAACTTTCCTTATAGTGGTTGATGATGCGTTGTCCCGGTATGTCTGTTGTATCGGTCAAGGCGAAGTTTCGGTATTCATAACTTAAAAAGGCGGTAAGTCCGGCTTTCGCCCATTTGTTGAATCCTTCTTGTAAGGCAATGCCAATGGTGTTTTTGATGGATGTCCGCTTGGTCTTGTCTATGGAGTCGGTACCCAGATAGTTGTATTCAAAATACGTTTGATTCTGTGCGTCGTCGTAGGAGATATACTTACGATTATTCAAGTCCACTTGTAATGTATGTATGAAGCTTGTGACAGGAACAAATACCTGTGTTGTTCTTACAGAGTCTGTATCCACACTGTCCTGTTTTTCTTTATAAAATCCTAGGTTGTAACGGTGTGTCAGGAAGGCATGGTAGCTGGTGTTGTGGTTCCATATCTGATTCAGACGGGTCGGAATTTCGTTGGCGGAATATTCTTTTTTGCCTTCTGCCATGTCCAGTGGGTTGGTGATATACCGGTCGTCCGCGATACCTCCGTTTTCTGCCATTTTCAAGTTGTCGTTGTTGAATATGAAATGCATGTCATATTTATCTCCCCGGTAGCTGGAGAACAGGCCACCGTTGAAGAAGGCTGTGGACTGATCTTGATAAAGCCCCCGGCCATACAGGTAATCTATGTAGAATCCGAACCCTAGTCTTTTGTTTGCATTGATGGCAAAATAGGATTTGAAACGCTCTTCTCCGTCACGGCTGCCTCCTCCTTTGTAATAGGACAGGTTTGTGAATGGAGAAAGTGTATTGGTGAAAATGACATCTTCCGGACGTTGTACGCAGAAGTCGTATGGGTCGGTGAAAAAGTATTGGCTGGGGTCCCGACGGTCAAAAAAGATACGTGAGAGGCGGGGGGAGCCCAAATTTCCCAAGTAATTGTATTGTCCGGTGTAGCCGCCCATGTCATTCGAGTTCTGGAAAGCGTGCTGCAAGGTATCTACAGGGATATAAGTGACATTGCCAAAACGACTGTCCACTTTCCAGGAGTACAGTCCGATGGGGATTGTGTTGGCATCTACTACGGCTGCCGTGTCTATGGGATTTCCGTTACGGTCATATCGGTCTCTGTCCAGTCCGCTTGCTGAGGAACCGAACTGGTTGTTCAGGGTGTTCATTGTCCGCTGTGCCATCAAGGAAGTGTGGAAGCACAGGAATAATAGGAAAATGATAGAGAATATTCTTTTCATAACGGCGACAAAGATACAATATAAAAATAAAAGGAAGAGCTTTTCCACTATGGAAAGTTCTTCCTTTTATTATTCGTTTAGAGTTATTTTAACTTACTGAGGTCTAATAATCTCCATTCCGATCCGGATGGCTTCCTCGTTCATCGGTATCAGATGATGGTGACGTTCGGGCAATGTCTTGCGTAAAGCTTTTATTACGCTTTCAATAGATACTACGGGACGTAGTTTCAGCAAGCCTCCTAAAACAATCATATTGAAGGTCTTTGCCATTCCTTTCTCATTGGCGGCATCCATGGCGTCGATGCGGTAAATCTGTATATCCTTCCGTGTCGGAGGTTCGATGATTCCGTATCCGTCATAAATGAGGATACCACCCGGTTTGATTTTGTTTTCAAACTTCTCCAATGAGGGTTGGTTCAGTATGATGGCTGTATCATATTGGCTGAGAATGGGTGAAGAGATGCGTTCATCACTGACAATCACCGTTACGTTGGCGGTTCCTCCCCGTTGTTCGGGACCGTATGCCGGCATCCAGGTTACTTCCTTGTCTTCCATCAGTCCGGAATAGGCAAGTATCTTACCCATGGATAACACACCCTGACCGCCGAATCCTGCTATAATGATTTCTTGTTTCATGGTTTCTGTCTTTTTATTCTTTATCTTTCAAATCACCCAGCGGATAGAAGGGGAACATGTGTTCCACCATCCAGTCATTGGATGCCTGCGGAGTCATTTTCCAACCTGAATTACAAGTCGATACAATCTCTACCAGATTGGATCCTTTGCCGTTCATTGAGTTCTCGAATGCTTTGCGGATAGCCTTTTTTGCCTTGCGGATGGCAGGAACCGTATGTACGCTCTGGCGGGTAACGTAGGCGGTGCCTTCCAAAGTGGCGGCAATTTCTGTCATTTTCAGCGGATAGCCATGAATGGCTACATCACGGCCATAGGGACAGGTGGCTGTTTTCATGCCAACCAGAGTGGTAGGAGCCATTTGTCCACCGGTCATTCCATAAATGGCGTTGTTGATAAAGATAATAGTAATGTTTTCACCACGATTTAAAGCATGGATGGTTTCGGCAGTACCGATACAGGCCAGATCACCATCTCCCTGATACGTGAATACCAGACGTCCCGGCCATAAACGCTTGATGGCCGTAGCTACGGCAGGGGCACGTCCATGAGCGGCTTCTTGCCAGTCGATGTCCAGATAATTGTATGCAAATACGGCACATCCCACCGGTGACACACCGACGGTTTTGTCTTCCATGCCCATTTCTTCGATGACTTCGGCTATTAACTTGTGAACCACACCGTGACTGCATCCGGGACAATAGTGCATCGGATTGTCATTCATTAGTGTCGGTTTCTTATAAACCAGGTTTTCGGGTTTTATGATTTCTTCTTTTGTCATAGTTTCTCCTCCTATTGCTTATAACATGAACCGCATAAAGAATTCCATCAGCTTGAGAAAAATAGCTGCTGCACAGACATAGATGAATACTTTGAAGTCACTTGCCACGAAGTAAGTGATGACAGCTGCCAATGCCAGTGCCATGAAAAGTATGTTCAATATATTTCTGATCAGATCAATATTCATACGGTCTTATTTTATTAGTTTCTCTTTCAGTGCAGTGATTACTTCGTCCGGATCGGGGACAATACCGCCCAGACGTCCGAAATGTTCTACGGGCACTTTGCATGCTACCGCCAGGCGGACATCTTCCACCATTTGTCCGGCGTTCAATTCTACAGTGAGGATACCTTTTACCTGTGCGGCACGTGCTGCGATAGCTTTTGACGGGAACGGCCATAGGGTAATAGGACGGAGCAAACCAACCTTGATGCCTTCCGCGCGAGCCATCTCCATTGCTTTCTGGGCAATGCGGGCACAGGAACCGAAGGCTACGATCAGGTATTCGGCGTCTTCGCAGTGAAGTTCTTCGAAACGTACTTCGTTCTCTTCTATTTCTGCATATTTCTTCTGGAGATGGATATTGCGTTTTTCCATTTCGGCAGGGTCAAGTTCCAATGAAGTAATGATGTTGGGCTTGCGATGTTGGGTTCTGCCGGTAGTCGCCCACGGGCAACGGGCGATGACTTCTTCATCTGTCAGGCGTGTGCGCTGTTCGGGCAGTACCACCTTTTCCATCATCTGTCCGATCACACCGTCTGCCAGAATAATGGCGGGGTTGCGGTATTTGAAAGCCAGATCAAAAGCTATACCTACGAAATCTGCCATTTCCTGCACCGATGCAGGAGCCAGGGCTATGAGGCGATAGTCTCCGTGACCGCCGCCTTTCACTGTTTGAAAATAGTCGGCCTGACTGGGTTGGATGGTTCCTAATCCGGGACCTCCGCGCATGACATTGACAATCAGACAGGGGAGTTCGGCACCGGCAATGTACGAGATGCCTTCCTGCTTTAAGCTGACGCCGGGACTGGAGGATGAGGTCATTACCATTTTACCGCTCGCCGCACCGCCATATACCATGTTGATTGCTGCGACTTCACTTTCTGCCTGCAACACCACCATGCCGGTAGTTTCCCAGGGTTTCTCTTCGGCCAGCGTTTCCAATATTTCCGATTGGGGAGTGATGGGATAGCCAAAGTAACCGTCAACTCCGATACGGATGGCGGCGTGGGCTATGGCTTCATTTCCCTTCATTAAAACGACTTCTTCTGCCATATTTGTTACATTTATTGTTGTTTTACTTTATACACAGTGATGCATCCGTCCGGACAGACTGTGGCACATGATGCGCAACCATTGCAGGTATCTTCCAGTACCTGATGGGCGAATGTGTATCCTTTTTTATTCACTTGTTTGGCATTGAGCTCGATTACATGCAGCGGACATGCCACTACACATAGATTGCAACCTTTGCAACGCTCCGTGTCTACTACAATAGCACCTTTAATCTTTGCCATGGGGTTAGTTGTTATTGATTATACATGTCTTTGTTATAGAAATTCAGAATATTCATGAGCATGTCACGGGCGGAAACAGCGGGACTTTCCGGGTTACGCTCGATAGCTTCCAGATAATTGTTCAAGGCTTGTTGCCAGTCTCCCATCTTGCGGTAGGCATTACCCAGTAAATAATAGGGTTCATCGTTGATGTGCGCATCGTTTCGGATGAAATTAGTTAGCGCATGAATGGCTCTTTCCGTATCACCCTGTTCGATAAGTGTCTTTATGTCCTGTAATTGTTCCGTCATAAGGCATGATTGTCTCATTGTTGTTTACAAAGATACTCTTTATTTGTTATGAAAGGGAAGATTGGAGCAGAAAAAACGATTTTCTTGCTAAAAACATTTAAAAAATAGAGAGAAAACAGGAGGAAAATGGTGGAATGATTTCTTCTAATGGTTTGATTATTATGGAAATGGTTTCAAGTGAAACGGTTGGTGGGGGGGACGGTGTTATTTATTCTTAAAGGGGGGGAAGGTGCTTGAATTGTATTTGTCAGGATGTTTGGGGGTGAAGTTTATGGCAGATCGTTTGTATGTTTCAGGGGGGGCAATCCAATGCCTCCCCTGAAAATGTCTCTTGTTTATCGTATGGATTTAATTTGTTACGGCATAAATGCATAGAAGAGAATAAGGGTTATTTTACTATTTCGCCTACATACATGTTATATGCCTTCTGACCGTTGTTACTGGGGTTCATCTTCTTTGCTTCTTCACCGGTAACTGTCTGTTTCATCAGTTTTTTGCAGTTTACGATCAGCCATGGTTCGCTGCTGCCTTGCTTATAGAACGAAATTTTATAATTATCGCTCTGATCCATCAGCATATTACCCATTGATTTGGATTGGTCAATGACGCAGAAGGCTACTTCTTTGCCGAATAACTGACCGAAACCTCCCCAGCATTCTTTACCTATTTCAAATTGTTCGTCGTTTCCGGCGGTGATTGTCATGCGTGCAGATGCTTTGATCTGATCGTCTACGCTTTGTGCTTTGGCGGGAACTGCATTGTTATTGGCTGCCTTTATTTCGGTAGTACCTTCGGAAACGCTGATTACAACCGGTTGGGTGGCAGGGGTAAGCGGAGTGGCGGCTATTACATTCGGAGTAGGAGCGACCGCTATTTGTGAACTGTTCAAAACCTTGTTGCCCAATGTGTCTTGGATAGATTTGAACAGCGTATCTTTCAGGTCGATAGTTTCCCTTCTGAATTTGCCGCAGATAGGAGCCAGCTTGGTTTTCGATTTGTTTAAAGCCATGTCGTCCACAATCCATTCCTCGGCACTGTATTTTTCACCACCGTCGCGGGCTTCGTCGTACCAATAACGGATACGGGTCATTTCTATATCACATTTCCCGTTTCCGCAGGTGATGAACAGCTGGTAGTAAATTCTGGTTCTGTCCAGTGACAATGCAGAGGAGGAGAAGACCAGATATTCTTCACCGCCAGCCGCAATAGTCCCTTCATCTTCATTGGTGTAAAGAATACGTGCATTGAACTTGCCTTCGGGCTTGAAGCGTTCTGTAGCCCATTTCAGCATGGTGTCATATAACTGGTCTTTCGTTAAAGACGGTGCCTGTATCTCTGTCTTGAAAGAAACTTTACCGTCATCCAAAGTTATCGCTCCCGCCAGATATTTGGGATCTGTCTGTGCCATAGCGATGAATGGCAGACATAAGAGCATTAAAAAAAGAATTTTCTTCATAGTAATATATCTTATTTTATATTTTATTCTAAGCAAAGATAGGAATAAAAAAAAAGAGAAGCTATAAAGCCTCTCTTTTTTTACTTTTATTATTATTGCATGAATTTTACTTCACAGGTATCTTTTCAATGCGCTTTTGATGGCGTCCGCCCTCAAAACCACTGTTAAAGAATTCATCCAGAATCTTTTCAGCCATTTTATGATCAATGAATCGTCCCGGCATTACCAGAATATTGGCGTCATTGTGTTGGCGTGACAGATGGGCTATCTCTGGAATCCAGCATAGTGCCGCACGGATGCCTTGATGTTTGTTCAATGTCATGCTGATACCTTCACCGCTTCCGCAAATTGCTACTCCGGGCCCGCATTCTCCGGCTTCGACAGCCAGTGCAAGGGGGTGGGCATAATCTGCATAGTCGCAGCTTTCTGTACTGTATGTGCCGAAATCTTTGTAGGGATAGCCTTTTTCTGTCAGCCATGTTTTTACAAATTCTTTCAGCTCAAATCCTGCATGATCGGATGCCAGTCCTATTTTTTTCATGCCAGCATTTCTTTTACTTGGTTATATACATTCTGTGCGGTGAAGCCCAGTTTTTCATCCAATACTTTATAAGGAGCGGAGAATCCGAATGATTCCAGACCGAATACCTTGCCGTTAGCACCTACCAAGCCTTCAAGGTTTACAGGCAGACCGGCGGTCAGACCGAATACTTTGGCTCCTGCGGGAATAATGCTGTTCTGGTATTCTTTGCTTTGGCTGCGGAACAGTCCTTCGGAAGGAGCGGATACGATACGGATTTTTATGCCATCCTTGCGCAACAGTTCTGCACCAGCTTCCAATGTGGAAACTTCGGAGCCTGAAGCAACCAGGATTACATCCGGATTTTCGTCAGATCCTGCAACAATATAAGCACCTTTCGCTGCCTGTGAATAGTCGTTTCCTACGGGCAGGTTTGCGATATTCTGGCGGGAGAAGATAAGTGCGGTGGGAGTGCTGGTATTTTCCATAGCCAGTTTCCACGCCACAGTCGTTTCTTCGGCATCTGCCGGACGAAGTACCAGCATGGAGTTGTGCCCTTTGTGGTTTTTCAGTTTTTCCATCAGGCGGATTTGTGCTTCTTGCTCTACCGGTTCGTGAGTAGGACCGTCTTCACCTACACGGAATGCATCGTGTGTCCAGATGAACTTGACAGGAAGTTCCATCAAGGCGGCCATACGTACGGCAGGTTTCATGTAGTCTGAGAATACGAAGAAAGTAGCGCATGCGGCAATCACACCTCCGTGGAGCGCCATACCCAGACAGCAGCAAGCCATGGTTAATTCGGAAACACCTGCTTGCAGGAATGCGCCGGTGAAATCGTCTTTAGTGAATGCATGTGTTTTTTTCAAGAAGCCGTCAGTCTTGTCTGAGTTTGACAGGTCGGCGGAAGAAACGATCATGTTTTCTACTTCTGTAGCCAATACGCCGAGGACTTTGGCGGAAGCGCTGCGTGTAGCATCTCCGGCTTTCTGTTCGATGGCGTTCCAGTTTATTTCCGGAACTTTGCCCGAGAACCACTGTTCCAGTTTGGCTGCCAGTTCGGGATTAGCTTTAGCCCATTCGGCTTTAGCCGTGTATTTCCCGGCAACAATTTTTTTCAGTTCTTCTGCACGTTTGGCATACAACTCTTTTACTTCAGGGAAGATTTGGAACGGATCGGTCGGATCGCCACCCAAGTTTTTGATTGTATTGATGTAGGCATCACCTCCCAAAGGAGCACCGTGGGTAGCGCAGTTACATTCATAACTGGAATCATCCGCTTTACGTGCACCTTTACCCATAATGGTCTTGCCGATAATTAATGTGGGCTGGCCGGTTACGGCTTTCGCTTCTGTCAGAGCCGTGCGGATTGCATCGGGATCATTACCATTGATGGTAATTACTTTCCAGTGCCATGCTTCGTATTTCTTGGCAACATCTTCGCTGGTAACAGCATCGGTAGCGGTGGACAGCTGGATGTCGTTTGAATCATAGAACATGATCAGATTGTCCAGTCCCAGATGGCCTGCCAGACGGCCTGCGCCCTGGGAAATTTCTTCCTGGATACCACCATCGGATATGTAGGCATAAATGGTCTGGTTCATGACATTCCCCAAACGTGCCTTCAGGAATTTGGCGGCGATAGCGGCACCTACTGCAAAGGTGTGTCCTTGTCCTAACGGGCCGGAAGTATTTTCAATACCGCGCATGATGTCCACTTCGGGGTGTCCCGGAGTCGGGCTTCCCCATTGACGGAACTGTGCCAGTTCTTCCATGGTGAACTTGCCGGTCAGTGCCAAGGTGGAATATAACATCGGTGACATGTGGCCTGGATCAAGGAAGAAACGGTCACGACCTTCCCAACGTGGATTTTCAGGGTCGTAAACTAAAAACTCAGAGAAAAGTACGTTCACAAAATCTGCGCCACCCATAGCACCGCCCGGGTGTCCTGATTTAGCTTTCTCTACCATCGAAGCAGCCAGAATACGGATGTTGTCCGCTGCACGGTTCATCAGTTTTTTTTCGTTCATATTAAAATAATATTATAATTTGAATGCTATTAGTGAGTCGGTTTATCTTTGCTATTTTATTTAATATCTGCAAAGATAACTCTTTATATGTAAACCACAACATGTAAAGAGGCTCTTTTTTAAGCCTGTTTGATTCACTTCTTAAATTGGGTCGCTGCTTCTTCAACAGGTAGTCCTGACTTATAGTTCTCGATGTATGTGTTGAATCCGGCTACATCTCCGGCTGTTGGCGAAATCTCGATACCGGCATCACCGGCGAATACTTTTTCTTCCAGAAAATCGGCCAGGGATTGTTTTTTCTCATTGTTGACAAGGTAAGAACCCAGCAAAGCGATTCCCCAGGCGCCACCCTCACCGGCAGTCTCCATTACGGAAATAGGAGAGTTTATAGCTGCTGCAAGTATTCTTTGGCCTACACCTTTGGTCTTGAATAATCCACCGTGTCCTGTGATTCTGTCGACTTTGATTTTTTCTTCATTGAACAGAATATCATTGCCGATTTTAAGGACTCCGACTGAAGCGTATAAATGGGTGCGCATGAAGTTGGCGAGGTTGAACTTGTCGTTTGCCGAACGTACAAACAGCGGTCTGCCGTCGGCAAGTCCTGTCACGGGCTCACCTGAAATGTAATTGTATGAAATGAGGCCACCGCAGTCCGCGTCACCGGTAAGGGCATGGTTATAGAGTTTTCCATACAGTTCATTCATATCTACAGGGATGCCCAGCAATTCCTGATATTCTTTGAACAGATTGATCCAGGCGTTGAGGTCGGAGGTACAGTTGTTGCAATGCACCATGGCTACCAGGCTTCCGTCGGGGGTAGTAACCATGTCAATCATTTCGTAGGGTTTGGACAATTCTTTTTCCAATACAATCATAGAGAATGAGGAGGTACCTGCTGATACATTTCCGGTACGCTGCTTGACGGCGTTGGTTGCTACCATGCCGGTTCCGGCATCTCCCTCCGGAGGGCAGACAGGCACTCCTGCTTTCAAATGGCCTGACACGTCCAGTCTTCCGGCACCTTCCGGCGTGAGGAAACCTGCGTTTTCACCGGCGGCCAAGACTTTGGGCAGGATATCTGTCAGTTTCCAGTCATATCCTTTAGGGGCTACTAATTTGTCAAACTTGGCTATCATTTCAGCGGAGTAATCCTTGGTAGCCGGATCTATGGGAAGCATACCTGATGCGTCACCTATGCCCAGTACTTTCTGACCTGTAATCTGCCAGTGAATGAAACCGGCAAGGGTGGTCAGATAGTCAATGTCACTTACGTGTTTTTCATTGTCCAGAATGGCCTGATATAAATGGGAAATGCTCCATCTCAAAGGAATGTTATATACAAACAATTCGGATAAGGCGGCGGCTGCCGGACCGGTGTTGGTATTTCTCCATGTACGGAAAGGTACCAGGATTTCTTCTTTTTTATTGAATGCCATGTAACCGTGCATCATGGCGCTGATACCGATTGCGGCCAGACTTTCTATCTCTGTATCATATAATTCTTTTACGTTGGAACGAAGATCTGCGTAGCAGTCTTGCAAACCATGCCAGATCGCTTCTATACTGTAAGTCCATAATCCGTCCACCAATTGGTTTTCCCAACTGTGGCTTCCTTGGGCGATAGGCTTGTTTTCCTGGTCAATCAAAACAGCTTTGATTCGTGTTGAACCGAATTCTATACCCAAGATGGCCTTTCCTGCTTCGATGGTTGATTTTGCATCTGATTTCATATTAAAAACCTATAATTTAAGGTACAACAATAATGATGGTAAAAAAAGTCGGGATGTGCCAAAAAACTTATTAGTCCTGACACATCCCCTCTTTATGGATGAATTAGCACAGTGCTTTGTTCAGCATGTAATAGACTTCGTTCATGCGAAGCTCTTTCTTGAAATTACTGATAGTCGTATCTTTGTCAATACGGATCATTTCGATACCTGCAATTTCAGCATAGTCTTCCCAATATTCTGCTGTCAGATCGTATGAGAAGCAAGAATGGTGTGTGCCACCTGCCAAAATCCATGCGCCTGCACCTACTTCGAAATTAGGCATTGGAATCCAAAGAGCGGAAGCAACCGGCAATTTAGGCAACGGTTTCGGCTCGATACATTCTACATCGTTCACAATCAGACGGAAACGATTACCCAGATCGACTACAGTGGCGGTGCAGCCTGAACCTACCTTTGATGTGAATACAAGACGGGCTGTCTGGCTCTTACGAATACCTATGCCCAGGAAATGTACTTCCAAACGTGGCTTGGAAGCAGCGATAAGCGGACAAACTTCCAGCATGTGTGATTGCAGGATAGCGCTGTTTGCACCGTCGAAGTTCAAGGTGTAGTCTTCCAGGAAAGAGCAGCCTTTGGAAAGCCCTTGGTTCATCACCCATACGGTACGGTATAGAGCTGCCGATTTCCAGTCGCCTTCGGCACCGAATCCATAGCCTTCAGCCATCAGACGCTGAGAGGCCAGTCCCGGAATCTGATCGAAGTAGCTGCCGTCAGTCTGGCCCAGGTCGTCAAAATTGGTCGTGAATCCTTTGGCACCTTTGGCTTTGAGGATAGCGCGGAGAGCCAATTCGGCTTTTGCAGCGTTCCATACTTTCTGATAAGCTTCGGTTGATTTGTCTTCCAATGAAGCATCGTGGTCGTATTCATTGAAGTAAGTTGATACAAGTGCCTCTACATCTGCGTCCTTGATATCTTTATGGTATTCCATCAGTTCGCTTGCCGGACAGTAATCTACGTGATAGCCCATGCGTTGTTCTGCTTCCACTTTGTCACCGTCAGTTACAGCTACGTTGTTCATCTGGTCACCGAAGCGGATGATCAACATATCCTGAGAATCTGCCCATCCTGCGCAGACACGCATCCAAACGGCGATCTTGTGCTGGGTATCTTCCTCTTTCCAGTAGCCTACCACTACTTTGCGGCGGATGCGCATACGGGTGCAGATATGTCCGAATTCACGGTCGCCATGGGCGGATTGATTCAGATTCATGAAGTCCATATCCATGGTATCCCAGGGAATTTCTTTGTTGAACTGAGTGTGCAGGTGTAACAGCGGTTTCTTTAACTGCTGCAGACCGTGAATCCACATCTTGGCAGGTGAGAAAGTGTGCATCCAAGTGATGACACCGATACATTTCTCATCATTATTGGCTGCTTTGAACACTGTTTCCACTTCTTTAGAAGAATTGGCTGTTCCTTTATATACTACTTTTACAGGAAGTTTTCCTGATTCGTTCAGTCCGTTTACCATTTCGTTGGAGTGGGCATCTACTGCTACTACAGCGTCACCTCCGTACAGAAGCTGTGCTCCTGTTACAAACCATACTTCATACTGATCAAATGCTTTTTCCATGATTTTTTTATTTAAAGGGTTTTGTTTTTATTATTTCTGTCCATAATAAGCATTGGGACCGTGTTTGCGGCTGAAATGCTTTTCTATCAATAGCGGGTTCATTGTCAAATGAGGGTTGGCGGCAAAAGCGATACTTGCCATTTTGGCTACCTGTTCCATCACTACGGCATTGTGTACGGCGTCATTGGCATCTTTTCCCCATGCGAAAGGGCCATGGTTTTTCACTAGTACTCCCGGAGTGTGTACCGGATTCAATCCTTCGAAGCGTTTGACGATCACATTGCCTGTTTCCAGTTCGTAGGCGCCTTTTACTTCCTCTTCTGTCATATCGGCGGTACAAGGTATGGCATCATGGAAATAATCGGCATGAGTCGTTCCGATATTGGGAATGTCCAGCCCGGCTTGTGCCCAGGCGGTGGCATAAGTGGAGTGGGTGTGTACCACCCCGCCTATTTCAGGAAATGCTTTATATAGAACTACATGGGTAGGGGTGTCTGACGAGGGGCGAAGGGAACCTTCTACCACGTTGCCGTCCAGATCTACTACCACCATGTCTTCGGCTTTCATATCATCGTATGATACGCCACTGGGTTTGATCACTACCAGGCCTGTTTTACGGTCGATGGCAGAAACATTTCCCCATGTAAAAATAACTAGTCCGTGTTTTACCAAATCCAGATTGGCACGGAATACTTTTTCTTTTAATTCTTCTAACATAATGAATAATTAAGCAATGTGGCAAATTAGCAACATTGACACCTTTTTTAAAGTTTGAATTTCGGATCCTTTTTGTAGGCCTTATCGTTAAATTTATAAAGATAAGCACCTCGCCGGGAGCCTGATTTATCTATTAAATCTGTTTTTTCTATGAAATCCATTTCGGCTACCCGTTTGCGGAAATTCCGTTTGTCCATCGGTTCGCCATAGATTGCTTCATACAGATTTTGCAGCTGGGTCAGAGTGAACAATTCGGGCAACAAGTTAAAACCGATGGGATTGTATGACGCTTTGTGCTTCATCAGCTCACGTGCTTTAGAAATCATGATTGGGTGGTCGAATATGAGTTGTGGCAATTCGTCTATTTTTGTCCAATAGGCATTGTGCTGTTGTACGAGTCCTCTGTCATATTCATTTACATTGACCAAAGCGTAGTAGGCTACTGATATCACTCGTTCTCCCGGATCACGTTCCAGGTCTCCGAAGGTACCGACTTGTTCCATATATACATTTTCAAGTCCGGTCAGTTCAGACAAAACTCGTTTCGCAGCAGCATCTACACTTTCGTCCTCTTGTACGAATCCTCCCATCAAAGACCATTTTCCCATGGCCGGCTCAAAATTTCGTTTTAGCAGAAGCAGCTTTAGTTCTCCTTCGTCAAAACCGAAAATGATACAGTCCACAGATACATAGAATTTAGGATTTATGTTATAATAGGTGGTCATTTGAGTTGGTTTTTAGATTGAGTTGTTTTTTTACCAGAAGTACCAGTAGAATGCCGCTGTTATACCCAGGATGATAACCGAGTGAATAATATCCCAATGATCCCAGCTTGCACGTGTAGCGGCTTTTTGTTCCGGAGTTGAGGTGCCGAAAACCAATCCTTGGATCTTTTCAGCAGAAGGAGCTTCTGTTGAAAGGCTGACTAAAATGACGACAATCATACAGAAAAGGAACATCCATCCGCAGAAGAACAGCCAGTTCATATCGTAGAACAGGTATTTGAAAATATTGTCGCTGGCATCTGTCACATTGCTATAATAAACTTTGGCACCCAGACGGGTCAGACCGATAATCATACCTGATAACAATCCCCACATACCCCCTTGGGAAGAAGTACGTTTCCAGCAGATACCCAGTAAGAAAGCTGCCGCAATACCCGGAGCCAATACAGACTGAACATCTTGCAGATAAGTATAAAGTACATCACCTACAGAACGCATGATAGGAATCCACAGAATACCTAGAATAACAATAACAACGGTAGCCATCTGACCGATAAGAACCAGTTTCTTTTCAGAAGTCTGAGGCTTGAATCTCTTGTAGAAGTCGATGGTGAACAGCATTGCTGAAGAGTTGAATAAAGAAGCCAATGAACTCATCAAGGCAGCAAGGATACCACATACCACCAATCCTTTCATTCCGGCAGGCAGCAATTTAGCCACCAAAGTTGGGAATGCGGCATCGGCATTGGGATTTCCGTTAGCAAGCATCGGCAAGAAACCACCGTCACCTATATATTTCTGATGCAATGCGAAAGCAATCATACCCGGAATCAGGAACAAGAATACAGGAAGCAATTTCAAATAGGCACCAAAAATAGTACCACGGCGTGCTTCTTTTTCATTCTTACCGGATAATACACGTTGCACAATGAACTGGTCGGTACACCAGTACCAGAAACCAATGATAGAAGAACCAATCAGAGCACCCAGCCAAGGGAAATTCGGGTCGGCATTGCTACGAATAAGGTTCGTCATTGAATCACCGTAATCATTCACTGTGACAGCGCCACAAATTCGGATCATTTCATCCCAGCCACCCAGTTCTTTGAAACCAAGTACCAAAATCACTAATGAGCCCAACAGCAGGATAGGAGTTTGCAAAACAGAAGTATAAAGTACTGATTTCATACCTCCGAAGATGGTATAAAGGGCAGTCAGCAGTACCAGCCCGATAGCTGCGATCCAGAAGAAATCAATTCCCCAAAGTTCCTTGATACCGAATACCTGCTGGAATACCAGACCGCCTGCATATACAGTTACGGCAACTTTAGTCAATACATAGCTGACCAATGAAATGATGGACAGAATGGTACGTGACTGAGGGTTGTAGCGACGTTCCAGAAATTCCGGCATCGTATAAACCATGCTTCGTGTATAGAAAGGTACAAAGACCCAACCAAGTATCAAAATCATCCATCCCTGGATTTCCCAGTGTGCCATGGCCATACCGCTTGAAGCACCGGCTCCTGCCAGGCCGATCAAGTGTTCCGAGCCAATGTTTGATGCGAAAATAGATGCACCGATAGCAATCCATGTAGCATCTCTACCTCCTAAAAAGTAGTCTGCTGAGTCATTTTGTTTCTGGCTTACTACCCAGATGATAATTCCTATTAATGCCAGGAAAAAAGCGGCAATAACAATCCAATCTAGTGTTCCCACGTTTTTAAATATTTTAAGTTTAACAATTATTTCTCTATACCAAATTTAAAGATGCATTGGCTGCGATAGGTTTGTCCCGGTTCCAGAATGACAGAGGGCCATTGTGCTTTGTTGGGACTGTCCGGATAATGCTGTGTTTCCAGGCAGACAGATGCGCGTTGCGGATAAGTAATTCCTTTTTTCCCTTTTACGGTTCCGTCCAGGAAATTGCCTGTGTAAACCTGTATTCCCGGTTCGTTGGTATATACTTCCAAAGTGATGCCGCTGGCAGGACTGGTCAGTTTGGCTGCCAGCTGGTTGATGTCGCCTTTCGTGTTAAGTACCCAGTTGTGGTCGAAACCGTTACCAAATTTCACTTGTTCGTTTTCAAAGTCAGTCACATCGGGGGCGATGGTTTTGGGAGTGTTGAAGTCAAATGGAGTTTTTGCTACCGCTGTCATTTCTCCGGTAGTCATGAATGTGCTGTCAACCGGAGTGATGCTATCGGCATTTACATACAGAATATGGTCAGTGGCCGGATTGGCTGGATTTCCACTCAAGTTGAAGTAAGAGTGGTTGGTCATATTGATCACCGTCTTTTTGTCAGTTGTCGCTTCATAGTTTATGTCGATGGCATTGTCACCACTCAGTGCGTAGGTAACGGTAGCGGTGACATTCCCCGGAAAGTTTGCGTCTCCATCCGGTGACTTCATGGTCAGGGTCATGGTACTGTCGTTTAACTGGTTTGCTTCGTACACTTGGTATTGCCATCCTTCGGGACCTCCATGCAGACAGTGGCCGAAATTATTTTGAGGAAGCTGGATGGTTTCTCCGTCTATTACTATGATTCCTTTATTAATACGGTTGGCATAGCGTCCGATAGAAGCGCCAAAGTCGCTGGGGATGTTTTGGTAATCAGCAATGCTGTCGAAACCCAGCACTACGTCTTTCATCTCTCCATTTTTATCGGGAACCAGGATCGACACAATACGTCCGCCGAAGTTGGTTACACACACTTCCATTCCGGCGGTATTTTTCAGCGTGTACAGTTTGACAGGTTTTGTACCGTCCACCATGGTTTCATAATTAGTGGGATTCAATCCGGACTTTGTAAGTGTCTCTTGTGATTGTTTGGGAGCGCAAGCACTAAACAAGGTCAGTGCGATACCGGTTCCCAAAAAGGTTTTCTTCATGCTTTTCATGATATAAAAGTACTAATTAGTAATAGGATATATGATTTGGGTGTAAAAGTAACACTATTACTAATACGTTGGATATGAAAAGAGTATGTTATGTAACATAAAAGTGTAGGAAATACACTTTTGTAGTATAAGGAAGAAAAAAACCGCCCTGAACTCAGAGCGGTTTTTATATGCAGGCGAATTTGAGATACCTTTTTTATACCAGTTTGCGAGAACCGTCACTGATGACTACATCATAGACCTTCGGACTTCTGCCAAATTTTTCTTTGAATCTTTCTTTGGCAGTAGTGATGAATGTTTCGTATAGTTCGTTTTTAACCAGGTTGATTGTACATCCGCCGAAACCTCCGCCCATGACGCGTGAGCCGGTAACACCACAGTCAAATGCAACATCATTCAAGAAGTCAAGTTCTTCGCAACTTACTTCATACAATTTGCTCATGCCATAATGAGTTTCATACATCTTTTGACCTACAGTTTCGTAGTCACCTCTTTCCAAAGCATCGCAAACATCGAGTACGCGCTGGATTTCTTCAATAACATATTCTGCACGCATATAGTCTTCTTCACTGATATCAGCTTTTGCCTCCTGTAACATTTCCATTGTACAGTCACGCAAGAATTCTACATGAGGATGTTTTTTCTGGATAGCAGCTACAGCAGCTTCACAACTTTGGCGACGTTTATTATAAGCAGAAGAAGCCAATTCGTGTTTAACTACCGAGTCAACCAATACCAATCGGTAACCTTCCGGTTTGAACGGGAAGTATTGATATTCCAAAGAACGGCAATCCAGACGGATCAAGCTGCCTTCTTTTCCGAATACAGAAGCAAATTGGTCCATGATACCGCAATTTACACCACAGTAATTATGTTCTGTTGCCTGACCCACTTTAGCCAATTCGAATTTATCTATTTTGTTGTCACCGAAAAGTTCGTTGATAGCGAAAGCATACGTACTTTCCAATGCAGCCGATGAAGACATACCCGCACCCAGAGGCACATCACCAGCAAAAGCAGTGTCGAAACCTTTTACGTCTACACCGCGTTTGATCATTTCACGGCAAACACCGAAAATATATCTTGCCCAGCTGGCTTTGGGGGCATCCTCTTCGTTCAAACCGAATTCTACGTAGTCTTTCAAATCTATAGAATAGGCACGTACCTTATCTGTACCGTTTGGTTTGATTTCTGCAATCATACCTTTATCTACTGCTCCGGGGAATACGAAGCCACCGTTATAGTCGGTGTGTTCTCCAATAAGGTTAATACGTCCGGGGGATGCATATACTGAACCTGTTGTACCATCAAAATGCTTGATGAAGCGACTTCTTACGTATTCTATGTCCATGATATTAATAGTTTAAAGTTAATACTATATATAATGTTTATATGATTATTCTACAGGAATGTCTTTGTTCACGTTCTTGCATCCTATCAAGCCGTAGAACAGCAAATAGGCAAGCAAGGCGATAATCAACCAATAGCTGGCCATATATCCTACTGCGTCAGAAATGAACTGTTGCAATAACGGGAATATACCGCCACCGACAACCATCATCATGAAAATACCTGAAGCTTGTGCGGTGTATTTGCCCAAACCTTCTACAGCAAGGTTAAAGATACCTCCCCACATGATGGACGTACATAAACCGCAAAGTACCAAGAATAGGGCGCTGACCGGTACGGATGCCATTTCAAATCCATTTTCCACACTGTATCCAGGCATAGAAACGGTGATTTCTTTAGGAGTAAATATGGCAATTAATATAAAGAAGATGGCTGTTGCGGAAACAACGATTAATTGTGTGCGTGTAGCTACTTTACCACTGATGATGCTACTTGCAGAACGTCCCACCAACATAAGTAACCAATAAATGGCAGCGATAGCTCCACCAATAGCGGCACCGTTGGCAACCAGACCCGCACCTTTTTCTGTTGGGTCGGCAAGGTAGAAATTCAATGTGCCCGGAATACCGATTTCGATACCTACATATACAAAGATACCGATAACGCCTAATACAGTATGACGGAAGTTCCAAGGACTATGAGAGAATTTTTCTTTCTCATGGCCTGCTTTTCTAAGATGAGGTTCCGGAATGGCGATGAATGAAAGAGCGATAAATGCTGATACGAATACACCCATTGCGATGAATAGCAGAGGAGCCACATCCGACATGGCTGTCTGGGGAGTAACCGAACCAATCAGAGCACCTACAAAAAGCGGAGTCAAAGTACCGGACAATGAGTTTAAAGCACCACCGGCCTGAATCAGCTGGTTGCCCTTGTTGCCGCCACCTCCTAAAAGGTTGAGCATCGGGTTGACTACAGTGTTCAACATACATACACAGAAGCCGCAGACAAAAGCGCCAAGTAAATAGATGATGAAGTTCATCTTAATGGCATATTCTCCTAAATTGAATACGTTTATATCTGCACCGAATAAACTGGAAATATACTGGATGAACAGACCGATGAACCCCACTGCCATAGCAATCAGGGCTGTCTTTTTATATCCGATTTTTACAAGCATATTGCCTGAAGGGATACCCATAAACAAGTATGCAAGGAAGTTCATCATATTTCCCATCATACCCAAAGTATTGGCGCCTGCATATTGGTTCTTCCATATTGTGCCGAAAGGCGCAGCAAGATTGGTTACGAAGGAAATCATCGCGAAAAGAAAAAACATTGTAATGATAGCGATGATATTACCGTTCTGTTTTTGTTGATTCATGATTTTGAAAAAATTATAAGTTTATAAATTAGGTTATTTCATAAAATTATTTTTCTACACCGAACTTGTAGATCGTTACTTGGTTGTATGTTTCTCCCGGATGCAGCACACAAGAAGGGAAATGTCCCTTGTTGGGAGTGTCTGGAAAATGCTGTGCTTCAAAACAAATGGCACTTCTTGCCGGGAAAGTTGCTCCATGAGCTCCCTCGAAACCATTATGCCAGTTTGAGGTATAGACTTGTACACCTGGCTCTGTGGTATAGACCTCCATGCTGCGACCGCTTTCGGGTTCTACACATTTTGCAGCGAAACTCAAGGTGCCTTGTTCATGTTTGTTCAGTACATAACAGTGGTCATAGCCTGCACCAAATTCTAGCTGCTCGAATTTATCATTGATTCGGCTGTCTACTCTTTGGGGAGTACGGAAATCCATAGGGGTGCCTTCTACTTTGGCGATTTCGCCTGTAGGGATTGACACATTGTCTATCGGAGTATAGAAATCAGCATGGATGGTTACGATGTTGTTGTCAACGGTTGCCGTAGGGTTGGCAATGCCTGATAGGCTGAAGAAACCGTGGTGGGTGAGATTTACCAGAGTCGTTTTGTCTGTTGTTGCACTATAAGTAATGATGAACTCATTTTGATTACTTAAAGTATATGTTACGTTGATGTCCAGATTTCCCGGAAATCCCTCTTCGCCATCAGCAGACAGATAATGCAATTTCAAACTTTGAGGTGTTTCCTGTTCTGCGTCCCAAACACGGGCATGGAATCCTGTGGGACCACCGTGTAGCGAGTTGGGACCATTGTTGACTGTCAGTGAATACTCTTTCCCCTCCAGAGTGAATTTGCCTCCTGCTATACGGTTGCCGTAACGGCCGATAAGGGTGCTGAGGAAAGGTTCGTGGCTATTGATTACATGTTCTATACTGTCATGTCCCTGAATGACATTGGCGTATTTACCATTTTTGTCCGGAACCATAATAGCCAATACGGCTCCACCATAGTTGGTAACAGCGATTTCAGTGCCGTTCTCATTTTTCAGTATGAAAAGGTCTGTTTGTTTCCCGTTCACTGTTGTCTGAAAATCGGCCCGTTTCAGGCCGCATAAATTCTCATCGGAAGTAGATGTGTTTATCATGTTATTGAAAATCTTTTTATTGTATGTATAAAACTAATGCAAATAAAAAGATTTTCTTCGGTATTCCCAAACTTTTTATAGAAAAGTGAATGCGCTAAACGTGAAATTTTAATAAATCAGCCACGATAAAGCTGCTCCCTCCAACAAAAATAAAGTCATTTTTGTTTGCTTTCTCTTTAGCGGCCGCTATGGCTGTTTTTACATCGGGATAGGTGTTTCCGTGTAATCCGGATTGCAAAGCTAAATCTTGCAGTTCTTTTTCGGGTAAGGCACGTTTTACACTGGCTTTGGTAAAATAGTACATGGCATCTTGGGGAAGCATGGCTAAGACTCCGCTGATATCTTTGTCGTTTACCATACCTATTACGATGTGTAACTGTTCGTATTTTTGATGTCTTAACTGTTCTACGATATACGAAATGCCTCCTACATTATGCCCTGTGTCACAAATTAAAGTTGGTTTATGCTCTAATTTCTGCCATCTTCCCATCAGACCGGTAAGTTCGCATACTTGTGAAAATCCTTTACGTATATTCTCTTCCGTGAATTGATAGCCTGTCTGTTTCAATCGGCGGATGGCGGATAGAAGTGTCTGGGTGTTTTTTAATTGGCATAGTCCTCCCAATTCTCCTTCCAGATTTGCATAATCGACAGTCTGATAGATTTGCTTCCCTTCTTCGTCTATGCAGGAAGTCTGTAATAATTGTTCTTCTTCTGCAAAGTAGATGGGGGCGTTTACCTCTTTGGCGCGGGCCATGAATACCGGTTTGGTTTCAGGAGTTGTTTCGCCAATAACTACCGGAATATTTTCTTTGATGATTCCAGCCTTTTCTCCAGCTATTTTTTCTAAAGTGTTGCCTAAAAATTGTACATGATCAAAACTGATATTGGTAATGATGCACAAATCCGGCCGGATGATATTTGTGCAATCCATCCGTCCTCCCAGTCCCACTTCTATAATGGCTACATCTACTTGTTCTCGGGCAAAATAGTGAAAAGCCATTGCGGTAGTCAGTTCAAAGAAAGAGGGATGTAAAGGTTCGAAGAAAGTACGGTGCTTCTCTACAAAGTCTATCACATATTCTTTGGATGCAGGAATTCCGTTAACACGGATTCGCTCACGGAAATCTATCAGGTGCGGTGATGTGTAGAGTCCTGTCTTATATCCGGCTGATTGCAGGATGGCAGCCAACGTGTGCGAACAAGAGCCTTTTCCATTAGTCCCGGCTATATGGATGGTTCGGAACTGGCGGTGGGGATGATTGAAATATTCATCTAGAAGATAAGTGTTTTCTAATCCTGCTTTGTATGCATCCTTGCCTATATGCTGGAATAGTGGGGCGCTATTGTATAAATAATCCAGTGTTTCTTCGTAATTCATAGCGAATGTTTTTATTTGCCGCGGAGTGTTATAAAGGAATACCAAGGTCTTATATCTCCCTGGTACTCCTTTGTAACACTCCGCGGTGTAGGACTAATCGAAGAAGTTTTTGAACTTCTTGAATATTTTTTCTTTAATGCTTGTATTCGGTTTGAAATTATCCGATTCCTGCATTTTCTCTAGTGCTTGTTTCTCATCTTTGTTCAACGTCTCAGGAACATACACGCTTACATTGACTAATAAATCACCCGTACCATTACTGTAGCCATAACTATTGACATTGGGTAATCCTTTGCCTCTTAAACGTAAAACCTTGCCAGGCTGAGTGCCCGGTTCTATTTTTACTTTTACTTTACTGTCAATAGTAGGTATCTCCACCGTACCTCCTAAAGCGGCTGTCGGGATACTTAACAACAGATTGTAAATCAGATCGTTCTCGTCACGTATCAAGTCCGGATGAGATTCTTCCTCGATGACTACAAGCAAATCACCGGGAACACCGTTGTGCTTGCCTGCATTTCCTTTACCATTGACCGAAAGTTGCATACCTTCAGCTACACCGGCAGGAATTTTCACTTCCACCACTTCCTCTCCATATACGATACCTTCTCCCGAGCAAACTTTACATTTGTTCTTGATGATTTTTCCTTCTCCGTTACATTGCGGACATACGCTTTGCGATTGTACCATTCCGAAGATGCTTTGCTGGGTACGGGTAATACTTCCCGTTCCATGACAAGTGGGACACGTTTCCGTTCCTCCTTCTCCTTCGGCTCCTGAACCATGGCAATGGTCACATGTGACGTACTTTTTCAGTTTGAATTTCTTTTCTACTCCCGTAGAAATCTCTTTTAAGTTCAGTTTTACTTTTACGCGGAGGTCTGAGCCACGGAATCTGCGTTGTGCGGAACGTCCGCCGCCTCCGAAACCTCCAAAGCCTCCGAAACCTCCTCCGCGTCCGCCGAAAATATCGCCGAACATAGAGAATATGTCATCCATAGACATGCCTTGTCCGAATCCTTCAAAACCGCCACCGGCAGCTCCGCTCATACCCGCATGTCCGAATTGGTCATAACGGGCTCGTTTGTCCGGATTGCTCAACACGTCGTATGCTTCGGCGGCTTCCTTGAATTTCTCTTCCGCTTCTTTATCTCCCGGATTTTTGTCCGGATGATATTGTATCGCTTTTTTACGGTATGCCTTTTTTATAACATCGAGGGTGGCTGTTTTGTCCACCTCCAGAACTTCGTAATAGTCTCTTTTTGCCATGTTGTTTTATGATACTGTTTTATTGGGCCACTACTACTTTGGCGTGGCGTATTACTTTGTCATTCAGTTTGTAACCGGTTTGCACGCAGTCCAGAATTTTTCCTTTCTTGTCTTCCGAAGGAGCCGGGACTAATGCGATGGCTTCGTGATAGTCGGTGTCAAAATCTTCACCGTCAGTTTCTATTTTCTGAAGTCCTTCCTGGTTCAATACTTTCAGGAATTTGTTGTAGATCAATTCGATTCCTTCACGCATGGCTTTTACGTCATCCGAAGTTTCTGAAGTCTTTATAGCACGCTCCAGATCATCCAGAACAGGGAGAATGGCAGTAATGGTCTTTTCTCCGCCATTCTTAATCAATTCCGCTTTCTCCTTCATGGTGCGTTTGCGGTAATTGTCAAATTCGGCTGAAAGACGCAGGTATTTGTCATGCTGCTCTTCTATTGTTTTCTGAGCTTCCGCCAATTCCTTGCTCACCTTCTCTTCAGCGTCCAGTTCTTCGGCCGCTTCTTTCTGAGTTTCTTCATCGATGGCAGCTTCTGCCGCTTCCTGATTTTTCAAAACTTCCTCGTCTTGAGGCTGGTTCTTCTCTGTTGGGTTCATATTCTTATTAAACTTTTTGTTTTTCTTGTTTTTACTCATAACAGTCAGGGGTTTTAGGTTCATTTATTGCTAACAAATTCCATGCCTGCTTGTTTCCTTTGAGTGATAATTTTGCAAAAGTACGGAATTTCTGCCACACTGACATACTTTTCTGAATTAAAATGCCTACCTTTGCAACCTCAAAAATAGAATAACTATATAAATAAGGTATATTAGGATGATTACAGTTTCGAACTTGGCCATTCAATTTGGTAAAAGAGTGTTGTATAATGACGTAAATATGAAGTTTACCAATGGTAATATTTACGGGGTTATCGGTGCGAACGGCGCCGGAAAATCTACTTTCTTGAAAGCGATTTCAGGTGAGCTGGAACCGACTAAAGGTTCGGTGACATTAGGACCGGGCGAGCGTCTGTCCGTATTGAGTCAGGATCACTTCAAGTGGGATGAATATACAGTCATGGATACGGTTATGATGGGACACACTGTGCTGTGGGACATTATGAAACAGCGTGAGGAACTGTATGCGAAGACTGATTTTACAGATGAAGATGGCTTGAAAGTTTCCGAACTGGAAGAAAAGTTTGCCGAGCTGGATGGCTGGAATGCCGAGAGTGATGCCGCTTCTTTGTTGAGCGGATTGGGCATTAAGGAAGACAAGCACTATATGTTGGTGGGTGACTTGAGCGGTAAGGAAAAGGTGCGTGTCATGCTGGCACAGGCGCTTTATGGTAACCCTGATAATCTGTTGTTGGATGAACCTACCAATGACTTGGACATGGATACGGTGACTTGGCTGGAGGAATATCTTTCAAATTTCGAACATACGGTGTTGGTGGTAAGCCATGACCGTCACTTCCTGGATTCAGTTTGTACCCATACTGTGGATATCGATTTCGGTAAAGTGAACATGTTTGCCGGTAACTATAGCTTCTGGTATGAATCAAGCCAGTTGGCACTTCGCCAGCAGCAGAACCAGAAGGCGAAAGCGGAAGAGAAAAAGAAAGAGTTGGAAGAATTTATCCGCCGCTTTAGCGCCAATGTGGCTAAGAGCAAGCAGACAACCAGCCGTAAGAAGATGTTGGAGAAACTGAATGTAGATGAAATCAAGCCGTCTTCCCGTAAGTATCCCGGTATCATCTTTACTCCGGATCGTGAACCGGGCAATCAGATCTTGGAAGTATCCGGCTTGCGCGCGGAAACTGAAGATGGCATGGTGTTGTTCAATGATGTGAATTTCAACGTAGAGAAAGGAGATAAGATTGTCTTTTTGAGCCGTGATCCGCGTGCCATGACTGCTTTCTTTGAGATAATCAATGGAAACCGTACTCCGCAGGCCGGTAAATATGCATGGGGGGTTACTATTACCACGGCTTATTTGCCGGTAGATAATACGGAATTTTTTGAAAGTGATTTGAATTTGGTCGATTGGCTGAGCCAGTTTGGTGAAGGCAACGAAGTCTATATGAAAGGTTTTCTGGGACGAATGTTATTCTCGGGCGAAGAGGTGCTGAAGAAAGTGAATGTGCTTTCCGGAGGTGAAAAGATGCGTTGTATGATTGCCCGTATGCAGTTGCGCAATGCGAACTGTCTGATTCTGGATACTCCGACCAATCATTTGGACTTGGAATCCATTCAGGCTTTCAATAATAATCTGAAGACGTATAAGGGAAATGTGCTGTTCTCTTCTCATGACCACGAATTTATTGAGACGGTGGCGAACCGCATTATTGAACTGACTCCGAATGGCATCATTGACAAGATGATGGAATATGATGAATACATCACTTCTGATCATATCAAGGAAATGCGTGCACGTATGTATGGAGACAATTAAATGATCAGTATGAGCTGAAAAAGAAAGAGCCACCGGGAACCGTCCCTGTGGCTCTTTTTTTATGGTTTAGCCGCAATTCTTATTCCTTATGAACCGCAATGAGTTCAAAATTCTATGATAATGAACGATAATCCATGTCGTTGTATTTGTATTTGGATTACTTTTGCGTCACATTAAAAATGTGAAATGATACTTATGAAAAACTTGATTTTGATTTTAGTCTTTGCTGCCGTCAGCTTGAATATGGCAGCTTCTCATCCTGTACACGTGATTATTACTGCCGGACAGTCCAATACCGACGGGCGGACTTCTAATGAAGATCTGCCGGCATATATTAAAGCGTTGGCTACGGATACGCTGGCGTATGCCGAAGGTGCCTACCGCTATTGTCAGATAGCCCAGAATGACGGGGAAGGAAAATTTGTTCCTTTCTGGCCTCGTGCCAAACGTAACGGGAAAAATAACATGTGGGCTTTTGATGCAGTGGCATATTATGAGTTGGAGCAGTTGTTGCAGGAGAAGTTTTATGTGGTGAAATGGGCCGTTGGCGGAACCTCCATTGCGCCTGATTACAATGCTTCCAAGGGACGTTTCTGGTCAGCGGATCCTGAATGGCTGGCACAGACCAAGGCGACTTCTGACGGGGGAAACTCCTTGTTGCTTTCTTTCATCCAAGAGATAGACGTGTGTATAGACCAGACTCTTTCCCGGCTGGAAGAGGGGTATCAGATAGATGCATTTCTTTGGCATCAGGGGGAAAGCGACTATGCTAAAAGTAAAGACTACTACCATAATCTGAAAACGATGGTGGCTTATGTGCGTACGCATCTGACTGAAAAAACGGGGAAGGACTATTCCCGCCTGCCTTTTATTTTCGGAACTGTTGCCCGGAGTAATAAATATTTCAGCAGGGAAGTAGAGGATGCGATGAAGCAACTGGCCGCTGAAGATCCGAACATGCACCTGATAGATATGTCAGGCGCGGAACTGCTGAGTGACAGGCTTCATTTCACGGCACATTCGGCAGAATATTTGGGGCGGCAGGTATATAAGCGGCTGGAACAAATTATCAAAGGGGATCCCGTTCAGACGGATGGGTTGAGAGGAAAGCGTTTGGGAATTATCGGAGATAGTTATGTGAAGAATCATAAGGAACCCGTAAAGAATACCTGGCATTATAAATTTGCCGAAAGACATGGCATGGAATATTTTAATTATGGCAGGAATGGCAGCAGCATTGCCTATAGTAGCCCGCGTTGGGGGGAAGCGATGTATGTAAGATATAAGGAGATGCCGGATGATCTGGACTATGTGATTGTAGTGGGGGGGCACAATGATGGTTTTAAATTGGATTCAATTGGCGGTATGGATGTCTTTAAAGAGAGGCTGGCAATGCTGTGTGAAGGGCTTATTGAAAAATATCCCACAGCTAAGATTTTCTTCTTTACCCGATGGAATTGTAAGAATTTTAAAGGAAGTGATGCTGAAAAGGTGGTGGATGCCATGATTGAAGTTTGTGGAAATTATAGCATTCCTGTTTTTGACAGTGCTCGAAAAGGGGGAATTTATGCAAGTAGTGATCGTTTCAGGAAAATCTATTTTCAGAAAAGCAAGCACAATACAGATACTGCCCATCTGAATGAAAAAGGTCATGAACGTTTCTTGAAAGTGGCTGAGAACTTTATTTTACAATATTAAGATCCTGTTTGCAAATGCAATAGATTCTTTTTCAGATGCGGATGATGTTGAAGTGAGACGGTTTCGTCAAATACGACAGCTCTGTATGCTGACAGAAATCCGGCATGATCCGCATCATCAAAAAAATAATCTATTTAAAGCGGCACAGACGGAGGGCCGGTGTCATTTCAGGTAATCTCCGTCAAACGATAAAGGTAAAAGTCCGCCAACGTTTTCTAATATATAAATATCAGTCTTGCTATAGAGCAGTATCCGCATGGGCTTACCGTATCGTTTTTCAGTTTCTAATAAGACTTGCCGGCAGGCTCCGCATGGAGGAATGGGAGTGTCGAGAAAGTCGTTCTCTGTGCGGGCGGCAATGGCAAGTGTCCTTACTGCCTGGTCCGGATATTGTGAATTGGCATAAAACAAAGTCGTGCGTTCCGCGCAAAGCCCCGATGGATAGGCTGCGTTTTCTTGGTTGGTTCCGGTGATAACCATGCCATTTTCCAACAGTGCGGCGGCTCCGACGGAAAAATGTGAGTAAGGAGCGTAGCTTCTTTGGGTGGCGTCACATGCAGAGTCTATCAGTCTACGGTCTTCTTCCGTCAGCTCGTCATAATGGCGTGCTTCTATCGTTATTTCCAGTTTGATTTGTTTCATGGTACCTCCTCGTTCGTTTTCTTGCAAATGTAATGTTTTGTTTTTAATATCTCACTATTGGTTGGCATAATTCATCCGGTAGGGCCTTATATTACGTTAAAAGAACGGACGGAATGGAGAGGCATGGTAAAAGCCGCTCAATTAGAAGCGTTATGTATCACAAGCGGAAGTGTCAGGCTACGTGTCCTGCCGCCTCAACCGTCCAGCGCCTGCCGGACGCATTTCCCACGCAGGCTGAACGCATATCCGGCACAGGCTGAACGCATATCCGACATCCGCCGGAAATCCATTTTTTTATCTATGGAAGTATTTGTTGCAACCTTTTCCTCGGGTTGTGCGTCTAACAGGTATGTATAACTAAAAAAGGAGAAAGATTATGTTAGCAACAACAACACCTACCATCGAAGGAAAACGTATAACCAAATATTATGGCATTGTGACAGGTGAAACCATTATCGGCGCCAATCTGTTCCGTGATTTTTTCGCCAGTATCCGCGACATTGTGGGCGGGCGTTCCGGTTCTTATGAAGAAGTACTGCGTCAGGCCAAAGATACCGCGTTACGCGAAATGCAGGATCAGGCTGCTTTATGGGGAGCTAATGCTGTCGTTGGAGTGGATTTGGATTATGAAACCGTGGGAGAAAGCGGTAGTATGCTGATGGTGACCGCAAGCGGAACGGCTGTCAGAATAGAAGATTAAGGGAAAGAAGGTATACCTGTTGCAGTATTCTTTTTAAAGACTTATTGCAACAGGTGAGTCCATGATCTGTTTAGGTTGGATTACCATCTGTCCTTGATCCCCAGTATTTTACGTGCGTCATCTTGCTTAAATAAAGAATCCAGCGTCTTGACGATTTCGTTTCCGTTTTCACGGTCTACAATACGGTCGGAAACCATTCTTAATACTTTCATCTTTTCATCATCCCATGTAAATATGGACATGAGCCGGGCGGTTTGTTTACAGGTGAAATAGTTGTTTACGACTCCTACAGACAGTAATTCCAGCTGGTCGTCCTTAAATGCTTTGCTTCTCACTTTTTTATAAAGGTTTTCAAAATCTAGTGGATTCATGGCCTTGTGTCTCGGTCTGTGGGGACCGGAATGATCGGGCTGGCTGGGTGGGGCTACCGTAATAATTTCATTGGGCGGACACACTGCGACCGGAGGCGGAGTGACGATGGCTTTAAAAGAATCCATGTTTGTTACCATTCCGTCTATAAAATCGATAATGATTACTTTGTTTGCGGCTGTGGTATATTCCCATTGTTCCGAACCGTTGTCAAATCTACGGAAATCGGGACTTCCAAGCAACTGGCTGACTTCTTCTTGGGACATTCCTCTCTGCACTTTCATGATAGCGTTACTGGCAGTCAAACCGCAACTGCTGACCAATGCACAAATGGCTAAAGCTACTAATGCTTGATTTAATCTTCTCATCTTTTTTGTGTTTTCTATTTGCAACAAAGGTAAGTCGGGAAAAAGTATATTCCTCTATCTTTTCCCCTATTTATTTGTAGGGATTTCCCTATTGTTTATATAGTAAATCTTCTAAAGTTCGTAATTCGTTCATTAGCAGGCTGTTTCAGACCTGTATTCTGAAGGATTCAGTTGTATCCTCCCAGAAAAGATGCCATTGATTATTTTAACGCCATCTATAATTAATGTAAAAACTGAGATCTCAATTTTAACTTCTTGTTCTCAGGTGGTTCTAACCTATAAACATTTGAAGAGCAGATGATAAACGAAGATAAAATTCGGGAAGTATGCGCTTCCCACCCGGAGCGGGGATTCAAACTGTTGATGGATCATTTTCAACAGCCCATATATTGGCATATCCGGCGGTTGGTCGTTTCGCACGAGGATGCGGAGGACATCTTGCAGGAAGTCTTTATCCGTATCTTCCGCCATCTTCCCCAGTTCAGGGAGGAAAGTTCGTTGGGGACATGGATTTACCGGATAGCGACCAATGAGTGTCTCCGATTTCTGAATATGCGTAAGGAACAAGCTGTTTCTGCGGAAGAAGTTCAGGAAGAGTTGATGAATAAGTTGATGGCATCCGATTATGTGGATTACGAGAATGAAATGGCGGTGAAATTCCAGCAAGCCATCTTGATGCTCCCCGAAAAACAGCGGATCGTTTTCAACCTTCGTTATTATGATGAACTGGAATATGAGGAAATCAGCCGGATTACGGATACGAAGGTAGATACATTGAAAGTGAATTATCACTATGCAAAAGAGAAAATAAAAGAGTATATGGTAAATAATTAAGGATAGTATGGAAAAGGAGTTTGATTTTAAGAATATGGGTAAGCAGATGCCTTACCGTACCCCTGATGACTTTTTCGGGAAAATGCAGAAACAAGTTTTGGAGCGTACTCGGGCTGGGAGGCTTGACCGGCGGCATAGAGTCAGAAGGATTGCCTGGGCTGCTTTAGCTGCTGCGGCTGTCATGTTAGGAGTTGTTTTTTTCCCGACCTCCCGACCTGTGACAGAGGAGTTGCCTTCTCATTCGCTTGTTGTTTCTGCGGATTTGGACCATTCCTATTCAGAAGCTATGGATCATTATATAGAATCTATGTCCGATGAGGAATTGGCAGAATGGGTGGAATTATCTGAGAATGATATATTTATAAATTGATTAATCACTAAAAAGTAATGAAATGATGAGAACAAAAAAGTTTTTAATGGTATTGGTTGCCATTTTTATGGGAAGTCAGGTAACACTTTTTGCACAAGAAAAGAAAGGGGCTAGACCTGAAAGAAAACAGTTGAATAAAGAGCAGATGCAGGAAATGCAGTGCAGTCAGATTATAAAAGGATTGGCATTGGATGATGCAACGGCTGCCAAGTTTACTCCGGTGTATAAACAATATATGGAAGAAATGCAGGCTACCCGTAACATGGGAGCTCGCCGGAATGCTGCAAATAGAACGGCGGCCGATAAACAGACTCCCAAACCGGTCCCTACAGACGCCGAAGTGGAGCAGGCTATTAAGGCACGATTTGCGCAGAGCAGAAAGATGCTGGATATCCGTGAGAAGTATTATAATGAATTCCGGAAATTTCTTTCGCCCAAACAAATTCAGAAAATGTACAATCTGGAGAAACACAATGGAGATAAATTCCGTAAAGAGATGAAAAGAAGACAAGGAATGAAAAAACAACCTGATGGAAGAAGACGTATGCCGCAGGGCGATGTGAAGAAGTAAATATGGATGAAATGAGGAAAGTGGCTGCTGTTTATGGCGGCCACTATTTTGTTTTCTCGTGGGAAGTGCGTATTTTTGTGAAGCTAACAGTGGCTATTCAACCAATAAGAATAATACGATGAAAGTAAAGAAATTAAGTGGCAAAGTTCAAGATGCGCAACAGATACCGGCCTTGTTTGATAATGAGAACATTATGTATCATCCTGTTGATAGGGTGAACTGGGAAGCATATCCTTATCAGCCTCATGTGTCTTTTCGTATAGCTTATACAAATGATGCTATATTATTGCATTATAAAGTGACCGAAGATAGTGTCCGTGCCAGATATGGTGAAGATAACGGCAGTGTATGGACTGATTCTTGTGTGGAATTTTTTTCTATTCCTGCCGCAGATGGCATTTACTACAATTTGGAATGTAACTGCATCGGTACGGTTCTTTTAGCTGCAGGACCGGAACGTAGTGATCGTGAAGCGGCTCCTCTTGAAATAACCGGTCAGGTGAAACGTTGGGCCAGTTTGGGTAGAGAAACTTTTGAAGAAAAGATAGGAGAATGTACCTGGGAGGTTGCTTTACTGATTCCGTATAAGGTATTTTTTAAACATGCCATTACCGGGCTGGATGGAATGAGCATACGGGCTAATTTTTATAAATGTGGGGATGAATTGCAAAAGCCTCATTTCTTATCATGGAATCCGATCAAGATAGAGAAGCCGGATTTTCATCGTCCGGACTTCTTCGGGCTTTTGGAGTTTGAATGAAATTCGTAATTAATTTAAAAAGATTGCATACTGCCGGATAAAAATGCTAAGTTTGTGATATTATATAATGAAAGAAATAGTATAGTAGCGATTTAGAAACAGTTCTATAGGATGAAACATACGTTGAAATTTATATGGGTCGGGTTGTTTTGTTGTCTATGTCATCTCACCGTGGAGGCGCAAACCCGTAACCGGCAGTATGAGGAATATATTCATAAGTATAAAGATCTTGCTATCGATGAGATGAGACGGTATCGTATTCCTGCCAGCATCACTTTGGCCCAGGGACTATTGGAGTCAGGGGCGGGAAAAAGTACCTTGGCTCGTAAATCCAATAACCATTTTGGTATAAAATGCGGTGGTGACTGGACGGGCCGTACTGTACGGCATGACGATGATGCCCGTAATGAATGTTTCCGTGCCTATAAGCATCCTCGCGAGTCATACGAAGATCATTCCAAATTCTTGAAAGGACGTTCGCGCTATGCATCTCTTTTTAAGTTAAAAATCACCGATTATAAAGGATGGGCACATGGACTGAAGAAAGCAGGATATGCTACTGATCCTCGCTATGCGTATCGTTTGATTGATATCATTGAACTGTATGGACTACATAAATACGACACTAAGGATGGTATAAAGTGGATGAAGGAATTTCCAAATCCGCATCAGCCTTATTTGGCTAATGATTTGCTTTATATTGTGGTACGTCCGGGGGATACATTAAAAAAACTTTCTAAAGAGTTTGATATCAGCCAACGTAAGTTGAGGAAATACAATGATTTATATAAAGGATATGTGCTGAAGCCGGGCGATATTATGTATTTGGACAAAAAGCATCGTCGTGCGGATAAGGAACATATTGTTCATGTGGTTCGTGGGGGAGAATCCATGTATTCCATTTCTCAGAAATACGGTATTCGTCTGAAGAACTTATATAAGATGAATAAGATGAAACCGGAGGATCCTTCTCCTAAAGTAGGTGATATATTGCGTTTGCGTTAACCGTTATTGTGCGGTGACAGACATTTAAAAACGTACAGGGTGTCCGATATCGGACACCCTGTACGTTTTGTTTATTATTGATTATCAGAAGATTAATTTCTTGGCATGAATGTTGCATATTCTTTGGTACAAAATGAAAATAATAAAATGACAATAAGTTATGGACAGAGAAATCCCCAAAGAAGTGCGTGATAAGGAACGCAAGAAGAAGTTTATCAAATATGGTGCAATAGGCGTGGTGGCGGTGGTGTGTATAGCCGTATTGATTTCGTTTATGCGAAGCAGTGTCAACCGAAAGGATCTGGTATTTTCGGAAGTGGATAATGGAACCATCGAAGTGAGTGTCAGTGCTTCCGGTAAGGTAGTTCCGGCTTTTGAAGAGATTATCAATTCACCTATTAATACTCGCATTGTGGAAGTTTACCGTAAAGGGGGGGACAGTGTGGATATAGGTACACCGATTTTGAAACTCGATTTGCAGAGTACGGAAACCGAATACAAGAAACTGCTGGATGAAGAACAGATGAAACGCTATCAGTTGGAGCAGCTGAAAGTGAACAACAGTACTTATCTGAGCGACTTGGCTATGCAAGTGAAAATCTCTGCCATGAAGTTGAACCGCATGGAGGTGGAACTACGTAATGAACGCTATCTGGACAGTTTGGGATCAGGGACAACGGATAAGGTCCGCCAGGCCGAACTGAACTTCAATACCGGAAAATTGGAATTGGAACAGCTTCGTCAGCAATACGCCAATGAGAAAGAGGTGAAGGCCGCCGATTTGAAAGTGAAGGAGTTGGAATTCAATATCTTCTCAAAGAGTCTGGCGGAAATGAAACGTACATTGGACGATGCACAAATCCGTTCACCGCGTAAAGCGATTCTCACCTATATTAATAATCAGGTAGGTGCGCAGGTGGCGGAAGGCAGCCAGGTAGCTATCATCTCTGATTTGAGTCACTTTAAAGTGGAAGGTGAGATAGCCGATACATACGGTGACCGTGTGGCGGCAGGCGGACGTGCCATCGTCAAGATTGGCAATGAGAAACTGGAAGGAACGGTAAGCAGCGTGACACCGCTGAGCAAGAATGGGGTGATTTCGTTTATCGTACAACTGAATGAAGACAATAACAAACGCTTGCGTTCCGGCTTGAAGACGGATGTGTATGTCATGAATGCCGTGAAGGAAGGAGTCTTAAGATTGGCGAATGCTTCTTATTATGTGGGCCGGGGTGAATACGAATTATTTGTCCAGGACAGTAAGGATGAAATCGTAAAGCGTAAAGTTCAGTTGGGCGACAGCAACTTTGAATATGTGGAAGTCGTATCGGGGCTGAAGCCGGGTGACAAGGTAGTTGTCAGTGATATGAGCAGCTATAAAAACAAGAATAAGTTGAAGTTGAAATGAGAGCAGCTATGACATAAACAACAAGATAAAACTTTCTCTCTTAAATTAAAGTAGCGGGAAACCGGGTGGAAGGGAGGCATATTCCCTTCTGCTCGCCCCGGATACTGATGATAATTCGTTCTCATTATGATAAAATATTATTGGAAGCAGGCCTGGGAGCTGCTGAAACAGCATAAACTGTTCAGTGTGCTTTATATAACAGGTGCGGGATTGGCTATTGCCATGACTATGGTTGTTTTTGTGGCACATTATATAAGAGTGGCACCTGTTTATCCGGAGACAAACCGTGCTGAGACGTGGGTTTTGAAGTCTGTTACGGTGCAACGGGTGAAAACCCGTGGAAGTGGCAGTTGGCAAAGCTCTCACCAATTGGTACGTGACTGGTGGTATCCCATGCAGGAGGCCGAGCAGGTTTCTGCTGTATATAACTCGTGGGAATTGGATGACTACATTCAACGTGAGAACTTGGGTTCGGAACTGAATGTGAAAGTGAAATATACCGATCCTGCTTTTTTCCGTATCTTTCAATTCTCTTTTTTAGCTGGGAAGCCATTCTCGCAGGCCGATTTTGAGAGTGGTATCATGAATGCGGTGGTAGGGGAGGACTTGGCACGTCGTCTGTTCGGCACCACAGAGGTGGTTGGCAAGACTTTCAGCTTGAATTATACGGACTGTCGCATTGTGGGAGTTGTGAAAGATGCAAGTTTCCTGACAAGAGACTCCTTTGCACAATTATATCTGCCTTATACTACAGTGGCAGGCTATGATAAGGATTCTAAAAGTGATGCCAGTATGTTGGGACCCTATACGGTTTATTTCAAAGTGAAGGATGATGCCATGGGAGCGGCTTTGGAGGCGGCCATGCATGAAATGGTCCGTAAATATAATACTTCACAGGAAGAGAATAAATTGGTTTTATCAGGTCCGGATGTTTATTGGAAAAGTGTCTATCGGCGTGGAAATGTTCCTTTGGACTGGTGGGAGCTGATACGTCTTTGGGGAGGGCTTGTTTTGATTTTCTTATTGGTGCCTGCTCTTAATTTATGTGCGATGATCAGTACGCGCATGGAAAACCGTCTTCCGGAAATGGGTATCTGTAAAGCCTTCGGTGCCGACCGCGGACGTTTGCTTCGTCAGATATTGATCGAGAATTTGATATTGACCTGTTTGGGGGGGCTGCTGGGCTTATGTTGGGTCTGGACGATATTGATAGCCGGACGTAATTGGGTGTTTACTTTGTTTGAGCGTTACGGAAATTCCGCTCCTGAAGGAGTAGATACAATCGTCAGTTTTGATATGCTGTTCTCTCCATGGATTTTCTGTGCAGGTTTTATCGTTTGTCTTTTGCTGAATTTATTCTCTGCATTATGGCCGGCGTGGAAGGCACTGGGTAAGGATATCGTTTATTCATTGAATCAGAAGAAATAAAAGGAGGGGGATGCGATGCTACATTTGATAGGTAAGAATTTATGGGCACGCCGATACCGCAATGGCTGGTTGTTGGCAGAGTTGATCATTGTATCTATGGTGATATGGGTACTGACTGACCCGATTGTGGTGACTACCCACGACAGGGGGCTGCCTACCGGTATCACAGAGGAAGGAATGTACAGACTGAATCTTGCTGCTGTCTCTTCCAAATCAGCGCGTTTTGAAGCAGGGGAAGACACTCCGGAGGCACGTGCTGCCAATGTACGACGGATTCTTTCGCGCATTCGCGACTATGAAGATGTGCGGTATGCAACTTTGCAGTTTAGAGACGTCGGCCCGTTTTGTTCCAGTTCATGGAGCCGTTCGTTAAATACGGACTCTTTACATTATTATCCCTATATGGTGATGTTCTTTGAGCCTCAGAGTCAGTTTTTCAGCACATTTGGATTTGAGGAAGTGGAAGGGCAGACTAACGAAGAGCTGGACCGTATGCCTTTTGAAAATAAAGAAGTCGTTATGACCGTAGATCCTGTACCGGGAGTCGTTTCATTGGGCTATCGCTATGTTGATTTTAAAACGGATACCTTGAACTGGATTATAAAAGCAACCATCGGTAAACTACGTATGCGCAATGGCATGCAGCCGCAGAATGTATTGGCCGAGCCTCAACAGTTGGAAAAATTCGAAATACCGGAAGAGGTATGTATCGTCTTCCGTACTAAACCGGCTATAAACGAAACGCAATTTATGCAGCATTTCAGACCATGGGCGGAGAAAGAGTTGCGTGTGGGTAATCTATATATGCGTAGTGTGAAGAGTTATCATGAAGTAATAGCGGACAATGATGAAGAGAATACGGTGAATTATACTTATCGTGTGAATTTACTGATGGGAGGATTCTTCCTGATCAGTTTATGTTTAGGAGTTTCCGGTACCTTTTGGATGCAGACACGCAGCCGTCGGGAGGAAGTGGGTATCATGAAAAGTTTCGGTGCCCGGTCTGTCTATATCATCCGTATGTTGCTGGGCGAAGGGATCGTGCTTTCTACGCTGGCTACTTTGACCGGTTGTCTTATTTATTTGCAATATGCCTTGAAAGAAGGGCTTTATACCAATATGTGGAATGAACAGGAAATACTTCCCATTTATTGGGTGAATAGATTCCCGCTTCATTTTTTAGGAGTGTCACTGATTGTATGGATTATCTTGCTGATTGTGGTCAGTATAGGCATTTATATTCCTGCACGCAGCATCAGCCGCATAACTCCGGTGGATGCATTGCGGGATGAGTAGGATTAAGATTTAAAAAAAATGATAAACGGCTGTAAACCGGTCTGTTTATAGGTGTATGGATTTTGAGATAACTAGTATGAGATAAGATTAACAATTTAAATACGAAACGATTATGGCAATGATTAAATTAACCGGTATCAATAAGATCTACCGTACGAATGAGATTGAGACATTAGCATTGGAAAATGTGAATCTGGATGTGGCTAAAGGTGAGTTTGTCAGCATTATGGGACCTTCCGGTTGCGGTAAGTCCACATTGCTGAATATAATGGGGCTGCTGGATGCTCCCAGCAGTGGAAAGATTGAAATCAACGGCACGTCTGTGGAAAGCATGAAGGATAAGGAACTGGCTGCTTTCCGTAACAAGACCTTGGGCTTTGTGTTCCAGTCGTTCCACCTGATTAATTCACTGAATGTGCTTGATAATGTGGAATTGCCTTTGCTTTATAGAAAGATGGCCGCCAAGGAGCGTACCCGTCTGGCAAAAGAAGTGTTGGAGCGTGTCGGCTTGAGCCATCGTATGCGTCACATGCCCACACAGCTTTCCGGAGGTCAGTGTCAGCGTGTGGCGATAGCTCGTGCTATTGTAGGTAATCCTGAGATCATCCTTGCCGATGAGCCTACAGGTAACTTGGACTCAAAGATGGGTGCTGAAGTCATGGAATTGTTGCATAAATTAAATAAAGAGGATGGACGGACCATTGTGATGGTAACCCATAATGAGGAACAGGCCAAGCAGACTTCCAGAACGATCCGTTTCTTTGATGGCCGCCAGGTGCAATAACTACTGATTACTATGAAAAGGAATTTATTAAGAAATAACAGAGATGATTAAACAGTATTTTAAGCAAGCTTTGGCGCAACTTCGCCAGCATCCGCTTATCAGTGTTATCAGCATCGCAGGAACTGCTCTTAGCATTTTCCTTATTATGTTGGTAGTGATGCTACAACAAGTGAAGGTTGCTCCTTTTTCTCCCGAGTCAAACCGGGATCGTTTTCTGCATGTGCATTATATGAGCATAAATCATAAGGATTGGGGGGACGGAACAAGTAACGGACCGATGAGCGTGCGGACGGCGCGTGAGGTATATAAATCATTGAAAACCCCTGAAGCTGTCACTATTTATTGCAGTATGCCGATATCGACTCCTGTCTCATTACCTGCGATGCCGGCTATTGGAGCGGATGTGCGGGAAACGGATGATACTTTTTTTAAAGTGTTCGATTTTCGTTTTGTGAGTGGAAAACCATACGATGAAGCTACTTTCAATGCAGGCACTCCTGTGGCAGTGATTACTGAGAGCATATCGCGGGCTTTGTTTGGTTCCACAGAATCTGCGGGCAAAGAGTTTTTATTGAATCATGCTCCCTATCGTGTGGCAGGGGTAGTGAAAGATGTATCTACTCTTGCCGATGCTTCTTATGGCCAGGTATGGATTCCCTTTACTTCGACGGATTTGCCTGATGATACGTGGAGTGACCAGCACATGGGGATGATGAGTGTCACTATTTTGGCTCGTAATCATGATGATTTTGGAGAAATCCGTGCTGAAGCCAAGCGGCGTATGAGTGAGTATAATTCTATTCTTGCCGATCAGGGGTATACGTTGATAGACCGTAACCGGCCATACGATCAGGAAACTCAGTCTATTTCATTTGCGGCTAACTTGGAGCCGGATTTGAAGTCGGCTCGTCGTGAACGTGCTATCATTTTTGTCATTCTGTTGTTGGTACCTGCTATAAATCTGAGCAGTATGACGCAAAGCCGGTTGCGCCAACGTGTGGCGGAAATAGGAGTACGCCGTGCTTTTGGAAGCACCCGCATGGAAATGGTTGGACAAATCATCATGGAAAACCTGGTCGTAACTTTGTTGGCTGGTGCCGTAGGTTTGTTTATCAGTATTGTTATGGCTTATTTAGGTACCGATATCCTGTTTGCACAGCCTTATAGTGCGACACTGAATGCCCCTACAGTTGATTCCAGTATTTTATTGCACCCTTCCACTTTCCTTTACGCATTGCTGTTTTGCTTTGTTTTGAATTTGCTGAGTAGCGGCATTCCTGCTTGGAGGGCTTCAAGGACTAGCATTGTCAATGCGCTGGGAGGAAAGATTCACTAGGTCGATAACGAATTAAAAGTAAAGAATCAAGATGAATAAGAAACTATTTACTCAGATAAAAAATGAATGGCGGTCTAATCTTTGGCTTGTCACCGAATTATTGTTGGTAAGTGTCGTTTTATGGTATATTGTGGACTATATGTATGTGCAGACCTCAATTTATAATGAACCACGGGGATTTGATATTTCTCATTGCTATTTGGTGCAAATGGGACGCCTTACGGACAAAAGCCCAGACTTTATTCCTAATCAGACAGACGAGGAAAAGCGGCAGGATGTCAAGGAACTTCTAAGTCGTCTTCAGCATAGACCGGATATAGAGGCAGCCGGATTAGGACAAAATTCTTATCCGTATAATGGCAGTAACAGCGGTGCGTCAGTGGTGTATGATACATTACGTTCGCCAGGATGGACTATACGCAGATTGGTGTCTCCCGATTTTGTCCGTGTGTTCCGTTATCGTGGCACCCGTGGGGAGACCCCTGAACAACTGGCTGAGATGCTGAAACATCCGAAAAATTTCTTAGCTTCAGATAATCTTTATAAACGGCGCTATGGATGTGATTTGACTTCATTGGTGGACAAACAATTTTATTTGTTCGGGGATACGACGAGTACATATAATTTGGCGGCATCTTTGCAGATTGTCCGTTATGGGGATTATTTTGAGGCATGGAACAGTTACTGCATGGTGGCTCCTATGCCGGAAGGATGGTATGATTTGGGCGCGGAGCTTTGTGTACGCGTAAAAGAGGATCAGGATCGCGATTTTATAGCCCGTTTGAAAGCGGATAGTGAGAAACTGTATCGTGTGGGCAATGTGTTTATTGCGGATGTGCGTTCTTTTACCGATATCCGTCGTAACTTTCAGCAGTCACAAACGAATGCCTGGAACAGCTACCTTTTCGGAATGGGTTTCTTGTTGTTGAATATATTCTTGGGATTGCTAGGTACTTTCTGGTTCCGTACTCAGCAACGACGTGGCGAGATTGCATTGATGAAATCATTGGGTGGAACAGATCATAGTATCTTTGTCCGTCAGTTGGCGGAAGGATTGATATTATTGGCAGTGGCCACAATTCCTGCGATCTTTATTGATTGGAATCTGGCAAATGCGGAACTGAATGCCTGGATGGATGGCTCTACATTTGGTTGGATCCGTTTTGTCAATACAGTGCTCATTTCCTTTGTCTTGATTGCATTGATGATTGTAGTAGGTATCTGGATTCCTGCACGTAAGGCTATGAAAGTTCAGCCGGCGGAAGCATTGCATGATGAATGATTTCTTTTTTGGGATAAAAGAATTTGGGAGTATGAACACAAACATGATAAAACTATATTTCAAACAGGCTTTTTACCAACTTCGTGAGAATAGGCTCATCAGCTTGGTTTCTATTATAGGAACGGCATTGGCTATTTGTATGATCATGGTCATTGTCCTGGTGTTGGAAGTGCGCATTACAGATTGTGTGCCCGAGGTGAACCGTTCACGTTCTCTTTATATGAAAGCGATGTCTATTCATCAGAAAGGGGATACCAGTGATAGGTCATCCAACGGCTGTATGTCACTCACGGTGGCAAAAGAGTGTTTTAAGGCACTTACTGTTCCTGAGGCGGTAACGATAGTGTCTACAGGAGGCAGGATGCGTATTTCTGTACCTGCGGGAAAAATGATGACGGTGGATAACCTTGAAACTGACGATACCTTTTGGAAAGTCTTCTCTTTTGATTTTATTGCCGGAAAGCCGTTTACGGCTGCCGATAGTGAAAGCGGACTTCCTAAAGTTGTAATTAGCGCTTCTGTGGCCCGGAATTTGTTTGGTACGGTAGAAGCGGTGGGACGTACAGTCCAACTCAACTTGGCCGATTATACGGTAGTGGGTGTTGTGAAAGATGTATCCAAACTGGCTGTCTCTTCGTATGCGCAGATTTGGATACCTTTCCATTCAACAGAAATAGCCGGAAAGTGTTGGTATGACAATGCGATGGGAACTTTTCGTGTGGTCATTCTGGCACATTCGGAGAAAGATTTTCCTGCCATCAGAGAAGAGGCGGAACGCCTGCGTCAGAAATTTAATGATGGATTGCAGGATTCCGAAATCTTTTATCGTGGACAACCCGATGATCGTTTCTCTTTTATCTTTCGTCACTGGGGAAGAGAGTTACAGGCGAAGGAAGCTTATTTGCACTACCTGCTGGTGATTGTTATTTTATTGCTGGTACCGGCTATAAATCTGAGTAGCATGACTTTGTCCCGTATGCGGAAGCGCATGTCGGAAATAGGAGTGAGGAAGGCATTCGGTGCTACTGCCAATGTCTTGTTGAGGCAAGTGTTTTATGAAAACTTGTTATTGACGCTCATAGCCGGAGCTGTAGGAATGCTTTTCAGTTATGCATGTACTTTTTTATTGAATGATTTCTTATTTTCCAATAGCGAGAACCGTACCCAAATAGGAGAAACCAGTCTTTCGGCAGATATGTTGTTCAGTCCCTGGATATTCTTGGCTGCATTCATTTTCTGCCTGCTTTTGAATTTGCTGTCGGCATGCATTCCTGCCTGGAGGGCATCGCGCATGAATATTACGGACGCTTTAAACCAACGCTAGATCATGAACAGGAATTTATTGAAACAGATATGGAACGAGCGCCGCAGCAATGCGTTTCTGTGGATGGAACTTTTTGTGGTGTTTGTCATATTATGGTATATTGTGGATGTGGTATATGTCACATTGAGCATCTATAATTTGCCGATGGGCTTTGATATAGAAAATACGTATGTTCTTCGTTTTGAGCGGATGACTTCGAAAGCGGCTGCTTATCAGCCTGGCCGTACTATGAAAGAGGATGTTGCCGATTTGCATGAAATTGTAAACAGACTTGCTCATCGTTCGGATGTGGAAGCAGTCAGCCTCTCGCAAAACTGTATACCTTATAACGATGGTGCGAACAGTTTTTCATTTTATCTGGATACAGTCCCGGTACGTAGTTTGAAACGATGGATAACTCCGGAATATTTTAATGTATTCCGTTACCGCAATATAGACGGTTCGGGCAGTGAAAGCCTTGCTGAGGCACTGACACCGTCCGGCATGGTTTTATCTGTGAATATTGCCGATGTTTATCAGGATGCGCCTTGGCACGGTAAGGAACTTTTAGGGCGTAGGGTACCTGTTTGGCGGAATGAGCCGGAGGCGGAGCATCTTTCTATAGCTGCTCTTACCGAGCCGGTCCGTTATGACCATTTTACAGCTCCGGATGATTACGGATCCCGTTATGCTGCTGTGTACCTGACAGATGAGGAAATGGAGTCCTTGGGCGAAACGGTTTATATAGAAGTTTGCCTGCGTGTTCGTGAGGGACAGAATGATGGATTCATAGACCGTTTGATAGTGGAGGCCGACCGTCAATATCAGGTGGGCAATCTATATCTTTTGGATATAACCCCGTTGAGTGATATACGCGCTGCTTATGAAACGGATTCGGTGAATGAGTTGAATACGCAATTTTGTATCATATTTTTCTTATTGCTGAATATTTTTTTAGGCATTATCGGAACTTTCTGGTTCCGGACACAGCATCGGCGTGCCGAAATAGCGTTGCGTATGGCTTTAGGCTCTACCCGTTGGGGAATCTGCGGTCGTCTGATGGGGGAAGGGGTCTTGTTATTGCTAATATCTGCTATTCCTGCATGGGTCGTAGCGTGGAACTTGGGATATGCCGAACTGGTGGAAGTTACACGTATGCCTTTTACGGCAGGTCGTTTTGCGATTACGGTTCTGGGCACTTTCATTCTGATTGCTGGAATGATTGTCATTGGAATAGGATACCCTGCCCGTCGTGCCATGAGCATCAAACCGGCTGAGGCGTTACATGAAGAGTAAATAAAATAGAGATATAAGACGAATGAAACAGCTATTATCACAAGCATTCAATCTGATACGGCAGAACCCTTTCTATTCTACAATCAGTATGATAGGAACAGCTGTCACTATCGCTTTTGTCATGGTGGTAGTGATGATTTACGACTTCCGGACCATGGACATGGCTCCGGAGAGTGATCGGAGTAATATGATGTATACAGGTCCGGGGATGACCTATCGTAAGCAAGACCAAACCAACCGAAACAGTGGTATGGGACGTAAGGCTTTCGAAGCGTTATTTTCAGAGCTTCCCGGCGTGAAAGAAGTTACTTGGTATCGTGGTGTTGCCAAGACACCTTGTAACTTGTCTGCTTCGAATGAAATTTTCAACTATTTTGTGCGGCCTGTGGCTGATAACTGGTTTAAGTTCTTTGATTATGAATTTATAGCGGGACGTCCTTTCACACAAGAGGAGTATGATGCCCGTCGGTGGGTCAGTGTGATAACCGAGCGTATGGCCTTGCAGCTTTTCGGCACGACGGATGTGGTAGGAAAAGAATATCAAAGTAATTTTTTCCCGACTAAAGTGGTAGGCGTGGTGAAAGATGTCAATGCTATTTTCCAAACAGCATACGCTGATGCTTTTGTTCCTTTCTCATTGGAAAATGAAGACTATTATGCTACTTGGACAGGGGGCTTGGGGGGAATCCGCATGGGATTGCTCAAACTGCTGCCGGATACTCGTCCTGCAGATATACGGACAGAAGTACAGCATCGGCAGGATCGTTTGAATAGTTCGACGGCGGAATATGCTTTCGAGATGAACGAACTCTATACTCATACGGAATACACTTTTTTCCGTGGAAAGGATATTAGTGCACCGTTGGTTTACAGTATGTTATTGATGGTCTTGCTGATTGTTCCTGCTATTAATATCTCAGGTATGACCAATGCCCGGATGCAGGAGCGGGTGACAGAGATTGCAGTTCGCAAGGCGTATGGCGCATCACGCATTTCCATCATGGCGAGGTTGTTTTCCGAGAATCTGCTCACAGTCTTTTTGGGTGGAATCTTAGGATATCTGCTTTCGTGTGTGTTGGTTTGGCTGGGACGTGTATGGTTGTTTGGTAGCGGCGAGGTAGAATTGTCAGGTATCAGTCTGGATGGAGGTTTGTTGTTGCATCCTGCTTTATTTGTGTTGGTTTTCGGCGTATGTGTTGTCTTTAATTTATTGTCGGTATTGATTCCGGTATGGATGGTCACACATCGAAATATTGCAACTACCATCAAAGGAGAATAGGAGGAAAGAAAAATGATAAAGAGTTTATTCAGACAAATGTGGAACCAGAGGCATGCCAATGTATGGGTGTGGGTTGAATTGGTTGTTGTTCTTGTTTTGCTATGGTACAGCATCGATCTGGTTTATAATTATGAGGCGGCTGCCCGTCAGTCTAAAGGATATGACACGGAGAATGTTTTTGATATTCAACTGAATATTAAACCGACTTTGCAAAATGATTCTGTATTAATGAGTCATTCTGCCGAATATCTGGAACAAATCTATCAGTTGATCCGACAATATCAAGGGGTGGAGGAAGCTTGTTTTTATTATGGGACAATACCTTATACGGGAAATAATATGTATGAGGGGTATGCTCCGCATTCGGATTCGACTCATGTGGTAGGCTGTTTCATCCGTTATGTCAGCCCTGCTTATTTCAAGGTATTTCGTTTGCGGCCATTATCAGGCTCGTTTGAGGCGGAGCGTTGGGACAAGAATGAATATCCCATGCCGGTGTTGATGAGTGAAACATTAAGTGATTCCTTGTTTAGCGGACGCAATGGAGTAGGGGAGACTTGTTTCAATCCTTATTTCCTGAATAGTGCGCAACCGGAAACTAATTATAAGGTAATGGCGGTGCTTCCTGCTCATAAGACAGATGAGTACGAGCGTTACGAACCTTTTATTTATCTTCCCAGTCCGCCGCTGACTCATTGGCATCACATTGCGGTGCGTGTGGCTTCCAATTCCATACCGGGATTTACCGAACGTTTTATGCAGGATATGCAAGGGAAATTATCTATCGGCCCTTATTACTTATACGATATAAATTCGTATGGCGATATGAAGGAAGCTTTTGATATAGAGCAAGGAACGGTGAATTATCTGAATACGACCTATGCCGTTATCCTTTTCTTTGTTTTCAATATATTTTTGGGGATGCTGGGGACTTTCTGGTTCCGGACTCGTAAAAACCGGAGCGAGATAGCATTGCGCATGGCATTAGGTTGCAGTAGGATGAATGTATTCGGCTATTATGTACTTGAGGGCGTTCTTCTCTTGGTTTCGGCTGCCATTCCCGCTGTTTTTGTTTGTGCGAATATGCAGATGGCGGATCTTACCGTGCATACATTGATGGAACCTGCTTGGGGACGTTTTCTGTTTTGTTTTGTGTCGGCCATGCTGTTGCTGGGGATAATCATTCTGTTCGGCATTTATTTCCCCGCCCGGAAAGCGATGGAGATTGAGCCGGCAGACGCGTTGCATAATGAATAGTGTTATTTCATTGTCACAGGATCAGCAGTGTTCGTATATGAATGGAGTGTCCGATTTCGGACACTCCATTTTTATTGTAAGTTGTTATAAAACAGTGAAATATTTTTTTGGCATACCATTTGCCTTACCTTTGACAAAAAGAATCATAACACAATGAAAAAACAAGTAATATCTCTATTTTTAGCTTTTGGCATATCGTTGGTTGCCGGAGCGCAGCCACAAGAAAAGCGACGTGCCATCACTTTGGAGGAAGCCATCACTATTGCCCGTGTGCAAAGTGTGGATGCGGCCGTAGCCTTAAACGAGCTGAAAACCGCTTATTGGGAATATCGTACTTTCCGTGCGGATTTGCTTCCGGAAATGAATTTTGAAGCCACTATTCCCAGCTATAATAAGAAGTATAATTCTTATCAGCAGGATAACGGTTCTTATACATTTGTACGTAATAATTATATGGAAATGAATGGTGAAGTCTCTATCGATCAGAACATTTGGCTGACCGGTGGTAAACTCTCATTGAATACCTCTCTTGACTTCTTGAAACAACTGGATGGAGATAAGTCCAAACGATATATGTCTGTTCCGGTAGCATTGACATTGGAACAACCTGTTTTCGGAGTGAATACAATTAAATGGAACCGCCGCATCGAACCGGTGAGATATGCCGAAGCCAAAGCCGCATTTCTTACTGCAACCGAAGAGGTGACCATGACTACTATCAATTATTTCTTCAATCTGTTGCTGGCCAAGGAAAACGTAGGCATCGCCCGGCAGAATCTGAAGAATGCGGACAAACTGTATGAAGTGGCCAAGGCAAAGCGTAGCATGGGCCAGATCAGTGAAAATGATTTGTTGCAATTGGAACTGAATGTATTGAACGCCCGCTCCACACTGACGGATAATGAAAGCAATTTGAAAAGTAATATGTTCAAACTCCGTTCATTTCTGGCATTGGGAGAGGATGAGGAATTGGAACCGGTAGTTCCCGAGACGATTCCGGCTGTATTGCTGAACTATCCGGATGTTTTGGACAAGGCTCTTGCCAATAATTCATTTGCGCACAACATCCGCCGCCGCCAGTTGGAAGCCGATTTTGAAGTGGCTAAAGCGAAGGGCAATCTGCGTGAGATCAAGCTCTATGCACAGGTAGGTTTTACGGGGACAGACCATGAATTTAATAGTGCATACCGCCGTTTGAAAGACAACCAGATTGTAGAAGTTGGTTTTAAGATTCCTATTCTTGATTGGGGAAAACGTCGTGGTCAGGTAAAGATTGCCCAAAGTAACCGCGATGTGACTGAAAGCAAGCTACGTCAGGAAACCATGAATTTCAATCAGAACCTGTTTATCCTTGTAGAACAGTTCAATAACCAGCAGGCGCAGTTGCAGATAGCAGGCGATGCGGACAAGATTGCCCAGAAACGTTACAGCACCAATGTGGAGACCTTCATGGTCGGTAAAATATCGACATTGGATTTGAATGATTCCCAGACAAAGAAAGATGAGGCCCGTCAGAAGCATATCAATGAGTTGTTCTATTATTGGTACTATTATTACCAGTTGCGAAGCTTGACATTGTGGGATTTCAATACCAACACCAATATTGATGCCGATTTCGAGAAGATTATCAAACAATAGGATTTTCACCATTCCATTCTGTTTGAATATAAAATGGGGTTGTCCTTGTGCTTATTAAAATAATAATTTCTACATTTGCAGCATTATGATATTAATTATAGACGATGACAGTGCCATTCGTTCTTCTCTGAGTTTTATGCTGAAAAGAGCGAAATATGATGTGCAGGCCGTACCGGGTCCCAAAGAGGCTATTGAAATAGTCCGTTCGGTTGCACCCCAGTTAATCTTGATGGATATGAACTTCACCCTGTCCACCAGTGGCGAGGAAGGATTGACTCTTCTGAAACAGGTCAAAGTGTTCCGGCCCGATGTTCCCGTTATATTGATGACGGCATGGGGAAGTATCCAGCTTGCCGTGCAAGGGATGCAGGCAGGTGCATTCGACTTTATTACCAAGCCTTGGAACAACGTAGCGTTGATGCAACGGATAGAAACGGCCCTGGAACTGAATTCACAAGATAAGAAAGCAGAGGTTCCGGTGGAAGATAATGACGGTTTCAACCGTAGCCATATCATTGGAAAGAGTAAAGCGCTGATGGATGTGCTGGCCACGATCAAGCGGATAGCACGTACCAACGCATCGGTCTTGATTACCGGTGAAAGTGGTACAGGCAAGGAGTTGATAGCCGAAGCGGTGCATTTGAACAGTCCCCGTAGCAAGAAACCTTTTGTGAAAGTGAATTTGGGAGGTATTTCTCATACTTTGTTCGAGAGTGAAATGTTCGGTCATAAGAAAGGTGCGTTTACGGATGCCACAGCCGACAGGGTGGGACGTTTTGAACTGGCTGACAAGGGTACGATTTTCTTGGATGAGATTGGCGATTTGGATTTAAGCTGTCAGGTGAAACTGCTTCGCGTGTTACAAGAGCAGACTTTCGAAGTCTTGGGCGACAGCCGTCCCCGTAAAGTCGATATCCGTGTGGTCAGTGCGACGAATGCCGATTTACGGCAGATGGTGCAGGAACACACCTTCCGCGAAGACTTGTTCTATCGTATTAATTTAATTACGGTGCATCTTCCGGCATTGCGCGAACGCCGGGAGGATATTCCGTTATTGGTCCGTCATTTCGCCGACAAACAATGTGAATCGAACGGTCTTCCCAAAGTGGAATTTACTTCTGAAGCGATGGATTATTTGAGCCGTTTGCCTTATCCGGGCAATATCCGTGAATTAAAGAATTTGGTGGAACGTACCTTGCTGGTCAGTGGAAAGGAAATATTGACTGCGGATGATTTTAAATCACAATACCAGCATCCTATAGAACAGAAGGTGACAACGAATCTGCAAGGCATGACCTTGGAGGAGATAGAAAAGCAGACGATTCTGCAAACGCTTGAGAAGTATAACAATAATATGTCACAGGTTGCCGTAGCCTTAGGAATCAGCCGGGCCGCTCTTTATCGCCGTTTGGAGAAATACAACATACAAGTGAATGATTAGCAAAACCGGAACCGGATAAAATATGAAACTGAAATTCTTGTTCTTCTTTTTAGCATTACTGTTGACAGCAGTATGGATTATCCTGCTCGTTCTGACCTTGAAGGAACGCGGTGCGCTGTTTTATATAGGAGAGGGAGTCATTACATTCAGTCTTGTGTTTCTGGTTTATTTTTACCGCAAAGTCGTGAAACCGCTTGATATCATCGGCAACGGTATGGAACTTCTTCGTGAGCAGGATTTCAGCAGTAGACTGACTCCTGTCGGACAAAAGGAAGCCGACCGCATAGTGTTGGTTTTCAACCGCATGATGGAGCAGTTGAAAGACGAGCGCCTTCGGCTGCGTGAGCAGAATCATTTTCTTGACCTGCTGGTCAGCGCTTCTCCCATGGGAGTTGTCATACTGACGCTGGACGGACATATTTCCATGCTGAATGCGGCAGCTCTTCGTTTTTTGGATTATTCTTCGGCAGAAGAAGTCAGAGGCCGATTGCTGTGCGAGTTGGCTTCCCCTTTGGCCGAAGAAATAGAACGTATTCCCAAAGATACTACGGAAACAATTCGCCTGAGCGATTCCATGATTTACCGCTGTTCCCGGCTTTCTTTTGTTGACAGAGGCTTCTCTCATCCGTTTATTCTGGTGGAAAGTCTGACTTCCGAGGTGGTGAAAGCAGAGAAGAAGGCATACGAAAAAGTGATCCGTATGATAGCGCATGAGGTGAATAATACGACAGCGGGCATCACCTCTACCCTTGATACGGTGGATGGCGCTTTGGAATGTATGGAAGACACGGAAGATTTGCGCGAAGTGATGAAAGTCTGCATAGAGCGTTGCTACAGCATGAGCCGTTTTATCACAAATTTCGCCAATGTGGTGAAAATCCCCGAGCCCCAATTACAATCAGTGGACTTGAATGACCGCGTGGCCGCTTGCAAGACATTTATGGAAACGGTTTGCCGTAACCGTAAGATTACGCTGCATCTTGATTTATGTAAAGAGAACCCCGAAGTGATGATGGATACTTCCCTGTTTGAGCAAGTACTGGTCAACATTATCAAGAATGCGGCTGAAAGTATCGGGGAGACAGGAGAGATCTTTATCCGTACTTCCGTATCGCCTACGATGCTGGAAATTGCTGATACCGGTGCCGGTATCAGCAAGGAGGTGGAAACCAAACTGTTCAGTCCTTTCTTCTCCACTAAACCTAACGGACAGGGCATCGGTCTTATTTTTATTCGCGAAGTCTTGATGAAACATGGGTGTACTTTCTCTCTTCGTACTTATTCGGATAAACTGACCCGTTTCCGTATCCGTTTCTGATAATTGGAGGACGAATATTTGGAATGTTATCAATAAAATGTGTATCTTCACCACTTTACCACGCCGATGCTTCCGAAAGGAAGTGAAAAGGGAGGGAGGGTTTATAGTAAACGTCTTTCGGGGTGTTTTGTTTTGTGCTGTTGGTTCCTTCGGAATCTCGAGCTCAAAATGAAACACCCTTTTTATTATGCTATGCTGTCCGCGATGAAAAATGTTCAATCAGGATTGGATGAAATCGGTTCGTTTTGTTTACCTTTGCAATATCATGTACTAAATATATCAAAATATGAAATACCCTATCGGCATACAAACTTTCAACCGCATCCGCGAAAATGGTTATGTTTATGTAGACAAGACTGCCCTCATCCATCAGTTAGTGAGCAGAGGAAGTATCTATTTTCTCAGTCGTCCGCGCCGTTTCGGAAAAAGTTTGATGATCAGTACCCTCGAAGCCTATTATAAAGGGCGGAAAGAGTTGTTTGAAGGACTTGCCATTGCCGGACTGGAAAAAGACTGGTTTCAATATCCGGTATTTCATATAGACTTCAACGGAGATAATTTTGCCAAAGAAGGAGTGCTGGAAGCTGCCATTGAGGGCTATTTGGGAAATTGGGAGGATATGTATGGCAAGAATCCCAATTACACGACTCCGGGAACCCGTTTTATCGAATTGCTGCGTCGTGCCAGCGAAAAGACAGGAAGGCGTGCCGTGGTGCTCGTCGACGAATATGACAAACCCATTCTCGATGTGCTTGATACCCCCTTGGAAGAGGAGAACCGGAATACGTTGAAAGCTTTTTATTCTACCTTCAAGGGAGCTGATAAATACTTGCAGTTCGTGATGCTGACGGGAGTCACCAAATTCTCGCAAGTCAGTGTCTTCAGTGGTTTCAACCAGCCTAAAGATATCAGTATGGACCCGCGTTATGAAGCACTGTGCGGAATCACCGGGGAGGAAATGGAGCATTATTTCCATGAACCTATTTCCGAGCTGGCCGAAAAAGACGAATGCACGTATGAGGAAATGAAAGAACGTCTGAGAGCGCAATATGACGGTTATCATTTTAGCGAAAACATGCTTGATATTTACAATCCTTTCAGCATTCTGAACGCTTTTGATTCTTTACAAATCCGTGACTACTGGTTTGCCTCGGGCACGCCTACCTATCTGGTCCGGCTGTTGCAGCATAGCAACGAGCAGATCAACGAATTGGTGGGGCAATATTATGACGCATCCCTGTTTGCCGATTACAAAGCTGATGTGGAACGTCCTCTTCCCATGATTTACCAAAGTGGATATCTTACCATTAAGGATTACGATAAATATACTCATTCCTATCTGCTTGATTTTCCCAATGATGAAGTACGCAGAGGTTTTCTCAGTTTGTTAGCCAGTGATTATTTCAAAATACATGGAGTTTCCGTTTCCAGTTGGCTGATCAGTTCTATCCGCCTGTTGAATGCGGGCAAGACAGATGCCTTCCGTGATTCTTTCACCGCTTTTTTGTCCGGCATTCCCTACGATTCGCATGACAGTACCAAGACTCCGGAGCTGACCGAGAAACATTTCCAGTACACTTTCTATCTCATTCTCCGTCTTATAGGCGTATATTGCCTCCGCATCGAGCAGACACAAAGCCGGGGACGGGTGGACTGCATACTCGAGACTCCGCAATACATCTATATTTTTGAATTCAAACTGGACGGCAGTGCCGATGAGGCCTTGCGGCAGATAGAAGAAAAGGGATATGCCCGGCCTTATCTGGCGGACAAGCGAAAAACAGTTTGTACGGGAGTGGTATTTTCTTCACAGACGCGAACCATTTCCGAGTGGAAAGAGGTGAGGTAATATCCGGACAAGCCTGAAAATCTCCTGTGGTTTGGAATAAGCAAGTAACGTTATAAAAGTGTGCGTAACGGGTTTGTACTTCTATGGAATGCTCGTGGCGGTCTCATCAATGCAGATGCTTTCACCTATGTTCTCAGGAAAAACGAGCCATTCCTCCGCATGGGAGAGTTCCCTCCATTCACGATAGCCGCTGAGTATCTCCTTGTACTGCCTTTCAAACGTATCCCCGTTTATGTGGTAATAGCGGTCAAGCGAACGGGAGGTCGTAGGGATCGTCTCCATACACTCCTTTTAAAAAAGTCGCGAACTCCTTCGGGTAGCGGGTTTCTTCGGCCTTGAGGTGATAAGTGTCCGAGAAATAACGGTTGTTCTCTTTCTCATACCATCTGCGTGCTAATAGTCCTTGATGATTCATGATGCAAAGATAGAATTTTATTGATGAATTAAAGAAGCATCCCCCCTATGTTTATCCGGTGACCCGTTAAAGGCGCATAGTAATAAACCTGGCATTTAGTATTATCAATAATGACTTTGATACTACCGACTTCTTACTAACTAATTGGGCTAATGAAAAGGATATAATAGAACTTATGAAGCATAAAGGAATAATGTCCGAAGATATAGAAGTAGCTTATAATAAGGATGGTAAAGCTATACTTAAATTGAAGAGACTGTCATCCAAACTGTGTCAAGTGTAAAAGTTTAGGTTTTGCATATAAAAAGAGAGGTTGTGTTAGCATTTTGACACAACCTCCTGTTCTTTTTTGAAGTGATTTTTGAATTATGCTTCAGTCGGAGCTTCAGTAGTTTCAGCAGCAACTTCTTCTGCAGGAGCATTAGCGGCTTCTGCTTCAGCCTTGGCAGCAGCTTCAGCAGCTTTCTTTTCAGCTACTTTCTTAGCAATTTCTTCATTTACCTTCTTTTCAGCTTCCAAACGAGCTTTTGCGTCAGCTTTCTTTGCTTCGTCCAGTTTAGCCTTCAAAGTAGCCAGACCTGACTGTTTGTTGTTCTTCCAAGCTTCGAATTTAGCTTCAGCTTCAGCTTCTGTGAATGCGCCTTTGGCAACACCGCCCAGCAAGTGTTTCTTCATGTAAACACCTTCTTTTGACAGGATGTTGCGTACTGTGTCAGTAGGCTGTGCACCGCACATTACCCAATGAAGTGCGCGCTCAAAATTCAAATCTACTGTGGCAGGATTGGTATTAGGGTTATAAGTACCAAGTTTTTCAGTAAATTTACCATCACGTGGAGCTCTTACATCTGCGATAACGATTGAGTAGAACGCATAGCTTTTGCGTCCGTTTCTTTGCAATCTGATTTTAGTTGCCATTTTTAAATAATGTTTTTATAATTAATGATTTGAATTAATGCTAACAACCCGTATTAGCGGGTGCAAAGGTAAGACTTTTCTTTTGAACCACAAAGATTTGGATGAGATAAAATATAATTTTTATAAAAATGTGAACGGACATGGTGTTAATCGCTAGAAAAATTATATATTTGCAACAGTTACAATTTAACTAAAAACAAAAGAATTATGATTTCACAAAAATTACAAGACGCAATTAATGCTCAGATTGTAGCCGAAATGTGGTCGGCCAATCTTTATCTTTCCATGTCTTATTTCTTTGCAGCAAAAGGGTATGAAGGTTTTGCTTCATGGATGAAAGCGCAGGCTCACGAAGAGAATGATCATGCCGATATGTTGGCGCAATATGTGATGAAACGTGGCGGACAGGCAAAGGTGGGAGCTGTGGATGCAGTTCCTCAGGAATGGGCTTCTCCGCAGGATGTGTTCGAGCATGTATACAAGCATGAATGTCATGTATCCGAATTGATTGACAAATTGGTAGATGTTGCTTCGGCTGAAAAGGACAAGGCTTCTCAGGATTTCTTGTGGGGATTTGTACGCGAGCAGGTGGAAGAAGAAGCTACCGTTCAAGGCATTTTGGACAAGATTAAGTTGGGTGGTGACGTCGCTTTGTATCACTTGGATATACAGCTTGGCGCAAGAAAATAAGCGGTAAGAGAAACGAATGCCTGTTTTTTTCTTTTATGATAACGATGTAGGTGTTTATTTGTAATAAAACGAGGGTGTCTGAAAAGGGCATCCTCTTACTTTTTATTTTTGTTTCTTTTGCAGACGTGCTATCTTACGACAAGAGTACACATTGTTCAGGTAGGCAAAGAACAACACTTTCAAAAGCATACGGGGATAATAAGCAGGATAACCACCACCTTTATAAGTGGACAACAACGGACTGATGTCAATCTCATCAACGATCTGGTTGACAAGCCTGACTGGAGCATCCGAAGAACTATTTTCATCAAGACGGAAAGGAAATAAGGAATCAATACCTTGAGAATACTCCTTAAATTGTATATTTGTACTATCGATTAACATACTCTAAGATAAACATTTTAGAGCAAATAAAAAAAGTCCGAGCTTGCGAAAGTTCGGACTTTTACTAAAAATGAAGGTACCCTTGTCGGACACCCTCTTTGTTATTTTATAGTATCTCTCTCAGCCATTTTTCTAATTCTCCCGTCCATTGACGCTTATAGGTGAAGTTGTCGCGGAATCCCCACCCGTGGCCACCGATAGGATAGGTGTGAAGGGAAACGGAGACTTTATTCTTTACCAGTGCTAGGTAATAGTTCACGCTGTTGCTGACGGGTACTGCCCCGTCATTGCTGCTGTGCATGATGAAAGCGGGAGGAGTATCGCCTGTTACTTGCAGTTCATTGGAGTAAAGTTTCACTAGCTCTTCTGACGGGCTTTTTCCTAAAAGATTGTCACGTGAACCTTTATGGCAGTTTGCTAGATCCATACTTACTACGGGATAGAACAGGATCTGAAAATCCGGACGTGTTTCGGCGGTATAATGGGTGGCTGCCGTACAGGCCAAGTGCCCACCCGCAGAGGCTCCCATGATGCCTATTTTCTGAATATGCCATTCGTTGGCATGCTCTCTCATCAGCCGGACAGCCTGAAGGGCATCGCTTAACGGTACATCATGGTGTCCGTTGGGCATACGGTATTTCAATACGGCGTATGTGATGCCTTGTGCGTTGAACCAGTCTGCCATATCGTGACCTTCGTGATTCATTGCCAGACGTATGTATCCCCCTCCGGGACAAGCCACAACGGCCAGTCCGTTCGGCTTGGCTGCCGGATAAACGGTGAGGGTGGGTTCGCTGACATTGGAAATCCGGTTATTCTCTAATTTCTGTTCGGGGGTGGTGATGCCGTTAGAGTTGGGAGCGCCATTGGGCCATAATTTTAACTCTACAGGTTTCTGGGCAGACAATGCAGCAGAGATTGCAAGTAAACTCATTAGTAAGATTCGTTTCATATAACTTTTATTTTTAAGATGTTTGAAGGAAGGGTATTTTCCTTTCTGGCGTCACCTTTCAAAGGTCGATACCCCTTCTTCAAAAGAAAGGTTATTTTTTCTTGATATGCATACTGGCTTTAACCAGCCATACGATCAGGAGGATATAGGCGGCTATTGACAGCACTTCGCTCATCGGGTTGTTCAGCCATTCTTCATTGATCAGATTGATACCGCCAAAACGCATGGCTGCACTGACAACCCCCATCAATGCGCCTCCGGCTATGAATCCGGATGCCAGCAAAGTTCCTTTCTCACCACGTTCGGCGTTCACGGTCTCGTCTTTGCTGCGGGTAGTGACATACCAGTTCACCGCTCCGCCTACCAGCAACGGTAGGTTTAATTCCAGTGGAATGAACATACCCAGTGCAAAAGCCAGTGCGGGTACTTTGAAGTAGGTCAGAATCAATGCCAGTACAGCGCCTATTCCGTAAAGCAGCCATGGAGCGCCTACACCGTTCATCAATGGGTCTATTACGGCTGCCATCGCGTTGGCCTGCGGAGCCGCCAATGCGCCGGTGGAGAAACCATAGGTCTTGTTCAGGATCATGATGACGCCGCCCACTGTTGCCGCCGATACCAGTGTGCCGAGGAATTTCCATGTTTCCTGTTTGGCAGGAGTACTGCCCAGCCAATAACCTATTTTCAAGTCTGTGATGAACCCGCCTGCCATGGAGAGTGCCGTACAAACCACACCACCCATAACTAATGCGGCAACCATGCCGGTAGCACCTTTCAGTCCTACGGCAACCATTACTACCGAGGCAAGTATCAGTGTCATTAATGTCATTCCCGATACCGGGTTGGTGCCGACTATGGCAATAGCGTTGGCTGCTACGGTGGTAAACAGGAATGCGATGCCGGCTACGAGCAGGATGGCTACAATGCTGTGCAATACATTTCCATGCATCACATCAAAAAAGAAGAACAGCAAGATAAGCAGGATGGTGAAGATGGAACCGAAGGCGATCACTTTCATGGAAAGGTCTTTTTGCGTGCGGATAACGTTTGCTTCCACCTTTTTGCCACCCATCTCCTTGGCGGCCAGTCCCACGGCACTTTTTATAATGCCCCATGAGCGCATGATACCGATCACACCGGCCATGGCGATACCACCGATGCCGATACTTTTGGCATATTCCTTGAATATAAGTTCGGGTGACATTTCGTTGATGGTCTGTGTCAAAGCCGGATTCCATGCATTCAGCACTTGCTCACCGAACAACAGGGCCATACCCGGGACAATAACCAGCCATACCACTAATGAACCGGCACAAATGATAGCCGCGTATTTCAAGCCTACAATGTATCCTAAGCCTAATACTGCCGCACCGGTGTTTATTTTCATCACCAGTTTGGCTTTTTCGGCGACTATCTCCCCCCAGCCGCATACGCGGGTGGTGAAGTTTTCATTCCACCAGCCGAATGTGGCTACAATGAAGTCGTACAGACCTCCTATTAATCCTGCAAAAAGCAACGGTTTAGCCTGGCTTCCGCCTTTCTCGCCAGAAACAAGCACCTGCGTACTGGCAGTGGCTTCGGGGAAGGGATATTCGCCGTGTTTGTCGCTGACGAAATATTTACGGAAGGGGATGAGGAATAGGATTCCCAGAATACCTCCCAGCAGTGAGCTGATGAACATCTGGAAGAAGTTGACTGTCATTTCGGGATATTTTTCCTGCAATATATAAAGGGCGGGTAATGTGAAGATGGCTCCTGCCACTATTACTCCCGAACAGGCACCGATGGATTGAATGATTACATTCTCACCTAACGCATTTTTACGCTTGGCGGCTCCCGATACACCTACGGCGATGATGGCGATAGGGATGGCGGCTTCAAAAACCTGTCCCACTTTTAATCCTAGGTAAGCTGCGGCTGCCGAGAATAATACCGCCATGGCGATACCCCATAACACAGACCATAGGTTTACTTCGGGATATTTTTTGTTTGGTGACATGATGGGGTGATATTGTTCCCCCGGTTTCAGAGGTCGGAACGCGTTATCGGGCAATCCAACCGATTTTTCTTCTTCTTGTTTCATGTTTCTCTATGTTGTTATTTTTGAAATTTATCATAATAAATGCCCAAAAATAGTGAAAAAATAAAGAAACATCCTCATGATTTGATTAGAATATCTGAAATTTCAGTCCAAATGATAGTCTCAGATAGTCATCGGGCTTCAGATAACTGTTGTTGAACGCACTGACAACATATAAATCGCATGTGCTGATTTCGTAGAATGCGGTGATGCTTTTAGAGAACTTCCGGTACTTTTCGGGCACATCGAGACGGACGCGTTGTCCCAAGAAGATATGGGTGCGGATACGGGTGGAAAACCCGTAGTATCCACGGGGGTAACGCTCGGGTTCGCTTGTCCAGAAATCATCGCTGAATACGGTGTTGAAATAGATTCCGGTAGTTAACGGTTCCAACGAGAAGTCTTTGCCCAACCAGATACTCCACGGGATATAATTCTGTTTCAAAGTCATGGTCATCTTGAAATGTTTGGATGAGTAGCGCGGGATGAATCCCAAAAGAAGATCGGTTTCCCATTGGCTTCTTTTTCCATAGTCCCAGCCTATGCCCCAGGATAACAGGCCCATTCCACCAGCGTACTGTAATTTGGTATGGGTGGGGATCAAGGCTTCCCATGCCCGCCTGTAACGGTGTACGCGCTTGTCGTATTTATGATGCCGGTTTGGCATTTGGGTTATAATATCTTCCCCTTGGTCTTGAACGGAAGAGACAAGTATGCTGTCTTTGGGAAAAAATGAGTAGGGTGCTTTATATTCTTGGGCTTGTGCTGTAAAGGACAACAGTGGCCACAGTAGGTTCAGAAAAATCTTTTTAAAATTCAACGGTCTCATAATCGTAGGTTCCATCTTCTTTAATGGTGAATAATAAGTAGATGCGTTTGTCTATGCAGGGGCATTGGAAGTATAGAATTCCATCGTTAAACAAATCATCGACTGTAAGCTGGTGTTCGTGTCCGTAAAGACAGAATTGGACTTGGGGGAACTGGTTGACGTATAGTTGGAAAATTTTTGCTACATTGTTGTTGAATATGAATTCAAAAGGTTTTACGTGCATGGCGAATACGGTCTTTTCTACTTCGGATGGCAGGTTGTTTAGCTCATTTTCTATAAAGTTGAAATCGGGTACCGGCTCCGAATAATCATACTCCATGGCATTGGTGTTGAGACAGATAAAGCGTACGTTTCCGGCAGTGAAAGCGAAATTAGGATTTCCATAAATGGCTCTGTATGCGTCTTCACCTGTACCCAGACAGTCGTGATTGCCTAAAAGGCATACGTAGGGCATCTGGAATTTGTTGAATATATTCCGCATCCATACAAATTCTTTTGTGACTCCGAAGTCGGACTGGTCTCCTCCATGAATTACAAAGTCTATGTCGCCATGGGCGTTGATGGCTTTTACAACGTCTTCGGTAGAGTTATACCATCGTTGGGTGTCACTGATCATGGCAAAGCGGATTGTTTTTTTGCCTTGCATTTTGTTTTCTATCAATTGGATGTTTTTGTTGGTCAGTTCTCTTTCTCCTGTAATATGTACATCGTATGGATGGGTTTCCAGCATGTCGCAGCCACTGATGTATAAGGCCAATAGGACAAAAAATAATAGTCTGTTTGTCATTGTTCTCTTAAATTTGCTGCAAAGTACGTCATTTTAATCAGAATAAGAGTGGCTTATTATTGGGGAAAAATGTTCTTTTTTTCTTATTTTTGATAAAAGAGGGGATGGTTGGGAGGATAGGTGGTTGCTTGAACAGCTTTTCTTCGCTTGCATACTAGCAGGTGGGGCAGTGTTTTCCGGATATAAAAAGAGGATGTATCAAACTTGAATCTTTTTTGTTTTGATACATCCTCTTTTTATGATGTGAAAATTTATTCTGCGGCTGCGTCTTTCGGGGTCATGTCGCCTTCTATATAAAGACGCGTCATCTCATTTTTTCCGTTTGTGCGGATAGTGATTGATTTTTTGAAATGTCCCGGGAATTTGCCGGCACCATTATAAGTCACTGTTATCTGTCCGCTTTCGCCCGGTTTGATGGGCTCTTTGGGATATTGGGGAACCGTACATCCGCAGGATGCGATTGCTTGATGAATGACCAAGGGACCGTCTCCCGAGTTCTTGAATTTAAAAACACAGGTCACTTTCGGACTTGATTCGGAAAATGAACCGAAATTATGTGTTGTTTTTTCAAAGGTTATTTCTGCTTCTCCTTGAGATTGCCATACAGCCGCGTATGTGGTTAACCCTATAATTAACAATAATGTTGAAAGCAAAATTTTCTTCATTCGTTCCACTGTTTAAAAATTATGGGGACTAAATTACTGTTTTTTTTATAAAAGGTCTTTAACTGTTAGTGAAATAAATGGTAAATTAACACCTTTAAAAATAAGGGACAAAGATAATCAACCCTATGATGGCGGTAAAGATGGCGCAAATCAGTACGGCTCCTGCTGCTACGTCCTTTACGTCTCCGGCCACAGGATGGTAGTCCGGAGATACTAGGTTCACCAGACGCTCTATAGCGGTGTTGAATGCTTCTGCAGCCAGTACCATTGCAAAGCACAGGAGGATGACAAGCCATTCGGTGCGTGTTATTTCAAACCAGATGCCTGCAATGGTTACGGCGATGACGGCTGTGCAATGTATCCAAGCATTGTGTTCCTTGCTTAAAAAACTACATAAGCCTTTCCAGGCGTATGTAAAGCTTTTTAGTCGTTTATGCAGTTCATTCATTTTTTGAAGGTTTTGGGTGGGTTATCCTCTGTTTACCTGTTTTACTCCTTTTACAGTCTTTATCTTTTTTACTAATGATTCCAGCTTTGAAGTGTCATCTACCATTACTGTCATCATGCCGTTGAACAGTCCGTCGTGCGAGTCGATGCTGATGGAACGGAGCAGGATATCGTTTTCCTTGTTGATAATGGAGGTGATGTTTGTTACAATCCCTATATCATCATGACCGACAATGCGCAGCGTGATGGGGTATTGTTTGCCGTGGCTTTTCCCAGCCCAGCGCGCCTTTACGATACGGTAAGCGAAACGTGATTGCAACTCCCGTGCGTTAGGGCAGTCGGTACGGTGTATTTTGATTCCTCCGCTGATGGTTACAAACCCGAATACATCATCACCATAGATAGGATTACAGCATTTGGCTAATTTGAAGTCCAGTCCTTTCAAATTCTGATCAATGACTAGCACGTCCTCTTTGAAAGTCTTGTCATCCTGTGTTATCTGCATGCTGAAATTCTCGGCGCTGCGATAGACGATATCTTCCCGGTTTTCCGTTTCCTTTTTCTTCAGTTCCAGGTATTTTTCGATGATGTCGTTCGCATCTCTTGTCTCGTTGGCTATGTCCTGGTAGAACTCGGTTACAGTTTTGTATCCCAGCTTTTTTATCAGGCGCATCATCACCGCTTCGTCGTATTCCAGTTTGCGGTTTTTGAATTTACGTTCTATGGTTTCTTTGGCGAACTCTGTCTGGCGAGCTTCTATCTCTTTGATGGCCTGGCGTATTTTGGTTTTTGCTTTCGAAGTGGTGACGATATTCAGCCAGTCGCGTTTGGGTGTCTGGGTGTTTGAAGTCATGACTTCTACTTGGTCGCCGCTGTTCAGCGTTTGTTTTAATTGTGCGTTCTTTCCGTTCACCTTTGCTCCGATACATTTGGAACCCAGTTTGCTGTGGATGGCGAAGGCAAAGTCTAGTACGGTCGCTCCTTTCGGCATCTTGTACAAGTCACCTTTGGGGGTGAATACGAATACTTCGTCTTCGTATAACTCCAGTTTGAACTGGTCCATCACTTCCAGGTCACTGTCGGCGTTCTCCAGCGTTTCCCGGATGGAGGTCAGCCATTCATCCAGACCGCTTTCTCCTTTTACGCCTTTGTAACGCCAGTGGGCTGCCAGACCACGTTCCGCTATCTCGTCCATGCGTTCGGTGCGTATCTGTACTTCCACCCATTTGCCTTCAGGCCCCATTACAGTGGTGTGCAAGGATTCGTATCCGTTACTTTTGGGTACGGAGAGCCAGTCGCGCAGACGTTTGGGATTGGGCATATACATATCGGTCACAATGGAATATACTTGCCAGCATTCTTGTTTTTCCTTGTCAACGTGAGAGTCCAAAATGATTCGGATGGCAAACAAGTCATACACTCCTTCGAAGGGACATTTCTGTTTCTTCATTTTCTGATAGATGGAATGGATGGACTTGGTACGCCCTTTCATGTGGAACTTTAATCCTGCTTCTTCCAGCTTATGCTGTATCGGTTCGATAAAGGCGGCTATGTATTTGTCACGGGAGGCTTTCGTTTCGTTCAGTTTGTCCTTTATATGATAATATACGTCGTGCTCGGTATATTTCAAGGAAAGATCTTCCAGTTCCGATTTTAGTTTGTATAGCCCCAGCTTATGTGCCAGAGGTGCGTACAGATAGGCAGCTTCGTTGGCTACTTGGGTGCGTGCTTCTATATTGGGAGTCTCCTTTATCTGTCTCATCAGGTTCACGCGGTCCGCAATGATGATCAGAATAACACGCATGTCTTCGGCAAAGGAGAGTAGCAGGTTGCGGAAATTTTCCGATTCTATGGTAGGGCTTTTGGAGTATAGCTCATTGATTTTCACAAGACCGCGTATGATCCCTGCTACATCCTCTCCATATTCCTGTTGTACAGATGCTAAGGTGCATAAATGGTTCTTTACCGATTCGTGCAGCATGATCCCCAGGATGGAAGCCCGTTTCATCCCAATTTCCTCGGCCACGATGACAGCGGTCTGCATATCTTTGATGATAGGATTCATCCCGAAACAGTTTCGTGGCAGGTTACCTTCGGCAACTGCTTTTATGAGGTGTATTTTTAACTTATGGCAATCACCCTTCTGCAAGGTGTCGCCGGATAATTGCAGCAATCGTTTATAGAGGGCGAACAGTTGCTCACGCTCTTTGGCTGTGAAAAATGCTTTTTCTTCCATAACACGTGAAATCTTTTCGAGGGTAAAGGTAGTTTTTTTCTTTATTTATTAGGTAGTGTTCTAGCATTTTTTTGTATTTTTGGGCAATTAATAGTGAATGAGTAAGGTAACAATTTATTTAAACCATATAAAATCATGTACTTATGTTAACACCTGAAGACAAAGACTTATTAGTGAAAAAAGGAATTTCCGAGCAGCAGATTGCAGAGCAACTGGCTTGCTTTGAAAAGGGGTTCCCATTCTTGAAACTGGATGCGGCCGCTTCTGTTGAGAAAGGCGTCATGGCCCCCTCCGGAGATGAAGTGAAGGCTTATTTGGAAGCATGGGATACCTATAAGGAAGGTGAGAAAACCATCGTGAAGTTTGTACCCGCCTCTGGTGCCGCCAGCCGTATGTTCAAGAATTTGTTCGAATTCCTGGGGGCTGATTACAATACTCCGAAGACTGATTTCGAGAAGAAGTTTTTCGATCATATTCATAGCTTCGCATTCTATAATGACTTGAATGCGGCTTGTATGGATAATACGGGAAAGAATATTGACGCTTTGATGGCGGAGAAGGATTACAAACCTATCGTAGCCCAGTTGCTGGAAGCTGCTGGCTTGAACTATGGGGCATTGCCGAAGGGATTGTTGAAATTCCACCGGTATGCGGATGGTGTGCGTACGCCGCTGGAAGAACATTTGGTGGAGGGTGCGCTGTATGCGGCAGGCAAGACCGGAAAAGTGAATGTGCATTTCACTGTTTCTACGGAACATCGTGAGTTGTTCATGAAGCTGGTGGAGGAGAAAGTTGCCGTTTATGCAAAGAAGTACGGAGTGGAATATGATGTGTCGTTTTCTGAACAGAAACCGAGTACGGATACGGTTGCTGCCGATATGGAGAATAAACCTTTTCGCGATAAAGGCAAACTGTTGTTCCGTCCGGGAGGGCACGGCGCGCTGATTGAAAATCTGAATGATCTGGATGCCGATGTTATCTTTATCAAGAATATAGATAATGTGGTGCCCGATCGCTTGAAAGAGGATACTGTTACGTATAAAAAACTGATTGCGGGGGTACTGGTTACTCTGCAGAAGCAGGTTTTTGAATATTTGGAATTGCTGGATGGCGGTAAATATACACATGCGCAGCTGGAAGAGATCATTCGTTTCTTACAGCAGACTTTATGCTGCCGCAAACCGGATATCAAGGATTTGGAAGATGCCGATTTGGTTATTTATCTGCGTAAGAAGTTAAACCGTCCGATGCGTGTATGCGGTATGGTGAAGAATGTGGGTGAACCGGGAGGCGGCCCGTTCCTAGCTTATAATGCGGATGGTACTGTTTCACTGCAAATTTTGGAAAGTTCTCAGATTGACATGAATGATCCGGCCAAGAAGGAGATGTTCGAGAAAGGTACTCACTTTAATCCGGTGGATTTGGTGTGTGCGGTACGCGATTATAAAGGGAACAAATTCGATTTGGTGAAGTATGTGGATAAGGCTACAGGTTTTATCTCTTATAAATCAAAGAACGGTAGAGAACTGAAAGCATTGGAACTTCCGGGCTTGTGGAATGGTGCAATGAGTGACTGGAACACTGTTTTCGTTGAAGTGCCGTTGAGTACTTTCAATCCGGTGAAGACTGTGAATGATTTGTTGCGTGAACAGCATCAATAACCCCTTTTTATTGTAGGCTACATGGATTTATACAGATCGGATGGTTTGTGTAGATCTGTGTAGCTTTTTGTAAAATTAATTTATATACCCTTGACTATCAACCTATAAATAAGAATGAACCTGCTAACCTTTATTACCCCACTGGCTGTGGCGGCAACGTTTATGATGCCGGCTGATGCCGCAAATCACAAAGAATTACCGGCATTGGGAAATACTCATATTCAAGTATTCGACAAAACTCCTGTTTGTTTTCGTCCCGACTCCTTTCCTAATTATACTCCTGCCAATGCTGACGGAGTGATCCGTCTGGTAAACGGGCGTATCATTTTAAAGAAAATAACCTTGCCCGATTATAAAAGAGATGTGGATGTTACCCTGAAAGTAACAGTAGCTTCTAATGGTGACCGTTGGGATAAATCAGGCTCTTGTTTTGTACTTCCCAAAGAATCGGTGATCAATCTGATGAATATAGCCGAAGGCAAGAAGGCGTTTCCTGCGGTAGACAGTACCAAATATGAAAAAATGATTGGTATTGTTCCGGGCAAGGATTATGTGCCTACCCTGGAACTGATGCGTTTTATGACTCCGTTCGGTGTGGGGTATTATAGTTCGGATAATGATTCTTTGAGCAGCAAGAGACGTCCTGTATATATTCCGAAATGGGAAAAGTGTGTGACTTGGGTGCAGGATATTACCGATCTTTATCCGGTATTGGAAAAAGAGGCATACGTGGGAATTTATATTGATACATGGACTGCCGAAGGGTATGTGGCCAGTATGGAATTGGACGTGAAGGAGAGTAAGATCACTTGCGACGTGATGCCGGAGCGCCGTGTGAAGCCTTTGATGAATACGGTGTATTATATCGGACAGACTTATCCGGATATTTTCTCACGCAAGGATGTGGTGATGGATTTTGATATGCCGGAAGCTGCCCGAAATGTTCGTTTGAAGTATATTGTAACAGGTCACGGAGGACATAGTGGCGGAGATGAGTTTGTGGAGAAAAGAAACATTGTGTCTGTTGATGGCAAGGAGGTGTTGAATTTCATTCCTTGGCGTGATGACTGTGCTTCTTTCCGCCGTTTTAATCCGGCTACGGGAGTATGGTTGATACCACGAGTTGCCGCATATATAGGTGATAAGGGTTATACGACAAAAGAGATTGAAGAACCTCTGGCTTCTTCGGATTTATCCCGTTCCAATTGGTGTCCGGGTAGCGATGTGATGCCTGAGGAGGCTGTTATTGGTGACTTGGCGGCCGGTAAACATTCTTTTAAGGTAAGTATCCCTGAGGCACAACAGGTGGATGGCAATAAATTGAATCATTGGCTGGTTTCAGCTTATCTGGTTTGGGAGGAATAACTTTTCCCGATTATTAATAGCTGCTGGAGAGGTTTGAATCTTTCCGAATATGAATGGTGAATTTCTTTCGGAAGGATTCAAATCCTCTTTGTGGTAAATGGACATTATTTGTTTTTTCTTTTCATGCTGCGGATGATTTCTTTGTCCTCCGTGCTTACCCGATAAGATTCTATGATTTTTTGTAGTGTCTTATTGTAAGTAAAGTCATCTAAATGATTTTCCTTCAGATAGTTCATCGTTTTTTGAGGAAACTTGACATAACATACGGATAAAGCCCATGCTACAGCCATCTTCACATAATATCCTTCGTGACAGATTCGGTCCATCCATTGCAATACGTTGTCTATATACTCTTCGTCAATATAATGAGCCATTGCCATTACTACTCCGAAACGTATCTCATATTCTTTGTCGGATTTCATCCAGTTTTCCAAAAATAGCCAGACTCTTTTCTTGTTCTTGTCCACAAACCGTTGTTTGCCGTAAAAGTCAAAAGTGTCACAAACAGACCAGCTGTTGATGATGGTAACAAACCGGGCGACTAGCGAAAGATATGCTTCTATGTCTTTCATTTTCAGATTGCTTATTACCATACCCTGCAACATACGTTCCTCCATATAATAAGTATTCGCAGTCTGTAGATAACTCTCCCAATCGTCTTTGGCAATCTGTGCTCCTAACTGCCTTAGGGCAGGGATGCGGATACCCAATACATTCTCTATTCCCGGATGCAGCGATTCGGTGAATTTCTTATTCCCATTTTCTGCCAGTTGCAGCAGATTTTCTTTTATGGTCAATCCGTTGATACGATATTCATTCATCTTGTTGTTGTAAGGTAGGGTTAGATTTTCAATCCCATAATATAATCATTCATATAATATCCGTTGCCTATATGGAAATCTCCTTCCGCCACTTTTTCCATTCCCAAATGTTGGTAGAATTGTAAAGCTTTATTGTTACGGTTTACATTCAAGTGCATTTCGCAAGGTTCGGGATGGATCTCTTTAATTGCCTTGACGGCCTGTTCGAATAGTGCTTTGCCCAATCGGCAACCTTGAAAACGGGGCAGCACATAAATTTTCTGCAGATGGAACAAGTGTTCTCCTTCAGGCTGTATGGAAACATATCCGGCAGCTTCTCCATCTTTGTAGGCTATATAATAGATATGTCCTTCCTCTTCTATTTGTTTCTGCAGGTTTTGCGGAGAGTACATCCAGTCCATCATGTAATCCAACTGTTCTTTTGAAAGAATTTCCCGGTAGGTAGCTGGAAATACAATCTGAGCCATCTCGTTAATCAACTGAATATCATTGATTGTCGCTTTTTGTATGGTAAACATGATCTTTATGTCTTTTTAGCATTATAACAGGAGGCAAAGATAAACTTTTTTGTTCAGAAAATGGGAGGCAACTTCCTTCCTTTTATCTGTTTTAATATTAATTTATGTAAAATAATAGAACTATGTAATACAAGGTACTAGTATAATACATATATTTGTGTCAAACAAAGTATTATAGATTATGAATGTAGATAATGTACGATCTCAGATGCGTAAAGGAATGCTGGAATATTGCATTTTGTTGTTGTTGCACAAAGAGTCCTCATACGCTTCGGATATCATTCAGAAATTGAAAGAAGCCCGGCTCATTGTAGTAGAGGGAACGCTTTATCCGCTGCTTACTCGGCTGAAAAACGATGACTTGCTCTCATACGAATGGGTGGAGTCCACTCAGGGGCCACCTCGTAAATATTATAATCTCACTCCTCAGGGTGAAGCATTCCTTAGCGGATTGGAAGCTTCATGGGAGGAGTTGACGAATACGGTGAATCATTTAAAAAACAATTAAAAACAGGATACAATGAAAAAGACTTTAACCATAAATTTAGGAGGCACCGTTTATCATATAGACGAAGACGCTTACCATTTGCTGGATAACTATTTAGCTAATCTACGTATTCACTTTCATCGGGAGGAAGGTGCGGAAGAAATAGTACATGATATGGAATTGCGCATCTCAGAGCTGTTTACCGACCGTCTGAATGAAGGCAAACAGGTCATTACGATTGAAGATGTGGAAGAAATCATAGCCCGAATGGGCAAACCCGAAGATATTTCCGGTGAAGAAAATGAAGAAACATTCGGTCCGGAAAGACAAAAAGGAACTGCTGCACGCCGCCTGTTCCGTAATCCGGACAATAAAGTGCTGGGTGGAGTTGCTTCCGGACTGGCCGCTTATATGGGATGGGATGTGACTGCGGTACGTATCATTTTATTGATTTTTGCTTTCTTTGTCCGTGGGATGATATTGGTATACATCATAGCATGGATTATTATTCCTACGGCACGCACCGCTCCCGAGAAGCTTGCCATGAAAGGAATTGCCATTAATGTGGAAAATATAGGCAAGACTGTAACCGACGGATTTGAAAAAGTGAACAACTATGTACGTTCGGATCGTCCCCGGAGCATCTTGCAGAAGATAGGGGAGGGGATTGTGGCTGTAGCCGGATTCCTTATCAAGTTTCTGCTTGTTTTTATTGCCATTTGCTGTGCGCCTGTTTTGTTTGTGTTATTGATTGTCTTTTTTGCATTGCTGATGGCGGCCACGGGGCTGATTGCAGCATTGCCTGCGGTACTTTATGAGGTGATGCCTGCGGTAAATTGGGCTACGGTGGGTGCTTCTCCGGGGCTGACTGTCGCTATGTCCGTTGCAGGTATTCTAGTTATCGGTATCCCTATTATAGGACTGATACACATGCTGATGCGTTATTTTGGAGGTTGGCAGCCGATGTCTGTTGTAACCAAAGTCATATTTATCGTATTGTGGCTCATCGCTTTGGGAGTGGGTGTTTTCTTTGTACTGAATGATCCAAATATTGCGGCAATGATATCGTATAGTTTATAAAATACACTATCTTTGCACACGGAAAGTTGGGGGTGGGGAGTTGTCTTGTTTCCCACTCTCTGTTTTTTGCAAGGAATATCAAACATATATAAATACTATGACTAAGAAGATTTTATTGTTGGGCTCCGGCGAATTGGGTAAAGAATTCGTTATTGCGGCAAAACGTAAAGGGCAGTATGTCATTGCCTGTGACTCTTATGCAGGAGCTCCGGCTATGCAGGTGGCAGATGAATTTGAAGTGTTCAGCATGCTTGACGGTGATGCACTGGATGCAGTGGTAACCAAGCACAAGCCGGATATCATTGTACCCGAAATTGAAGCGATACGTACCGAACGTTTGTATCATTTAGAACAGGAAGGTATTCAGGTCGTACCGAGTGCTCGTGCGGTGAACTTCACAATGAACCGTAAGGCTATCCGTGATTTGGCGGCTAAGGAACTGGGCTTGAAAACTGCAAAATATTTTTATGCCAAGTCTTTGGAGGAATTGAAAGAGGCTGCGAAAGAAATCGGTTTCCCCTGTGTGGTGAAGCCTTTGATGTCTTCATCGGGCAAGGGGCAGTCTTTGGTCAAGAGTGCGGATGAACTGGAACAAGCATGGCATTATGGTTGTGAGGGCAGCCGTGGTGACATTAAGGAACTGATTATAGAAGAATTTATTAAATTCGACAGCGAGATCACTTTACTTACCGTTACCCAGAAAAACGGTCCTACTTTGTTCTGCCCGCCTATCGGACATGTACAGAAAGGGGGAGACTATAGGGAAAGTTTTCAACCTGCGCATATTGATCCCGGATATTTGAAGGAAGCACAGCGTATGGCTGATAAAGTGACGGCAGCTCTGACCGGTGCTGGAATCTGGGGGGTTGAGTTCTTCCTTAGTCATGAAAACGGGGTTTATTTCTCCGAACTTTCTCCCCGTCCGCATGATACCGGAATGGTGACTTTGGCGGGTACTCAGAATTTAAATGAGTTTGAACTGCATCTGCGTGCGGTGTTAGGACTTCCTATTCCTGAAATTACACAAGAGCGCATAGGGGCCAGTGCGGTGATTCTTTCTCCTATTGCCAGCAAGGAAGCTCCCCGTTATCGTGGTGAAGAAGAAGTTTGTAAGGAAACAAATACTTATCTTCGTATTTTTGGTAAACCTTATACAAAATTGAACCGCCGTATGGGAGTTGTGGTTTGTTATGCTCCTAATGGCAGTGACTTGGATGCTTTGCGCGACAAGTGCAAGGCTGCTGCTGCAAAGGTAGAGGTGTATTAATATAATATCTTGTATTGATGGATATAAAATAAAGAAAGGGGAGGTGTGTCAAAATGCACACCTCCTTTTTTTAAGCACAAAGCCCCGACTTTCACAAGCTGGGGCTTTTAAATTTTATTGTTTACAGGTCATAATGCTATAGGCACGCCTATGTGAGTAAGAACGATTTATTCTTGCTCTTTCAGTGCTGCAAAAATCAGACCTTCTAGTTCCTCTGCTAATTCGGGGTTGTCTTGAATAACTTGTTTGGAAGCGTCACGTCCTTGTCCCAGTTTGGTTTCGTTGTAGCTGTACCATGACCCACTTTTCTTGATAATGCCTAAATCAGCACCCAAATCAATGATTTCACCAGCTCTTGAGATACCTTCACCAAACATGATATCGAATTCGGCTTTACGGAAAGGAGGTGCCACTTTGTTTTTCACCACTTTTACTTTAGTCTGGTTGCCGATTACTTCTTCACCATCTTTCAATTGAGTGGAACGACGGATGTCCAAACGTACGGAAGCGTAGAATTTCAGAGCGTTACCACCGGTCGTAGTTTCCGGATTACCAAACATGACACCGATTTTTTCACGCAATTGGTTGATAAAAATACAAGTTGTATTGGTCTTACTGATGGCTGACGTAAGCTTGCGTAAAGCCTGAGACATCAAACGTGCTTGTAAACCTACTTTGTTATCCCCCATATCTCCTTCAATCTCAGCTTTCGGAGTCAAGGCTGCGACAGAGTCAATAACAATGATATCAATAGCGGATGATCGTATCAGTTGTTCAGCAATTTCAAGTGCCTGCTCACCGTTATCGGGCTGTGAAATCCATAAGTTATCTACATCCACTCCTAGTTTGGCTGCATAAAAACGGTCGAAGGCATGTTCGGCATCAATGAAGGCTGCAATGCCACCTGCTTTTTGAGCTTCGGCAATGGCATGGATAGCCAATGTCGTTTTACCGGATGATTCGGGACCATAAATCTCTATGATTCTGCCTTTGGGATATCCACCTACCCCTAATGCAGCGTTCAAGGCGATAGATCCGGTCGGAATTACTTCCACTTCCTGTACGTTGTCATCACCCATTTTCATGATAGAGCCTTTACCAAAAGTTTTCTCTATTTTATCCATTGCAGCTTGCAGTGCTTTCAGTTTCTCGCTGTTTCCGGCACCCGGACCTGCTGAGAATGGAATTTCCTCGTTATCTTTTTTTGCCATAAATCTGTTGGTTTATAAAATTTGTTGTGCGTGTTCTTTTGTTTTCACCTCTTTGGGAGAGATGATACGTTCAATCACGCCTTCTTCGTTAATGATGAAAGTCGTACGGAATGTACCCATGTATTTGCGTCCGTACATACTTTTTTCTCCCCATACTCCGAATTGTTCTACCAATTTCTTGTCGGTATCGGCAATAAGAGTGAAGGGCAGTTCGTTCTTTTCTATGAATTTTTGATGCGATTTGGCATCGTTCACACTGACACCGATTACTTCATAACCATGGGCACGCAGTTCGGCGTAATTATCACGTAAGTTACATGCCTGGGCAGTACAACCCGATGTCATATCCTTAGGATAAAAATAGAGTACTATCTTTTTTCCTTTATAATCACTTAAACGAATTTCTTCTCCTTTCTCGTTCAAGCCTAATATTTCTGGGGCTTTATCTCCTATGTTCATATTTTAAAGTTCCAAATCACCATCTAATACTTCATGCCAAGGCAAACCTTGTTTGTTCAGTTGTTCCATAAATGGATCGGGGTCAAACTCTTCCACATTCCATACTCCCGGACGTTTCCACAACCCTTGCAGGAACATCATAGCTCCAATCATGGCAGGAACTCCGGTTGTATAGCTTACTCCCTGCATTCCGGTCTCCTTGTAGGCTTCCTGGTGGCTACAGTTGTTGTAAACGTAGTAAGTACGTTCTTTTCCATCTTTTATACCCCGGATGCGGCATCCGATAGAAGTTTCGCCTTCGTAATTTTCTCCCAGATCCTGTGGGTTGGGAAGTACGGCTTTCAAGAACTGTAACGGAACAATTTTCATTCCGTTATAATCTATTTCGTCAATACGGGCCATACCGATATTCTGGATAACACGCAGATGGGTCAGATATTCCTGACCGAAAGTCATCCAGAAGCGGGCACGTTTGATGGTCGGGAAATTCTTAACCAATGATTCTAGTTCTTCATGATACAGTAAGTAGGAATCACGAGGGCCGATATTCGGATAAGTCAGATCCTTGTGAAATTCCAGTGGTTGGGTAGTCACCCATTTGCCGTCTTCATAATAGCGTCCGTTCTGAGTAATCTCGCGGATATTGATTTCAGGATTAAAGTTGGTAGCAAACGCTTTGTGATGGTTACCAGCATTACAGTCCACGATATCCAGATAGTGCATCTCGTCAAAATGATGCTTTGCAGCGTAGGCTGTATAAATGCCACTGACTCCCGGGTCGAATCCACAACCCAGTATGGCTGTCAGTCCTGCGTCCTCAAAACGTTTCTTGTAAGCCCACTGCCAGCTGTATTCAAAATGAGCTTCGTCTTTCGGTTCGTAGTTTGCTGTATCCAGATAGTTCACTCCGGCTTTCAGACAAGCCTCCATAATGGTCAGATCTTGATAAGGCAGAGCTACATTGATGACGATTTCGGGTTTGAAACTATTAAACAGGGCTATCAGTTCATCCACATGGTCCGCATCTACCTGTGCCGTTTTGATAGCAGGATTGCCGATAGCTTTTACGATTGCATCACATTTTGATTTTGTACGGCTGGCAATCATGATGTCAGTGAATACATCCGGATTTTGAGCCACTTTGTGTGCTACGACAGTACCTACACCGCCTGCACCGATAATTAATACTTTACCCATTTGCTGTTTTTTATTCTTGTTAAAATAAAATGCCCGGCAAATATTACCGTTCACCGGGCAAAGATAACAAAATATTTTGGGTATTAGTTGATACGGTCCAGTTTCTTATGGGTGAAATCCAAGGTTTTTCTTTTTACAGCCAGAGGCGGCTGTCTGTTGTTAAGGCTGAATATTGTGAGATCTTCGGCGGTTCGACTGATGTTTTGTCTTGCTGTGAAGTGTGGCTATATATCCAAGTTTGTACAGAAGTGCGTAGCTTACAGTTTGTTATCAGATTCCAAAATGGTCAACAAACCTTTTTGTTATTTTAGGTGTTAGTATATATAAATTGATATAAAGCATAAAATTTTCAGGTGTAATTGCTGCAGTGAGAAATAAAATAGTTAGTTTTGTACGCAAAACTAACGGATTTAACAAAAAAAGAGTATGAGAAAATTAGTATTGAAATTTATGGCTGTTTGTACCGGAGCATTGATAGTGTCTTGTGGTAGTGGAAAGAATATGTTGTCTATATCTTCATTGGATGGCGAATGGAATATCACAGAAGTGGACGGACAACAAATTTCTACAGGGAGAATGCCCTTTATCGGTTTTGATGTAGCTCAGAAACGTATTTATGGAAATAGCGGATGTAACCGCATGATGGGAAGTTTTGAAGCTGATTCACTGAAGCCGGGCGCATTGAAATTGGGGCAGATAGGAAGTACCCGCATAATGTGTCCTGATATGAAGACCGAGCAGATGGTTTTGAGTGCATTGGATAAAGTGACTTCTTTTCAGACGGTTTCTGACAAGCCCGAGGTGATATCTCTATGCAACCAGGATGGCCAGCCGTTGATGACTTTGGAGAAGAAGGCGGATCCGGAAGTATCCCTGTCCGATCTTTCAGGTGAATGGGCTATTGAACTGGTGAACGGAAAGAAAATAGTAGGTACAGCCGACGTTGCTCCTTTCATCGGTTTTAATTTGGACGAAAGCCGTATTTACGGAAATGTAGGCTGCAACACCATTAATGGTGCATTGACGCAGGAAGATGGAAAGCCTAATTCTTTGAAATTTGGTAATGTTGCTGCTACTATGATGATGTGTCCCGATATGGAAACAGAAACTATTGTGTTGAATGCTTTAAATGAAACAAGACGTTTCAGCATGAAAGACGGTAAGGTCTATTTGTTAGGTGAAAATGGAAATGAATTGCTGGTGTTGAAGAAACAATAATCTATACATATATATACCAAAACGATATGGGTCGGCCTGTTTTCTTGTTTATGAGGAAACAGGCCGGTTGCATTTATGGCATGGTGGTAGTAGGGTGCTGACTGGTATTCTGTTTGGTGGAAATCTGACATTCTTGCCTTGTATAAATCCATCTGAAAGTCTCATATAATAGATAAATCAGTCATTTTGTCAGCCTTTGTCATATTCTTGTTTTTGGCATACCGTTTGTTTTATGAAGGACGTGCGGTTGGTGCACGGAAGAAAAAAAGAAAACCTTCGTGAACCATTCGTCGGGAAATCAGTTTAATTGAAAACAAATAAATAAAAGATATACAATTATGGGAAAGATTATTGGTATTGACTTAGGAACCACAAACTCATGTGTTTCAGTATTTGAAGGTAACGAACCGGTAGTAATCGCAAACAGCGAAGGTAAACGTACCACTCCGTCTATCGTTGCATTTGTTGACGGTGGCGAACGTAAGGTAGGTGATCCGGCAAAACGCCAGGCAATCACTAACCCGCAGCGTACTATTTTCTCAATCAAACGTTTCATGGGTGAAACTTGGGATCAGGTACAGAAAGAAATAGCTCGCGTTCCTTATAAAGTAGTGAAAGGTGACAATAATACTCCGCGTGTAGATATTGACGGACGTCTTTATACTCCACAGGAAATTTCAGCTATGATTCTTCAGAAGATGAAGAAAACAGCCGAAGACTATTTGGGGCAAGAAGTGACAGAGGCCGTTATCACCGTTCCGGCATACTTCTCCGACTCACAGCGTCAGGCCACTAAAGAAGCCGGTCAGATTGCAGGTCTGGAAGTAAAACGTATTGTGAACGAACCGACAGCCGCCGCTTTGGCTTACGGTCTGGATAAGGCTCACAAAGATATGAAGATTGCTGTATTCGACCTTGGTGGTGGTACATTCGATATCTCTATCCTTGAATTTGGTGGTGGTGTGTTCGAAGTACTTTCTACTAATGGTGACACCCATCTGGGTGGTGATGACTTCGACCAAGTGATCATTGACTGGTTGGTACAGGAATTCAAGAATGATGAAGGTGCGGATTTGACAAAAGATCCGATGGCAATGCAGCGTCTGAAAGAAGCAGCGGAAAAAGCAAAGATTGAATTGTCTTCTTCTACTTCAACAGAAATCAACTTGCCGTACATCATGCCGGTAGACGGTATGCCTAAGCACTTGGTTAAAACTTTGACTCGTGCTAAGTTCGAAGCTTTGGCTCACAACTTGATTCAAGCTTGTCTTGAACCTTGTAAGAAAGCTATGAGCGATGCCGGTCTGAGCAATTCTGATATTGATGAAGTAATCCTTGTGGGTGGTTCTTCTCGTATTCCGGCTGTTCAGGAATTGGTTGAAAAATTCTTTGGCAAGGCTCCTTCTAAGGGTGTGAATCCGGATGAAGTAGTTGCGGTAGGTGCTGCGGTTCAGGGTGCTGTTTTGACAGATGAAATCAAGGGTGTTGTATTGCTGGATGTTACTCCGTTGTCAATGGGTATTGAAACATTGGGTGGTGTAATGACTAAGTTAATTGATGCAAACACTACTATCCCTGCACGTAAGAGTGAGACTTTCTCTACAGCTGCCGATAACCAGACCGAAGTGACTATCCACGTACTTCAGGGCGAACGTCCGATGGCTTCACAGAACAAATCAATCGGTCAGTTCAATTTGACAGGTATCGCTCCTGCCCGTCGTGGTGTTCCTCAGATTGAAGTAACTTTTGATATCGATGCTAACGGTATTTTGAAAGTATCTGCCAAAGATAAGGCTACTGGTAAGGAACAAGCTATTCGTATCGAAGCCTCTTCTGGTTTGAGCAAGGAGGAAATTGAAAAGATGAAAGCCGAAGCTGAAGCTAATGCAGAAGCAGATAAGAAGGAACGTGAAAAGATTGACAAATTGAATCAGGCTGACTCTATGATTTTCTCTACTGAAAATCAATTGAAGGAGTTGGGCGACAAGTTGCCGGCTGACAAGAAAGCTCCGATTGAAGCTGCTCTTCAAAAACTGAAAGATGCTCATAAGGCACAGGATTTGGCTGCAATTGATACAGCCATGGCTGAACTGAACACAGCATTCCAGGCTGCCAGCGCTGAAATGTATGCTCAGAGTGGTGCACAAGGTGGTGCTCAGGCTGGTCCGGGTGCAGGTGCAGGACAACAGGCTAATCAGGGATCTTCTTCTAATAATAAAGAAGATATTCAGGATGCGGACTTTGAGGAGGTCAAATGATTCCGATAAGGAAACAGATAATAAACAATAAGCAAAAGCGTGCAGCTCAACGAGTTGCACGCTTTTGTGTTTATAGGGTTCATGGTTGCTATGCGTTTTCTATGGGCTTTTTTATCTCTTATTTGCGACATGTTTGCGACACGTCTTATTTGGCGATAAGGTACAACTTAGATTGACATAAACCATTTAAAACGAGAAGAATATGCCAAGAGGAAATTACACCATTCAAAGAAGTTGTGAGGAGTGCGGTAAAATCTTTACTCCTCCCACATTGATGTCAAAGTATTGTTGTCCTGCTTGTTCCAAAAGGGCGTACAAGAAAAGGCAAATCGCAAAGGAGAAAGAGGCGATACGTCAAGCATTAGTCAGGCGAATACCATCCAGTAAGGGGTATCTGACAGTTAAAGAGTCTATGCTGATTTACGGTATTAGCAAAGATGTACTTTATCGTATGATACGGCAGGGATTGATACCATCATACAATTTTGGGCAACGTCTGACACGCCTTAGTCGGCATTATATGGATGAACACTTCAAAACAAAGGCTGGAAGTAGAAAGAGAAAAAAGGAAGCATTGTCTTTTGAGCCCAAAGACTGTTACACCATCGGAGAGATTGCCAAGAAGTTCCATATCAATGACAGCAGTGTCTTTAAGCACATACGCCGTCATTCTATTCCTACACGCCAAATCGGTAACTATGTGTATGTTCCCAAATCTGAAATTGATAAATTATATAAGTCGTTATGAAGAAAGCATTACCTAATACCAAAGTGACCGTCAAGCTCAGAAGGTCGAATTACAAAGAAGAGTGGTATCTGATTATAGAGTCTTATCCGGTTTACAAGCGAGGTTCTAAACGGGCAAGCCGTGTGGTGGAATCTATTAACCGGACTATATCCACACCTGTTTGGGACAAGTCGTCCATTGCACGTATCTTGCCGGATGGAACATTCAACTATAAGCCTAAGCGTGATTTGAATGGAATCATCCAATGCCGTTCAACGATAGACCAAGAGGCTTGTATCTATGCCGACAATGTGCGTAAGTTACGCCAACACGAATATGACAGTGCAGTCCTCTACACTGATAAGGAAAACGAAATCGCGGCACAAAATGAACGAAGCGAACAGGACTTTATCAAGTACTTCAATGGCATCATCAGCAAACGGCATCCCAATAGCTCTAATTCAATCATAGTCAACTGGACCCGTGTGGGAGAATTATTGAAAATCTATTCGCAAGGCAACCCGATTCCGTTTAAGACGATTTCCGTAAAACTACTTGAAGACATCAAGATGTTCCTGTTACGTGCTCCGATGGGAGGCAATAAGAAAGGAACAATCTCACAGAACACGGCATCCACCTATTTCTCCATCCTCAAAGCCGGATTGAAGCAGGCGTTCGTTGATGAATATCTGACGGTTGACATCAGCGCAAAAGTAAAAGGAATAACAAACATAGAGACGCCTCGTGTTGCACTTACTATGAATGAAGTACAAATGTTGGTTGATACTCCTTGTAAAGATGACGTTTTGAAACGTGCGTTCTTGTTTTCTATCCTTACAGGATTGCGACATAGTGATATTCAGTCATTGAAGTGGCAGCAGATTCAACAGACAAGCAAAGGTACATGGCAAGCGATTGTGATTCAGCAAAAAACAAAACGCCCCGATTATAAACCAGTCATCCAACAAGCTCTTCAGCTATGTGGTGAACGCCCAAGTAATGATGAAGCGCTCGTTTTTGAGGGATTGACAGATGCCTCTTGGATTTCCCGTCCTTTGAAAGTATGGATAGAAGCATCCGGCATCAAGAAACATATCACCTTCCATTGCGGTCGCCATAGCTACGCTTCGCTATTGTTGGAAAATGGTGTTGACATATACACTATCAAGTCTTTAATGGGACATACAAATGTCAAAACCACGCAGATTTATACGCATATCGTAAACGAACAAAAAGAGAAAGCCGCCAATACGCTGCATATAGAAAATTTGGGTTTATAGGTTATAGTGGAGACTTCCACCATTGAGCACCAACGACTTATATAATATCAACGACACATTTACCACCGTATTCCCCTCATGAAGCATTGGCTTTTTGAGGGGGATTTTGTTGTATAGACGTTCTCCGTGAAGAGGGTATTAGTCCTAATAGTGGTTTATCCCTATTTTATTTTCTTTTTCAGCAAATCATTGTGTTAATGAAAATTAAATCTATCGGTGGCAAATAAGTGGCTAATTGGTGGTTTTCAAGCACCTATTTAGCACTCATAAACATCCCTATACTTTTGCGGCATCAACTTTAATACGAAGAAAAAATGGCCTATAAAGTAAATTCATTGGAGGAAATGCCGAATGCGTTGTCCTACCTGATTGAGTCTGTAGAAGCACTACAATCCAAAGTAAATGCCTTGCAACATAAGCAAGCAAGTAATTCACCCAAGTGGATGGATATAGACGAACTTTGTGCTTATCTGCCATCACATCCAGCCAAACAGACAGTTTATGGATGGGTATCTACCAAACAGATTCCCGTACATAAAATAAATAAGGCTTTGGCTTTCTTGCAATCGGAAATTGACGATTGGTTGAAGAACAAATCGCACAAAACCCAAGATGACTTAATGGAAGAAGCCAGACGATTTGTCGAATCTAAAAAGATTATCAGATGATGGAAATAACAGATTATTGCTTTTCGTTCTTTCGTAAGCCCATTCAAAACATCGAACCGATAAGGGCTGTGGGCATTGTGGATGTGTATCGTTATGTCATCGGGCATTATGCGCAACCACAAACCGAGTCCCTGCGTTCGATGCTGCCTTCTCTCGAATCCAAAAGATACAAAGCCACCCATTTCGACTATTGTACTTTTTCGGGATTATTCCGCAAACGGAATGAAAAGGAACTGATTATGCACTCAGGATTGATGTGTTTGGATTTCGACCATGTGGAGAATATCGTGGAGCTAAAACAGCAATTACTCAATCATGAGTATTTCGATACGGAACTGTTATTTGTCAGCCCATCCGGTAATGGATTGAAGTGGATAATACCTGTTGACTTGAAAGGATGGGAACATTCCCGGTACTTCAAGGCTGTCGCCAACTGTATCAAAGCGACAGGTTTGCCATTAGTGGATATGTCCGGCAGTGATGTGGCTCGTTCATGCTTTTTACCCCACGACCCACAAGCATATATTAACCCTAAATACAAAGATGATGTCGAAGAAAATCTTTTCCGCCCAAGATTGGGAGAATGTCCCTTCTGAAATACTGCAAACACATACGCCTGATATTGCTCCTATATATAATAAGGTAAAAGGCGATGTAGAAAGTGTTGTTCGGGAGATAGAACAACGTGCCATTGATATAGCACCCAATTATAAAGATTGGGTGGAGTTGGGTTTTGCACTTGTTAATGGATTAGGAGAGAACGGACGGGAGTATTATCATCGCATCAGCAGATTTTACCCTACTTATCAAAGGGAAGAAACAGACAAACAATATACGCATTGTCTGCAATCCAAAGGGCAAGGCATTACTGTCCGTTCTTTCTTCCATTTGGCAAATCAAACTGGAATCTCATTGGCTCTGTCCGGCAAGGAACATTTATCCATTTTGCCAAATATCCAAAATGGCAAAACGGGCAAATGGATAAAATCAGAAGAAGAACTTCCTGCATTTCCTGAATGTGTGTTTGAGCATCTTCCTCCTTTTCTAAATGAGGTTGTCAACAATTCCATCTCGGCGGATGACCGTGACACGATATTGATTGGGGCTATTGTGTGTTTGTCGGTATGCTTTCATAATGTTTGTGGTGTGTACGATGAGCGCATTGTTTATCCGAATCTTTATCTGTTTGTTGTAGCAGATGCAGGTATGGGAAAAGGGGCATTAACCCTATGCAGAGAACTGGTAGTACCCATTAACCGCCATTTGCATGAACTTTCAAAGCGATTGGAACAGGAATATAAAGAAGCGATGAATGCTTATATCAAAGGTAAGAAAGATAATGGAATGACTATGCCAGCCGAGCCGCCCATGCGTATGCTCGTCATTCCTGCCAATAGCAGCGCAAGCTCTTTCTTGAAGATACTGGGAGATAATGACGGAGTTGGACTGTTGTTTGAGTCGGAGGGCGACACGTTAAGCCAAACATTGAAGTCGGACTATGGCAATTATTCCGATGTGTTGCGAAAGGCATTTCATCATGAGTTGGTAAGTTTGAGCCGTCGCAAGGATAGAGAGTATTGTGAAGTAGCTAATCCGAGAGTTTCTGTAGCTTTGGCTGGAACTCCCGAACAGGTAAGAAGATTGATACCTGATGCGGAGAATGGGTTGATGAGCCGTTTTTGTTTCTATATCATCCGCTTCAAGCGAGGCATAAGAAATGTGTTTGCCACAAGCGATATTTCTCAATCCAAGAACGCAATGTTCAAACTATTGGGAGATAAGTTCTGCTATCTGCATGAAGAATTTGTACGACAGGGAAATTATTCCTTTTCCCTTCCCTCCGATTTGCAGGAACACTTTATTGAATATCTCAGCCGTGTGAATGAGGAGTGTTGTGACGAAGTGGATAACAAGATGCAAGGAGTAGTCAGACGGATGGGACTAATTGCTTATCGTATAATGATGGTGTTGACCGCTGTCCGGCATTTGGAGAATGTACATCGCAATTCTTCCTCACATGACAAGACAGAGCAACTGGTCTGCCATGAGTATGACTATTCTACAGCCATGAATATTTGCGAAACCTTACTTTATCATGCCGTATTCATTTATCAGAATTTGTCAGGAAATCAGTCCAAACGATTCAATTTCGCTTCGCAAGAGACCGGCGTTTATGCACGAAGGAATACCCTTTATAATATGTTACCCGATACTTTCACGAAGAAGGATTATGATGTACAGGTTTCATCTTTGGGTGAAAATGGAAGTACTGCAAACAAGTGGATAGAAGCCTTTATCAAAGATGGTAAGCTATGCCGAATAGAGCAGGGGAAATATAGGAAGATTTTTTGAGTGGCAAGTTTGTGTTTTAGTGCCACTAAAACCTATACGGCAAGCTGATAAACTGCCGCTCTCAAAAAATCAATTCATGAACATTGAAAGTTAAGATAAATATGAAGGAGAAGAAACTTGGCGGTCGCCCTAAGTTGGCGAACTATCAGAAACGTACCAAATGTTTTCGGGTAATGTTTACCGAGAACGACTATATCTATATCCAATCCAAAGCGGAACAGGCAGGATTGTCTGTCAATGAATTTTGCCATCAGGCGGCAATGGATTGTCAGGTCTGTCAGCGTATCAGTCCGGAAATGGCATCGGCAATCCGTGACCTTTCCGGAATCGCTAACAATGTCAATCAGATTGCCCATCAGATGCACACTTATGGTTTGGAAGCAGTCAAGCAACAATGCTTTTCAATCATATCAGAAGTCAGTAGAATTATCACCCAAGTAAAGAACAATAGCCATGATAGCAAAGATTAAAACAAGAGCAGATTTCGGAGGAATAGTGAATTATGCCAATGACCAAAAGAACAAGAAGAAATGTGCCATACTTTTAGCACACGAAGGTGTCTGTGTCATCAGTAATAAAACCATAGCTGATTCTTTTCAGATACAAGCGTCCATGCGCCCGAAAGTAAAAAGTCCGGTGAAACACGTATCACTTGCTTTTTCTTCGTACGACATTAGTCGTTTCCCTGATAACGAAGAAGGAGATACGCTGATGGTAGAGATTGCTAAGAAATGGATGGAACAAATGGGGATTCGCAATACTCAATATATCATAACCCGACATCACGACACGAAACATCCTCATTCTCATTTGGTGTTCAATCGGATAGACAATGATGGCAATCTCATTTCTGACAGCAATGAAAGAATACGTAATACTAAAGTATGTCGGGCTTTGACTAAAGAATATGGACTGTACTTTGCCCCAAAGAATAGTAAAGCCAGAAACAAGAGTCGTTTGCGCCCTTATCAATTACGGAAGTATAATCTACGTTCTGCAACTCTTGATGCACTGGCTGTATCTCGTTCTTGGAATGATTTTCTTGGCATTCTCAAAAGTCAGGGTATAGGTATGCGCTTTAATCATACAGATAACTCTGATAAAATTCGTGGTATATCATTCTGTCAAAATGAGTATAGTATAGCCGGTTCTAAACTTGACCGTGATTTGAGTTTTAACAGTCTTTGCGCTACATTGGGTAATGTGGCAGCGGAACTGGTTGTTCAACCTCATCAAGCCATAACTTCCGGTGGAGGTGGAGGAACCAGTAACGAACAAGGATGGCGAGATGACAAAGACAAGGGAAAACAACAACATGAACTTTTTTATAAACCCTCAAAACGTAGAAGATAATGAAAGAAGATGTAGTAGCTGCAAATCTTGCAAATTTGCGCCAAAGTATCAACGAGCTAAAAGAATGTATTGAAAAACAGAATACTACAGTCCCTAAACCAGAGCAATCAGTAAAAGTGGACTTCGATGAAAAGACCATTTATAATGGAGTCGCCAAAAGTTTCTGTACTTGCTGGAACGATGCGTTATCAGTGGTGAAGAAGCATATCTGGAAGCAACAATCGGACACATTGCCGTTCTCGCTATGGTTTCCGAAGCTTATTGAATTATTCAAGCAGAAGTCCAGATTTCTTGAATATCTTTATCGGCACGTTTGCGATTATAATCTCAATCGCATGAATATCGAAGCAAATACCGAAAGCATATTAAAACGGCAGGATGAGATATTTGTCAAAATCAATGAGTTGAAAAGTCCTGTAACCATTATTCCACCTAATATCAATGGGATGTTTATACGTGGACATCATATCAAACTTCGATATGCCGTGGTCTTCGTTGTCGTTATTATGGTGTGGGCTGTTGCTGCTTCTGTTAGTAGTGTGAAGTATAAGAAAGAATCCTTTGCACATTATTCGATGTATCGGGCGGTGAAAGAACAATATCAGCATTTACAGGAAATGACTTATGAAAAATCTCAAATTAGAATCAAGTAAAGCATCTTCACTCTATGATTATTATTAGTCTTTTTGTGTGATGCATTCGGTTCTGACCCATAAGGCAATCATTATCTTCTACGGTTTGGTAAGTTTTGATTTTTCTATCTTTGGGAAACATGTATTATTTTGGAAAAGAAAAATGAATAGTTTTGCCTATTTTGCGTGAATTTTTATAACTTTGCGCTTAGGCGAAAAATAAGCATGTATTTATGATACGATTACTCCTAACTACTATAATGTCTTTTTCCTTGTTTGGCTGTCAACCAGGAAAGATAGACCAGATAATAATTGGGATGTTTGCAAATGCACAGGAATCACCAGAGGCAAAACAAACAATCTTAACGCAAAATGCAACAGAATCCGTAAGCATCAGCCAACAAAATTATCAAGGTTTGGAGGTTCCGGCCTATTCTGACAACGATTTTATCCTAAAGAGGACTGCTTATACTACCTCATATGACAAGGTGAATAAAATTCCGAAGTGGGTGGCTTGGCATTTAATTTCAGACCACACAAATGGTGATCAGAGGAGATTGTCAAACTTTATTGTAGATGATGAGGTGCCTGCGCCACGAGCAGAACTTGTTGATTACAAAGGCTCTGGTTATGACCGTGGTCACATGTGTCCCGCAGGTGACAACAAATGGGGATTTGAGCCAATGAGGGAGTCGTTTTTCCTTACAAATATATGTCCACAGGATCATAATCTTAACTGTGGTGATTGGAATGAGTTGGAGATCGCTTGCCGTAATTGGGCTAACAAGTATGGTGACATCTACATTGTTGCAGGCCCCATTTTGTATAAGGGTAAGCACGAAACGATTGGTCCTAACAAAGTGACTGTTCCTGAAGGATTCTTCAAGGTGGTTCTGTGCATGAATGGCACGCCAAAGGCTATTGGCTTTATCTACAAAAATCATCCATGCAACAATCCACAGTCAAGTTATGTTAATAGCGTTGACCAAGTTGAACGTATCACTGGTTTTGACTTCTTTTATAATTTACCAGACGATATAGAAGAAAAGGTTGAGTCCAACGCTAATCTTTCAGATTGGTAGTTTTCTTTGACTTAGCCTGTTTACTATCGCATCTATTGTTGATTTTATTTACTAACACCATATGGATGTAGAAATCCAATAAGATGGCAACAATGCAAATCGCCACATAAATCCATTGTTCATACAAACCATAATATACAGATGCCATAAGTAATATCAACGATATAATTGCTGTAGTCGCTGATACTATATGCATTATAAAATTATTAGAAACCATTTTGAATGTCGTTTTTTCTTTTTTGCTGCAAAATACTATCTGTAATTTCTTTCTGACGAATAGCTTTTTGTTCTTCTTGTTGTTTTAGTAATGCTTTCCGTGCTTGTTCTTGCTTCTTCTTTTTCTGTTCTTTTGCGACTCTTGCAGCTTCTCTACGTGCTAATCTTTCTTCTTCGATTAAAGGTATGACAGAATGTGGATTATATATTATGATGCCTGTGAAGCGTTGAGACTCGTTGTAATACGAATAATATGTATCATCACCACCATTCCCTTTAAATTCACATATCGAGGCCACTATAATATGCTTATCATCAAACAACCACTTTGCTATATAATTAGCAGAATCTTTTGAGGTCTCTATAGGATCTCCAAATTTCTTTCTAATTGTCTTAGATAACTTTTCCGCCTTAAAGCATCCGTCTTCAGAACTACTCTCCGAATCACGTAACACAATACCTTGTAACCTTTTTCTTACGAAAATACCATCTAATATAAAATTCACTCCATCAAGCAATTCGTACTTCTTGAATTTATTATCATAAACCTCTGGATACATATATGAATACCGGTAGTAATCATTGTCATATTCGTTCTTGTTCATATCATAGAATGTTTTAGCAAGCATTCCGACACGAAAATCAAGATACAAATTCTCGGCATCCTGACTCGCAATTCTATTATACAGATTATATATAGTAGAAGATGGATGGATTTTACATTCGTTTAATTGGTTTTCTAAAATAAATGCTATGTATTTATTACAATCTTCCTCTATCTTAGACAGATACTCTGTATTATACAACTTTTCCAACCAAGTCCTTTCGCCTTTGAACCAGCGCACATGTGTAATTGGTAAACATAGAAGAAGGAAGGCAAATCCTCCATATACTATCCACAAATACATGTAAAGTACAGCATGTGTGCTCGAACTTTTATATATAGATTTGGCAATTATTTCTATTCCGTACAATAGAAACAACATGAGAAGAATTTCCCAAGTCCAATATAATATGATGGCTATTATAACTATGGCTATAACATATTGCATAAATTTACTCTTTAAGAGTTCAAGCGTCTGCGATAGTTTTCTAATATACGTTTCTTTGCTATCTCAATCGGAAGTCCTTTAATTTCAACGCCATTTATTTTCTCCAACTTATAGATGATTGACATGAGCTTACGGTAGATTGATGGTAGTTTCACCTTGTCTGTCGTATTGTCAATCTCAGTAATAAGATGCTCAACTTCGGCTACAGCAACCTTTACATCAATATCGTTAGACGAAGGAGCCGATTGAAAAGGAGTTGGTGTAGATGGGGGTGAAATTGGAACAGGCTGCGTGGGTCGTGTCGCATTCGTGTTTGGTTGTGGAGTAGAAGCCTTCTTTCGTGACATGAAGAAGAACCAATATAATCCAGCAATTACTGCAACCAATGCAGCTGTTATGAAGTTGCTTGAAAGTAGCAACGAAAGAATTACAGACGCAACAATGAACACAAGGCAACCCTGTTTTGAGAATCCAAATGTTGTCTGAGTAGTGGCATTGGTTGGAGGATTTGTTCCAGTAGTTGAAGAACTATTTGATTTTGATCCTCCACCCACTTTTTGACGGTAATAAAGCCCCGTACCTGGAATACCTCCAGATACATAAATTCCACGCTTGCCAATGTTCACCTTTGCTCCTTTAGGTCCCATTGATATGCTTGGTCCATTTTTGCTCCAGTTAATTCGTACACCTGGAAGAATTTTAGTGCTTCTACGCCAATATAAACCCATTCTTTTTCGCGAATTTTGCTTGCAAAATTAAAATTTATACTCTAAAAGCAAAAAAATTTAATGGGAAATACGTATAAATCTTGTTGCTTTGAGGAAAAGTAATTACTTTTACCTCAAAAAGTATAACTCATAGCAGATTATGACAACATTAAGCAATGAAGCTTTTGCAGTAATGGCAGCCTGTGAACGAACAAAACAACCTTTCGGTATAACAGTCGATAAGATTTGTTCCGGTCAATACAAGTTCGTGTGGGCTTTCAAGATTGACAAAGAGAAAGCACAACGAGAAGGCTATGGCAAAACTAATGTCAAAGGCAATATAATTTTGGATACAGAATATCCAGGATGCCCTTATTGTGGTGAAAAACGACACATCGTTTGCTCATCATGTAACAAGTTCTTCTGCTACCATGGACAGGAACATGTTACATGCCCCAATTGTGGAACGAGTGGAAATGTGGTATCAATAGAACAGGTTGACCTAAAAGGTGGAGATTATTAAAATTGAAATATGATGGTAGATTTGGCAAAAGGAAGAAGAATCTCTCTCACGAATGGAGGTTGTGTAACCATCATCAAGGAATTAGGTAGAGGTGGACAAGGTATTGTCTATCTCGTAGATTTGAATGGCGAACAAAAGGTTCTGAAATGGTATCTGACTGCACCAGACGAGAAGTTTTACAGAAATCTCGAAAAGAACATCATGAATGGTGCTCCTTCTGATGCATTCCTGTGGCCAGAGCATTTGACAAACCGTCAACTTGGTAGCTTTGGTTATGTTATGCAACTGAGACCAAAGAATTACTATGAGTTCGGCAATTACTTGCTCGCCAAGGTTTGTTTCAAGTCTTTTAAAGCAATGTTGGCTGCAGCTATGAAGATTTGTGACGGATTCATGATGCTTCATCGTTGTGGCTACAGTTATCAAGACCTAAACGATGGCAACTTCTTCATAGACCCAACCAATGGCGATGTGCTAATCTGTGATAATGACAACGTAATGCCTCAGGGCGAGAAATCTGGCATTATGGGTAAGGCTCGTTATATGGCCCCTGAGATTGTTGCTGGTGGAATTCCAGACAAGAGAAGCGACAGATTCTCGCTTTCTGTCATTCTGTTTATGCTCTTCTACGCTAACCACCCATTTGAAGGAGAACGAGTCATTGCATGTCCTTGTATGACGGAAAGCTATGAGCGTAAGTTCTATGGAAGTGAAGCCATCTTTATTTATGATCCGACAAATAATACTAATCGCCCTGTGAGAGGAATCCATCAGAATGTCATCAAACGTTGGTTTGTATTCCCATCGATCCTTCGTGAAACTTTCGAACGTGAGTTCAGTCAGGATTATCTACATAATCCTGAGAAACGAATGATTGAACAGAATTGGGAGAAGATCATTTCACGGGTTCGTGATCAATTAGTCATCTGTCCGATCTGCAAAGAAGAAACCTTTGTTGAAACCAATGGAGCCGTTGGCAAGTGTATCAACCGAGGATGCAACATTGACATCTCCAAGCGTCTGTTTATCAATAACAGATCATTGCCTCTCACAGATAAGACCGAAATCTTTATTGATAACGATAATACGCCAGATGCAATTGTTTCAAAAGATGCCAATGGCGTATTGATAATTAGGAATATCTCATCAGACAAATGGACGGTCGAAACGCCAAGTGGCAAGGTAAAGACCGTAGAATCGCAAGGTATTATGCCTGTAAAAGAAGGATTAAAAATAATGTTCAAAATCCGTGAGATACCTTATCGAGGAGAAATAACAAATATTTAATTTTTACAATAATGGGACTTTTAGATGACGTGGTAAGTGTCCCACGCAGAACAATGACACTTTTCTTTGTAATCGACACATCAGGTAGTATGGCTGGTAACAAGATTGGTGCCGTTAATGATGCTGTTGAGAATGTACTTCCTATGCTTGATGAGATTTCTGCATCCAATCCAGATGCCGAAATCAAGGTAGCAGCTCTTGAGTTTTCAAGTGGTTGTAACTGGCTTTATGACGAACCAAAGCTTGCATCAGAGTTTGTATGGCAGGATGTAACTGCAAGTGGTCTAACTTCACTTGGTGCTGCTTGTCAGGAACTCAACACAAAACTCTCTCGTAATGGGTTTATGCAGACTCCAAGCGGAAGTTTTGCTCCTGCAATTATTCTCCTTTCTGATGGTGGGCCTACAGACGATTTCTATGGAGGTTTGTCAAAACTGAAGGCAAACAATTGGTTCAAGAATGCGATCAAGATAGCTATCGCCATTGGTGATGATGCAGACAAGGATGTTCTCACTCAGTTCACTGGAACGAATGAGGCAGTATTTACAGTTCACAATATTGATGCTTTAAAGCAAATCATTCAAGTTGTAGCCGTTACCTCTTCTCAGATTGGTAGCAAGAGTAGTACTGCTGGCGATACCACAAAGCAGGAACAGGTTATCAAGGATGTAACCGAAGCAACCAAGGATATTAACGGAGCTCAGTCAGAGGCTGCTCCTGTGAATTCTACTGATAATTACGACGATTGGGATTAAACTAAGGTTTCTTTGATGGAGAAATTAGTTCATTTTTGTCAAGGAGAAAGCCATAAAGCAACAGGTAAAGTATGTCAGGACTATGCAATGTGTAGTACTGATAATGGTATTGCAGTGGCTGTCTTGAGTGATGGACATGGTGGTAGCAGGTATTTCAGAAGTGATGTCGGTTCAAAGACAATAGTTGAATGTACTTTCAAGAAAGTAATGGGATTTGTTGAAAATATAGATTCCAGCATATTTGAGGGAAAACCATTTACAGCAGTATCGGCGTTGACAACCGAGCGCAAAGAAGAGAATCTACGAAAGAATAGTAAAGTAGATGATCAACTGAATCAGCTGTTTAAGTCAATCATATTCGGATGGAGAACTATGGTAGAACAACATGCAAAAGAAAATCCATTTACCGATGAAGAACTTAAGTTGATTACTGACCCACAAGATCCTCACTCCATAGACAAGACATACGGTTGTACATTGATGTGTTATGTCAGAACACCAATGTACTGGTTTGCTTTCCACCTCGGAGATGGGAAGTGTTTCTCTTTTGATGGAGATGGTAATTGGAATGAACCTATCCCTTGGGATGAACGATGTTTTCTGAATAAGACAACATCCATTTGTGATACAGATGCGCTATCTGAATTCCGCTATTGCTATCAAGGCAATGGAGATTATCCTGTAGCTGTTTTCCTTGCTTCTGATGGATTGGACGACTCTTTCGGAGAGTCATACAATCAGGCGAACTTCTATATTCAGATATTGAAGCTCATTGCTAACACGTCAAACAATGATGCACAGAAAGAAATAGAAGATACGCTTCCGCAGTTAAGCAAGATTGGAAGCCAGGACGATATGTCTGTAGCTTGCCTATATGACGAAAAGGAATTAGAATTCATTCTACCTAAGCTCATACTATGGCAAAGAAGCAACGTGGAGAAACAGATAGCTGCTGTTAATGAGAAAATTCTGGTAGCAAAAGCTAAGATGTCGAAATACTCTCCTCTTAAATTTTATACAAAGAAGGAATTGATAGAGGCCCAGTATGCTCAGACAGATATTGAACGACTGTTTATTTCCAAACGAGAACTAGTTACCAAGTATAACCGATTCACAAGTGAACTTCCATCAACATCGTCTCATGCAGATTACGATGACGAAATAGGATTATATGAGTATAAGGAGGAGGAAAAGCGCCAAACTCTGACTGCAGAACAAATAAGAAAACGTTTGAGAGTTTTGAGTCATCCGATGTATAAATTCGATATATGACATGAATAAAAAATACCAATTACATACAGGCATAAAGGATATTATCCAAACGAATGGTACAGAACCCATCCGAACCGTTCAGTTGGCTAATATCCTTGCTGACTATTCAGCCTACGATGAATACCCTGCCACTAAGGTTGTTCTGAAAGATGTACTGACCACTGGTTATGGGCAACGCATTTACAATGCCTTCAACGAGTCTGGAAAAATTTATCTTGCAGAAATAGAAATGATTAAGCAAGATTACAGCAAAAAATCAAAGTTCAAGAAAGACGTTGTCAATTATGTGTTCGACTCTATATGCTACGGCTTAGGACTAAAGACAGCCGTCAAGGAACCTTCAAGCAATAGCTTTGACCCATACATAAACGAGTCGGATAACATATTGGATAAACTTCCAGGAATGTTGGCAGAGTTGAAGAAAGAATATGATGAGGCATTGAAGTCCCTTCTTGTACTTCCAAAAGATATTATTTGGGATGCAGTTGCTTATTATCCAGCGTCAGCAGAGAATCAGCTGTATTTGATAGAAGGTAAGATTCATGTCATCAGCAATCAATTAGGTATCAACGATAACAACTGGTGCAAGAATCTGAAGGAAAAGACTTTGAACAGTCATAGACAGAGGAAGGTAAACACTGTCAAAGAAGTACTGGATGCAAAGAAGATAGATTTCACCAACCTATTGAATACTGCACTTGTCAAGCCATCAGCTTCATACATCAGCAAATCTGGACACTATGCTTCTGATAAACTGTCTGACATCGAAAAAATGGAATCAGAGATAAAAGGTCTGTATGGTGAAATGGGTGTTAAGTATGATGATTGGTGCAAAACAGAAAAAGACAGAATCTTGTCATCATACATTGTTTCTGATAGTAGTCGCTTTCGTCAGATGCTGTTGAAGATAGCAATGCCTGCAGCCATGTTCTGCGGAGTCGGCTATTATGGTGGAACTTATGCGGTATCTACTGACGAAATCAACGTTTATGAGCAAAGGATGAAAGCAGCAGACGGTTATCTTGCCAATGGAAATTACGGAAAAGCCATTGCAGGTTTTATACAAGCCTCCAACCTGTATGACGGAAGTTTCAGAACATCATCTTACAAGGAAGGAGCATTGTCACAAGCAGATGTTTGTTTCGCAAAGATGCAAGACCAAGTAACTTCTTTGATAGATAGAAAGCAATACGGACAGATACTTGCCCTTATGAATTCTATTCCAACGGAATACTTGGCTGCAAATCAGAATAAGAGCGACTGGATTGAAAAAAACAAAATAGATTTGCAAAATACAGTATCAGAAGAAGTTGACCAACTGGCAGAAATAATTTCGTTCAACGGAGGCCATCTAACGGAGGACGGTAAGAAATACCTTGATCAACTTCTGGCTGTATCTCCCGACAACTATTGGTTGAACCTTATTAAGACGAAAGAAAAATGAAGAATCCAGCAAAAAACAAAATAAGGGCATTGTTGCTTTCTGCAGCTACAGCACTATTGTCAACTCATGCTCAAGCAGAAGAAACCGCCACTATTATACCTGACTTTGTCAATAATGATGATTTCTTCGGTGAGACTAAACGCTCATGGGGAAAGGTATTCAAGAATGTAGCAAAACTCAATAAGAATGGTGAAGTGAAATACATTGCAAGCCATCGTTCGCACATGTCACATCGTTCAGGTGGTGGCGGTGGTGGATCTGGTCACAGGTCACACTACTCTCATTACTCATCATACGGAGGTGGTTCAAGTCATTACTCATCAAGTTCTCGTAGCGGCTCGTATTCTTACAGCAAACCTAAGCCAAAGACAGCAGGTGATTATTCAATCGGTGATAGAACATTAAAGACTGGTATCCATGGAAGTGACGTAACCTCACTTACAGGCTACCTTGCAACAGCTTTATACATCAACCGTTCTTGGATAAAGGAAAAGGAGGGCTATTCTCTCTATGATGCTACCATAGCATCAGCAGTCAAGCACTTCCAAAAGGATGCAGGTTTGCCTCAGACTGGTATTGCAGACCAAACTACCATTAACAAGTTGAAGTCATGGAATAATAGCAAGACAACCGTTATCCTTGGTACTCGTGAGTTATCATATTCAGAATCATCAACCGATAAGGGTACTGATGTGACAGAACTTGTGAACCTGTTGACTAAGGCTGGATTCGCTCCAGATCCGAAGAAGATTGTCATGACAAATGATGGTAGGACAGAGTTTACTAAGGATATTGCAACAGCAGTTCGTTTCTTCCAAGCATACAACAACCTTAGTGTTACAGGAAGAGCTGATGAGGCAACTATCAAAGCGTTAAAAACAAAGGCACAATAACATGAATAGAATAGCATCAAATATAATAAAGTCTTTATTAGTTGCATCTGTATTTTCCATATCGGGAAATGATGTAGAAGACACAAACGATTATATGTATACTGTAGGAAATAATGATGATGAACAAGCAGTTACAAGTAAGAAGAAATCTGTTATAAAAAACATCATAAAATTAAATGGAAATGGTAAGTTCACTTTGATTGCTGGCCATCGTTCTCATTATTCTCACCGTTCACATTATTCAGGGAGAAGAAGCAGATGCACTTCATTTAGGTCACCTATGGAAATGGTGTTGGGAGACAGGGCTATCTTAAAAGGAATGTATGGGGCTGACATAGATATGTTAGCTGCGATTTTGGACTCTAAAGGTCTATACGACAAACAACACGTGACTAAAATCAAAGGTATGACATGTTTTGATCTTAGAATGGAGCAATGCATAAGGAATATACAGGCAAAGTATGGTATGACTGTAGATGGAGTATGCACTCGTGAGGTTCTTTCCAAAATTCTATAACCTATGGAGATAAAAGTAGATAGAAATATATATTCGGACTCTTGTATATCCAAAGTTGTATATCTATTGTCTGAAAAATTTAGTATAGCAAGAACCTTTGTCAACAATTACGAGATTCTTACAATAATTCATAAAACAGACGATGATTTTGATGTCAACGATTTTTGGAATAAAATGAATGATTTTAAGTTAAGGGAAATCATCAATACAGAGACCAGGGACATTAAAACAATTTTATATGCAAAGGCATTTGGCGAATTTGACAATTTAGACGAAAATGATTTCGATTAATAAGTATCACATACTTCCGTTTAACTTTATCAGGATCAAGAATAAAGAGGTTTTGATAAATGAATTAGGGGACATGATTGTCGTTCCGATTGGTACCGCATGCCGTTTAGCGAACAAGGAAGCTATTGACGAAGAGTTATTCAAAAGCCTTTATGCCAATTTCTTTGTAACAAACAATTATTTCTCCCCGTTGATGAATGTCTATGCCGCTAGACTTAGGGAGAAGAAAGGTTTTTTGGACAACTTTACCGCACTCCATATATTCGTCCTAACCCTTCGTTGCAATCAGAATTGTGTATATTGTCAAGCATCAAGTCAAGATGAGGTAAGCAAACATTGTTCTATGAGCTTTCATACAATGGGCAAAGCAGTGGAATTGATGTTTAAGTCTCGCTCTCCATTTCTTACAATGGAGTTTCAAGGCGGAGAACCTACATTGGAGCCCAAGCTGATTAGATATGGCATAGAATGCGCAGAAGAAACAAACAAGACTGAGAAAAGGAAGATAGATTACGTTCTCTGTACGAATAGCATAAATCTGACAGAGGAGATAATGGATATTTGTCAAACCTACCATGTGTTGATTTCTACATCTCTTGATGGTCCTGAATGGCTACATAATAGAAACAGAGGCAAGAAAGATAGTTATGAGAAGGTTGTTTCCGGCATAACAAAGGCAAGAGAATTATTAGGGTATGACCAAGTCTCTGCTTTGATGACTGCATCGGAAGAAGGTGTTCTTCACCCAAATGAAATAGTTGATGAATACGACAGATTAGGCTTCAACAGCATCTTTCTAAGAGCATTAAATCCTTACGGACTTGCAAGAGATAATTCCGATTGGGACGTATATACAGACAAGTTCATTGATTTCTACAAGAAAGCCCTTAATCACATTATAGAGCTTAACCTTAACGGAAAGTTTTTCATTGAGGAGTTTGCTGCTATTATTCTTCGAAAGATGTTAACACCTTTCTGTACAGGTTTTGTTGACTTGCAATCACCGGCAGGCATCATAAACTCTGTCCTTGTATATAATTATGATGGCTATGTGTATGCATCGGATGAGTCACGTATGCTGGCAGAATTCAATGATTACACTTTCCGCTTGGGAAGTGTGGATGACAAATATGAAGATATTGTCTATGGTCAGAAGGCAAGAGAATTGGGAAAGATTTGGTGTAACGAGACGATAGCAGGTTGCTCTGATTGTCCAATACGAATGTATTGTGGTGCTGATCCTGTACGTAACTATTCTACCCAAGGTGATACGTATGGTTACAGACCAAACTCATGGTTATGCAGGAAGAACAAGGCCATCATCGAGTACATTATAGAATTAATAGTAACGCGTCATGATGAGGTGATGCCGATATTCAAAAGTTGGTTGGTATGAAACAAAGACCATTAGACATATTATCTAACGACAATACTTTGTTCTGTACGGAACAATGTAACAATCATTGTTTGATGTGCTGTCAACCACCGATAAATGTTGATGACATTGATTGGTTGTACGAAGAAAACCTGTTACGCATACAAAACGCTCCCAAGGATTTACCCATAATAGGTATTACAGGAGGTGAGCCAACTTTATTAGGCGAAAAGCTAATCTCTCTCATAATGTATATTCGTGAGCAACTTCCTGACACCGATATTCACATTCTTAGCAATGGTCGCAATTTCAGAGATGCAGATTACACATCTACCTTAATGGAAGTTGGTGAAGGACGTATCATCTTCGGCATACCTTTACATTCCGATTTTTATAAGGATCATGATATAATTGCAGGAGCAAAGGGTGCTTTTGAGGAAACCATAATAGGACTGTACAACTTGGCATCTGTAGGAGCGTGTATTGAACTGAGAATAGTAATGAATAAGCTTAACTACAGAAGGTTCCTGCCTATGGCAGAATTTATCCACAAGAATCTACCCTTTGTTGCATGGATAGCATTTATGGGTATGGAATATACAGGATATGCCATCAAGAACTCTAAAAATATTTGGGTTGAGCCGAAGGATTATATTGCACATCTATTGAATGCAGTGAAATTTCTGGATGAATGGCGCTACAATGTGTGTATATACAACATTCCGTTGTGCCTCTTGCCCGATAGCTTCCATGATTTCGCCCAAAAGAGCATATCAGATTGGAAGAACGACTATCCTGACATCTGCCAAGAATGTAAAAAGAAAGAAATGTGTTGTGGATTGTTCACAACATCAATAAAACCATACAAAGGATTAAAAGCGATACAATAATGGGAAAAATCAGAATATGTTCAAAACCGCCAAAGCCAATCGTTTCGCTTTCAGAAACGTACACTGTATTAAGTTCTTACAAATCGGGAAGAGTGACCTTGTGCTTGACCCCTGATGGTGAATACCTTTTTACAGTCTATGGCGATATAAGCGAGTCAACAGCAAAACGAAGCTCTACCCATAAGGCCACAGAGCAGAAAATGACCAACATTATGCTCAAGATGTATGAGGATGCACAGGATGCTTATACTGTAATACAAAAGAAGAGTAAATTACGTTTGGCTTCATCGTATTCTGTTCAGCAGAATGTAAAACCACAAGACGCATACCAGTGGAAGACATTGGATATAAAGAAACCTACGGACAACGAAATAAAAGAGCTTGTTATGAGTGAAGCAAGAAATTTGGCTCACAATCCCAAAAGTTCTTCTGTTAGTGAATCTGAGTTTGTGAAGGCAAACTTAGAGAGCATGAAGAAACAACGTATGGACGCATGGTATGAGATTCTGACGTTGTTCAATCTTATTGAAAAAGCTCAAGCAGATAGAGCCAATGCTTCTTTCAAGAAGGAATATGATGCGAGTGTAAGAGCGCAACAAGAAATCATTGATGGCGAGAATCATATAGTTGATGATGCCTTTCACTCATTCTCTAATACATTGATGGTGCCTTTCATTATAGAGTTGGATTACAAATACAATCAGGCGGCTAAGAGTATCGACGTTAGCATAGAGCTGACTGAAGATCCTTCGTTGAAGATGCCAATGAAAAAAGCAACTCTGAAGACAACTGGCAAGCTATCTGTTCGCGCAAAGACACAAGGTGATGTTCAACGGGATTATGCCTACACCTGTTTGTCGCTCATGTATTATATAGCATGTAATGTATTCAATATTACTCCGAACATACAAACCTGTAGAATAGCTTTATATACAGCGAGAAAGGCAGAAGGCATCTGCTGGTTGGAATTTAACAGAAATAAGTTTGCCACATTGCATCTCTCAACATTAGATCCTCTGTTAGATATTGTGGCCTGGCCCAATGTCTCTAACTTAAAAGTACTGAAAACCATATCCAAACTGGAATGCATTGAGAAAACAGCATTTGAGAATCAGATTAGGTCACAGATTTCATCTTTAATGTAGAATGACTCGAAAGCAACTGAAAGTAATGAACCTACTATTGGTGCTACTGCTATTGTGGAATCCAATAGTTTTATGGCAATACTACCAGAGTATGGTCATTGCTTTTTTATTGCCTATAACTATCGTGAGCATTGGTTTAGCCATTTCGAGAGTTCGTAGTTTGAGGTTGAAAGTTTGGGCATTCAACCTTGCTGCTATTGCGAGCATACTCTTTCATGCAGAGGTGATTTTCACGATGGTGTATGCATATAAAGAGATACCGAACCTGTATGAACTGCATGGGAAATACTATTTCAATAAACCTTATCTCGATCAACAGTTCAATGACCCTGAATTTGTAACACGATACAAGACAAATTGTCAAGGATATAGAGTTGATGATTTATCCTCACAGAATCAGAAGATTGAAAAATGTGATTGGCTGTTTATCGGAGATTCATATACACAAGGTGCTCAGGTAGAATACAATCAGTTGTTCAGCTCTTTGATTTACAAAGACTTCCCCGATAAAGTCATAGTTAATGCTGGTATAAGTGGGGCTGGTCTTTATGATGAGTTGAATTATTTCAAAGACAAGGGCAAAAAGTTGTCTCCCAAAGTTGTGTTCCTTCAGATAGGAGCTTTTAACGACTTTATGAATATCAGAGAACATCAGCCATCCTTACAGGATTACATCATGGAGTGGTCGGCGCTATATCGCTACTTCGAATATAACATAGCCAATAGCGATGAGTTGCCATTAGGTAGATGGACGGAACCATTCTTTCCTAACAAGGAAGATAATATCGACAACAATATCTTCTTCAAACAAACGTCTGATTACAAGGAAGCCGACAAGAGGGCTTTCAAGGAAAGTATCTCAGAATTCAAAAAAGAAGTTGAATCTATCGGTGGTAAGTTGGTACTTATCTTTATCCCTTCAAAAGAACAGATTTCGCCAGAATTGTTGAAGGAGGTTTTAGATGAGTACAATATAAGCAAAGAAGAGATTGACCTTTCTATTCCAAATAAATTATGCCAATCGGTAGCGAATGCTCTTAGAGTGGAACTTTATGATTTGACAACAGAGTTCAGGCAATCCAACTCATTTCCATTCTTTACACATGATGAGCACATGAATGTAGTTGGACACCAGCTTATAGCAGAGAGGATTGTCAAAGAGTTAAGCTCGATAAGTGGTGGGTATGACTATTTGAGTGAGGGTAATTACCATGAGCGATATCCAACGATTCATGCCGATGGTACTATGGTGTATCAGTCTCAAACAGAACACTATTATACCATAAATAGATTGAATATGAACAATGGTTATCGTGAGGAATTGTGGCGAGGTGTTAGCGAACTGGTACATCCTATGATTTCAAATGATGGTAGATACCTTGTGTTTACAGAGGGTGAACAAGAGTCTTTGAATACAGATGTTATTCTCTATGACTTTTTTAAAGGACATCAAGTTGCTATTAACAAGAAACCAGCAAAGGGAGCTATTCCATGTGTCAATAAATCGGCGACAAAGATAGCCTTTCCTTCCTGGACAATGGAACACACGACTCCCAGCATTGTACTGTATGATATCGCAACAGGCAGACAAACGCAATTTGAAGATGGTGTAGAATGTTGGCGACCAGTATTTTCGAATGATGATCGACATATCTATTATATTCAGAAAGAAACACAAGATAGCCACTTTGTGATTAAAAGCTATGACGTAGCAACAGGCAAGAAATGCGTTGTATTAAAGCATCCATACAATATTTGGGATATTGCGGTATCACCTTCTGGGAAGTACATTGCTTATGCAGGAAACAAGGATACAAATTGGGATTTGTTTATCTATGACATAGAACAGAAGCAAAGCCGACAGATAACACATACTCTCGGTGATGAGTGGGATCCTGCTTTTGGCATTTCTGATGATGAACTATGGTTTGCAGGTGTCTTCGGCATCAATGATGGCATTTACCATATAAAGCTAAAAAAATGACAAAACTATATCAGATATTAATATGGTTGTCAAGTGTAGGTGTATTGACTTGCTTCGTCAAGATGTATGTCTTGATGTTTCTTGTTATGTCTGTTATCATCGTGTTATCTTCCAAATTCATAGGAAAGAGCCTGAGTAAAGCTGTGGTAATTACTGATATCGCTGTTCTCGTTTCGGCATTCTTTACGTTGAAGAGTTCGTTGGGATTGATCCTTCCTTTGGGTTATTCTGTATTTGCATTTTCTGCAATATCTTTGATTATAAACCAATATCGTGATTACAAGAATTATACAGCTTTGGAAATTCTCTGTTACTTATTCTTCTTTCCAAAGATATTTGCAGGCCCGATTGATAGAGCCGATGATTTTGTTAGACAACTGAGAGGGAAGAAGAAACCTACATTGAAGAAACTTTATCTTCCAATCAAGATGTGCATCTTTGCGTGTTTCTATAAATTTGTCATTGCAGACAGATTATATATCCTATGCAATGACGACTATGATGGATTGAATGAGGTTTGCAGCATCTTATGTTATGGAGTGGCTTTCTTCTTTGATTTCTATGCGTATTCTATTTTTGCCGTTGCATTTGGTAAATTGTTAGGTATAGATCTTCCAGAGAACTTTAATTCACCATATTGTAGCAGGACATTTCGAGATTTCTGGAAGAGATGGAATATCACATTAGGAACTTGGTTGAGAGATTACATTTACATCCCTTTAGGTGGCAACAGAATATCAGCAAGGCAATGGATATTGAATATCTTATTGGTTTTTGTTATTAGTGCAATATGGCATGACTTGTCTATCCCGTTTATCGTATGGGGAATAACTCATGCGATACTTTTAATAACGGAACGAAACCTTAATATCAAGGGCAATAGATACTATGGGGCTTTCGTCTTTCTGGTTTGCACCCTTCTATGGCAATTGTTTGATGTTAATGAGATTGAAGATTTTGTGTTTCGTCTTATAAAGGTTACGGAATATCAACCTATAGACAATTCTATTGTGGTTGGAGTATTTGTTTCTTTGTGTGCATTATGGTTTGCTGACAGAAGTTCTACCAAGGATATCATATTCAGACACAAGGATTCGGATCGCTATATTTTGAAAGAAGTTCCAATAACAAGTATAATTTTTGTGCTTGACATCTTATTGGCAAATAATCCAAGTATAAATTTCTTTTATATGAAGTTCTGATGGTCGTATTGGGAATAACTGCATATTATCATGATTCGTCTGCTGCACTAATAGTGAATGGACAAATCGTAGCTGGAGCGTTGGAGGAACGTTTCAGCAGAAAGAAACATGATAACAGGTTCCCGATTTTGGCTATTCAGTTTTGTATGGAATACGCAGGAATATCATTAGATGATGTGGATATTATTACTTTCTACGAGAAACCATTCAGGAAGTTCGAACGCATCATTAAGGATAGTATTGTTTATGCTCCCAAAAGTTATGATCGTTTCTTGAAGTCTGTTCCTATATGGCTCAAAGAACGACTGAATATGCGAAAGACCATAAAGAAAGAATTGAAAGAAGTCTATAGTCGTGTTAAGGCTGACATTCGATTTGTTGATCATCATCTCGCACATGCAGCTAACGCATATTTCCTATCACCATATCAGGATGCTGCAATACTGGTATTGGATGCGGTTGGTGAGGATTCTACAACATCTATTTATAGTGTGTCTAACGATAAAATTACTTTGATTCAACAGCAAATTTATCCCAACTCCATAGGACTATTGTATTCTGCCTTTACGTATTTCTTGGGATTCAAAGTGAACTCTGATGAATACAAGGTCATGGGATTAGCACCATACGGCAACAAGAATTCGGAAGAAACAAATCGCTTTGTCAGTATAATCAAGGATAATCTTGTAGAGATTCATGAGGATGGAGGTATTGTGCTCAATACAAAGTACTTCTCTTTCATGTATTCCGATAAGATGGTCAATGACAAGAAGTGGGAAAGGTTATTTGGTCTCAGTAAACGAGATGTTGGAGAAGAAATTACCATATCTCACAAGAACCTTGCTTTGGCAATACAGTTAATTACGGAAGAGATTTTCTGTAAGTTAGCAGTTACTGTAAAGAACATAGTGGGTAAGACAAATCTATGTATCTCAGGCGGTTGCGCTTTGAATTGTGCTGCCAATGGTGTATTACTAAAGACTCACTTGTTTGACAATATATATGTGCCTTATGCTCCTGATGATTCTGGATGTGCTATTGGTGCAGCATTAGTTTGCTCATCATTGATGAATGGTAAGATTGAGGATACTTCATTCATAGGTCCTGAGTATGATGATAAGCGTATCGTGGCAGCAATTGAATATAACGGATTGATATACAAGCATCTTAAAGATGCAGAATTGTGTGACAAAGTAACAGAACTGTTGCATGAAGGAAAAGTCGTCGGTTGGTACCAAGGCAGAATGGAGTTTGGACCACGAGCTTTGGGTAACAGAAGTATTCTTGCAGATCCGAGGAATACAGAGATGAAAGACAAGATCAACTCCAAGATTAAATTTCGTGAAGAGTTCCGTCCGTTTGCACCTGTAGTACTGGATAAGTATGCAGATGAGATAATGGAACTACACGGAACAGAAAGCGAACACATGATGTTCACCTACACAATGAAGAAAAAGGGATTTGATGCAGTTACTCATGAAGATATGAGTGCAAGAACTCAGATTCTACATAGAGAATATAATAACAAGCTATATAAATTGCTTGAAGCATTCTATGAAAAAACAGAATGCCCGATGTTACTGAACACAAGTTTCAATGTCATGGGTGAACCTATAGTATGCACTCCGGAAGATGCAATTAGGACTTACTTAAACTCTGGTTTGGATGCTTTGGTAATAGGTAATAATTTGATAAAGAAGTGATATGGATTTAATAAAGGAACTATTTATATACATATACTCACAACGGAAATGGTGGCTTGCACCAATCATTCTGTTGCTGTTGATAATTGGGCTATTCGTAATCTTTGCAGATACTGCAATAGCACCATTCATTTACACATTATTCTGATGAAAAAGATTTTTGCACATATCAACTCCGTTGGAAAGATTGTAAACAAGGCTATCGTTACGGTCTTGTTGACACTTGTGTGGTTATTTGTGATAATGCCATATCATATATTCATGCACAGTAACAGAGGAGGTAGATGGATTATTTTCAACAAAACTTATAGTCAAGACGATTTTATTCACATGGGATAAAACATTGGATTATGACAAGAGAACAAATATAGGACATCATTGAAAGGACAGAACCCTCAACAAAGGCAAGTGTTTATTATGCCAGGTGTTATTATCGTGAGCATCCTGCTCCCTTATGTTTATGTAGACTTATACAGTTTACAATAAAAATGGCGTATACCATTTTATTTTTTAGGGATATTTACTGAATACTCCTACTTAAATTTATTTTCTTTCTCTCTCATTTTCTTTATCTTTTCAACTCCCGGCATCTTTTTAGCCAATACACTTTCTCCTGCAGGAAAATAAAGCGGAAAGACCTGAGATAAGAAACTTACAATATCATTACGCTTCTTACCCATGTTGAAAAAAGCAGAACAAACAAAATACATAAGGTCTTGCTGACTACATGTATCTTTTTGCTGAATAGATATTGATGGAGCGATTATCAAGTCATGTTCTGCAAATGCACATGCACAGGCAAGAATTGCTTTCTGTTCTTCTTCGGTAAATATCTTTATTTTCCCTGCCAACCATTCAAGTTCTCTTTGCTGAAGTGCTTGTTGCTTTTCATTCTGATGCTCCAATAGAATTGCTACATTTTCTTGTTGCCTTTCGGTCAAAGCATTTTCCAATGCTTGATTTTTTCGTTTAAGGACATTGAATTTCAGCAATGCGGCAATGTACATACAGAAATAACCTACTGCAATATTGAATATCAGAACAAGCAGATAATTGCTGTTTGAATTTTTGGTATTCTCAGCCATATACTCACTGATAGGAATAACAGCAAATAGCATGATGATGGCTATTGCGTAAAGCACTCTGTATCGCGTTTTATGGTTTACCTGCGGTAAGGAGGCAAACAAAAAGGCGATAATCAAAACGGCAATTATAGCACTGAATGGTATGAAAGATGTTCCCATAGGTTTATTGCTCAGTTTGAGGATTAATTACAATGCGCCAATAGCCAGCTTTATCAGAACCTTCATGGATGAGAATGCCTCTATCTCGAAGATTCTTTATCTGTTTCTTGACACCATCCAAAGAGATCCCCAATTCATTTGCCATTTTTTCACGAGTTATCATCGGGTTAGATATAACCATATCTATTATACGCTGAGCCGTTCTACCAACAGGTTTGTTAGTATTCCTTTTTACAGGGTACTTTTTGGGGGTACTATTTTCGTTTACAGGGTACTTTTTCACCGAACTTTCTTTGTTTACAGGGTACTTTTCGAGGGTACTATTTACCCTGTTGGCTACTTCTTCCACAGGAATTCTTCCGTTTTCGTTCCAGTTCAGATTATAGAACGTGGTATAGAAAGAAGTCGCTTCCGTTTGATATTGCGGTTCTTTTCCTTGCAGGAAGTTGGGTAGTTTTTCCGTCAATTCTCGCATTTTGCGCAAGCCGGAGCCACGTTTTTCCATATAGTCCAGCTGTGTGAACACATCCGCAATGACGGGATTGCGACGCATGGAAGGCACTTTGTATATGTCACGGTCTTGAATCTGTGTACCGTCAAGCATCGCACCGGGTGATACCAGTTCTACGCGATCATCATAAATATCTATATGCACTTCACCACCCATCACGGTATAATCCCTATGGATAAGATGGTTTACCAATCCTTCAAAGATGGCACGGTCGGAGTAGTCGGGCAGATTCAGACGATAGCTTGGCATCTTCACCCATCCACTCATGGTGTAGTTCTTGATGAAGTCCATGCCGTATTTCAAGAGCAATACGAGGTTATCCCGATGCTCTACGGAACTGATAGCATCATCTTTATAGAGTCCCGTCCAACGGGTGCAGAAAATACGCGATTGAAATACCGTGCAATTATCCACGAACAATAATCCGGCATTGGTCAGTTTACCGTCAGGAGTAACCAGACCGAATGATTCCAGATACTTGTCATTCCATTCCTGATGGGTTTGTTCACGGAAAGTATTGGCAAGGATGATGAACGAGTGCTTGCTGGCATCCACCTGGGTGGGCAGTGAATCCCATGTCATGTGCGTACCTTTCAATACCAGCGAAAGAAGTTGCTGCGAATTACACTCTACGCTTTCATTGCCAACCCGTACATACGCGGTACGTGTTCCGTCCTGATAATAGTAATAAGGTGTAAGCGTTCCAGCCTTTACTTTCACTTCAAGCAAGGAGTGTCCTTCATGTTCTATCGGGATAAGTTGTATTTCCGGTACTGGGTCAAGTCTTGCCTTGATGGTTTCGCTGATAAAGTCTGCATCAGATTGTGGGTTCTCTAAACTTACAATCACTCCATCATCGTTCACTCCATAGAACAAGCTGCCGCCATCCGTATTGGCAAAAGCCGATACAGATTTAACCCATGACTTCACCTTCTTACGTTCCAGCATTTCCTTGAAATCGTAAGCCGAGCATTCCGCTATCAATGTATTGTTTTGAATTTGCATCGTTTCCTTATAATTGTTAGGGTACAACTCCCCAGTATTATGTACAAAGGTAAGGATAAAAGTGGAGATTCTGTTAAATTTGTGCCATACTTTTGATTTTTATGCGTTTACATCTCTTTGTTTATGAATAAAAATCGTACTTTTGCAGTCAAGAGCTGTGGTTGCTTATGGATGCTTATTTTCGGATTTGCGATATAATTGCAACACGTGTACGCAAGTTGCTCATACAGAGATGCTGTTGATTTTGAGGAAGTCAAATGATTCCGATAAGGAAATAGATAATAAACAATAAGCAAAAGCGTGCAGTTCTGATGAGGTGCACGCTTTTTGTATTTATAGAGTTCATGGTTGCTATGTCTTCAGACAGGATTACGACGCATGGACGGCACTTAAAAAACAAAAGGGTCTTTAAAAAAAACTCGTCATTTTTCAAGAGCAACCGCTGTAGTCATCATTAGAAATAGTGAAAATTGAATTCGGGAAGGTGTGACTGCGAAGCGGACAGGAATTGCATTACGAGAATGTAGTTTTTATCGTTTTCAAGCTTGCCGGCTTCTTCACCAAGGGAATATCATACAGGCGAAGGGCGCATCGGCCTTGTCTTGCCTTCAGCCTGCTGGATGTATTCTTTAAAAGCCAACATCCCTTCTGCAAGTGACAGCGGCTTGTCAAACAGATATTAAGCGATAGAATACGGATCATTATGAAAAGTTTTGTAACTTTGCATCCGATTTTAAAAAAGGAGATATTGATATGGAATTACCTGACGACCCGATGATGCTTTTCAGCATGGTGAATATGAAACTTCGTGACTGCTATCCTTCGCTGGATGAGCTTTGCGATGATATGAATGTGGACAAGGAACTGTTGGTGAAAAAATTGAAGGCAGCCGGATTTGAGTATAGTAAGGAAAACAACAAGTTTTGGTAGATAAAAGGATCAGCCCGTTCCGGAAAATGGAAACGGGCTGATTTTTTATGGGGTTTCTATTGATTTTTTTTATGTAAGTCTTGCTTTCGGTATTGCAGCAAGGATGCTCCGGTATGCCTCTTGAAGAAACGTCTCAAGGTGGCGAGGTTGGAAAACCGGGTTCTTTGAACAATTTCCTGTATGCTGATGGATGGATTCTCCAATAGTGCATAAATCTCTTGCAAAGTATAATGTATAATCCACTCTTTAGGAGATTTTCCGCTTACCAGAGTCAAGGCTTCGGTCAGGTATTTGGAGGATACATGCAACTTTTCGGCATAGAACGCCACTTCTTTGTTTTCCTTGTAATGTTTTAGTAACAAATCCAGAAAGAAGTATCCGATTTCTTCTTTGTGCAAGGTGGTGGATTTATGTTCTTTTACCGTGTTGCAATAGTCTGCATAGAGTTCCAGAAAAGGCAGCTTCAGTAGATTGGTGATAGATTCTTTTATAAATAAATAAGTTGGCGAAGTCGCTCTGGTGTATAATAACCGGAAATAGATGGAGAACTGCTCCGCTTTCTCTTGGGATAACGAATACACGCAGTGGGTCTGGGTGTAGGTATGAAAACCAGTCGGAAAGCGTTTGATACTTCCATTGATCACGTCGTAAAAAAGGGCGTTTGAAAAAGTACAATAATTGATGGTGAAAGTGAGACTGGATTTTATAAATGAAACCAGAAATCCTGGCATGAAAATAAGAAGGTCGTTTGCACAAATGACATATTTCCGGGAGCCAATCCGGATCTCGGCATTTCCTTCTGTACACATACCTAGAATTCCTACCTGCAGATAAGAAGGGTATTTGCTGAAAGGCACTGTGTGCGCATTCATATAAAGTCCAAAGTCTTGCCTGGATAGTCTTTCTTTGATATTCTGTTGATTTTGGTTATTATATAACATACTTTTATCAAATCTAAGTTCGCAAAATTAGAATTTAATGATACATTCCTCCGGAAGTAGTGGATATAAGGGAAAATAAAACAGAAAAAAACTACGTGTATTTGATTTTTTTAATACTATGGCAGGAGAACAGTTTAGCTTTCCGTATGTTGGAGGAAAGCACGGAAATTTATTCTTTTTTACAGAAAGAAAGGTGAATTCAAAAACAAATCAAAAAGATCTTTTTGAATTCACCCTTTATGAATGGAGCGGAGTTATTTTTGCGCCAGTAATTTGGCTATGGCACGGTCGGGTTTCCCGGTTTCTGTCAGGGGAAGTTTGAATACCGGAATAAAACGTTTGGGGCGCCAGTAGGGGGGTAATTGATGTGTGCAGGTCTGTTCTATGTCATCGGGCAGTTGCCCTTCGGCAAGCAGCACAATGATTTCTCCGAATTTTTCATCAGGAGCGGAGGTGATTAAGAAAGGAACGGACAGGTGTTCTTTCAATGCGGCCTCTACCTGTTCTATTTGCACTTTCACTCCTCCGGTATTGATCGTGTTGTCTTTTCTGCCTAGAATGCGGAATTGGTTCTGCCCGTTTGTTTCGGCTATGTCATTGGTCACCAACTCTTTTTCGCAAATCTGGGGAGCGTATATCATCAAGGTGTTTTCTTTACTCAGACGAATCTGTATGCTCTCGAAAGGGGTGTACCAGTCTGAAGCTTCAGGACCGTTCAGTCTGCGTAGGGCAATGTGTGACAAGGTCTCGGTCATGCCGTAGGTAGACCATACGGCATGAGGGAAATCTTTTAACGCAGCGTTCAGTTGGGAGTCGATAGGACCTCCTCCGATAATGAGGTGTCTGATTTGTTGCAATATCGCTCTCTCTTCGGGTACTTGTAGTGAGTTATAGACTTGCATGGGGATCATGGCAGCAAAGACGGGGGCTTTTGTCAGGTCTTTTAAAGGATGCCCGGATGGAGTGACAGGCAGCAAGTCCAATCCCGCTACCAAGGCACGTACTACCACCATTTTTCCGGCAATGTATTGTAAGGGCATACAGAGCAGGGCGGAATCTTCTTTTTGTAGTCCGAGGAAGGAACAGGTGAGGCAGGCGCTTTCCATCATGTGTTCTTTTTCTACATGCAGTTCCTTGGGTTTGCCGGTGGAGCCTGAGGTATGTACCAGCAGGGTGTCTGCCGGGTCAAACCATTCGGAAAGAAAGGAGAAAAGTTCCTGCCGGAAACTTCGGTTGTCGGCAGGGATATTCATTCTTACCATTTCAATTTCCCAATTGGAGTAGGGGATACTTTCTATCAGAATGGTTTGTTTGTTTCTATTGGTGCAGAATTTTGTCATTGTTTCAACCAGTTTAGTAAGTCGGGTTCTTGTTCTTCGGGGTGGAACCAAAGGCAGTCCCCTTCGATGTGAAGCGGATAGTCTATATTGTCGGTAAACAGCAAACCGGTACCTAGTCCTTGGGGAAGGGCGGGCTGTAAGGTGGCACACCATTGTGCGATGGCATTCAGTCCGATATTGGACTCCAGAGCGGAAGTGACCCATGAACCGATGCCTCTTTCAGCCGCCAGTTCCATCCATTCTTCGGAGCCGCTGATTCCTCCGTGCAGAGAAGGTTTCAGGATAATGTATTGAGGATGGATGGTTTCCAGCAGTTCTATCTTGCGGTCGCGCCGGTTGATGCCTATCAGCTCTTCATCCAGTGCAATGGGGAAGGGGGTGGCGGCACAGAGGCGGGCCATTTCATCCCATTGCCCCGCACGGATGGGTTGTTCGATGGAATGGAGCCGGAATTCGGAAAGACGATGTAACTTTTCGAGGGCATCTGCAGGAGAGAAAGCACCGTTGGCATCTACACGCAGTTCGATTTGGGCTGGGGTGAAATGCCGGCGGATGTGCGCCAGCAGTTCCAGTTCCTTTTCAAAGTCGATGGCACCTATTTTGAGTTTGATGCAGCGGAAGCCTTGCTGCATCTTTTCCCCGATGCGCCGGTACATCTCGTCAAAGTTTCCCATCCAGATAAGTCCGTTGATGGGGATGCCCTCTTTACCTTTGCTGAACGGGGTGTGCCAGAATTGCAGGCTGTGTGCCCGGAAATGTAGCAGGGCGGTTTCCAGACCGAACAGGATGGACGGATAGGGAAGCAAGGCTTCCCGATCTATTTCTCCGTTCTTTTCCAGGTTTTTGCAGGCAGTAGCCAACACCTCGTCGTATGAGGGGATATCGTCACAACTCAAGGCAGGGAGAGGGGCGCATTCACCCACGCCATAGTGGCGGCTGCCGGTGTCGGTGAGGAGGATGTACCATACATCCCGGGTGGTATATACTCCTCTGGAAGTACCTGCCGGTTGCTTGAAGTGTAGTTGTTTTTTTATAATTCGGGTTTGGAACATTCTTATTAGTGATTAGTGGTTAATGGGAAGCAAGGAGGACTATTGGGTTGTCCTCCACCGGAAAAATGAACCACTGATTATGGGAACTTCGGATAATCCTGGAACCGTGGCTTGCGCTTTTCCAAAAATGCCTTTCCTCCTTCCTGCGCTTCCTCTGTCATGTAATACAGCATGGTGGCATCTCCGGCAAGTTCCTGTATGCCGGCTTGTCCGTCCAGTTCGGCATTCAGTCCGGCCTTGATCATACGGAGGGCGAGCGGGCTGTGTTCCATCATCTTTTCCGCCCATGCCACGGTTTCGTCTTCTAGGCGGTCGAAAGGAACGACTGTATTGACCAATCCCATTTCCAGTGCTTCCTGTGCGGAGTATTGGCGGCAAAGGAACCATATTTCACGGGCTTTCTTCTGCCCTACGATGCGTGCCAGATAGGAAGAGCCGAATCCAGCGTCGAAGCTGCCTACCTTGGGGCCTGTCTGTCCGAAGATGGCATTCTCTGAGGCAATGGTCAGATCGCATACCACATGCAGCACATGGCCGCCGCCGATGGCGTAACCGTTTACCATGGCGATGACCGGTTTCGGCAGTGACCGGATTTGCTTTTGTACGTCCAGTACATTCAGACGGGGAACTCCATCCGTGCCGATATAGCCGCCATGACCTTTTACATGCATATCGCCCCCGCTGCAGAAGGCTTTGTCGCCTGCTCCGGTCAGAACCACTACATTGATATCCTGGCACTCGCGGCAGTAATACAGGGCATCGCTGATTTCCGAAGTGGTGGTGGGGGTGAACGCGTTGCGGTAACGCGGACGGTTGATGGTGATTTTCGCTATTCCATTGTAAAAGTCAAACAGAATATCCTGATATTCTTTGATGGTTTTCCATTCTCTTGTTTCCATTATTCATTTTTATTTTTAAGTCCGTGATAATATTCTCTTAACAGGGTGGTGTCTTTTTCCTTGTCGGTAAACACTTCCAGCAGCATGGGTTGCATTCGTGTCTCGGGTGAGGTGAATGGCTGCATCGCTTCTTCCAGCTCTTCTTCTCCGGTCACTTTCATGTAAATAAAGCCGCGTTCTTCCGCCCAGCCTTTGGCGGTGGTGTAATGCTCGGCTGTGATAAACTCCCTGGAACGGCTTGATTTGTCCATTCCAGGCAGGGTATGGAATATTTCTCCTCCTTCGTTATTCAGTAACAGGATGCGGATGTTGGCACCGTAATTTTGATTCCACAGAGCGTTCATGTCATAGAAGAAGCTCAAGTCGCCTATGATGATGAAATTCAGCTTGCTGGAAGCGGCGGCATAACCGATGGCGGTGGACAGGGAGCCTTCTATGCCGTTCACGCCCCGGTTGCAACAGATTTCCACCCGGGGAGGAACTGTAAATAACTGTGCATAGCGCACGGTGGAGCTGTTTGCCAGATGCAGGGCACAGGGTTCGGGCAATGCCCGGATGAGTTTTCCGATAACGGAGATTTCGGAATAGGCAAGGTCCGGCATCGGAATGGTTTTGCAATAGTTTTCCCACATCAGCGGATAATGGGTCGGTTTGTTGTCCAGCAGGAAAGCTATTTTTTCCAAGAACTCAAACGGATCCATCTCGATGACAGTGGTCAGGCAACCGTATAAATCGGCTATCTTTCCGTCAGCGGCAACATGCCAGTGTTCGCGCGGGGGATGGTTGCGCAGGTATTTCTTTAGTTGTTTAGATACGATGTGTCCGCCGTAGGTAATCAGTATTTCGGGGGCCATGTCTTCCTGGCGCTCCGGCGTCATGGAATAAACGGCGGCGTCGAAATTCTTGATAGGAATGCCGGGGATGGTCTGATTGCCCAGATGTTCCGTCAACCAGGCGAAATGTTTATAAAGCGGTTTCACATATTTTTTCTCGAACAGGTAAATCAGACTCATCTGGCCTACCACGACCATGCGCTTGTTGTACTTGTTCAGCCGTTCGATCAGTTCCTTATAGTCACGGTCGTACACGCTCAGTCCCTGATAACGGGTGATGACACGTACTTCGGGAAGTGTTTTGGCGGTGAAGCGGTAGATGGGTTCGGAAATAGGTACATTGATATGTACAGGTCCTTTGCCGTGGTGGGTGGTTTCCAGTATGGCTTCGTTGATAAGGCGGTTGCAAAACCATTCGTCTTCCTCTGTATGTACTTCGGGCAGGTTGACAGACATCTTGACTAACGTTCCGAACACATGGGGCTGGGGCAGGGTTTGTCCGTCCATTTGTCCTATCCAGGCGGCGGGGCGGTCGGCGGAAATGACAATCAGAGGTACTTGTTGGTAAAAGGCTTCGGCTACGGCAGGGTGCAGGTTCAGCAGGGCCGAACCGGAGGTGCAGCATACTGCGGCAGGACCTCCGCCTTGTAAAGCCAGGCCGATAGCAAAAAAACCGGCACTGCGTTCATCGGTTACAGAATAACAAGTGAAGTCCTCTATATTGGCCAAAGTATGTACGATGGCAGCATTACGGCTGCCGGGACAAAGCACTATTTTCCGCACACCGTGCGCTTTGAGAAGTGCCACCAACTGAAGTATGTTCTTTTTGTCTGAATACATTATTCTTCTACTTTAATTGTTTCCATTTATTTACTTATAAAGTCAGGATGAAGGATGCTTCGCATCGTATTCATCTTGTCTCCCGTTTCCACCCATTCCGATTCTACTTCCGAGGAAGCCAGTATTCCTCCTCCTGCATACAGGATGGCTTCACCCGGCTTTATTTCCATGCAGCGCAGATTGACGTAGATATCGGTATGCCCCTCTGTGTCCAGCCAGCCGGTGAATCCGGAATAATAACTGCGGTCGTACCCTTCATTGTCCGGAATAAACCGGAAAGCCTCCTCTTTGGGCAGGCCGCAGACGGCGGGAGTGGGATGGAGTTCTTGCAATAAATTGCCTATATGGTCTGTATTTTTCAACAAGAAATAAAAATCGGTCTTGAGGTGTACCAATTGTCCGGCACGGGCGGTATAAGGACCTTTTTCTGTCATTTTGTTGCCGAATTTTTTAGCGATCCGGCGGATGTAATCAGCCACATAGCCCTGTTCTTCTTGGTTTTTCTTGTCCCAGTCTGTCGGCATTACTTCGTCCTGCATCGGCATGGTACCGGCCAGGGCCACGGTGTGCCATTCTTTGCCGTGTCCGCTTAATAAGATTTCCGGTGTGCTGCCCAGCCAGGTTCCGGAAGCGGGGGTATGGCATAGGTAAATCATCATGCGCGGATAGTTGTTGCAGGCCCGGACAAAAGCGCCGAGTGGTGAAAAATCATCTCCGATATGTCTGGCAGAAGAACGTGACAGAACCAGTTTCTGGAACTGCTTCTCTTGTAAGGGAGTGATGAAACGCCCGAATGCACGGGTATATTGTTCTTTATCCGTTTCTTCGGAAACAAAAGGCGAGAGTTCACTCTGCCGGCTTTTGCAGGTAAGCAGGGCATCTGCACATTCCAGTGAAGACAGTGCTTCGCTGATTTCGCTCCAGTCGTATGCGGTGACATCCGGACGGATAAGTACCAAGGGATGTTCCTCCGATATCCGGAAAGGAGCCATGACAAATCCCTTTTTTTCATTCAGTTCCTGAATATCCGCTAATTGTTCCACATCGCCTGAGGTTTGTAATACCAGGTAGCATTCGTCTGTCCAAGGTAACCGGTAGAGGGCGAAACCGAGGCGGCTGTGTGTCAGGCAATCTAATAAATTTTGCGTATGTATATCTGGTAGATTCATTTCTTTTTCAGTATGAAATTAACGACACGAACAGTAGAAACCAGTTGTCCCTGTGGGCTGGTGATATCTATATTCCATATATGCGAGGATCTGCCGCGGTGAATCAGTTTGCCGGTGGCGAATACTTTGCCTCCGACAGGCACGGCCGACAGATGATTTCCACTTACTTGTACTCCGCAGGCATATTCGTCTTCCCGGCATAGCGACATGGAGCCATGCCCTGCCACAATCTCGGCCAGAGCCAATGACGCGCCACCGTTCAACATGCCAAAGGGTTGTGAAGTACGATGGTCTACAGGCATTTCGGCATGTACTGTATCTTCGGTGGAGGGTAGAAACCGGATGCCCAGATGTTCCGCCATCGAATTCGAATAATCAGGTTTGCAGGTTGTTTCTTCTATCATTTGTATGTCTGTTCGTTTCTATAAGGCTACAAAAATAGGAAAATTTTAGATGAAAATGTCGTTAATGTTGTTCTTTTAAGAACAAAAACATTCGGGGTTTGTTTCTAGTTTCGGAATATATTTCTTATTTTGCAAAAAGAACTTGTACAAATGCAACAACGAATAAATAAAACAATAATTTAATACTTATGCTCATTACGATTATTATCCTTGTACTGTCCGCAGTATTTTTTGTAAATGGCAAGATACGGTCGGATCTTGTGGCTCTTTGTGCTTTAGTGGCTTTGTTGATTTTTCAGATATTGACGCCTGACGAAGCTTTGTCCGGATTCTCCAATTCGGTTGTCATTATGATGGTGGGGCTGTTTGTAGTCGGCGGAGCGATTTTTCAGACGGGACTTGCCAAAATGATCAGTTCACACATTCTGAAATTAGCGGGTAAGAGTGAATTGAAATTATTCTTGCTTGTCATGTTGGTGACTTCGGCTATCGGGGCTTTTGTGAGCAACACCGGTACGGTGGCTCTGATGTTGCCTATCGTGGTCAGTCTGGCAGTCAGTGCCAACATGAATCCCAGTCGTCTGCTTATGCCGTTGGCGTTTGCCAGCAGTATGGGAGGTATGATGACACTGATTGGTACGCCGCCTAACCTTGTTATTCAAAATGCGTTGACTTCGGCCGGTTTCCCTCCGCTTTCGTTCTTCTCTTTTTTTCCGGTAGGGATTATTTGTGTGGCAGTGGGTACTTTGGTGTTGCTTCCGCTCAGTAAATGGTTTCTTTCGAAACGGGGGAAAAACGGGGAAGACAATGTTCATTCGGGCAAATCCCTGAAGCAGTTGGTGAAGGAATACGGGCTGTCCAGTAATTTGTTCCGGTTGAGGGTGGTAGGTGACTCCCGGTTACATGGAAAGACGATTATAGAGTTGGATATCCGGCGCAAGTATAGATTGAATATACTGGAGGTGCGTCGTGGGGATATGTCACAACATCGCTTCCTGAAAACAATTACTCAGAAGCTGGCCGATCCCGGTACAGTTCTTCAGAAAGAGGATATTCTGTATGTGACAGGGGATTTTGAGAAAATAAAGTTGTTTGCCGAAGATTATCTGCTGGAGATGCTGGACGAGCATACTACCGAAGAAGCGAAAAACTCTGCCAATTCATTGGATTTTTATGACATAGGTATTGCTGAAATCGTTTTGATGCCTTCCTCCAATCTGATAAACCTGACGATAAAGGGGGCGGGCTTTCGTGATAAGTTTAATGTGAATGTACTGGGTATCCGCCGGAAGAAGGAATATTTGTTGCAGGACTTGGGCAATGAGCGGATTCATAGCGGGGATGTGTTGCTGGTGCAGGGTACATGGAACAATATCGCCCGGCTGAGCAAGGAAGATGCCGACTGGGTGGTACTGGGACAACCGCTGGCCGAGGCTGCGAAGGTCACGCTGGATTACAAAGCACCGGTGGCTGCGGTTATCATGGTGCTGATGGTGGCAATGATGGTGTTCGACTTCATTCCGGTAGCTCCGGTGACGGCGGTGATGATTGCGGGTATCTTGATGGTACTGACGGGATGTTTCCGCAATGTGGAGGCGGCTTACAAAACCATTAACTGGGAAAGCATCGTACTCATTGCGGCCATGCTGCCTATGTCGCTGGCTTTGGAAAAGACAGGGGCTTCCGAATATATTTCGAACAGTCTGGTCAGTGAACTTGGGACATACGGACCGTTGGCGTTGATGGCGGGTATTTATTTCACTACTTCCCTGATGACGATGTTTATCAGCAACACGGCTACCGCAGTGCTTCTGGCTCCTATCGCGATGCAAAGTGCAACGCAGATAGGGGTAAGTCCCGTACCTTTTCTCTTTGCGGTGACACTGGGGGCAAGTATGTGTTTCGCTTCGCCATTCTCCACTCCGCCCAATGCGCTGGTGATGCCTGCCGGACAATATGCCTTTATGGATTATGTAAAGGTAGGTCTGCCGTTGCAGATTATTATGGGCATTGTGATGGTGCTGGTACTTCCTTTGCTGTTTCCTTTTTAAGTTGTTTATAATATATGATTCCGATGACGTCCGCTATAAACCATCCGATAGGAATAGACCACCAGATTCCGATGACCCCGATGGCAGGAATGCCGGCAAGCCAATAGGAAAGGGCTACACGGGTTCCCAACGATACCACTGTGAGCACTACGGACATTCCCGGCATACGGATGGCACGATAATATCCGTACAACAGGAACAAAATACCGATTCCGCAATAAAACGCTCCCTCGATGCGTAAATAACTGATACCGATGTTCAGAATTTCCGTTTCGTGGGGGCGGACAAAAATCAGCATCAATGGTTTGGCGAATAAAAAGACCAGAATGGAAATGACCAGAGAGAAGAGAACGGTGGTAATCAAGGCACTTTTCACTCCTTTGCGGATCCGTTCCTCTTTTCTCGCTCCGAAGTTCTGGGCAATAAAGGTGGAAAAGGCATTTCCGAATTCCTGTACCGGCATATAGGCAAACGAGTCTATTTTTATTGCTGCCGCAAAGGCGGCCATGACTACAGTGCCAAAACTGTTGACCAATCCTTGTACCATCAGAATGCCCAGATTCATCACCGACTGTTGTACACAGGTCAGTGCGGAGAACGAAGTGATCTCTTTCAGGCAGTGACGGTCGAAATGCAGGTCGTTGCGGTGTAATCTCAGTTCGGGATATTTCACGTAGACATATCCCATAATTCCCAAAGCGGATACTCCCTGTGCGGCTACCGTGGCGATGGCTGCTCCCTTGATTCCCCAATCCAACTGCAAGATAAAGAACAAATCCAGCCCGATGTTCAGTACAACGGAAACCGCCAGAAACCAAAGAGGAGTGACGGCATCTCCTATGGCACGCAGCAATGCCGCATAGAAATTATAGATAAAGGTAAAGCCGATTCCCCAAAAGATAATCCACAAGTAATCATACATCATGCCATAAATATCTTTGGGAATCTGCAATAACCTGAGGATGGGATGAATCCAGACGAAAACCGCTATATTTAGAATCAATGTTACTGTGCCGATCAGCAGGGCGGATACATAGATGCTACGGCGTAGGGAATCCGTCCGTCCGGCTCCATATTGCAAGGAAAAAACGGTTCCGCTTCCCATAGACAATCCCAGCAGGATGGAAGTAAGGAAAACCATCAGTGTGTAGGCGGAACCGACAGCGGCCAACGCACCGGAACCTATACATTGTCCTACAATCAGCGTATCGGCTATATTGTAACACTGTTGTAGCAGTGAGCCTATAATCATAGGCAAGGTAAAACGTAGCAGCGTGCCGGTGATGCCTCCCTGCGTCAAGTCTATTTTAGATAACATGATGCGTGTCTGTTCTATTCTATTTCCTGTTTATTTTGAAATTTATTGCGAAGGTAGGGAATTAAATATCAAACAACAATAGGGATTGTCTATTTAATACTCGGAATGCCCTTTCTCCTTAAAAAGAGTTAATCTGAAAACATTTTCCATAGGAAACTTTTTATTATAAAAAATATCATGTATGTTTGCATAAGTTTTCCATTGGAAAATATTAAATCAAATAAAATAGTTCAATTATGAAGTATATAGTAATAGGAGGCGTAGCAGGAGGTGCAACTGCTGCCGCACGTATCAGAAGAAACACGGAACAGGCGGAAATCATTCTGTTCGAGAAAGGAGAATACATCTCGTATGCCAATTGTGGTCTACCTTATTATATAGGAGGTGTGATTGCAGAGCGGGAGAAATTGTTTGTACAGACTCCGGAGGCTTTCGGGAAACGCTTCAACCTTGATGTGCGTATCCGGTCTGAGGTAATGGCCATCCATCCTGCCGAGAAGACAGTGGACATTCGCACTTCGGACGGGGAAACTTATACGGAGAGTTATGACAAATTATTGCTTTCTCCGGGTGCGTCACCTGTTCGTCCTCCCTTGCCGGGCATTGACAATGAAGGAATTTTTACACTACGTAATGTGAATGATACCGATGCCATCAAGAGTTACTTGCAGCAGCATCAGGTGAAACGGGCGGTAATCATCGGGGCCGGATTCATCGGGTTGGAGATGGCGGAGAATTTGCAGGAAGCCGGTGCGGAAGTGGCGGTTGTCGAGATGGCAAATCAAGTCATGGCTCCTATCGATTTCTCTATGGCATCGTTGGTGCACGAGCATTTGTTGCAGAAAGGGGTGCGCCTCCATCTGGAAAAGGCGGTGGCTTCTTTCGAACGCACGGCCAATGGATTGGAGGTTGTTTTCAAATCGGGCGAGAGACTGCCGGCCGATATGGTGTTATTATCCATCGGGGTACGCCCCAATACTTCGTTGGCGGCAGAAGCCGGACTGGAGATAGGGGAGATGCGCGGTATTAAGGTAAATGATTACTTGCAGACTTCCGATGAGCATATTTATGCGGTGGGTGATGCTATCGAGTTCCGTCATCCGCTGACTGACAGGCCGTGGTTGAATTATCTGGCAGGTCCGGCCAACCGTCAGGCGCGTATTGTGGCAGATAACATGGTCTATGGAAATAAGGTTACATACGAAGGGGCTGTCGGTACTTCCATTGCCAAAGTTTTTGATATGACTGTCGCTGCTTCGGGCCTTCCGGCAAAGCGGTTGAAACAGGCGGGCATTGATTATTTGTCGGCAACCATCCATTCCGGTTCCCATGCGGGATATTACCCCGATGCTTTACAGATGTCCATTAAAATAACCTTCTCTCCCGTGAACGGGAAATTACTGGGAGCGCAGATTGTGGGGTATAACGGAGTGGACAAACGTATTGATGAATTTTCGCAAGTGATTAAGCATAACGGAACTGTTTATGACTTGATGGCTTTGGAGCAGGCATACGCTCCTCCTTTCTCTTCGGCAAAGGATCCTGTAGCAGTAGCCGGATATGTGGCTGGAAATATACTGAACGGAAAGATGCAGCCTCTTTATTGGCGTGAGTTGCAGGCTGCCGATTTGAGTAAAGTTACGTTGGTTGATGTCCGTACTCCTGATGAATTTGCACTCGGCGCTTTGAAAGGGGCTGTCAATATACCTTTGGATGATATGCGCGAAAGGATGAAAGAGATTCCTCAGGATAAGCCGGTCTATTTGTATTGTGGAGTAGGGCTGAGAGGGTATCTGGCTTCTAATATATTGTTGCAGAATGGTTTTGGGGAAGTAAAGAATTTAATAGGAGGTTTAAAACTGTATAAAGCGGCAACGGATCCTCTGCCCGAACCGGAAGCTTTCTCGGATTCCGGATCTTCAAATATGTGCCATTCGTCTGCCTCTTCCGTCATTCCTTCTATGAAAGCGATAAAAGTGGATGCTTGTGGCATATCTTGTCCCGGTCCTATCATGAAGCTGAAGAAGAGTATGGAAGAACTGGCGGATGGCGAACGTCTGGAGATTGTCGCTACGGATGCCGGTTTTCCCCGCGATGCCGAAGCATGGTGCCAGACTACCGGGAACCGTTTTGTCTCAGTAAAATCAGGAGTAGGAAAGTATGAGGTAATTGTTGAGAAAAATACTCCGCAATCTTCTTCCTCGGAAGTTTACCGGGAGGATAAAGGGAAAACTTTTATTCTGTTCAGTGATGACCTGGATAAAGTTTTAGCTACTTTTGTACTCGCAAACGGTGCGGCGGCTACGGGAAAAAAGGTGACCATCTTCTTTACTTTCTGGGGGCTGAATGCTATCAAAAGACTGGATAAGCCTGCGGTGAAGAAAGATATCTGGGGGAAGATGTTCGGCATGATGCTGCCTTCCAGTTCTTTAAAGCTGAGATTGTCTAAAATGAATATGGGTGGAATGGGAGCCAGGATGATGCGATATATCATGAATAAGAAAAACATCGACTCACTGGAATCTCTGCGTACTCAAGCCATTCAGAACGGAGTGGAATTTATTGCTTGCCAGATGTCGATGGATGTAATGGGTGTGAAGCGTGAGGAATTGCTGGATCATGTGACTATTGGCGGAGTGGCAACCTATATGAACCGTGCCGAACAGGCGAATGTGAACTTGTTTATTTAAATTTGCATGGAGAAAATAAAATCAATATGTGTCATGAGAGAGCTGTTCAAGGCTCTCTCTGAACTTGAAACCCGCTTGATGGAACAATATGGTGTGTCATTGAATGAGGCAATGGCACTTTGTTGCATTGGTGGCGATACGCTGATGGCCAGTGTGATATCGGAAAAAACTGGCTTGTCTGCTTCGCATACCTCTAAAGTCATCCGTTCCATTGAAGAGAAAGAATTAATCGTCCGTAATTTGGGGGATAAGGATAAACGGCAGATGCATTTTACTTTATCCGATAAAGGGCGTGAATGTTTGGAAGCGTTGAAAGCAAATGAAATAGAAATACCGGAACTATTAAAGCCATTGTTTAAATAAACCCTTCTCTTTTCCATTTGTTTATTCCGGATATGAAACTGGAGAAATGGAAAAACAAGTGGAAGAAGTGGAGCAATCTGCGCAAATGGCAAATATGGAAACTGAAGCTGATTGATGCCCGTCTGTATTTCGTGAGCATATTCGTGGGGCTGCTTACGGGACTGGTTGCTGTGCCTTATCACTATCTTCTTTGGTATTTCTTTGATGTGCGGAAAACTTTTTTCACAGCGCATTATCCGTGGTATTGGCATATATTGTTATTTTTTATCTTATGGGGGATTTTGATCTTTGTCGCCTCTTTGGTAAAACGTATGCCATTGATAGCCGGAGGCGGGATTCCTCAGACACGTGCGGCCAACAACGGTCGTATCCGTTATGAGCATCCTTTTAAGGAACTGGTGGCCAAATTCTGCGGAGGGGTGTTGGTTCTCAGTGCGGGGCTGTCCTTGGGACGTGAGGGGCCGTCTGTTCAGATAGGGTCTTATATAGGGACACTTATCTCCCGTTGGGGACATATTCTGAAAGGGGAACGGAAACAATTGCTGGCTGCCGGAGCCGGTGCGGGTTTGTCTGCCGCTTTTGCCGCTCCGTTGTCTTCTTCTTTGCTGGTAATAGAATCCATTGAGCGTTTTGATGCGCCTAAAACCGCCATTACTACTTTGTTGGCCGGTGTGGTAGCCGGAGGAGTGGCCAGTTGGATGTTCCCCACAACTCCTTATCATCTGATTAGTGCGGTCGTTCCCGGTTTATCTTTTATCCGTCAGGCGGAACTTTATATTATCTTAGCCGCCCTTATGGCTGTCATTGCAAAGTTTTATTCGCTCATTATTCCTTTTTTTCAAGAAAGGATGCCTGCCATGAAACTCTCCATTCCTGTCAAGATGTTGTATTTATTGGTCATAGCTTATGCCATTTCGTTAACAGAGACGAATCTGACAGGTGGCGGAGAGCAGTTTTTGATGATGCAGGGAATGAATGGAACTCATGATATCCGGTGGCTTACTATCATGATGCTTATTCATTTTGTTTTTACGCTGTTTTCTCTTTCTTCGGGTTTGCCGGGAGGCAGTTTCATTCCTACTTTGGTTACGGGAGGATTATTGGGACAAATCTTTGGGTTGGTATTGGTACAGCGTGGATGGATAGGGTCTGAGAATGTGAGTTATATGATGCTGATCGGGATGGTGGCTTTTTTGGTGGCTGTGGTGCGTACCCCTTTGACTGCTATTGTCCTGATAACGGAGATTACCGGTCATTTTGAGGTGTTCTATCCTTCCATTGTGGTAGGTGGATTGACTTATTATTTCACCGAATTGTTACAGATAAAACCTTATAATGTATTGCTGTATGACAGGATGTTCCGTAGCCATAATCCGGAGTTTCCCGAAGAAGCTGGTGACCGCTATCATCTTTTTGTCGAGATAATGGACGGGTCTTATTTTGATGGAAAGGAAGTGGACACACTGGCTTTACCTAATCATTGTATCATTCGTAGCATATACCGGAATCGTAAAAACTTGTTTCCGCAGGGACAAACCCTTATCCCAGGTGACCAAGTGGAGATAGAAATGGATGCGCAGGACATAGAAAAATTATACGAACCGTTAGTCAGTATGGCAAATATCTATTAAAGAATGAGTATAAAAAAGCCCCCGTTAGAGGACGAGGGCAACCTGAATGTTTTCACAACGGAATAATCCTTATTGTGACTTGTTTCAAATTATTCTGCACAATCATCTGAACAACGACTGCAATTAACCAATAGAAAGTTGGACGCGAAAATGCCCTCATGCCCTCACTTTTACTATAACTTGTTTATAATGAGATATTTATTAGTGGTGGTAGTATCAGTATCAGTGAGGGCATTGCTCTCACTAATGGATACTTAAAAATAAATTATTTCAACTTTGTTATATAATGCAAAGTACCTTTGTTGCTGGTTTTTTGGGAAATATTCAGTCTATGAAGAATACATCCGAATCAATTTATCTTCTTGATTGACAGCCTGTCACGTGTATGTCTTTGCAGGTGATTGAAAATTTTCATGGGCGGCATCCATTCTTCCCTCTTCTCTGTAGTGGCGGAATAAAAGTGACATTTAAATAACTGTTCCAAAGGCGAAATTTACTCAAATTTGGTGTTGTTTTGCCGCAATACCTCCTCTTTTTCATCATTCAACCCCTAACATTCGTTCTTATAAAGCAACTGCATGGCTTGTGCATCGGGTTGGTGGTAGTCTATTGTGTGCATATTTCCCTGTCTCTTAGTTGTTTTCTCCCTTTTCTTTTCTTACTTTTTATAGGTTATAATTGCTTAGTCACCTTAGTGGTTAAGTCTAACCACGAGGGTGGTTAAAGTTAACCACTAAGGTGACTATACTTAACCACGTCCGTGGTTAACGGATATTGAACTTTCAATTATCAAAGAAGAACAGTATGACACAAACTACGGTCGCCGCTATTTATGCCGCTTGTATGAGGAAGAAAAGCTGAAAAACAGGGGACTTCTCCAAACAACTGGTTTATGAGCTTGCAAACATGTTTTATGTTATGAATGAGTGATTTAAGTGAAAAATATAGGGGATAAGGAGTGAGGGTTTTATAATGAGTGGGTTACAACTGAAAGTGAGGGCTATATAGAAAAATTATATGAACCGTTAGCCAGTATGGCAAATATCTATTAAATTTGCCGTATGAAAAAGAAATTCCAGCTTGAAGTTCCGGGAGGAGCCGGCAAGGTGTTGCTCCATACTTGTTGTGCTCCTTGTTCATCAGCCATCATAGAGTGCTTGATGCAGCATGGTGTCACTCCGGTTATCTATTATTGTAATCCCAATATTTATCCGTTGGAGGAATACATTATCCGTAAGGATGAATGCACCCGGTACGCCCGGTCTCTGGGATTGGAAATTATAGATGCAGATTATGATCATGACGCCTGGCGTTGTCGAATGGCAGGAATGGAGCAAGAACCTGAAAGAGGAGGCCGTTGCCTGCGTTGTTTCAAGATGCGTTTGCAGGAAACCGCGCGTTATGCCCACGAGCACGGATTCTCGGTTATCACTACTACGCTTGCTTCCAGCCGTTGGAAAAGTCTGGAACAGATAGAGGAGGCGGGTCGATATGCTACGGCTTCTTATCCGGATGTCACTTATTGGGAACAGAACTGGCGCAAAGGCGGATTGAGCGAGCGTCGCATTGCTATCATCAAGGAATATAATTTCTATAATCAGCAATATTGTGGCTGCGAGTTCAGTATGCGGAAAGAAGAAAAGGAAGGATGACGGGAATGAAGATGCTTAAACTGTGGGTGGTTGTAATGTTATGGGGATTTTTGCCCGTTGTTTCGGAGGCACGGGAGGACATAAATAATGCCATAAATATGCAGTTGGAACATCTGAAACAACATCCTAAAGATAAAGAAGCACTTCGGAAAGTTAGTTTTCTCTATCTGAATAAAGCTGATTATGATCAGGTTATCTTCTATGGATGACAATTGTTTGAGATAGGTTATTTATTTCTTCTAAGGGGGTGAAGCTGCAAGGCGTTGTCATTATGACAGACTCTATTCCATTTTGCTTTCTAATATTGCCGGCATTTATTATTTGAAAAATGACAGCACAGGATTGAAGTATGCCCTTGAATGTTACGAACTGGGACATGAACGGAAAGATCCTTATCTGATCTATAGCGGTTCAACCAATACCGCTTATATGTATTATTTGAAGAGTGACTATAATACAGCATGAAATATATTCAGGAGGCGGAGTTCACCATGGTGCAGAATGACTTTTATGATCAATCAAACGTTTATAATATACCGAGGTGGCCCGAAGGCTGGATAAAAATAAAAAAGCTGTCGATTTGTCGACAGCTTTTTTATTTGGTAGCCCGTGGGGGAATCGAACCCCCCTTTCAAGAATGAAAATCTTGCGTCCTAACCGATAGACGAACGGGCCATCCTTTTTGTCGAGGATTTCTCTCTCGATTGCGGGTGCAAAGGTAGTGACTTTTTTTGAATATGCAAACTTTTCCCAAACTTTTTTCTAAACTTTTTGTTCATAGTCCATTGAATTGACTATTTACCTAAACTTAACTTTTATGAAAACTATCTTTAAATCAATGAGTTGTGTCGCATTGTGCGCTGCTATTGCTGCACCGGTGTTTGCGCAACAAAAAGATCTTTATCCGGAGCTGGAAGGGCCGGGACCTGTTGTTATTATCTCAAAAGATAAAAATGGAAAGGAAGAATTAATTAATGTATTTGAAGAAACGCAGCGTCCGCACTTCCATGATCCCCGTGCTCCTCGTTTTTTACTTACTGACCAGCAGGGAAAGTTTGCATTGGGCATCGGTGGTTATTTGAAGACTACGATGGAGTATGATTTTCATGGAATAGTGGATGATGTTGATTTTATTCCTGCATTCATTCCGCAACCGGGAGCTACTGCCGTCCGCAACCAGTTCCAGATGGATGCAAGTACTTCCACTATCTTTTTAAAATTGGTGGGCAGGACCAGACATCTGGGCAACTTCATCGTTTATACGGCCGGCAACTTCCGTGGAAGCGGAAAGACTTTTGAATTGCGGAATGCCTATTTATCCTTCCTGGGCTTTACCATGGGATATGATACCGGATTGTTTATGGACCTTGCCGCAGCTCCTCCGACGATTGATTTTCAAGGTCCTGATGGGATGACCTTCTATCGTGCCACCCAGTTGCGTTATGAAGTCAGTCTGATTAAAGGTCTGAAAGTGGGTATCGGTGTGGAAATGCCTTCAGTAGACGGAACTCCGGCAAAGAATGTGAGAATCGGCAAGCAACGGATGCCGGATGTTCCTGCTTATGTGCAGTATTCTTGGGCAAAGGCTGGTCATATACGTGTGGGGGGGATCTTGCGGAGCACGACTTATGAGGATCAGGTGAATAATAAGGCAAAGTCATTGACCGGTTGGGGGATACAGGCATCGGGAACGGCAAGACTGGGTAATTTCCAGCTTTACGGACAATATACTTATGGTAAAGGTATTGCTCAATATTTGAATGATATCAGCAACTTGAATGTAGATATCGTTCCCGTGGCGGATGAATCCGGACGTATGCAGGTACTCCCCATGAAAGGCTGGTATGCCGGATTGCAATATAACTTTTCGAAACGGGTATTCGCATCGGCCACGTATAGCCGGTCACGCCTGTTTACGGAAGACTGCTATGCTCACTTTTATGAAACCCAATATAAAAAAGGTCAGTATCTGGTTGCCAATGTGTTCTGGAATATAAGTCATAACCTGCAGGTGGGTGCGGAATATCTGCATGGCTGGAGAGAGAATTTTAATGATGTAAACCGTGAGGCAAACCGTATAAACCTGAGTGCGCAATATAATTTCTAACTTATCTATGCCTCCACGCTTGTATGGTTAAGCCTTTTGGGGCGACCGGCTGAACATATCCTTTCTATCTAGCTTGGAGCTAACTCCCAAGCTTATGAAGATAACTCCAAAGGCTATGGGGTTAACTCCGCAAGCTTGGGAGATAGAATTTATCAGTAAGAGAACTCTTAACTTGAAGGATACAAATGCTTAGGTTGCCGTAACTTATGGAATCATATATCCTTTCTGTATCCTTTGTCCGTTTTATGTTCTGATTACATGTCTTTTATCTCATCCAGGTTCTTTTGGATATCTTCGTCTTTCAACTCGTAATTCATCAAGTTGCCTGCCAAGTATTGGTCGTATGAAGCCATATCAATCAGCCCGTGACCTGAAAGGTTGAACAGGATTACTTTTTCTTCGCCGGATTCTTTGCATTTGTTTGCCTCACGCACGGCGGCGGCGATGGCATGGCACGATTCAGGAGCCGGAATAATACCTTCGGCCTGAGCGAACAAGCAACCAGCCTGGAAAGATTCCAATTGTTGGATATCAACCGCTTCCATCAGATTGTCTTTCAATAATTGTGAGACAATGACGCCCGCGCCATGATAGCGGAGTCCGCCCGCGTGTATGTTGGCCGGAGAGAAATTGTGTCCCAACGTAAACATGGGCAACAGCGGCGTATATCCGGCTTCATCGCCAAAGTCGTACTGGAATTTGCCACGGGTCAGTTTCGGGCATGAAGCAGGTTCGGCGGCAATGTATCGGGTCTGTTTTCCATCAAGGATAGTATGGCGCATGAACGGGAAGCAGATTCCTCCGAAATTGGAACCGCCGCCAAAGCAACCGATAACCATGTCGGGATATTCGCCTGCCATTTTCATTTGCTTTTCGGCTTCCAGGCCGATAACCGTTTGATGCAGCGTGACATGGCTTAATACCGACCCTAGTGTATATTTACAGTTGGGAGTGTTCATTGCCAGTTCGATAGCCTCGGAGATAGCTGTTCCCAGTGAACCTTGGTAGTTGGGGTTACGGGTGATGATATCCTTGCCGGCACGGGTGGACATGGAGGGAGAGGCGGTGACTGTTGCTCCGAATGTCTGCATAATGCTGCGGCGGTAGGGTTTCTGATTATAGCTGATTTTTACCTGATAAACGGCAGCTTCCAGTCCGAACACTTTTGCGGCATACGATAGAGCGGCTCCCCATTGTCCGGCACCGGTCTCTGTAGTGACATTGGTCACACCTTCTTCCTTGCAATAATACGCTTGGGCCAGAGCCGAGTTCAGTTTGTGGGAGCCGATGGGGCTGACGCTTTCATTCTTGAAATAAATGTGTGCGGGAGTTCCCAGTGCTTTTTCCAGTCCGTAGGCACGTACCAATGGTGTGCTGCGATAGTATTTGTACATTTCGCGCACTGCTTCGGGGATTTCAATCCATGCGTCTGTCTGGTTCAATTCCTGTTTGCAAAGTTCTTTGGCAAAAATGGGGTAGAGATCCTCCGGTTTCAGCGCTTCTTTGGTCTTAGGATTCAACGGTGGCATGGGTTTGGTCTTCATGTCTGCCTGTATGTTGTACCAGTATTTGGGTATTTCATCCTCTGGTAAGATAAAACGCTTCTGTTTTGTGCTCATAATCTTTCAATTTAATAGTTTTGCGGTCAAAATTAAGTAAAAAAAGTATTCCTTACTAATTTTCAACTGCTTTTTTGTCGCGAACAATAAAAAAAGGGGGCGTCAGAGTAAAAACGTGAAGTTATTTGTTATTATAGACAGAGATATGAATATTTTGATTAAGTTTGTTTTTTGTTAATGCAAGATAATATCGACATGGAACTTTTACACAAATTGTTTATCTATCGTAAGAAGTTGGTAAAACCGTACATAGAGCAATTGCTGAAGTGGACGGACGGGATAACTTATATGATGTCGGCCTTGTTAATCCTTACCTTGGTTTACGAACATGGATTTCTTATTTCTTTTGAAGAAATGGAGGTGATAAACACGTTGTATCATTTTGTCTGGATTGTTTTTCTGGTTGATATTTCGCTGCATCTTTTATTGAATTACTCGGACACGAAGCGGAAGTACCGGGGGCTGGCGTGGATACTGAGTCTGATGCTTTATCTGACTTTGATTCCGGTTATTTTCCATGAACCGGAGGTGCAAGGGGGAATTCATGATTTCTGGTCTTTTTTCCACAGCCGTTTGTATCATGTGGTGTTGCTCACTTTGCTTTCGCTGCTGCAATTGTCTAATGGGATAGTCCGGCTGCTGGGCAGGCGTACCAATCCGTCTTTGATCTTTGCATCCAGTTTTCTCATATTTATTCTGATAGGTGCGGCGTTGCTGATGCTTCCGCGTGCCACTTATCATGGTATTTCCTTTATCGATGCTCTGTTTACCGCTACCAGTGCCACTTGTGTCACGGGGCTGGTTTCGGTCGATGTTTCCTCTACATTTACGCCTGAGGGGTTGTTCATCATTATCATGCTGATACAAATCGGCGGTTTGGGAGTCATGACTCTGACCAGTTTCTTCGCCATGTTTTTTATGGGGAATACTTCGCTCTACAATCAGTTGGTGGTTCGTGATATGGTAAGTTCACAGTCACTCAGTTCGCTGCTTTCTACCTTATTATATATATTGGGGTTTACACTGGCGATAGAGGCTGCGGGGATGGGGGTTATTTTTCTGAGTATTCACGGCACTATGGGTATGGATCTTGAAGAGGAACTGGCTTTCTCTGCTTTCCATGCCATTTCTGCTTTCTGCAATGCCGGATTCTCCACCTTGTATGGAAACCTGGGTAATGAACTGGTGCTTCATAATCATAATTTGCTGTACATCACTATCTCTTTCCTGATTATACTGGGAGGTATCGGTTTCCCGATTCTGGTAAATCTGTATGAGACGGTTTCTTACGAAGCCAAGCGCTTGTTTCAACGTTATGTCAAAAAGAATAAGAGGACAATCCGTAAAATACATTTATATAACTTGAATACCCGTATTGTACTGATTATGACAGCAATTTTGCTGGTGACGGGTACTGTGGCCATTGTCTTTTTCGAGTGGAATCATGCTTTTGCGGGAATGACGGCTGCAGAGAAATGGGTACAAGGTTTCTTTAATGCGACTTGTCCGCGTACAGCCGGGTTCTCCAGCGTAGGCATGACTACTTTCAGCGTGCAGACACTGTTGCTGATGGTGGTGCTGATGATGATCGGTGGTGGCACGCAGTCTACGGCCGGTGGTGTGAAGGTGAATGTGTTTGCCGTAGTCATGTTGAACTTGCGTGCTATTCTTATCGGTGCCGATAAGGTCAATATTTTCAACAGAGAGTTGTCTCATGATTCCATCCGGCGTTCCAATGCCACATTGATTCTTTATCTGCTGATTGTTTTTGCGGGTATCTTCAGTTTAAGTATTCTAGAGCCGCAGGCTTCAGTGATGGCGCTGGTCTTTGAGTGTACTTCGGCACTCAGTACGGTGGGTTCCAGCCTGGATCTGACACCTGCTTTGGGAAGTGACAGCAAACTGATTGTCATTGTTCTGATGTTTATCGGGCGGGTAGGTGTGCTTACTTTGATATCCAGCCTTATTAAACAGAAGAAAATTACGAAATATAAATATCCGAGTGATAACATCATAATCAACTAGTTATGAAATATATTATTATTGGTTTAGGTAATTATGGCGGTGTGTTGGCCGAAGAACTTTCCGTTTTGGGGCATGAGGTGATAGGAGTGGATGCAAACGAGCATCGTGTGGATGTGTTGAAGGATAAAATCGCGACTTCCTTTATTATTGATGCTACGGACGAACAGTCGCTCAGTGTGCTGCCGCTGAAAGATGTGGATGTGGTTATTGTTGCTATCGGCGAGGACTTTGGTTCTTCGGTACGTGTGGTGGCGCTGCTGAAAAAGAAAGGGGTGAAACATATCTATGCCCGTGCGGTGGATGATGTGCATAAGACTGTGCTTGAGGCTTTTAATCTGGACAGCATTCTGACACCGGAGAAAGAAGCGGCACGCAGCTTGGTCCGGTTGCTGGATCTTCATGTCCATGTGGAGTCTTTCCGGATTGACGAGGAACATTATGTGATGAAGTTCAAGCTTCCTTCTTGTTTTATAGGCTATAAGGTGAGTGACCTGTCATTGGAGACGGAGTTTAATCTAAAAATCATCGCATTGATAAAAGGGGAGAAAGTGCTGAACAGTTTGGGCATCTCGATATGGGAGCGTCAAGTGGAAAATCATTTTGAGGAAGATTATGAGTTGGAGGAAGAAGATCTTTTAGTCTGTTATGGACTTTATAAGAATTTCATGGACTTTTGGAAGGCGTTGTAGCAGGAAGTCTTTCAATGAACGTTTTTTTTCAGGTGAGATTAAACCTTTTCTTTTTTATTTAGTCTAATCAGATAAATAATTTAGTTTAGTTTTTAGTTTTCTCTGAAGGCCGGCCAATGTGATATTGCCCGGTTTTCGCTTTTTATGGAGCTTTTCTTGTGAGTGTCCGTTACTTTTTGTTACTTTGTCGCCTAGAAATAGAGAGTTAGATGAAACAGATATATTTTTTATTGGTCGTTTTGCTGGTTGTAATGACCGCTTGCGGAGGCAAGAAAGATGCTTCCGGTGATGCAGAACAATTGATGTTCCAGATAGACAGTGTGGATCATGTGACAGGTTTGCAGCGTATGCAGGTTTCACGTATAGACCAGCAGATTGTCTGTGGCGGGAAAAAATATAATTTGTTCATAGAGCGTGCTCCCAGTGATTCCCTGCCCTCGGTTAAAAGTGACTTGGGCCTTTTTGCCGACAATCGTATAGTTGTTAGAATCTCCCGTGAGAATGGAAGCCGGCTTTTTGCCAAGACCTTTACCAAGCAAAACTTCTCCGGATTTGTGAGTGCTGACAATCTCCGTCATTTTATATTGGAAGGTGTGGTATTCGATGAGGAGAAGACCCGTGAGGGAAAAAATATCATATTGGCTGCCAGTGTGAGTTATCCTCAGACAGATTTGTATATTCCTTTCTCTATCACTATTACCCCTGAAGGAAAAATGAGCATGTCTAAAAATGAGGATATGGGGGAACTTCCTCCAGTATTGGGCGACAGCCTTAATTAAATCTAAAATGCAGGAATATTTTTTCACGTCATAATCTTTTTAGGTGGTTGGTTGTTGGTATGGCATTAACTAACTAAAGAATAAATTAGATTATGAGAAAGATTTTGTTTTTAATGGCTATGCTGGTATGTTCTTTTCAGTTTGCCATGGCGGGCGATGTCGTGACTCGCGATGTGAATAAGCTTCCTGTTGCCGCACGTGAAATGATCGGCAAGCATTTCCCTCAGAATAAAGTTGCGTATATCAAGATTGAAAAGGATTTGTTTCAGACCACTTCCTATGATGTGAAGTTGGCCGATGGCATTGAATTGGAGTTCAATTCAAAAGGAGAGTGGCTGGAGATAGATTGCAAGAACAAGTCGGTTCCTTCTACTTTTGTCCCTCAGACTATAGCCAAGTATATGAAAGCTAATTATAACGGGCATAAAACGGTGAAGATAGAACGTAACCGCAAAGGGTATGAACTGACATTGGAAAATGGACTGGAAGTGGACTTTGACCAGTTTGGAGGGTTCTTGAAATTGAGTGATTGAAAAGGATTTTCTCTCTTTGGAACGGCTCTTGCTGTATCCGGGTGTTTCTGTTTGTAGCAGTGCCGGTTGTTTTAGCAGAGGTTGGCAGAATCCGTCCGAATACACGCTGAAAGGTGAATGGGTTGATGTATTCGGACGGAAGCATTCCGCCTCTGCTATGGGGAAATGATAGATGTGTGCGGATAGTGAGTTAATCCATTTGCTTGTAATCTTTAGCCAGTCCGCCTTCGCTGGTTTCCTTATATAAAGAAGGAAGATCATGACCGGTTTGCTTCATTACTTCCACCACTTTGTCAAAGGATACACGGTGATTGCCGTCTGTAAAGGCGGAATAGATATTGGCGTCAAGAGCCCGGGCCGCCGCGTAGGCATTTCGTTCGATACAAGGAATTTGTACCAATCCGCATACTGGATCGCAAGTCATTCCCAAGTGATGCTCCAAGCCCATTTCGGCTGCATATTCTATTTGTGCCGGGCTGCCTCCGAATAATTGGCTGGCAGCGGCGGATGCCATTGAACATGCCACACCTACTTCGGCCTGACAGCCTGCTTCGGCTCCTGAAATGGAAGCGTTGTGCTTTACTATATTGCCTATCAGTCCGGCAGTGGCCAGTGCTCTTAGAATCCGCATGTCACTGAAGTCACGGCTTTTTTGCAAGTGATAAAGTACAGCCGGAACCACTCCGCATGATCCGCAAGTAGGAGCAGTGACGATTCTACCCCCTGAAGCGTTTTCTTCACTGACTGCCAGGGCGTATGAGAAGACCAACCCGCGGGAACGTAGATTGTCTTTGTAGCCTTTTGCTTTAATATAATAGGTGGAGGCTTTTCTACGCAGATTGAGTGGACCGGGTAATACGCCCTCCTGATCCAAGCCACGCTCAATGGCTTCTCTCATGGTTTTCCATACTTCTGCCAGATAGTCCCAAATGCCTTCGTCTTCACATTGCTGGACGTATTCCCAGTAATTGCGTCCGGTACGTTCACACCAGTAGAGGATTTCACTCATACGGTTCATATCATAGATTTCCGGAGTTGAGCCATTGTCGTGTCCTTCTTCAGCCAGAGCACCGCCGCCTACACTGAAAACAGTCCATTCGTCTGTTACTTTTCCTTTTTCATTCAATGATTTGAAAGTCATTCCATTGGGATGAAACGGATAGAAGACATGGGCTTTCCAGATAATCTCTGTAGGCGCATGTGATTGCAAGGTATCTAAAATGGCTACATCAGTCATGTGACCTTTACCGGTAGCGGCGAGACTTCCATAAAGGGTGACTTGGAAAGCTTTGGCTTCGGGATGTTTTCCTAAGAAGATTTCAGCAGCTTTGCGCGGCCCCATGGTATGACTGCTGGACGGACCGGTACCGATGCGGTATAGTTCTCGGATAGATTTCATTTCGTTTTATAAGGTTAGTTGTTATGCGCAACAAAGGTATAAAATAAAGGGGGAAAGTTGCAAGAAAGGAAAAGAAAAAACTCTCTTGACAAATAGGAAAGTTGTCAGGAGAGTTTGGAAAGACCATCGGTAGGATTTAGCGTATTGTCTTTATTTTAATTTTCTTTGTATGCCTTTGTCACCGACAACAAAATACTGATTGTTTTCAATCAGTATGGCTCGTCCGCGCTTTTTTTTCCGGTTTTCTTTATTGTCTACATTTACGCCAATGACCTTGCCGTTATAGAAAGTGGAGATATCCTTGAAAATGGTATGTCCCACGATGATGTGTTTTGCCTTATAACGATCCATTATCATTTGCAGGGAATCTTTTGCCAATGGATTGTACTTGGCATCGGTACGTACCAGGCCGCGATACCAGATGGGTCCGCTGTTTCCATACAGGAAGGCTGTGAGTGGAGAAAGCGCTTTGCGTTCTTTTTTATCCATAAATAGTCCTTTGCTCATTTCTTCATTGACGGTGGGGATGTTTAAGTTCTTGTCATAGAATTCCTTGCCCAGTCCGGCATGTACATATAGGTCGTTACCTATCATTTGCATGGTGTTACGGGTTCCCAGCCATCTGCCCAGCTCAGTGTCAGGACTGAATAGTCGGGGGTATTTCATTTTTAGCCTTTCAGCCAGTACTTTATATTTTCCTTTGGTGTATCGAAGGTCATTGGCTAGTACCATCGGCTCATGATTTCCCAGCATGAACGATACATGTCCTCCGGCTTTGGCTGCTTCCTCTTCCAGTTTGTAGAATAGCCAGAAGATTTGCGGTACATCTTTTCCTCTATCAAAAATGTCCCCTATAATCATCAGGTGGTTTTTTCCGAAGCTCCATTGGTAGTCTTTGTCAATGATATGGTTTCCTTGCAATAGACTGATGACACAGTCCAGTCTTCCATGAGGGTCGGACATGACAAATACTTTGTCTGCCTGAGGATAATTCCATTCGGGACGTTTCACCGGGTGCAGTTTTACATCAAATGGAAACCTGCCTTTGTGGTCTATTACATGCAGGGTAAAGTTTTGAGGTAATGTGGTATAAGTAGTATCAATGATATTCCCTTTCTTGTCTACACTGATTACTCTGGTTTGGCCGTCGGGCTGATACAGTACGTATGGGCCGTCGGCCGTTAACTCTTCTTTTTTCTCTTTGTCTTTCTTCTTGTCTTTGAAATCAAGAGTTCCGGCACTGAGGCCGGAACTGATGAATGTGAGGATGAATGCAAGAAGAAAGTAGTTGATAAAATTAGTCTTGCTTGTCATCGAATTGGGTTTTGAATTATTTAATCGTCATATCCTGGATTCTGTTTCATATTAGGATTTGCATCCATTTCTTTTTTGGGAATAGGAAGTAGAATTTTATAGAAATTCCAGTCATATTCCATGTAAGTAGTATTATGTTTGGTCTTGTTTATATCACTGTCCTTTACATCGATTCGTTTGACGGTCATTCCATTTCTGATAACATCGTACATACGATGTCCTTCTGCTACCAATTCTTTACGACGTTCGTCTAATACATTTTCTAATGTTAATGTTTTTCCTTCCACTGAGTTTTCTGGATTAGCTCGTTGTACTATAGGATTCAGATATTTCACTGCTTTGGCATTGTTTCCTGTCTGTACGGCTGCTTCTGCAGCATTCAAATAGGCTTCTGAAAGGCGTATAAGCGGAATATTGGCATCGGTTATGTTTTCTCCTTGCTGAGGTTGGTATTTATTGACGTATGCGTAGTATTTTTTGTCAAAACTCAAGATTTTCAGCCGGACATCTTTGGGATCTTTCTTTAATAACTGATAAAAAGAGCAGGTAATACACATATCGTCATAACCGTTGTATGAGTTCAAATATCCCATGCTTTCTTTGCCCGGACTGTCTGTAGTCAGATTGACAATTTCGAATAATATCTCACCAGGATTGGATGCTGACGCGTCATTGCCCCATGCGGTTGGATATTCTTCGTTTGTCCAAAGAGCGTAACCTTCTTTTTCTGCACCCTTTATTGCATTTTCAGCCATTGTCAATGCTTCATTGTATTCTCCTTTATATAAATATATTCGGCTCAACAATGTCATAGCAGCCCATCTGTTTATTTTTCCTTTATTGAAATCACCGCTCAGTAACTCTGTACTGTTTTTGAGGTCAGAAATAATTTCCGTATAACATTCGGCTACTGTATTTCGTGCAGGTTTACTGTCTATAGTTGATAAATCTTTTACAATGGGTACACCTAATGAAGCTCCGTTATCTTTTAGGTAGGGGTAACCGAAAATACGTGTCAGGTCGAACAGTGCCATACCACGGATGGCTAATGCTTGGCCCTTCAAATCATTTTTATATTCGGTTTCATCTTTATCTATAGATAATTTATCAATATTCATTAGAATCAGATTACAGTTCTGGATAATAGAGTACAGATATGACCAATGACTACTGGGACCATTGTCTTTGGTGAAATTGAAACGGTAATAATTACCGGTTCGTTTCGTTGAACTTACAGCCTGCATGTCATCCCCGGTTACATCTCCATAATATATTAAACGGCCAGAGTATGCATCTGAACTTTGCATTGTGCTGTAGATTCCATTCAATGTGAATTCAATATCTGACAATACATTGATACTGGTTTCTGTATCCACTTGCGTGGAGGGTTCTAAATCTAGCCAGTCATTTCCGCACGAAGTAACGGCAAACATAATGGAACTGATAAATAAATATTTAAATACTTTCATAATTCAAGTTTTTAATGGGTTAGAAATTAACGCTTAAGCCAAATGTTACGGTTTTTAAAGGAGGAGTCCCCCAGATGGCACTACCACCACTGACAGCTTCAGGATCATAATAATCATAAGCAGCCCATGTCCAAAGATTGTTTGCGGAAGCATATACACGCACATTGTCAACTCCTATTTTTTGTGTCCATACCTTAGGTAGGGTTATTCCAAAAGTTAATGTTTTTAGACGGATAAAGTCAGAACTGTGTAACCTGCGAGTGGTAGTAGACTTGTTCATCGCTACATCGGGACTTTCAATAAATAGTTCATATTTTGTGATATCACCTGGCTGTTTCCAACTTTCGCGATAATAGGTCGGTATATTTGCTTCTAAGTCGTTGCCACCATGCTCTGTTTTTTGTGCCCAATTGTCATAAGAATAACCGCCAAATTGATAAGAGAACATGAAGCTTAAGTCGAACCATTTATAACGTAATGTATTTGATAAACCTCCAATAACATTAGGCTCTGCATGCTTATCTAATACAATAGCATTGGCTTCACTATATTTTTCTGTAATATCTTTTATATAGTTGCCGTTTTCATCCAAATCATTGGTATAGAATTGAGGAGCACCTGTTTCAGGATTGATTCCTGCGAACTCTATCATATAAAATGTGCGGTATGATTTTCCTACTTTCCGTATTTGGGTACCACTGATAATTTCTGTTTGCATGCCATCCAATGTCACGATTTCATTTTTGTTGTGCGAGATATTAAAAGTAGTATTCCAAGAAAAATCTTTAGTTTTTATATTGGTTGAGTTGATTTCCAGCTCCACGCCCTTGTTCTTTACTTCACCAATGTTCATAAGATAGCTTCCGAAACCTGTTGTCATAGAGATAGGGCGATCCATCAACAAATTTTTAGTAGTACGGGTGTAGTATTCCAAAGTTGCATTTATTCTGTTGAACAAATTGAAATCCAGACCTAAGTTAAGGTTGTAATTAGTTTCCCATTTTAAATCTGTATTTTTAATTTGTGATTGGATAATGCCTGGTTGTTCCAAATAACCATTGGTTAAACTGCTCAAACCCATATATCCGAAATAGTCAGATGGAAGTGTGCCATTGACACCATAGGATGCACGTAGTTTTAAATCGGTCAGCCAATCTTTAGCAGGGGTCATGAATCCTTCTTCAATTATACGCCATGCAGCAGATACAGACCAGAAACTACCCCAACGGCTGTCTTTATGCAAACGGGAACTACCGTCAGTACGAAAACTACCACCTAGATAATATTTATTTTTATAGTCATAGTTTACACGTGTCAGATAAGATACCATGCGAGTCCTAGTAGAGCTGCCACCAACGGATTCGGTTTTCATACCATTGCTTACTTCATCTTTGTCTGCTGTAGCGAAATTAGTTGCATATCCTGAGAGATAGTCACGATATTGGTCGTCAATTTCATAACCTGCCAATGCGTCAAAATGATGATCATTGGCTATATTAAACTTATAACTCAGTTGGTTTGCCCATACCATTTTCTTGTATTCGTAGAATTTTTTGCTCATGCCGCCATTTACATCCTCACCATTGGAAGTGCGGGGATCACTCCAATCCTTGCCTTTAGTGTTGGTGTAGTCATAGCTGAATGTTGATTTGAATTTTAAGTTTTTAATAAATTCATATTCGCCATAAATAGTGTTGAAAGCACGATTAACATATTCACGTTGATAGTCGTAAGTTGCAGATAATAGTGGATTACGATCACCGTTGCGGATAAAATCGCGGTTCCAGCTTCCATCTTCATTGTATGGTGTGTCTGAGGGGACAACAGCGTTACGTGATGAATAGAAAGGAGAAGTGTAGGATGTACCTTCACCATATACATCTTGATTAACGGTAGCGAATAACATATTTGCTCCTAATTTTAATTTATCAGTTGCTTGATAATCTACATTTAAACGTCCGCTGATACGTTCTAAACCGGAGTTGATAGCAATACCTTCTTGTTTTAGGTAAGAGATAGATGAATAATATTTGAATTTGTCTGTTCCACCAGAAACGGAGGCTTCATAAGTCTGATGATTTCCCTTTTTGAACATGATATCATCCCAATCGACATATCCACACCAAGGAACAGGAGCATAGTCATCAATATTTTCATCAGCGTATGCTATGGCTTCATCTTGACTATCTCCATCTCTTAATGCACCGGCTACTAAACCGTTATAAATATATTCGCGGCGTTCTTCACCACCCATAACAGGACGATAGTCCATTGCGAAATCAGAACTACCCCAATCTGCTTTGAATGAAATCTGCGGTTTTCCATTCTTGCCTTTCTTAGTAGTAATAAGTACTACCCCATTGGCAGCACGTGAACCGTAAAGAGAGGCGGCTGCAGCATCTTTAATAATTGTTATGTTTTCAATATCAGAACTGTTGATTGTTGACATAATGTCAAGGCCTGCATCTGAACTCATAGTATTGATAGAACCTGAACGCATAGGAACACCATCAATTACGTACAATGGAGAATTACTGGCATTAAAAGACCCCATACCACGGATATTCAAAGAGGAAGAAGCTCCTGGTTGACCTGACGATGAACTGAATTGTACACCGGGCGCATTACCTTGCAATAAATCTTTGAATGAAACAGCTGGAATATCTTTCATTTTATCTGCCTTAACATTAGAGGCGGAACCAGCGTATGCCGACTTTTTGAAAGTACCATAACCGGTAACAACCACTTCTTCCATGACATTATTATCGGGAGTCATGACTACTTTCAGCATCTTTCCGGCAGTAGCTTTGATTTCTTGTTTTCCATAACCTATATAGGAAATAATCAAAGTGGCGGGTATATGGTCAACATTTAGTGAGAAGTGTCCGTCCAGATCTGTAGTGGTTCCATTTGTAGTACCTTTTACCAAGATATTTGCTCCAATAATAGGTTCTCCCGTTTCATCCAGTACCGTACCGGTTAATGTTGTTTTCTGTTGAGGAACAGCAGTCTCTTTTTCCTCAATTTGCTTGATGGCAATGACGCCGTTGTGAACTGAATAGGTCAAACCGCTATTCATGAGACATTTATCAAGCACGTTGGCTATTTTTTCGTTATTTACATTTAGGTCTTGGACTTTTATTTGTTTCACATCATTGGTGCTGTATACAAAAGTAAAGTCGGTTTGTCTTTGGATTTCCCAAAGTATTTCACTCAACGTGGCATTCTTGAATGCAGCTGTGACAGTGGTTTGTGCAAACACTTTGTTGGCTGCCTGCATAAAACCTGTAGTAATGATACAGAAAAATAGGAACGTAATCCACAAACGTTTACTACTTTTACCGTGATTGGTGTAGTTGTGTTTTTTGTCCATAATACATCATTTTTATTAGTTATAGAATGTGATTGTTTTGTTATTGATTTTTACGTGTACCTTTTGTGTTTCTTCCAACAAACGTACAAACGGAGTGATTTCCGAATACCGGTCTACATTGCATCCGAAGCGTAAGTCTTTTATTCTTTCATTGGCAAAAATTACTTCCATGTCATACCAGCGTGATAGTGTTTTCATGATATCTTCCAGCCGCTGGTCTTTGAAGTGGATTTTTCCTTTTACCCATGAGGTGTAAAATCCGGCATCTACCATACGTACCTGTATGCTGCTGTCTCCAAGGCTGATCGTTGCTTGTTGGGAAGGCTTTAAAATACAACTTTCTCCTGTTTCTGTGTTTACTTTGACGGAACCGTTTACCAAAGTTGTCTGATATTCTTCTTGTGGATAAGCAGAGATGTTGAATGTGGTTCCTAGCACTTCTACTTGCATGCCTTGAGTACATACTACAAACGGTTGCCCTGTTTTGCAAACTTCAAAATAGGCCTCACCTTCCAGTTCCACTTTACGTGGACCGTTATCAAATGTCACGGGAAAGCGGAGACTGGTCATTGCATTCAGATGTACTTTGGTTCCATCACTTAATAATAGAGCATATTCACCACCTCGTGGAGTTTCCACTTTATTATATATAGGTTTGTTTTCTTTAGCTGTTTTTGATGTTACTTGGTAATTCAGCATCGTAGAGTCCATGTGGACTTGGGCTCCGTCTATTTTCTCAAGCAGACTTCTTGCTTCTTTATTGATCTGGATTGTCTGCCCGTTGTCCAGTGTCAGGATAGCCTTGGATTCCCCAGGTAGAATGGATTGTGCAATGGGTTGTTTGTCCGAAAGAGAAACAGAAGAGGTGAATTTCATGGAAATACCTATAAAAAGAACGGGTAACAGAATAACTGCGGCATAACTTACTATTTTGATATATCTGCTTCTGCTATTATTTCTTTTGATTTGTTTTTCCACTTCTTTCCATCCGGATGAAGGGTTGAATACCAAACTTTGACGGAAGTGTTGTTTTTGGTTTTCTTCATCACAGATTTTTTTGAATAAAGTCTCGTGTGCTGTAGATTCTTCTCTCCAAGCAGCTAGTTCGGTTGTTTCTTCCGGGGTTATTTCGCCCGATAGATATCTTGCTATGAGGTTGGCTATATAGAAATCTTGTTTTATCATATTTTGACCTGTTTTTAATCTCTTTTATAGTAAAACAGGTCTCTTTAGAAAGAGGGTGAATAAAGAAACAACTTTTTTTGAAAAAAAATAAATAAGTGTCTTTTTATACAAAGAAAAAGAGCAAGTAATAATAGTCCTTCAGGTATTCTCTGAGTTTCTTGTAGGCTATTTTTTTTAAGGTGTGGACTGTCTCTGTAGATATGTTTAGTCTGTCTGCTATTTCTGCATTTTTTTTCCCTTCCAAGGCTAGTCGCATGATGGATTTCATTTGGCCGGGCAGTTTGTCTATGGCTTCAGAAACGATACGATAAGTTTCCTCTTCGACGATTGCGTCATGAAAAAAAGAGTCTTTCTTCTTCTCGATCACATTTTGGGCGTATTCATAAACCACTTTTGAATGCTCCAATTCGTTGAGTGCTTTATTGCGTACAGCTGTATATAGAAATGCTTTTACCTGATGCAGATAAAAAAAATCCTCTCTTATCTGCCATAGTTTGGCAAATGAATCTTGTACAATGTCTGCTGAAGTTTCTTGATTTTCTGTATATTGGTTAGCAAATAGGCATAGGGTTACATAATATTTATTGAAAATATCATGAAACCCTTGCTCATTAAGCTTAATACTTATCATTGTATGAGAAGTCTCAGATGCCACCTTCGCTTTTAATTTTCTCTAATTTCAATGCGAATATAGAGAAAATTAATTAAAAACAACCTCTTTCTCTATTAAAATATTATTTCAAATCTACTACAGTAATGCCTGCCCCGCCAAATTGTACGTGTTCGTCCTGATAGTGTTCAACTCCCGGAACACTGCCCAAATAGCTGCGGATCAAGGTGCGCAGTATGCCGGTACCTGTTCCGTGAAGGATGCGTACACGGTCTATTCCCAACAATATGGCGTCATCAATGAAATAAGTTACAGCCTGTATGGCTTCATCTCCGCGCATACCGCGCACATCAATGTCTTGTTTAAAATTTAGTTTCTTTTCGTATACTCGGTCTTGTGTGTCACTGCTGACAAAAGTACTTTTTGCCATTGCTTTTGGGGAAGCCTGTGTCGGAGTGCAGCGTTCCAGTCTGTCCAGTTTTACATTCGTTTTTATCATTCCGAACATGACTACTGCATTTTTCCCGTTTATCTCCAACACTTCCCCTACGCTGGACTGGCCTTTGATTTTTACAGGAGCGCCTACAGTGACAGGCTGTATTTTAGGTGTTGCAGATTGGGGAGAATCGGTTTTAGCCTTCTCTTTCTTGTCTTTTTTCCGTTCTTGCTTCTCGCGCAGTTTCTCCATTTTGCGGGCAATTTTGTCTTCTTGGCTTTTTTTCTCGATATCTTCTACCTCATTTTTGAAATCAGCCAGTTCCTGGCGTGCCAGTCGGGTGCGTTCCTTGTCGGCTTGCGCTTCTTTGATGATGCGGATGGTATTTTCGATGCGGGCATTTGATTCCTGCAATAATTTTTCCGCGTCTTCTTTGGCCTTTCGCAAAATCTCTTTACGGCTTTTCTCCAGTTCTTGTATTTCTTCTTCGTATTTGGCGATGGTTTCTTCCATCTGTTTTTCCCGTTTACGGATGTTCTGACGCTTGGTTTCCCAGTAACGTTTGTCACGTACGATATCTTGCAGATATTTATCGGCATTGATATATTCGCTGCCTACAATTTCGGATGCGTCGGCTATCACTTCTTCCGGCAAACCTATTTTCCGGGCTATTTCTACAGCGAATGAACTTCCTGGATTTCCTATCTGCAATTGGAACAGAGCTTGCATTAAGTGTCTGTCATATAGCATGGCGCCATTAACCACACCTTCGTGATCTTCGGCAAAATGTTTCAAATTTTGATAGTGGGTGGTGATAACACCGAATGTGCCTTTTTCATTGAAACGTTTCAACACAGCTTCGGCTATGGCTCCGCCAATTTGTGGCTCTGTACCTCCGCCGAACTCATCAATGAGGATGAGGCTGCGTTCGTTACAGCTTTTCATCATTGTTTTCATGTTGGTAAGGTGCGAGGAATAGGTACTCAGATCGTCTTCAATGCTCTGTTCGTCGCCTATGTCTATAAAGATACTGCCAAATAATCCGGCATGGCTACGTTCATGCATCGGAACCGGCATTCCACATTGTAACATATATTGCAGTAATCCCACTGTTTTCAGACAGACGGATTTACCTCCGGCATTCGGTCCGGATATAATAAGGATACGTTGATTCAGATTCAGTTCTATATCTAGTGGGACAACTTTTTTATTATGCTTGGCCAGCGAGAGTTGCAGCAGTGGGTGTATGGCCATGGTCCAATCCAAAATCTGTTTGTCTTCCAGTGACGGCTTGATGGCGTTGGTCTGAATAGAGAAATGGGCTTTGGCACGGATGAAATCAATTTCAGCCAGAAACTCGTATGACTGGAGGATGGCGGGGACCTGTGGACGGATGACGGCAGAGAAATCTGTCAGGATACGGATGATTTCCCGTCGTTCTTCTCCTTCCAGTTCTCGGATTCTGTTGTTTGCTTCCACTACTTCGGCCGGTTCTATAAAGACTGTCTTGCCGGTGGATGATTCATCGTGTATGATTCCTTTTATTTTCCGTTTGAGTCCCGGTGCAACGGGGATGACGAGTCTTCCGTCACGCATGGTGGGGGTTACATCTTTGTCAATGTAGCCTTCTGCTTGGGCGCTGCGCAGGATGGTGCTCAAACTGCGTGATATGCTTCCGGCTGTCGAAGCCAGTTCTCTGCGGATGCGTAATAATTCGGAAGAAGCGTTGTCTTTGATTTTACCGAATTTATCTAAGATGTTGTTTATACGTGTAATAAGCTGGGGAAACACGATGATATCCCCTGCCAGTCTTCGTAGGGCAGGGTAGGGGGAGTTTCCTTCTTCTTGTTCTTCATCATCCGGGGTCGGTGTCAGGAAACGGATGATATCGCGGATCGTTTCTAAGGAACGGCGTAAATCAAACAGTTCCTGCTCATCCAAATACATACCTTCTACACGGATACGTTTTAATGATGGGCGCACATCGAAAAAGTATTGATCGGGAAAACTGTCTTCCTCCTGTATGATGCGTATGAATTCCATTACCTGTTCCAGCCATTCATTAATGTCTTTAAAGGATTCGGAGAAATTCATTCCGTCTACTCTTTCTTGGCCTAATGTACTGAGGCATTTATCTTTTAGTAAATGACGGATGGAATCGAAGCCTATTTTCTGTTCGAAGTTCTGAGGGTATATCATGATTTGTTTCTTTCGTTTGTTATTTGAGTGCAAAAGTACGATTTGAAAATTTCATGGCAAAAAAACTGGTAAACTATTTGCATATTAAAAATAAAGTCGTACCTTTGCAGCGCTTTCAACGGAAAGCACTTCTGATAAAGGAGTTTTGGAGAGGTGGCAGAGTGGTCGATTGCGGCGGTCTTGAAAACCGTTGTACTGCGAGGTACCCGGGGTTCGAATCCCTGTCTCTCCGC
>Ga0129310_1000037_pt1 | contig 181473 bp, 156 predicted proteins | sample Go1ome_2_FD_94433 | JGI IMG/M metagenome (GOLD analysis project Ga0129310, IMG submission 94433) | Western lowland gorrila individual fecal microbial communities from Wisconsin, USA - Go1022A metagenome | ecosystem: Host-associated > Mammals > Digestive system > Large intestine > Fecal...
ACTTATCAACCAGCCTTGTCCTAATCCTTCGGCACTACTTCAACCTCATCCATGCTAGATGAACTAAGTCTCCACCCAGCCCCGCCCACTCTCCTCCAAATAATTGTTATTATTTGCACCAACCACCCTCACAAATCCCCACAACCATTCCCACACACCCTCTACATAGACCCCTTCTTATCAAAGACCACCCAAACCGTCTTAAACAAGGTCCTTATATCCAGCCCAATACTCCAATCCGTAATATAGTCCCTGTCCAGCTGGACGACTTCCTCAAAGTCCGTTATCTCGCTTCTTCCGCTCACCTGCCACATTCCGGTGATCCCCGGCTTGATACTCAGCCTGGCTCGGTGATGCAGGTCGTACTTCTCCCATTCATCCACGGTGGGGGGCCTGGTGCCTACCAGGCTCATATCACCCTTTAGCACATTCCAGAACTGGGGGAACTCATCAATGGAGTATTTTCGGATAAAGTTCCCAATTCCCTTTGCTCCGCCAATGATCCGGGGATCGTTCTCTATTTTAAACATCATCCCGCCCTGTACGCGGTTCTGACTCATTAATTCCTTTTTGCGCTCCTCAGCATCCATATACATGCTTCGGAATTTATATAATTTAAACTTTTTTCCGTTCTTTCCGATCCGGACCTGGGAAAAGAATATTGGTCCCGGCGACTGGACGTAGATGCAGGGCGCCACTATAACAAACAGCAGGCCTGTTAATACACATCCTACAATCCCTCCCGCAATATCCATGGCCCGTTTGAAAAACGCCTGTTTCCATGAAGCCATGTTGATGCTGCTGGTCAGCACCGTATAGGTTCCCAAGCGCTCCACGTGCTGGATCTGGCCCTTCAGCCTTCCCATCTCAATCAGCTTCAAATGAACGGTAACTCCCATGTCTATAAAGCAGTCCATCAGTTCCTGGGGCAGCGGCATCTTCTTGGGAAGATTGACAAATACCTCGTCCACCCACTCCCGGCACACATACTCGGCAACGGAATCGCTGTTAGCAACAACTTCCACACCATTAATCCTCTGTCCGGCCCAATCCGCATCCAATAACGTGACGCCCACAATGCGGAAACACTCATAATTGTTCTGGCGGATACTCTCGACCGCTTCCTCCACCATATCTTTGGACGTGAGGATCAAAAGGGAACGCTTTCCCTTTCCCACATCTCCCCTTGTAAGCAGATATCTCTTCCAGAGGATCCTTGCTCCGTAGGAAAACACGGCATAGAATACCCCGGTCATTACCAATGTGATCCTGGAATATTCCTCCCCCTGCTGAGTCGCAAACAGATAAAAGGCGGCAATAAGTACCACCAGGCATACATGCTTGACAGCCGAAATCAGTTCCTTAAAATATCCTCGTTTCAGCACATTCTTAAAGCTCTCGCCAAAAAATGTAACAAATATCTGAATGAACAGAAATACAAACACCATGTTGCGGTACAACTGGCTTTCGTATGGCCAGTGAAGCCCATGACGCACAAAATACGCTGCAACATATGCAAGCTGCAGACACAACGCATCTATCAAAGTAAAATCCAGATGCTTCATCCAGCCCTTATCCGCTTTTCGATACATTTTTTCCCACCACTCTTTTCCTCAAACCCCTGCTCCCTGTCCTATCCCTGTAGAACCGGGTACACGGCTTTATCAGTCATGTACCCCGGCCTGCATTTCTTCATGCTTTTAGTTCTTGTAAACTACGGATAATGTACCAGATCCTGGAACATTAACAGCTACGGTCTTGGTAACCGGGTCCACCTTAAGGGCTGGAATCAGCTGCCACTGGCCGGTAGCGTTGTCGTAGAACAGTACCTGTACGTTAGCCAGGTTATCAACCAGGTTTGGAACATACAGGGATACTTCTACTGCACCTGTCTTAACAGCGCCTGTGTTTGCATCCATGGTAACAATGGCATGGGTGCCTGTCAGTGCGTTGTATCCGGTCAGGTCAAGGTTCTGTACAGCTTCTGTTAATGGCTTACCTGCATTGATATTGTTGATTGCAGATACTACATTCTCAGGAAGACCTACTGTTGCTGCTGTGCTTGCAGCAAATCCAACTGCTGTGTCGCCGATTACGGCCTGTCCCTTGGAGTTGGTTGTTACCTGCTGGCCTGTTGTGGTCACAGTGTCTACTGCAACACCGATCGTGCTGCCTGCTGGGCTTGCACTGGTGGTTGCTCCTGTGGTCTTGACGCCAGAGGGTGATACAGTTACTGTGGTGTTGGAACTGTTGGTTGTAGTGTTGGTTGTAGTTGTTGCAACAGAACCGGAATCAAGTCCGATGCTGCCGTCACTGGATGAACTTCCTGCTGCAAATGCCCATACCGGCTGTGAAGCCAGGGCTGCTGCCAGAACCAACGCTGCTACGTATTTCTTTTTCATATCCTTCACCTCTCCTTTCTTCTCTCCTAAAGAGTTTTTTATATTCAATAAACAGCATGTTTCCACACTGGATATTGCGCCTTTGTGTTTCCCGCTTATCACTTGCCTGATTCTTGCTTCCCGCAACTTACTCAAGCTCGCGGTAAAACAGTTCCAATATAACCGGGGTCAATGCATCTTTGTCCGCATAGAACTCATCATATCTTGGGGTTACTACCCCCTCACCCGGAACCGTGTAGAAATCTTCATCACTTAGCTTTCCATTCCCCACTGCATCCATTGCAATCTTGAGATACTGGTCTTTGGCCATATTGGTCACCATGTAGTCCTGGACCTTGTCGAACAGCCTGACCACCAGTCCGTTGTCGTGGGAAGCCCCCTTTTGTACGGTTTCAAAAAAGCTTTTGATATACTGCTGCTGCTGGTCCATGCGGAACAATGCCGAATGGTCCACATGGATATCCCTGAACCGGACAAATATCTCCGCCTGCTTTCCTTTAAGGGTTACTGTTTCCCCTTTGATCAGGGCCGGATCCCGTTTCTCCATCCCATCTGTCTCTATGGTCACGGCAACGCCCCCCACCTCGTCATTGAGCATTGAAATGGCGCTGGTATCAGCTGCCAGGTACCACTCTATTTTCAGGCCTCCAAGAAGCCCTGATACCGCCTCCACCATGTATTCACAGCTTTTTTCCCTGCCATCGCCGTATGCGTAGGCCAGGTTCAGGTGCTGCAGGTCCTTGCCCAGCTCATTGCCGCTTAGATCTGTCAGGGTAATATCTGTCATGGTGTCCCTGGGGATCATAAGTATTTTCAGTGTGTTGCGCACCGTGTCCTGGGCAATGAGGAACAGTCCATCGGCCTGTCCTCCGAATCCGGTGGTGGTCTTTTCTGTCATCTCGCCGGCCCGGTCCACACCCATGCACAGAATGGCTTTTACATAGCTGTTGCGCCTGTATTTCCTGCCGTTGTATGTAACGATATCGCCGCTGAACAGGTATGTGTCGTTCTGACCCCCTGACTGTCCCCCGGACTGGTTTGCAGACTGGGCAGCGTAGTTCCTGGCCGCAATCTCTGCTTCTATGGCTTTTCTCTGCCGGTACAGTCCGATGCCTGCCCAGATAAAAGCCACAATAGCCAGTGCCGCGATCCCGATTCCAATGCGGTAAACGGTAGTTCTATGGTTTCTCAGCCAACTCATGCCTCTGCCTTCTCGTATTTTTCATATTTCCCGTATTTTCCATATTTGCCGTACTTGGAGTATTTTCCATATTTACCGTAACGGCTGTAGTATTTGCTGTAATAACCGTTCCGCTCCATGCTCACTTTGTTGAGCACAACTCCCAGGATACGGCAGCCGCTCTTTTCCAGCTGTCCTTTTACCCTTTGCTCCAAACGGTAGCTGATGCAGCCGCTTTCCACCACCATCACGGCACCATCGCACTGTCTGGCCACAATGGCCCCATCGATCAGGTTTGCCATGGGCGGGGTATCTATGATCACGTAATCGTATGTCTTTTTCAGTTCCTGGACCATCTGTTCAAACAGATCCTCCTCCAGAAGCTCCGCCGGATTAGGTGAATACGGTCCCGCGAATACCATGCTCAGGTTCTCCACATTTGTATCATAGAGCACGTCCGCCAGCGTTTTCTGGCCGCTTAGATACTGGGACAGTCCATAAACCTCCGTCTCCAGCTGGTACCTGGATACCAGTACGGATTTTCTTATATCCGCATCAATCATCACTACCTTTTTCCCGATCTGGGCAAGGGAGGCGGCCATTGCAAATGTGATGTCGCTCTTTCCCTCATCGGGAAGGGAGCTGGTCAGCATAATGGTCCTGATACCGTTTCCGCAAAACTGTATATTGGTCCTCAGGGTCTTGATCGCCTCATTGTAGTGATAATCGTCCTTCATATCCCTGTTTAATGTTATGATCTGTTTCATGACGCTCTACCGCCCTTCTTTTTCCTTGATTTTCCAGTTCCCGTCTTGGGCTTTGACTTTCCCGAGATCATGGCTTCCTTGTCCTCAGGCTTTTCCCCTTCTCTCTCAGGCACGGAAGCCAGGACGGAAAGTCCCAGATACTTGGTTACGTCCTCCTCGGTACGGATGGTGTCGTTCATCACTACCTGGACCGTGATCAGGCCGCAGATCAGCACCGCACCCAGCAAGCCGCCGATCAATGCATTCTTGGCATTGCTGGGGCTGGATTTAAGGACAGGCACCTCGCCCTCCTCAATGAGTTTGGGCGGAACCATTTCCATGATATCTCCAATGTAGTCTGACGACACGGTTGCGATCTTGTCCGCGATCATCTTTGCCATGTTGGGATCCGGGTCTTCCACGGAAATGGAAAGGATACGCGTATCCTGGGGATTGTCAATGGTGACCTTTTCTTTCAAATCTTTGTATGTAAGGCCCAGTTCCATCTCATCGATCACCTGGTTTAACACCCTGCGGCTGGTGACGATTATCTTATAATCCTTGGTCAGCTGGCTGCCGATCTGCAGATCTGCCAGTGAAGTCAGCGTGGTCTCCTTGGAAAGGATGTAGACCATGGCTGTGGATTTGAACTGCGGTGTAAGGACAAACTTGCTGAACGCCCCTGCAACGCCTCCAAACAGCACGATAACGCCCAATATGATCCATATCCGGCGCCGGAACTCCCTCAGCAGTTCCAAGAGGTCGATCTCTATCTCGTCATCATCAAAATTCTTTTCCATACCTATCCCTATTCTCCTGTTTTTCTTTTTTGTAGTATTTTGTCCGCATTGCTGCTAACCAGGGCTCTTACCTCATGTTCGCCCATATGTTTTTCCAGCCACCGGAGGGATTCCTCCATGTCCGGCTTCCTGTAATCCATTCGGTGCATGTCTGTGCCAAGCATATGGATTCTGCCCTCCGCCACCTGTCTGCGGCACCACCGCACATCCCGGTTCCATATGCCGTTTCCCTCCAGGCTGCTGTAATTCATCTGAAGCCTGCAGCCGCATTGGATCAACTCTTCCACCCCGTCCCCTTCCCTCAGGCAGAAATAGCGCTCCACGTGGGCGATCACGGGTATGTATCTGGCCATGGTCATTTTCCTGACCGCCTGGTACAGGCTGTGGTAGGACACCTGGGGATCAAACTCCACCAACACATACCTGGTGTTCTCCAGGGTCAGGGCCTTTCCCTGCTTTAGGTTTTCCACCAGACCTTCATGGAAATATGTTTCCTGTCCCAAACCTGTCTTAAAATCCGGCGCGATCCTGCCTGCCTCCTCTGACAGCCTTTCAGCCAGATCATATATCTGGGGCGGCAGCCCCCTTCTGGAATAGTGGGGCGTGGCTATGATACAGCGCGTTCCCTGTTGATAAGCCGCCTCCAGCATCCTCCTGCTCTCGTCCCAATCCCTTGATCCATCATCGATTCCCGGCAGGATATGGGTGTGTATGTCAATGATTCCTGTCATGTCACTTCAACACTCCGTTGTATTTTCGGTACAGATTCTTCAGATAAGGCAATGTGTCCTCTGCCCAGGAATATTCAGGCATGTAGCTTCCTGAAAATAGGGTTCCATAATCGGGATTTCCCTCTATAAACTCATAAAAATCACAGACAAATAACTCCGTGTCCACCGCATAGCTCCCCCTCTTCTTGATCAGTATCTTCTCGATCCCGTACTCTTCCAAGCTCCTGCGTAAACGGTGGTAGATAACCCTCAGATTATTCTTGGCTGTTTTTTCTTCCACATTTTCATACAGTAAATACGTCATCTGGGATAAGGATACGCTGCTTCCACGCTTTTCCACCAAAACCGCCAGCATCTCCTTTGCCTTGCTGCTGGGAAAATAAATCAGTTTGCCATTTACATAAACATCAAAGCCGTCAAAGGTCTTGACAAATATCCTCTCATTTTTCACCACCGACATCAGCGTTATTACTCCCGTTATTTCCAGCCGCATAGTACTGTTCTCTGTAAGGATATACCACCTAATTGCTTTCAGTTTCGTTACAGAACCGTTTCAATTATACGCGGCATGTAATTTTTTGTAGTTTTCTGGAAATATTGGGTATAATTTGTTAATTACACACATATAAAAAAAGAAGCTATCTTTTCAGACTGCTTCTTCTTTCTTTCCGGAAAACCTAATATTTTATTATTATTTACCTTTCTAAACATTTGATTCAGAATTTTCCTAAAATTCCTCCTCAAAATAATCCCTCATAAGACTTGACAGAGTTACCTCCGCCCAGCTGTACTCCGGCATATATTCACCTGCAAAGTAATTAGATGCGCCTTCTACCTGTCGCACCATATCATAACTGTCGCAGACAATCTGCTCCTTATTAACGGCATATGTACCTCTTCCCTTTATGACGATCTTCTCAATTCCGTACTTCTTAAGAGTTTGCTTCAGTCTGTGCCATGCCAGATGGACAGCCTGTTTGGCCGCTGCCTCATCCCGCTCTCCTTCTGATAGAACTCCTGCCAGATGGGCCAGCGTAACCGCCTTACCTCTCCAGTCCACAAGCACTGCCAGTAGTTCCTTGGCCTTACTGCTGGAAAAGTATATCAGCTCTCCCCTATAATACAGATCAAAGCCGCCAAAGGTTTTTACATATACTTTGTCCATATTAATATCAAACATGATGCATACTCACCTTTTATCCCACGTCTTAGGGACCAAGCGTCCCTTTATCTCCTCGCAGGGCCTCCCTGGCCCCTACCTATATGTTAACATAAACGACCAGCTAATTCCAGTAATATAACCCTAAATCCCGGAAATTTCCCCCTCCTTATTTTACATATAAATTATAATTTTTCAACATTTTTATGTACTTTCTCAAAAAGTTCCGTTAGCTTCCATTTACTGGGATTTTATAGTGAAAAAGAGGGCGCCGTATTTGGCACGGCGCCCTCTTTTTCACTATGGTGAATTCTAAACTCTTATATCTCAAGATGCCGTCCAAGCTTCCTCAGGGCTTTGTCCGTTAACCGCATCCATCGATCTGATCCAATTAAATCTTCTTTTCTATTTTCCAACTACCTTGTAGGTTTCTTCAACAATCCGCTCCATGGCATTGAGAATATTTTCATACCCCGTACATCTGCACAGGTGCCCGGATATGAGTTTTCGCAGTTCCTCACGGTTATACCGCTTTCCGGTCCCTACTATCTCCACAGCCGACATGATCAGCCCGGGCGTACAGAACCCGCACTGCACGGCTGCTTCCTCTATAAATGCCTTCTGTATGGGGCTCAGCTCCCCGTTAGGCCCCTTTAGGCCCTCCACGGTCATAATGCGCCGTCCCTGCGCCCACATGGTCAGGTAAATGCAGCTGTCTATGGCCTCACCGTCAACCAACACGGTACAGGCACCGCACTCCCCCACCTCGCAGCCCTTTTTTACACTGGTCAGGCCCAGGCGGTTCCTCAATGTGTCCAGAAGGGATTCCCTTGGATCCACTGCCAACTCCACTTCTTTCCCATTGACGGTCATCTGCACAATATTAAGCATCCCATTCACCTCCTGCATTGATCACGGCCTGCTTCACAGCCCTTTTTCCCAGTTCCTCCACCAGCTGCAGGCGGAATTCCTTGGAAGCCCTCCAGCTGGAACGCGGACTTACTTCACTGAGAGCTCCTTTTCCCACCTTCTCAGCCAGGGCCTCCCCCGTCTCCATACCGATCACGGATTGCTCCGTCTCACGGCACCGGATGGGTGTGGGAGCTGCCACGCCATATCCCAGGCGCAGATCCTCAATGTGCTTTTTGTCCTCACCCAGCTTTACGGTCACGGCACAGCCCAGGGTAGCGATCTCCATTGCCCCCCTCTTTCCATATTTAATATAGTGGCCGCCGTAGCCTTCATAGTTTTCCTTCTTTATTTTAATTGAGGTCAGAAGCTCATCATGCGCCCTCACCGTTCTGCCGGGTCCGGTATACCATTCACTGATAGGCACTTCCCTGACGCCTGCCGGTCCCGTAAGGACCAGAATGGCATCCAGGCAGCAAAGGCTGCTTGCGCTGTCGGCGCTGGTCACTCCGTTGCACACATTTCCGCCCACGGTTCCGATGTTGCGCAGCTGGGGTCCTCCTGCCATATCCACTGCATCCCCCAGGATCGGAATATACTCCTGGATGATCTTATTGTTTGTAATATGGGAAAAGGTAGTGGCCGGGCCGATGACAATGGTACCGTCCTCCTCCATGGAAATGCCTTCCAGTTCCCTGATCCCATGTATGCTCACCAGGGAACAGCCTGCCAGCTTTCCTTCCCTGATCTTGATCAGTACATCGCTGCCTCCTGAGATCACAACCGCATCCGGGTCAGCAGAGAGAGCGCGCACTGCATCATCTATATCCTTTGCCTGGTAATATTTTTCAATATCATACATGCCTTACACCGCCCTTTCTATATTAATCCTGCTGCATTAAAATGCTCCACCATTTTCTGGGGATCAAGGGGCAGAGAGTCCACTGCTACTCCGGTGGCATGAAGCACCGCATTGCGCACGGCCGGGGCAACCGGAATGGCCGGCGGCTCTCCCAGCGCCTTGTTGCCAAAGGGGCCTGTGGGATCGTCCAGCTCCACAAACAGGGCATTCAGATCCGGGGTGTCCATGGAGGTGGGCAGTTTATAATCCAGCAGGTTGTCATTTAACGGCCTTCCCTTTGCATCAAAGAGCAGCTGTTCGCTGAGCCCGTATCCCAGGCCCATGCTCATGCCGCCGTGTACCTGGGCAGCTGCCAGCTTGGGGTTAATGAGCGTCCCGCTGTCGTGGACATTAACAATGTTGGTCACTTTTACTTTGCCTAACGGCATATCTACTTCCACCTCGGCAAAGCACACACCTGTGGCAAAGGTGTTGATCTTGCAGTGGCTGGTGGCCTCCGCCGTGATGTGCACGGAACGGTCCAGGCTGTAAAACGCCGTGGTTGCCAGTTCTTCCATGGAAAGAAGCTGCTGTCTTGTCTCCTGATCTACCACATAGTTTGCCTCTATATCCAGTGTGTCCTGAGGTCTGCCCAGCATGTAGGCGCCGTAGTCCAGGATCTTTTCCTTCAGGACCGCGCCGGTCTTTTTCACCGCCATGCCGCTTACATAGGTCTGTCTGGAGGCATAGGCTCCTGTGTCAAAGGGTGTTACATCCGTGTCCTGGGTGGACATGATATTGACCTTATCCTCTGTGATACCGGTCACCTCCGCCGCCATCTGGGTAAACACAGTGTCGGCTCCCTGGCCGATCTCCGTGGCTCCCATCTGAAGCTGCATGGAACCGTCCTGATTCAGTATCATACGGCATGCCGCTGTTTCCAGGGAAATGGGGTAGACTCCTGTCTTATAACAGAAGATTGCCATTCCGATTCCTTTTCTCACAGGTCCTGTCTGGTTTTCATATTCTTTGCGTTTCTCATCCCAGCGGATAAACTCCCGGCCCTTTTCCATACAAGCTTCCAGGCCGTATGAATTACATTTTACATGGGTGTGGGGATCCTCGTATCCCGCCTGCATGCAGTTCTTTTTCCTGAACTCCAAGGGGTCCATGTGCAGGGCCAGGGACAGGTCATCCGCCATGCACTCTGCTGCAAACGCCGCCTGGGGAATGCCGTATCCTCTCATGGCGCCGCCCGTGGTAATGTTGGTGTAAACAGTGTAGGCATCGGACTCCAGCACTTTTTCATCCCTGTATATCTGCTTAAATTCATTGGATGAGTTGGCCACGATCGCATGGGCGTGGGATGCATATCCTCCCTGGTTGGAATAAGCTTCCAGTTTCCTGGCCACCAGTGTCCCGTCCTTTCTGGCCGCTGCCTTTACCTTAAGTTCAATGGCATGGCGCACACGGGTACATCCCAGGGTTTCCTCCCTGGACAGTTCCAGCCTTACGCCCCTGCCTCCCACCTGTGTGGTGAGAAATGCATTCAGCGGCTCATAGAGCACATCCTGCTTATTGCCAAATCCGCCGCCGATGTACGGCTTGATAACACGGATCCTGCCCATGGGCAGCCCCAGCGCCTGGCTGATCACCCGGCGCACGATATGGGGGATCTGGGTGGAGGTTGTGACAATGATCCTGTCATTCTCCATGTAAGCAAATGAAACCGGGGTCTCAATATGGCAGTGCTGCACGCTCTGGGTCCTGTAGTCCTTATCAATGACCACCAGCCCTTCCTCTTTTACAGCCTCCTCGTAGGTCCCCTCTCCCACCTTAAACGCGGAATGGGCGATCACATTTCCCGGCTTTTCATCATGAAGCCGGGCGGCTCCCTCTGCCATGGCTGCTTCCACTGTGAGCAGGGGCTCATACTCCTCATACTCCGCCTTTACCTTGCGCGCTGCCCTGGCGGCCGCTATCTCATCCTCTGCTATGACAGCGGCAATATCATCCCCGTACACCCTTACCCGGGTGTTCAGAAGCTTCCTGTCGGCAATATCCTGATGGGCTGTTTCCACGGACCACGGATGGCCCGGGGTCGGGAATTGGATATCCGGCACATCAAAGCATGTAACGATCTTCACCACCCCCGGAACTGCAAGCGCTTCCTTCAGGTCAAAGCTTTTTACCACGCCGTTGGCAATGGTGCTGTGCACCACCTTGGCCACCAGAAGCCCCTTCGGCTCTAAGTCAGCCGTATACCTGGCATTACCGGTAACCTTATCCTTTGCATCAACGCGGGTCATGTTATTACCAATTCCCATTCCATCCTCCTCCTTGCATTGAGCACTTAGCGCCTGTATTTTGGGCGCTTATGTGCGAAAGCACTTCGCCATACTTTGCGAGGTCTCTTCGAGCTTAGTATGGCTGAAGTTTCCTTTGCTGCACTTGGCGCCTGTATTATAGGCGCTTATGTGCGAAAGCACTTCGCCATACTTTGCGTAACATTAAATCAGCACATATTTCAGAACAAACAGCACGGCCAGAACGTACATCAGCAGGCTGATCTTCTTCTCTTTTGCATGGCCGGTAGCCAGGTTGATCACTACGTAAGAGATAACGCCCATTGCAATACCTTCGGAAATACTGTACATAAACGGCATTGCGATGATTGCGATATAGCTTGGGATTGCCTCTGTGAAATCATTAAAATCAATTTTCAGTATGGATGACACCATCAGGAAGCCTACTATGATCAGAGCCGGAGCCGTTGCAAAGGACGGAATGGCTAGGAAAATAGGTGACAGGAACAGGGACAGTCCAAAGAACAGGGCTGCTACCACGGATGTAAGACCGGTCCTTCCGCCTTCAGCAACACCGGATGCGCTCTCCACAAAGGTGGTGGTGGTGGATGTGCCGAATACCGCGCCTAAGGATGTACCAACCGCATCCGCCATCAGGGCACCTTTGATCTTCGGAAGCTTTCCGTCTTTATCCAGCATATCTGCCTTGGAAGCCACGCCGATCAGGGTTCCCAGTGTATCGAACATATCCACAAACAGGAACGCGAACATGATGGTGATAAAGTTAAAGGACAGGATTCCTGAGAAATCCATCTTAAAGAAGGTTGGCGCCATGCTCTGGATGCCGAATCCGCTGGAAAAGTCCGGCAGTACGCTGAACATTCCCAGATCTGCGTTTGGCTGGTACAGTCCCGTAACCTCACAGATGATGCCCAACAGCCAGGTAATCAGGATTCCCCAAAGGATATTTCCCTTTACATTCTTAACCACCAGTATACCTGTGATCAGCACGCCGACCAGTGCCAGGAGGACCGTAATCCCCACTGAACTGAATGTTCCTGCTTCCAGGGAACCCTTGAAGGAGAACACGGAAACAAGGGTTGCGCTCTCCACTACGATCTTTGCGTTCTGAAGGCCGATGAAAGCGATAAAGAGTCCGATACCTGCGGAAACCGCATGTTTTAAGTTCATTGGTATTGCGTTAAAGATTGCTTCACGGACACTGGTCAATGACAGGGCGATGAAAATAAGGCCTTCAACAAATACGGCTGCCAGGGCCATTTCCCATGAATAACCCATCTGAAGCACTACGGTGTATGCAAAGTATGCGTTAAGTCCCATACCTGGTGCAAGTACAAAGGGATAGTTTGCAAAAGCTGCCATTAACAAGGTTGCAATCAGGGACGCCAGGGCGGTTGCGGTAAAGACCGCGCCCCGGTCCATTCCGGTCGCACTTAAGATGTTTGGATTAACTGCCAGTATGTAAGCCATTGTCATGAAAGTGGTGATTCCTGCGATAATCTCTGTCTTTACATCGGTGTGATTTTCTTTTAGGTGAAATACTCGTTCTAAGAAACCCTGCTCTGCCTTGTTCTCCATACTTCATACCTCCTTGATTTGAATACCTATAGTTTCACTTCTATAATAAAGAACGTTTTCCCCTATTCGTTCTTTTTACACATATTCAGTTTTAATGGAACGGTACAGTGTTAGATCGTGCCTAGAAAACATTGCTTCCCGACACATACTTTGCATCAATATGGCGCTCATCTGAAAGATAGATAAAACGCTCCAGCCGTTCCTTAACACCTAATGGCTGGGGATGCTTAAGGCTCTGGTCATTAAGAACCACTGCATCAAACTCATATCCTTCCTCAAAGCTTCCCACCTTTCCAAAGAAGGCTCCGCCTCCCACGGTTCCCAGGTAGAACGCCTCCTCCACAGTAAGCGGCTTCAGGCTTTCATCCACCAGCCTCCAGCGAAGTTTTGACACCTGGACGGCATCTGCCATGGCCCGGAATATGGATTCCCCTACGCCTCCGGCCACATCCGTGCCAAGTCCCACCCTGATCCCCTGATCCAGATAAGTCCTGACCGGCGCAATCCCCGATGACAGGTTGGTGTTGGACTGGGGACAATGGGCAACAAACACGCCGTTATCCCGCATCCGGCTCACTTCCTCATGGGACGGCCACACACAGTGGGCCATAATGGTTCTTACCCCATTTCCAAAGAGTCCGAAATGGTCATATGCATCACCGTAAAACTCAGACCATGGGCAAAGCTCCTGAACCCATGAAATCTCCCCCCGGTTTTCGGACAGATGGGACTGCATGGGCAGGTCGTACCTGGCCTGGATCTCTTTCAGGCGTTCCATGAGTTCATCTGAACAGGTGGGAATAAAGCGGGGTGTGAGGATAGGCATTGTGTTCTTATACCTGCCCTCAATGTCCTCCAGCCATCTGATCGTTTCTTCCGCTGATGCCTCCGGCCCTTCTTCCACCAGGAAATCCGGGCTGTTGCGGTCCATATTCACCTTTCCCACCATGGTCTTTAATCCTGTTTCCTCCATCAGGTCCATGAGTATTTCCGTGGCATCCCTGTGAAGGGTGGCAAATATACATGCCCTTGTTGTCGCGCTGCGCTTCATGTTATCCGCAAATATGGAATATGCTTTTTTTGCATATTCATTGTCTTTGTACTTAGCTTCCTCCGGGAATGTCCGTGTGTTCAGCCATTCCAGCAGTTCAAGATCCATGCCCAATCCCCTGAATGAATACTGTGGCGCATGGAGATGCAGGTCCACAAGTCCCGGCACGATCAGCCGGTCTCCATAATCTGTCAGGGGTAATGCTGCATACATCTCAGGAAGCTCTCTGTACACTCCGGCTGACCTGCCATCCATACATACCACATACCCCTGCTCTGCTATCTTAAGGGTCTGGGCATCCTGGCTGTAGCAGATATTGCCTTTTAATACAAAATTCTCTGCCATATGCTCCTCCTGTTCTGGATTGCGTGCGGTTTTGCTGTCCGCACACATACTTGTATCCACCTGACCAGCGGCAGGCCCGGGCTTTTATATGATTTTTTACATACAAAAAAACCACCGCTGTGCCTAAGGTTTCACAACTGTCTGTCCCCAGTGCCCCGGGCAGTACCAGATGTGAAAACTTATAGTCAACTATTACGGTAGTTGGTAGAAACGCTCAACCTATTTTGAGCATATATAAGTTTTGAATACTTATACGTCTATTTAGTTGTATCATCTTCTGACACTTTGAGTCTATCACAATAGACAACTGGATGTCAATACGCCGCCACTTTTTTGTGCATTTTCTACATTTTGAATAAATTTTCTGATAAATCTTTGAATAAAACAGAAAATCTTTGTTAATTGTCGATATTCTCAAAAAAGTATAACGATTCCTTTTTCTAACAATAACTTGTCCCGTGTGATCAGCTTATATCGCTGTTCAGGCCGCACCGATATGGTATTTGCACATCTTCTTAGGCCAGTTTACAAGAAGCAATTAGGGATCAATCGTGTTGCAGGGTGGCGTTGGCTTTCATTCTACATAGGATGGAGGTGATGTCTATGAAACATTTCGATTTTAAAGACCTTATGGCTTTTGGAATGTTTATTTTAGCATTGCTGACATCCATTTATTTGATTTGTCACTAGCTTAACATAGAAAAACCACCCCAAAACTTGACCGGTTGGAGGGTGGTTTTTCTATACTCATAATCAGGTCACCCCCTTGTGGGCGGTTGTTCCTCTTTATGTCTATATCATAACAGATTTCAGCTATCTATTTAAGAATTTTTTACAGTTTGTAGTTTTGCCTTACCATAACCCTTTGGCTTTCTTCGCCATATCAATACTGCATTTCTACAGCGCATCTTCCAGCCTTTTTATTTTATCCCGTTCCCCGATCACCACCAGGGTATCTCCTTCCGCCAGGGTATAATCCGGGGTGATATCCGTGGTAAGCCATCCGCCGCGGCTGATGGCAATGATATTTACGCCGTAGCGGTTGCGAAGCTGTGCTTCCAGGACCGTCTGTCCGGCCAGCCGGGAGGTAAGCTTAAATTCCGAAATATCAATGTTATGGTCCAGTTCAAAGAGATTAAATACCCTTTTGGAAATAAGGCGTTTTGCAAGGCGCAGGGCCATATCCTTTTCCGGATACACCACCTGGGCTCCGATCTTTTCAAGTATTTCTCCCTGTTCCGGGCTATTGGCCTTGGCCACCACCTGGGGGACCCCCAGATTGATCACATTCAGGGTCGTAAGGATGCTCACATCCACCTTATCCCCGATACAGACCACCACCACGTCACAGTTCTGGATCCCGGTTTCCCTGAGGGTCTCCTTCTGCAAATCCTTTACCACATATGCATGCTCGGTAAAATTGCGGATCTGCCTGACCTTTTCCTCATTGCAGTCCAGAACCATGATCTCCTTTCCGGCTTCCGCCAGCGTAGACGCCAGGGCGCTTCCAAAGCGGCCTAATCCGATAATTCCATATGACAGTTCTTCTGCCTGTTTACGTGCCATCATTACTTTCCTCCTCGCTATGAGCACTTAGGGACCGTACCTTGGTCCCTTACGTGCGATGCATGTCATCTCCACTTGGCGCGGTCTTCCACAAGCCTAGTGGAGTGGCTCGCTATGAGCACTTAGGGACCGTATCTTGGTCCCTTACGTGCGATGCATGTCATCTCCACTTGGCGCGGTCTTCCACAAGCCTAGTGGAGTGGCTCGCTATGAGCACTTAGGGACCGTACTTTGGTCCCTAAGTGCGATGGGACTCATCCGATGGATATGCTTCCCTCAGGGAAGGATACGGATGTATCCGGCTTAAAAATCCAGATAGTGACAATTGTCAATGGTCCAAGCCTTCCGATGTACATGATCAGGACCTCCAACAGCTTGCTTAAGGGGCTCAGCCCGGGTGTGATGCCGGTGGACAGTCCCACGGTGCCAAAGGCGGATGTGATCTCCAGCATGATGTCCTCAAAGGGAAGCCCCGGTTCCAGCACACACATGCACAGAATACCGGAGATCACCACCAGGGATGACAGGGCTGTCACGATCGCGGCTTTATAAAAGGCCTCCTGGGGTATCTTGTAGTGAAATGCATGGGGCTGGGTGTTGGTGGCAGCTCCCTTTATGGTGTGGAACAGAGTAAACAAGGTGCTGGTCTTGATCCCGCCTCCTGTGGACCCAGGTGATGCACCGATAAACATCAGCACAGTAACGGTCAAAAGTCCCGCCGTGGTAAAATCACTTAAGGGAAATGTGGTAAATCCCGCTGTTCTGGCTGAAACACTGGTAAAAAAAGCGCCCAGCCATGTGATGTCCTCTGTGAGCCGCAGCAGCACGGTCCCCACTGCCAGCAGGATCAGAGTAGTGACGATCACTGCTTTGGAATGAAGACAGAGTTTTTTAAATGAACGTTTTCCCGCAATGTCCATGATTACCAGGAATCCCAGGCCGCCAAATATAATAAGGCCGGAGGTGGTAAGGTTTAACAGGATATTATCTTTATACCCTGTCAGATTCTGAAGCCCTCCCAGAATGTCAAAGCCTGAATTGTTAAATGCAGCCACCGAATGGAACAGGCTGATCCCCAGAGCCTTTAAAGGGGGATAATCCCTGGAAAACACAAGATAGCTGAGAACAGCGCCCGCCCCCTCAAAACACAGGGTGGTCTTTAGTACATTCTTTACAATGCATACGATCCCTTTTCCCGAATCCAGGTTCATGGCCTCTTTTATCAGCAGACGTTCCTTCAGGTTCACCCTGCGTCCAAGTGCCAGGATCACGCCCACTCCCACGGATGTCACTCCCAGACCGCCGACCTGTATCAGAAAGGCGACAATGGCCTGACCCAGGGCCGTGTACGTGTCCGCGGTGTCCACTGCGATCAGTCCGGTTACACATACTGCGCTGGTGGATGTAAACAGGGCGTCCACATAATGAAGATTGACCCCCGGCTTCACGCACACGGGCAGCATTAAGAGAAATGACCCAGTCAGGATCACTGCCATAAAGCCCAATGCTATGATCCTGGCAGGGGTTTGTTTTTCTATGGATTTCATATCATCAACTCCTCCTGTTGGCTAAAGCTTATCACGGAAGGCATAAAACAGGTATAATGGAAAGGGCCAGCCTATAAAGATTATGTAAAGAAATATCCAAATCCCTGTTGATTGCCTGGGGATTGTGCTATAATTATTTCAGTGTACTCTCGGAGTTTCCTGGTACTCAGATTTGCGAGATGATTTTTTGTCGGTTGTACATAAATTTATGAGGCGTACACGGTGTGTACATTGAATCAATTTATGTGCGGCTGGCGGGAAATCAGCCGCAAAGATGGGTGCCGCGGAGACTCCGAGAGTACACTTCACTGTAAAGGAGGCATTTGATCCATGAAGTTACTACATATTGGGCACACGCTCAAGCATACCAGATGCACGGACACCATGATCACGGTTTCTGTGCTGGCGCTGTCAACAGCCTTAGGGTTCCTGTTTGAGGAGATGGGCCTGCCGCAGACTAATATCATTACCGTATATATCCTGGGTGTCCTGGTTGTGGCCGCCCTTACCGCCAGCCGGTGGTACAGCACAGCCGCTTCCCTTGCCAGCATCCTTTTGTTCAACTATATCTTCACAGAGCCCATGTTTGCGTTTAAAGCAGATGATGCGGGCACGCAGCTTACACTGCTGATCACATTCCTGGCCGCTGTTTTTACCAGCTCCTACGCGGTCCAGATCAAGGAAAATGCCCGCATATCCAGACAGGATGCCTACCGCTCCGGCGTGATCCTGGACACCAGCCAGATGCTTCAAAAGGCCGGAAACCAGGAGGACATTCTGAGAACTGCGGCCATCCAGCTGAACAAACTTTTAAAACGGGACATTGCCTGCTTTCAGGCGGATGCACGCGGACTGTGTTCCCCTGTGGGATTTACGGAATTCTCAGAACATCCCGACAGCCGCGGACCTTCTCCTGATACCCTGGAGGAAATGACCGCTGCCAGGAAGTGCTATATGGGGCACTGCGAGACAGGAGCTACCACACAGATCCTGTCCACCGCCGCGTTCCACTATCTTCCGGTAAAAAGCTGCGACCTGGTGTACGCAGTAATGGGGATCCGGGTTGGCCTTGTGGTTCCTGACGACTTTGAGAACAGCCTGGCCATTGCGATACTGAACCAGTGCGCCACAGCCCTTGAAAAGGAATACATCTCCCGCAAAAGGGAGGAGGAGGCAGCCATGGCCCAGGCAGAGCAGTTCCGAAGCAATCTGCTGCGCTCCATTTCCCATGATCTGCGCACCCCTCTTACCAGCATTTCCGGCAACGCCGGGGTCCTTATGAATGACGCGGACAGCCTAGACCATGAGCACAGGCAGCGTATATATAAGGATATCCATGATGATTCCATGTGGCTTATCAGCCTGGTGGAAAATCTGCTCTCCATTACCAGGGTAGAGGGCGGGGCTGTACAGCTGCACATGGAGACTGAACTGTTGGAGGAGATCATCGATGAAGCCATGCGCCATATTCACAGGCGCCATGAAAGCCGCAAGGTCCGGGTGACCCAGGAAGGAGATTATATCCTGGTCAGTGTGGACGCCCAGCTCATCATCCAGGTGGTCACCAACCTGGTGGATAACGCCATCAAATATACCCCTGAAAACTCTGATATTACGGTGAAAAGTTATCAGAGGGGAAATTGTGCTATAATTGAAGTTACGGATAACGGTCCGGGAATACCGGATGATTCCAAAGAAAAGATTTTCCAGATGTTCTATACCACAGGCTACAAATCTGCTGACGGAAAACGCGGCATGGGCCTGGGGCTGCCCCTGTGCAGGGCGATCCTGAATGCACACAAGGGAACCATTGAGGTTCTGGATCACACGCCTTCCGGAAGCATATTCCGGATCACATTACCTGCTGAGGAGGTTTCCATCCATGAATAAAACCGGAATATTGATCATAGAAGATGACAAAGCGATCAAGAACCTGATCGCCACCACCCTGGAGATGCACGATTACCACTATATGTGGGCTGACAAGGGGGAGCAGGGAATCCTGAGCGCGGCTTCCCAGCGGCCCGATATTATACTGCTGGACCTGGGGCTGCCTGATATGGACGGGGTGGATGTAATTAGGAAAATCCGTTCCTGGTCCAAGATCCCCATTATCGTCATCAGCGCCAGAAGCGAGGATGACGACAAGATAGCTGCCCTGGACGCTGGTGCGGATGATTATCTCACCAAACCCTTCTCAGTGGATGAGCTGCTGGCCAGGCTTCGCACTACCCAAAGGCGGCTCAGCTATATGCAGAGCCTGAAGGAGGATCAGTCCTCCACCTTTATCAACGGAGGCCTGATTATCGACTATGCGGCCGGCTATGCCACCCTGGACGGTGAAGAGCTCCACCTGACCCCATACGAATACAAACTCCTGTGCCTCCTGGCCCACAATGTAGGCAAGGTCCTGACCCATTCCTATATCACCAGGGAAATCTGGGGCGCTGCCTGGGAGGGGGATGTGGCCTCCCTGCGGGTATTTATGGCTTCGCTTAGGAAGAAAATCGAGAGAACCCCGTCACAGCCCCAGTACATACAGACCCACGTGGGAGTCGGATACCGGATGCTCAGGCAGTGACGGAGCATCGGGCAGAATTCAGTTAGTGGCCATCAATCCCTTCACCGCCCAGTCATACATATCCATGGCCTGCTGAAAATTCACATCTGCCTGGGCCTTGGCTGCCGCCCCGTCCAGATAGGATGATCTGGCTTCCAGGTATTCCTGTCTGGAGAGCATGCCCAGGTCCATCTTGTTGGAAGCGGCCTTCCACTCTGCCTCCCGGGCTGCCTGGGCCGTTACAGCGCTCTGCCACATGGTGCGTCCGGCCAGAACATTTTGGTACAGTGTATCCATCTGGCCGTACATGGTTGCTTCGCCCTCCTCTATTGTCCGTTGGCGGACATGGTGCTCTTTAATGGTTCCTCCGGAGGAGCTGCCCCTCTGCTGTCTCAGTTCGTAGTTATTCCCAAGGGCTCTCCACTTATCCGCCTCCAGGGTGATCCCATCCACACGGCTCTGATCCGGAGCGGGTAACATGCCGATCTGGACCTGGGAATCCCCGGGATATCCCGTAACCATCAGAAGTTCCTTCCTGACACGCTCCATATCATCCTGAAGGGACTGTACCTTGTTGGCTGCCGCTGTTGCTGCCTTTCCCGCCTCATCCGCCGCTGCCTGGGATACCATTCCAAGGCCGGCCTGACGCATTGCTTTCTCGTATTTCCCCTGCATAAGCTCGGCTTCTGCAAGGGCGCCTTCCTGCTCTGCCCTGAGACTGTGGTAAGTCCCCATAAGGCTCTGGGCGGTCCATATCATGGTATCTTCCATCCTGCGCAGGGACATGGTGCTGGAACTTCCCTTGGCTGAGCGGATCTGCTTATCCATATCCTTTGCAGCCTCCTCCAGGACCTTTGCCTGGGCCCTGTAATTGCTTGCCCCATCGGAATCCCCATTTTTCTCCATATCCTCCGCTTCCTCCCGCAGGCGGCGTCTTGTTTCCATCATCTCTTCCCTTGCGGATTCATAACGTCCCAGCCTGGTTTCATACAGGGTCCGCTCCATCTGGACCTGGGGAGAATAGGTTTTTACCAACTCCGGCAAATCGCTGTACTGGATGGCCTGGGCTCCCCAGGCCGTCTGGCCACTACTGCTCACAGCCCCTGCCGCGGAAAATGCCAGGCAGGCGCTCATCAATGCCGGAACGATTCGTCTGATCCTGACCATATCATGCTCCCTCCGTCTGCGCCAGTCCATTCACAGACCACCGGTAATCCTCCATGGCCTGTCTGAACCTGAGTCCGGCCACATCATTTGAAGACTGTTTGGATGCCAGCCCGTCCCGCTGCTGCAGGTACTCGTTTCTGGAAATAGTGCCAAGGCTGTAGCGGCGTTCAGCTGCCTGGGCATTTCTCACCGCCAGCTCCAGCTCCCCCCGTGTCTGGTCATAGTCTGCCTGAGCCTGTTTTAAAAGCTTATACTTGGCTTCCACATCCGCCTCAATCTGCCGGCGTCCGCTTTCTACCTTGCGCTCCATCACATCATACTGGTTTCCCACACCGGTATATTTCAGGCGGCGTTCGTTGGCCGCCTGGGTGTAATTGGTGGTTTTGGCTCTTTCCTTATCAGCTGCCAGATCAATGGAATCCACCTCACCGGAATCAGGTACAACGATCTCCTGAATATCCGGCCGGGCATCATAGCTCCAGCCCGTCATAACGCACAGTTCCCTGCGGAGGGCGTCTATCTCCTTTTCATTGGTCTGGATTGCCGCCTGGGCTGCTTCCGCCTTCTCCTGGGCGGACAGAAGCTCAGCCTGGGTCACCATGCCCTGGCCTGCTTTCACTGCCGCTGACTGATACTGGGAAAGGGCTGTGGCTGCCGCTTCCTCAAGGGCGGGCATTGCTTTAAATTTCTGCCAATAGGAGTTCATCTTGGCCTGGGCTTCCTTTACAAGGGATGCCTCCTGCCTGTCATATTCCAGTTTCTTTACATAGCCGTCTTCGTTCTGGGAATCCGCCATGTCCTGGTTCTGCTCGGCCTGAAGCCGGGCGCCGATCGCACCCGCCGCCATACTGCCGTATCCAGGCTGGTCCTCGTCCGTGGCGTCCATCATCTTATCACTGGAATCGTAAAGCTTATCCGCCATGTCCTGATAGGCATTTTTCATATCGTCATGGTCCTTGCCCCTGTACTCGTCATACTCTATCCTGTTATTGATCACAGTCACATTATACTCATGAATCAGGTCCGCCAATTCATCATATTCCAGCACATTGTCGCGAAGGGACGCCCACTTTTCCCCAGTATAGGCAAACTCCGGACTGGCCCAGGCAGTAAACGGTGCCGCTGCACTGACGGACACCGCCAGAAACATGGCGCCAAGGCGGGTGCCATGATGTCTCAGGCACGCCCGGATCCTCCTTTTGTCCTTCCTGCTGTTATCTATCATTAACAAACCTCTTTTCTAGTCAAAACCTTTCCTCTGTTACCTTCCTGTTACTCATAGCGCAGCGCGTCAATGGGGTCTGACTTGGCTGCCTTGGACGCGGGATAAAGTCCAAAGAAAATACCCACCACCGCTGAAAAGGATACGGCCACAAGGATGACTCCCGGCTTTATAATGACCGGCATTCCCAGTGCCAGGCCTCCCAGGGACACAAGCCCCACGCCCATGACCACGCCTATGATCCCGCCGCAGGCCGACAGGATTGCCGACTCTGTGAGAAACTGGATCAGCACATCCTGCGTCCTGGCCCCCAGGGCCTTTCTGATACCGATCTCCCTGGTCCGCTCCGTAACGGATACCAGCATGATATTCATGATGCCGATGCCGCCTACCAGAAGGGAAATGGCTGCAATACCGCCAACTGCCATGGACAGGCCTCCCATCATGGCATCCACCGAGGTCATCTCCTGCATGGCCGTGTACATGTACATATCCTCCGCCTGCCTGCCGTGCATCTTGGCCGCATATGCCTTAAACTGTTCAAAGAACTGGTCCAGGTTCACATCATCCTTGGCATATACGTGAAGCTGGTAGAAATAGTCATTGGGCCAGGTGAGAAGGGTATATGGTATGAACGCAGCCCCTTTATCGCTGTTGCTGCCGCCCATCATCAGTGCCTGGAAGGCATTGACATTCTTCCGGTACACGCCCACCACTGTAAAATCCTCCGTGCTGCCGTATATGGTGGTGCGGAATGATTTTCCCACTGCATTCTCTATGCCAAAGAGCTTCAGAGCGCTGTCCGTGTCCATGACCGCATTTTTCTTCCTGCCAAGTATATCTCCCTCATTCAGATACCGGCCGTAAACCATGTTCACCGGCTGTACATCCTGGTAATTATAGTCAATCCCCTGAAACTCAAACTTGATCTTGGTACGCTTGTAACTAGCGTCAGCGCTGGTATAGGCGCTGCTGTCAATGTAAGCGACTTCATCTTTGAATGCCTCCCTGGCCCGCTCCATCTCATCTAATGTAAAATAATCGCTCTGCCTTACATCATCCAGCCAGTAACCAACGGATACATATGCCTGGGTAATGCCCACGTCCTTGTACAGGTCTGCAAAAAGCCCTCTCATGGTATCCCCAATGGATACAATGGATATAACAGAACCAATACCGATTATAATGCCCAGCATGGTGAGGGCGGAACGCATCTTGTTTGCGCGGATGGCGGAAAATGCCATCTTCATATTCTCAATCAGCATCCTCTGCCTCCTTTCCGGAGCCGCAGGCACGCGTTCCATGGAAATCGTCCCCATGGACATTCAGCGTGTCGCTCTGTATCTGCCCATCGCTGAACCGGATAACCCGGTCCGCAAATGCGGCTATGTCTTCCTCATGGGTAACCACCACCACGGTGGCCCCTTCCTGGTGCAGCTGGCTGAACAGCTCCATGATCTCAATGGAGGAAGCCGTATCCAGGTTGCCTGTTGGCTCATCAGCCAGGATCAGGGGCGGTTCGTTGGCCAAAGCCCTTGCAATGGCCACCCTCTGCCTCTGTCCTCCTGAGAGCTCGTTGGGCATATGGTCCTGTCTTGTCCCCAGGCCCACCCGCTCCAGCAGCATTCCGGCCCTCTGGAGACGCTTTGCCTTTGGTACCCTGGCATAAGTCATGGGCAGCTCCACATTTTTAAGAGCCGATGTCCTGGAAATCAGGTTAAAGGACTGGAACACAAACCCTATCTTCCGGTTCCTGATATCGGACAGCTCATCCGGTGTCATCTCCGCCACATCCACGCCATCCAGGTAATAATGTCCCAGCGTAGGGCGGTCCAGGCACCCCAGAATATTCATAAGGGTGGATTTTCCAGAACCGGAATGACCCATAATGGCCACAAACTCGCCCCGGTCTATGGTGAGGTTGATCTTCTTAAGTCCCAGAACCTTGATGGCTCCGGTATCATATATCTTTACCAGGTTTTCCAGCTTGAGCAGGGGACCATCCCCGACCTCCTGGTGCGGGGCATGAAGGGGAAGGAGCAGCCGCCTGAGCCAGGCCGGGTGTATGTGCGGCGCCAGGCGGAAGGTGATTTTTTTATATGTATATCCCTGGGTAAATCCCTTTTGAAAGCCCTGTTTTATTTTGTCTATTTTCATTGGACGCCTCCTGCTACTGCGGGCGCACGATCACATCCGCGCCATCCACCATCATGGGATTGGGATTCTGGATGACCTGCATGCCCTCTTCCAGTACCGTATCGTCCGTTGGTATCACTTCCACTAACACATCACCGTCCACGCCAATGGTAACCGGTATGCGCTTGACCTTCAAATCCTGCACAATGGCAATATATGTAGTGTCCCCGTCATCCAAAAGGGCGGTTGTCGGAACCACAAATGCATCCTCCGACTCCTTGATCAGCAGTTCCGCCTTGGCTGTAATGCCGGCGATCAGCTTTGTGTCCTGCCCATCCACACGGATGGTAGTGGGGATAACCCGCTCCGTGGAGCCGCCTCCCTTTTCCTCGCCGGTGGGCGATATCTTGATCACCTCGCCGTTTACCGTGCCGCCGTCCAGGATGTCTGCGCTGATCACAGCCGACTGTCCCACCTTTACCTTTCCGATGGAGAACTCGCTGACCTTGATCTCCAGTTCCAATTGTTCCAGGTTCTCTATGCTGAATATAGGTTTGTCATCTTCCACCTTGTCGGCAAACTGACCCACCTTGGAATTGACCCTGACGACCGTACCGTCAATGGTACTTTTGATCTGGGTATTTTCCAGTTCTTCCATCTTCTTTTCCAGGTCATACCGGGCATTTTCTATCTGAAGTTCATATGACTTATCCGCCACGCCCTTTCCATTGACCACCGTATAGCCATCCATGGTGCGCTTTGCATCATTTAACGCATTGGCGCTGGCCTCCAGATCCATCTGGGAAATATCCCCGGTGGCAAACAGCTGGCTGTTGCGGCTGTGGTCCATGCCGGCCTTCTGGAAATCCTGTACCGCTTTCTCATATCCCAGAGCAGCTTCCTTATCCTTTTCCTGCTTGTTATTCACTGCCAGGTCATAGGCGTTCTGGGCAATCCGCACTTCCCGCTCCAGGTCCGTGCTGTCCAGCACTGCCAGCACCTGGTCCTTATGGACCTGGTCGCCCTCCTTTACATTCATGGCCGTGATCTCGGCATGGATATTGGATACAACATCCACGCTGTCCGTCCCGGACACCGGGCCGCTTAAGGACAGCTTTTCCTGTATGGACTGCTTTGACAAAGGAAGGACATCCACCATCATCCCCGTGTTCTTGCTGCTTCCCCCAAACCGGGAACTTATGAACACGGCTGCGATCACAATAACCGCTGCTGTAATGATCTTGCGTCTGCGGCTCCATCCCTTGATCCGTTTTATCAGACCCTGTTTTTCCGAATATCCGTTTTCTCCTTTATTTTTCTTTCTTTTTTTCTTACCGTTTCCTCCATCTTCCTCAGGCGCCATTAACGCCTCTACCCTGCGGTCTATCTCCTCTGATTCTTTCATCTCAGCCTGTATGGCATCCAAATCCACATCCTCTGTTCTTTTCTCACGCTCCATGCCGCCCTCCTGAATCCATTCTTTACTGTACTATTTATATTAATACAGTTATATCACATTTCTTACTATGCTACAAGAAAAATAAACATAATGCCTTTCTTTGTTCATTCCATAAGGCCATTATAGAGGGTTGGGCTAAATATTTCATCCAGTATTTTCATAACAATTTATAAATGAAAACGAAAGAATTACTTAAGGCAGCCTAATAAAAGTGGAAAAAGAAATGCCCCGGGAAGATCATTCTTTTCCCGAAGCATTTCTCTTATCATCTCTTTCCTCTAAAATGAGGCCTTAATCGCCCGTCTAAGTCTCAGGATCATCTCGTCCACATCCCCCTCCCGGATCACCAGAGGCGGTACAAAACGTATGATGTCGGCTCCCGCGCTGATGAGCACAAGCCTTTGTTCCAACAGTGCGCCGGACACCACGGGGCCCACCGGACCGGCAAATTCCAGTCCCTGGATCAGGCCCATTCCCCGGCGTTCTTTTACCACATCAAATTCATTTACCAATCCATCCAGCTTTTCAGCCAGGTAAGCGCCTATTTTCCTCACATGCTCCACCATGTGGCGCTTTTCAAATAGATCCAGCACCGCGCTTGCACCCGCTGTCACCAGAGGATTCCCCCCGTAGGTGGTCCCGTGATCACCGGGCACCATGGCGTCCGCCGCCTTGCCCCGGGCCAGGAATGCGCCCACGGGAAGGCCGTTTCCAAGGGCCTTTGCCACGGTCATCACATCCGGCTTCACGCCGTAATGCTGCCATGCGAACATTTCACCTGACCGCCCCATACCACACTGTATCTCATCCAGGATCAAAAGCAGGTCATGTTCATCACAGAGGGCCCGGACGCCCTTTATAAACCCTTCCTCTGCAGGGTAAATACCTCCCTCTCCCTGGATAGTCTCCATGATGATCGCGCAGGTCTTGTCATTGATCAATGCCTTGACGCTGTCCAGATTATTAAAATCCGCAAAACGGATGCCGGGAACCAGGGGCTTAAAGGGCTCCTGATAATGGGCATTGCCGGTAACAGACAAGGCCCCCAGGCTGCGCCCGTGGAACGAGTGGTTCATGGCAATGATCTCACCGGTCATGTCCGCATCCACGTCCTCACATCCCTCAGCCCCATCTCCCATGGATTCATGGAGTTTGTTATAGTGATAACGCTTAGCAATCTTTAAGGCGCCTTCAATGGCCTCTGTCCCGCTGTTGGTAAAGAATACCTTATCCATCCGGGATACCTTTAACAGCTTCTCCCCAGCCTCCACCGCCGGCTGGTTGTAAAACAGATTGGATATATGGGTCAGCTTGTGAAGCTGCTCTTCCACCGCCTTTGTATACTCCTCATCCCCATATCCCAGCCCCATAACGGCAATTCCCGCGCCAAAATCCAGGTATTCATTGCCCTCTGTGTCGTAAAGCTTTACGCCCTGTCCGTGGTCAAACACCACAGGAAAACGGTTATACGTCTTATAAAGGGCGTGTTCCGCCCGGTCGATCAACTGTTTGTCAGCCATGATAGTACCTCTCATCTTCCTCAGAATTAAATATGGCGGTCCCAATGCCCCGGTCCGTGAAAATCTCCAGCAGCAGGCAGTGCGGGATGCGGCCGTCCAGTATATGTACCCGTGATACCCCGCTGGTTATGGCATTGATGCAGTTCTGGAGTTTTGGAAGCATTCCGCCTCCCAGCATTCCGCTGCTCACAAAGCTCTGCGCCTCCTGCACCGTCATTTCGGAGATCAGGGACTCTTTGTCGTCAAAGTCCTTATAAACTCCCTCCACATCCGTGAGGAATGCCAGCTTTTCCGCCTGTACTGCGGTTGCAATGGCACAAGCAGCGTCATCCGCATTCACATTATAGCTTAAGAACTCGTCATCAAACCCAATGGGACATATGATGGGCAGGAAATCCTTTTCCAGCAGGTCATAAATGATCTTGGGATCGACCTTCTCCACCTCGCCCACGTATCCGATGTCCTCGCCCCCTGAATACTTCTTATGGCACTTCAGCATCATGCCGTCCTTGCCGCTGATCCCCACCGCCTTGATGCCCAGCTCATTAACCAGCTGGACCAGGCTTTTATTCACTTTGTTCAGCACCATCTCCGCTATTTCCATGGTAGGTTCATCCGTGACCCTGAGCCCATTGATAAACTGGGCCTCCATACCCACCTTATTTACCCATTTGCTTATTTCCTTGCCCCCGCCGTGGACAATAATGGGCTTAAAGCCTACCAGCTTTAAAAGCACCACATCCTGGATCACCTTTTTCTTCAGTTCTTCATCCAGCATGGCGCTGCCGCCGTACTTGACAACCACGATCTTCCTGTTAAACCTCTGGATATAAGGCAGTGCCTCAATCAGCACAGCCGCTTTCTGCATCGGTTCCAAATTCATCTCATTCTCCTCCTCGTTATGAGCACTTAGAGACCGTACTCTGGTCTCTTACGTGCGATACATGACATCTCCACTTGGTGAGGTATCTTACGAACCTAGTGGAGTGGCTCGTTATGAGCACTTAGAGACCGTGTTTTGGTCTCTTACGTGCGATACATGACATCTCCGCTTGGCCGCTTAAGACCTGTAATCCGCGTTGATCTTCACATAGTCCAAAGTCAGGTCACACCCCCATGCCGTTGCCTGGGCATCTCCCATCTTGATATCCGCCACTGCGGTGACCTGGGGCTGGGACAGTATCTTTGTGGCCTGCTCCTCGCTGTAGTCCACGGCCACGCCGTTCTTTATGATCTGCATTTCACCGGCAGCGCTCTTAAAGAACAGATCCACCTTTTCCGGGTCAAAGCTGGCTCCGGAATACCCCATGGCACAGAGGATCCTGCCCCAGTTGGCGTCATGGCCAAAGATGGCAGCCTTGGTCAGGCTGGAGGTGATGACGGATTTGGCCAGCACCTTGGCCTGGTCCTTTGTCTTTGCGCCCACAATGGTCACCTCAAACAGGGCCGTGCATCCCTCGCCGTCCCCGGCCATTTTCTTGGCCAGAGTTTCATTGATATAGTTAAGCGCCTTGCAGAACACCTGATAATCACTGTTCTTTTCCCTTATCTCCTCATTCCCTGCCAGTCCGTTGGCCAGAAGGAGCACTGTGTCATTGGTGGAGGTATCACCGTCCACGGAGATCATATTATATGTATCCTTAATGTCCTCACTGAGGGCTTCCTGGAGCATTTCCTTGCTGATCGCCGCGTCCGTGGTCACAAAGCTGAGCATGGTGCACATGTTGGGATGGATCATGCCTGAGCCCTTGCACATCCCGCCCATGGTCACGGTAACCCCGCCCAGCTCAAACTGTACGGCCACTTCCTTATTCTTAGTATCCGTGGTCATAATGGCTTTGGATGCCTCCGTCCCGCTGTCCGTCCCGCCGTCCAGTAAAGGCGCCATGGCCTCGATGCCCGCCTTGATCTTATCCATGGGCAGCTGCTTTCCGATCACTCCGGTGGAAGCCACCAGCACGCTCTCTGCCGGAATACCCAGCACTGCTGCGGCTGCATCCGCAGTCTGGCTGCAGTATCCCATGCCTTCCTCACCGGTGCATGCATTTGCAATGCCCGCGTTGATAACAACGGTACGGGCCGGCACATTGCCGGTAACCTGGTTCTTATCCCATTTCACAGGAGCTGCCTTCACAATATTGCTGGTAAATGTACCGGCCGACTTACAGGGCGCCTCGCTGTAGATCAGGGCCATATCCTTTCTGTCCCTGTATTTGATCCCTGCCGCAGTGGATGCTGCCTTAAATCCTTTGGCAGCAGTCACACCGCCTGCTATCTTCCTGATTCCATCCACATTTCCGCTCATCACTTGATTCCTCCGTTTATTCCGCTTATGCAGCGATCTCCAACATCTTTGGTAACCGCGGCCACAGCCGTGTCAGCGCACAAAACGCGTTATATTTTCCTCATTTAAAATAAATTCATAACTGTTGACATCTTCTCTCTCGGTCCATCCAATCCCCTGCCAGAAGGCGTTTCCCACCTCATTGTTTTTAAATGCGATCAGGCTGATCTTGCTCACCCCTTCACGCTGAAGGGCTTCCATGGCTGTCCGGACCATACGGTATCCGATTCCATGCTTCCTGTACCCCGGAGCCACACACACATGGTAAAAGCAACCGGTCCTTCCGTCATGCCCGCAGAGGATATTTCCGATGATCAGTCCATTCTGGACAGCTACCACGCTGGTGGTCGGGTTTCTTTTAAGGAAACGCTCCACCCCCTCCCGGGAATCGTCAATGCTTCTGATCCCAAAGCCTTTGATATCTGTCCAAAGCTCATAGACCTGTTCGTAATCCTCGATCGTCATCTCCCGGATGAGGATATCCATTGTTCCTGCCATGATAAGCATTCCCTTTCTATGGAAATTTCAAACCCGTTCCGATTTCCTTCTTAGGGAAATGCCGGAATCTGCTTAAGCCCCGTATTCTCCGGCAATCCGAACATCAGGTTCATGTTCTGGACGGCCTGGCCCGCGGCGCCTTTGACCATATTGTCAATTGCTCCCATGATCACAATACGATTTGTTCTTGGATCGATCTTAAAATTCACATCTGCAAAATTGCTTCCCTCCACCCATCGGGTCTGGGGCACCACATCCCTGTCCAGCACACGGACAAAATATTCTTCCTTATAATACTTGTCGTAGGCTACCCTTACTTGCTCATAGGTAACTTCCTTTGTCAGGGAAGCGTAGGCGGTTACCAGGATCCCACGGTTCATGGGCACCAGGTGGGGAGTAAAGCTGATGGTCACCGGCTTCCCTGCAGCATAGGACAGCTGCTCCTCGATCTCCGGCGTGTGTCTGTGGGATCCCACGCCGTATGCCTTGATATTCTCATTCACCTCACAGTACAGACTGTCCACCTTTGCGCCCCTGCCCGCTCCGGAGGTCCCTGACTTGGCATCAATGATCAGGGTATTGGGGTCGATCAGCCCTTCCTTAACAAGGGGGTATGCGGATAAGAAGGAACAGGTGGGGAAACATCCCGGATTGGCAATGATCCTGGCTTTCTTTATCTTCTCCCTGTTGATCTCAGGAAGACCGTACACGGCCTCCTCAATAAACTGTGGCGACCCATGGGTGAGTTTATACCACTTTTCATAAACGGCAACATCCTTGATCCTGAAGTCAGCGCTCAGGTCGATCACCTTTGACTTTGATAAAATGTCCTCATCCACCAGGGAAGCGCACAGCCCCTGGGGCGTTGCGGTAAAGATCACATCCACCTGCCCGGCCAGTTCCTTCATATTATCATCCATGCAGTCCGCGTCCACGATCCGGAACATATTCTGGTATAAGGATGCATAACTTTGCCCGATGTAGCTTCTGGAGCCATACCATTTGATCTCTATGTCATCCCTCTGAAGCAGAAGCCTTGCCAGCTCTCCTCCTGCATATCCTGTGGAACCGATGATTCCTGCCTTAACCATATCCATTCTCCTTATACATATTTATAAAGTATTTGTAACTGCTCAGAATAACTCGTCTTCTTATCCGGAAAATACACCAATACCCTAATTATAGTAACTTTTCCCACAAAAGGAAAGTATCTTTTAGGACCGGCTTTTCACCGTGTTTCTCTTGATTTTCATAATTATACATTACAAATGCATAATATGCAACATTTTTTAAAATTTTTATTTTAGTGCTTGCATTTTCCTGCATAATGTTGTATATTTATGAAAGTTCAATTAGAGAGCAATATCAGGAGGATATAGATATGAAAGAGAAAGTAATTTTAGCTTATTCCGGCGGGCTTGATACCACCACCATTATTCCGTGGTTAAAGGAAAATTTTGGTTATGAAGTAATCTGCTGCTGCATCGACTGCGGTCAGGGCAATGAATTGGACGGCCTTGAGGAGAGAGCAAAATTATCCGGAGCTTCCAAATTATATATTGAAGATTTAGTAGATGATTTCAGTGAAAACTACATTATGCCCTGTGTTAAGGCAAATGCAGTATATGAGAATAAATACCTTCTGGGCACTTCCATGGCACGTCCTGCCATTGCAAAATGCCTGGTGGAGATCGCCCGCAAGGAAGGCGCCACCGCCATATGCCACGGCGCTACCGGAAAAGGCAATGACCAGATCCGTTTTGAGCTGAGCATCAAGGCTCTGGCTCCTGATCTTAAGATCATTGCTCCATGGCGTATGACCGATGTATGGACCATTCAGTCTCGTGAAGATGAGATCGAGTACTGCAAGCAGCACGGTATTGACCTGCCCTTTTCAGCTGATTCCAGCTACAGCCGTGACCGCAACCTGTGGCACATCAGCCACGAGGGCCTGGAACTGGAGGACCCGTCCCTGGAGCCCAACTTCGACCATCTGCTGGTCTTGAGCGTATCTCCTGAGAAAGCTCCCGACCAGGGCGAATATGTGACCATGACATTTGAAAAAGGCGTTCCCACCAGCGTGAACGGCGAAAAGATGAAAGTGGCCGACATCATCCGTAAATTAAATGAGCTGGGCGGCAAGCACGGCATCGGTATAGTGGATATCGTGGAAAACCGTGTGGTTGGCATGAAGTCCCACGGCGTATATGAAACTCCGGGCGGAACCATCCTGATGGAAGCACATCAGCAGCTGGAAGAACTGGTATTAGACCGCGCCACCATGGATGCCAAGAAAGACATGGGCAATAAGATGGCCCAGATCGTATACGAGGGAAAATGGTTCACGCCGCTGCGTGAAGCAGTCCAGGCATTTGTTGAGTCCACCCAGGAATATGTCACAGGCGAAGTAAAATTCAAGCTGTACAAGGGCAATATCATCAAGGCCGGAACCACATCCCCCTACTCCTTATACAGCGAGTCCCTGGCCTCCTTTACAACAGGCGACCTGTATGACCACCACGATGCCGATGGCTTCATCACGCTGTTCGGCCTGCCTCTTAAGGTCCGCGCCATGAAGATGGCCGAGGTGAAGGCTGAGAATAAGGGGAACTGATCACAGTCTGTTACAGCACAATATAATGGGGAATAATATCCTCATACCTGCCGTCCTTCATCAGGAAACCTCCTGGTATTACGCCCAGCCGCGTAAATCCCAGTTTTTGGTACAGATGAAGGGCGGCTTCATTTGTTTTGACCACGGCGTTAAACTGAAGGATGCCAAAGCCCAGCTCCCTTCCCTTTTCCATGCAGTGGCGCACCAGCTTCTCCCCGATCTGCCGGCCCCTCATATCCCATTTCACAGCATAGCTGGCATTGCAGATGTGGCCGCACCGTCCCACATTGTTGGGGTGCAGGATATACAGGCCTACCATGGCCCCGCTGTGCCTGTCAAATGCAGTTCCCGTAAAAGACTGTTCTGAAAAAAATGCATCCGCGCTTTCTTTGGTCAGGCAGTCCGTTTGGGGAAATGCGATCCCCTCCTCCACAATATGGTTCCAGATCACAGCCGCTTCCTCTGCATCGTCCCTTGTGTATTCTCTTATGATCATATCCATGTAAGATTTTCCTCCCTTGCAGTCTGCCCTGGGGATTTTTAGGACAGACGATTCCTTTTAATTTTCTCACCGGTACAGCACATAGTCGTTCATTTCCTTCACAAAACCGGCTCCCCTCAGCACATCCTCAGACTCCTTTGGATATTCCTTAAGGATCAGCCGCTTTAATTCCGGAAACAGGGCCTTTCCCTGGAACTCCTTAATAAATTCCTTCAGTACCTGCTCCAACACCTCTGTCTCAAATACGCGCAGCACCTTGCCCTGGCGTTCCATAACCGCGGCAATGCGTCCTGACCGGAGGCCGGCTGCGGTTCCGGGTACATTTAAAAAATCCCTGCCCTCAGGCTGTTCCAGAGCCTTTCCCCATATCTGGGCAGGGTCCCATGCATTCAGCCATACCACCTCGTCCTCCGGCGTCTTCAGCACAGCTGTGATCCCCTCATACTCTTCCTTCCGTATGAACTGGGCCCCTGACATTCCTTCCACAAAGTACCCTCTGCGCACCCTTCCGGTATACTCCCAGATCCTGAGCAGTTCCATGGCCTGCTGGTAACTCCATGAGGGCCCGGCGGAAACGGAACCAGGACCCGCAGGATCGTGACCCGCCAAACCGTAAGGCGAACCGGCGCAGGCCGCAGCAGCCCTTGCAAATGTCTCCCTGCACATGACAGGCTGCTCAAGGAAAAACAGGTCCAGCCACTCCTCCATGGACTTTGCTTTTAATGGGCGCACAATATCCCAGCGCCCTGCTGACAAGGCCATTACCCGGGCATTGACCCGCTGCCTTGCAGTGGCTTTTTTTACCTTTTCCCGGTTCTGCCACTGGCGTACCGGCACGAAGCTGTCCGCGCATACCAGCCCCTTTTCCGCCAGACTCAGCAACACCTCCTGGGCGCTTTTTTCTTTTGGGATGTCTGTGAGAAATCTTAAAAAGCTGGCGCCTCTGCGTTTCAGTTCCCCGTACAAAAGCCTTTCATCCCCCTCCAGCTGTTCCTCTGCATCAGGAAGCGGGGCGTCCCAGTCAATATCCTCATACCGGCAGAAACACAGCGCGCCGTCCTCTCCCATTTTCCAGAAATAATCCCCCTCCGCCAGCAGCTTATCCAGCATCCCCCCGCTGTAATGCCTGACCCTTCGGGGCAGTATCACCGACTCCCAGAGCCTGACAGGGAACATTCTCCCGTAATACAGGTCCAGGGTCTTCTTTAACTGGTCCCCGGGCGTGGTATATGGCTTTGCCCTCCGGGCCAGCAATGCGCCGTAGTGGGCGCCGGGCTGGGTGGATGTCTCCAGACGCATACTGCGAAGTGTGGACTGTCTGGCTCTGTCGTACAGCTTTTTATGGTAGAAAACATGCTCCCACTCCACGATCTCATCCTGCTCCAGAAGACGGGCAAGGATTGCCTCTGTCCTCTCCGGGGTCAGGAAATATCGCTCCCTGATCTGGTCCGCGGTCTGTCCCCCGCGGTAGCGCAGCATTCTGCGCACAATGGAGGCAGCTTCCTCAAGTCCCCCCTCGGACAGGGCTTTTTCATAAAGTTCCTCCTGCTCCGCAGCGATCCAGAGCCCCGGCTCAATGTAAAGCGTCCGCCCCTGCCCTGCCAGAAGTTCCAGCCATTCCACCGGTACCTCAAGTTCTCCTGCAATCAGGTCCCCTTCTATCATCAGCAGGGAATGGAGCTGCTTCTCATCCCCTGGCAGCTTTGTCCGTTCCTGCTGCTTTTCCAGGACATTGGATGCAGGCCTGATCCCCTCCATGTATTTTAATTCGTCATAGACCGCCTGGCGGATCCCGGGTGTGGTGGGGGAATATTCATACATTTCCGCCGACTCCGCCTGCCACTGGAGAGGCAGGGACATGGGGGAAGGCACATCGGTACAGACCTCCCGCACCTTTATGGAGCCGGCGCGGATCCCATGGATGATCTGCATCACTCCATCTATGTCCCAGTGATCCTCCAGACATTCCCGCTTTGTCTCCCGGATCAGGGGATGGTTTTTCTCATGCATCAGGGAATCCAGCATTTCCGTACTTTTCAGCCGCTGCATCCACAAAGGCTGGCGGCCGTTTCGTTTCATGCCCATCATCAGCGCCCTGGCAGCATTATACCGGAATGTCATATTAAACAGAGGGGTGACGGGCAGCAGTGCTTCCAGTATATCCCGTACCCGGTCCGGATCCAGCCGGTATAAAAGCTGTTCCGGGATCGTCTCCTGCCCGTAGGGGTACAGCATAAACCCGTCCTCCTCATCCACACAGCCTGTGTCAAACCCGTATTCGGTCCTTACCATGTGCTGCAGCAGAAGGGATAACGGTCCGTTGACCCTGCGTCCAAAAAGGGCGTGGACCATCACCTGGTGTGAACCTGTGTGGTCGGTAAAATGTTCCGCCACTATGGTCCTGTGGTCAGGAAGCCCTCCCACCGCTTCCATCTGCCGTTTCAGAAAGCTTTCGGCACTGATCACCGATGCCTTGTCCAATCCCAGGCCGGCCAGTTCTTCCCCCAGCCTTCCCTGTTCCCCGGCCTCCCCCAGCCTGCCCAGGATCCTGCCAAACGCCAGACTGGTCTTTAAGGTGCGCCCCCTGGCTTCCCCTTTCCAGAAAGGCAGCCTGGCTCCCTCTGCTGACACCTGGGTGACATAAACCGTATCCTTATCGATCCTTGCGATCTTCCACGCAAATGAGCCCAGCATGAACTTATCCCCACGCTGGGACTCATAGACAAACTCTTCATCCAGTTCACCTAATTTAACCCCGTCTTCGGTCTTGGCCGTGTACAGGCCTTTATCCGGTATGGTACCTCCGGCTGCCGTTGCAAGCATCCGGCTGTATGCGTCCCCGTCCACCCGCTCATGGATCCTGTCATACAGGACTCTTGGACGGACCGGAACATCCCTTCTGTGTTCATAGTCCCCGGCCAGCATACAGAGCAGGTCCTTCACATCCTCCCTGGTCACATCCTGAAAGGAATAGGCCCTGGCAAGGATCTCCATCACATCCTCCACCGTGTAGCCTTCCCCGTTTGCCATGGAGACCAGATGCTGGGCCAGCACATCCAGGCACAGCCGCGGCGGCTTGGTGTGCTCCACTCCTCCCTGCCTGGCCACCTGGGCCGTCATTCCGCAGTACACACTCTCAGGCGCGGTCCGGGGATACATATACATAACGCTTACCTTCCCCGGATTGTGACCGGCCCGTCCCAAACGCTGCATGGTGCTGGACACGGTGCGCGGGCAGCCGATCTGCAGAACAAGGTCCAGCTCCCCCACATCGATCCCCAGCTCCATGGAGGAGGTTGCGCACAGAAGCCGCAGACTTCCGTCCCTTAAATCCTGCTCCACCCCGGCCCGAGCCTCCTTGGACAGACTGCCGTGATGCACTCTGGCAAAACCGTCCCCTCCCAAAAGGTTGACATAGTAAGCCAGTTTCTCCGCATACCGGCGTCCCTCGGAAAAGGCAATGACACTCCTGTACTGCAGGCACTGGCGGTAAACTGCCTGTCCCAGTTCTTCCCACACAGGATCCTTCCTCCTGCCCTGGGCCGGCATGGTCCCCAGCACCTGGATCCTCACCTGCTTGTCCATGGCCGGAGCGCAGATCAGGGCCGGCTCCGGGGACAGATATGCCGCGGCCAGGTCAAGGGGTTCAATGGTCGCCGACAGTCCGATGCGCTGGAGCGGCCTTTTGCAGAGCCAGTCCAGCCTTGCAATGGAAAGCATCAGATGGGCGCCCCTTTTTGTATCGATCAGGGCATGAAGCTCATCCACGATCACTGCCTTTGCCGTCCTCAGCACGGTCTGCCCTGTTTTGGAGGTGAGCATCAGATACAGGGATTCCGGCGTGATGATAAGGATATGGGGCGGATGCCTGACCATTCTCTGCCGGTCCTTCTGGGGCGTGTCCCCGGTGCGGATCGCCACCCGGAGACTATCCGGCATCTTCCCCTCTCCCATCAGCTCCGTCTCTTGGCAGATCCCATCCAGGGGGCGGCGCAGGTTTTCCCTGATATCCCCAGCCAGGGATTTTAAGGGAGACACATAGATCAGGTACAGTTCCTCCTTCAGCCTCCCCTCCCGGGCCATGGCATTCAGCCTGTCTATAAATACAAGAAATGCGGACAGTGTCTTTCCTGTTCCCGTTGGCGCACTGACCAGCACGGAGCGGCCGGCGGCAATGGCGGGCCAGGTCTCCTCCTGGACTTTTGTGGGCGCTCCAAATGTCTGTAAAAACCACCGGGCCGTTGGCCGCGAAAATAGTTCTAACGCATCTACTGGCATGATTCCTCCATTCCTCTCACCTCTTCCCGGATCAACCCGCCCACCGTGTCGGCCAGCTGTCCGGCATCCCTGATTCTTACAAAGCTGCTGCCATATATCTTCCTGGCTCCCTCCAGCTCCTGATCCAGGCCATAAAAGACACCTATGACCCGAATCCCTTTTTTCTTCAGCTTCCTCACCTCATCCGCCGCATCCCGGATCCCTGTCTCCGCCTCATATTCCGTCTTTTTGAACCACACTCCCTGTGAGGGGATCTTTTTATCGTCATTGGGGCTGGCATCTGTGAGTATGATAAGAAGCCGGTTGGGGTACTGTGACTGCTCCATAAGATATCCCGCCCCTCTTAAAGCCAGTCCGTCCCGGTTCCATCCGCAGGCGGAATACCTGAACATATCCCGGTTCCCGTCCCTGTCTTTATATTCCCTCAATATATTAAAAACCGTATACCCGCAAAAGCTGCAAAAGGAATACACCTGAACCGGGATGCGGCAAAGGCGCAGGCTTTCGGCTATGATATACCCCTGGGAGGCGATCATCTCCTGCCTGTGGAGCTGGGAGGCGGAACCGTCCAGCATAATATCCACGGAAAAAGGAGCCGTGTCATTGATAATCTCCCTGTCAAACACCCGCATATCCCCCAGGCACCGCTCCCTCCACACCCTTCTTCCGTTCAGTTTTCCCATTCTTGCAGTCACTGATTCCGGTTCCTGCTCAATAAGAAGGGTATTTGCAATCTGTTCCTTCAGCCTGAGAATACAGTTTTGGTGCACATCCCTGTGAGCCTCATAGTATTCCCGGTTCTTCTTTTCCTGCTCCAGGGCTATGCGCTGCCGGCCCTGGGCTTCTTTTTCCAGCCTGCCCCGGGGACTGCCCGAACCGGCCGTAATCCGTCTCTCCCCTTTGGTAAAGTACAGATGGCAGCCCTCATGGCTGCCGGTGCACAGAAGTGATTCGATCCGCTGCAGTTCACGCACATGGTACACCGGGCTTCCAAAACATGTCTCTATATATTCCCGGCTCCACTCATCCCTGCCGGCTTCCCACAGTTCGCCCAGGAAATTCCCCAGCCGGCCTGTACGGCCTTCCTTTCCCTCCCCCTCCTTTTCCCCGGGCTTTTTGCCGTTCTTTCTACCGGGATCTTTGTCCTTTTCTTCCCCGGCCTCCTCCTCATAATCCTCCTCCGGATCATCCAGGCGTGTTATCATAAAACGGACAGCCGGCTTTTTCAAAAACAGCTTTCCCCTCCGGAAATGCCTCCGCCGCCCAGTCCCAATCCCTTCCTCAGGCACATCACACCGAAAGTGAAAATATTCCCTCAGGATCATCCGGATCCGGGCTTCCACTTCCGCCTCTGTCAGCTTTCCCTTCATATCCATGTCACGGACCAGCCGCTGCTCTTTGGGCAGCAGCACGGTCCTGACCCCCAGCGCCTTGCCAAAGTGGGCATTTCTCAGGGTAACTGCCAGTTCCTGCTCCCCGTCACTCCCAGAGTCCCTCAATATCCGCCGGGCATATTCCCGCCTTAATTCCGGAACCGCAGGACGGTCTTCCCGCTCCTGCTCATAGACGCACGTCTCCATGCAGAGCCAGTACACCGTATCGTACAGATCCTGAAGGGCCGCGCCCTCAAAGGCGCGGGGCAATGCCTCCAGACTTCCGCCCCCGTACCACTTGTGGGTCCATCCGATCACACTGTTGAGATACAAATCCGCCTTTCCCTCCCTGTCAAAGGCCATGAAAACCGGGCGGAAGGAATAATCCTCCGCCGCTGTCCATATCATATTCAGCGCTCTCCGGCGCTGCAATCTGTATTCCTCTTTCCCTTCGATTGAAACTCCCTCCTCTTTAGGTGGATGTTCTTCCTCATATCCGCTCTGAAAACAGTTTTTCCCCGTCCAGCCCCTTTGGTATCCGGCTTCGGATCATATCCCTTATCAGAGTCTGTTCATAGGGATCAAAGGATTTGTTGGTAATCCCCATATCCAGTGCCTGATATGCCCCCACTCCCATTTCCATCAGTTCCAGGGCGCTCAGCAGCCCTCTCAGGTCCAGGGGCTTGGTGGAGATCTCACCGCTCTGGCACTTTATCCTGATCTCCTGGAACAAAAGGGCAAACTGCCTGGCATACTTGTCTCTCAGACGGGGGAACTGGGTTCTCAGCAGGCGTTCCAAGCTGTCCTGGGAGATCACGGGCATGTTTATGACCACAAACCGGGAAGCCAATGCCTCATTCAATTCCCTGGTCCCGGCGTAACCGTAATTCATGGTTGCAATAAACCGGGTCTCCTCCCTCAGCCTGATCCTGTTATAACCAGGCACATCAATGACCCTTCTGAAATCCAATATGCTGTGGAGCACTGCCAAGGCCTCATTCCTGGCCATATTGATCTCATCCAGGATTCCAAAGCCGCCGCTCACCCCGCAGCAGCTCACGGGCCCGGGGCGGAACACCACCCGGTTATCCTCAAAGGTATCTGCTCCGATCAGGGCCGCTCCATCCATATTCACATGAAAAGAAATGTCCCAAAGAGGGCGGCCAAACGCCGCCGCCAGGTTCTCGGCCAGTATGTTCTTTCCCGTTGCCTTTGGCCCTGCCAGCAAAAGATTCTGGCCGCACAACAGGGCCGCTACAGCCTGTTCCCATATTTCCCGCCCATAGTATTGGCATTTGGGCGCAGGAATCCGTTCCTGATCCCCGGCATCCGCCGGATAGTCAGCCCGAAATCCCTCAATTCCCCTGATAATATCACTGTTTACATGCTCTTCTTTTAAGAAATCGATCATGTGCCTGCCCTCTTTATCCTGTATTGACCAGATTATACCATTGAGAACGAAAATGTTCAACATCCCCCTTCCGGATATGAAAGCCCTATACAAAAGAATCCCTGACCGCCATTCTTTTTCCGGTCAGGGATTCCCTTATGATCAACGCTTTCTTTTTTTGCTATGGGATTACAGGGATTTAACCGCAGCCACCACATTCTCCACTGTAAATCCAAACTTCTTAAACAGCTGCCCTGCAGGAGCGCTGGCGCCAAAGCTCTTCATGGTAACGGTTATTCCGTCCAGGCCCACATATCTGCCCCATCCGAAATCGCCCAGGGCTTCCACTGCTACCCTCTTTCTCACTGCCTTAGGAAGCACTGCCTCTTTGTACTCCTCAGGCTGCTCCTCAAATACATCCATACTCGGCATGCTGACAACGCGCACATCCATACCCTCTTTGGCCAGCTCTGCCTTTGCTCCAACGGCCAGTTCCACCTCTGAACCGGTTGCAATGATGATGGCGTCCGGAACTTCCTTGGCGGAATCCTCCAGAATATACGCGCCCTTTAAGGCTTCCTTGCCGGACCCGGCTAACTGCGGCAGATTCTGCCTTGTAAGCACCAGGGCGGTAGGCGTCTTGGATGAGGAGACAGCGCTGTACCAGGCGGCGGCTGTCTCTGTTGCGTCCGCGGGACGGAACACATGGAAATTGGGCATGGAGCGCAGCATGGCCAGCTGCTCAATGGGCTCATGGGTAGGCCCGTCCTCACCCACGCCAATGCTGTCATGGGTAAATACAAAGGTCAGGGGAACTCCCATCAGCGCGGACAGTCTTGCCATTGGCTTGGTGTAATCACTGAACACAAAGAAGGTGGAGACAAATGCCCGAAGGCCTCCATGAAGCATCAGACCATTACCGATTGCTGCCATTGCCAGTTCCCGGACACCAAAATGCAGGTTGCGTCCGGCGTAATTATCCTTGGAAAAATCTCCCATATCCGCCATATATGTCTTGGTGGAGGGAGCCAGGTCGGCCGCGCCGCCGATCAGGTTGGGCATCAGGTTCTTAAGCTTCTGAAGCTGCTTTCCTGATAAGCTTCTGGTTGCATCCGGCTTCTCGTCATACGCCCAGTACTCCTCGTTGTCATATACCTCGTTACCCAGTTCCGGGTTATAGAACTTGTCCCAAAGTTCCTTCATCTCAGGGTATTTACCACAGTATTCATCAAATAATGCGTTCCACTTTGCCTCTGTCTCAGCGCCCTTTTCACTATGTGCCTTATAATTGGCATATACCTCATCCGGTACATAAAACGGCTCCATGGACGGCCAGTTTAAGTTTTCCTTCATAGCGGCCACGTTGTCCTCACCCAGAGGCTCGCCATGGGCGCTGGCCTTGCCCTGCTTAGCCGGGCAGCCGTAACCGATCTGTGTTTTAACCGTGATAAAGGAAGGACGTGTGGTATCAGCCTTTGCCTCCTGGATAGCCTTTCCAATGGCATCCAGGTCATTGCCGTCCTCAACCATCAGCAGCTGGAAGCCAAATGCCTCCATGCGCTTTTGGACATTCTCGGTAAATGCAATATCCGTGCTTCCCTCAATGGAGATCTGATTGGAATCATAGAACACGATCAGCTTTCCAAGACCCAGGGTCCCTGCCAGTGAAAATGCCTCAGAGGAAATCCCCTCCATCATACACCCGTCTCCGCCCAGGACGTATGTATAGTGGTCTACCACCGGATACCCGTCCTTGTTGAATACGGCCGACAGATGTGCCTCAGCCATGGCCATGCCCACCGCCATGCCCATACCGGCGCCCAGAGGTCCTGTGGTGGCCTCAACACCCACCGTATGGCCATATTCCGGATGTCCCGGGGTCAGGGAATCCATCTGACGGAAGTTCATCATATCTTCCTTTGTAAGGCCATATCCAAAGAGATGGAGCAGTGAGTAAAGAAGCGTGGATCCATGGCCTCCTGAAAGTACAAAACGGTCCCTGTTCTTCCACTGGGGGTTTTTAGGGTTGTGGTTCATATGGTTTGCCCAAAGTTCATAAGCCATTGGCGCTGAACCTAAAGGAAGTCCTGGATGGCCTGACTTTGCCTTCTGCACAGCATCTGCTGCCAGAACGCGGATTGCGTTGACCGACATGGTATCAATCTGATTCATTGTTCCCTCCATTCTGATGCCCGAAGGCATCTCGTACATCTTATATGTTATATTTTTACCAACTGTCCTATATTATACCAACATCAGCTACTTAGGGCAAGAGTTTTCTTGCAATATTTTGTGCGATATTTTGCGTGTTTATGCGATACTTTGCCAAATGAAAACGGAATCTTATTAAAAATATTATAAATTAATCACATTTTCATCACATTTTAATTTTACAACTATGAGATGAATAAAAACATACGGGAGGATTCAATCAGTGATCGAAGTAAAAAATCTTGTAAAGGATTACGGCGGCCGCCTGGCCGTGGACCATCTGAGTTTTACGGTGGAAGACGGTCAGATCTACGGCTTCCTGGGACCAAACGGCGCGGGAAAGTCAACCACCATGAACATCATGACGGGTTATCTGGGCGCCACGGAGGGGGAAGTCCTCATAGACGGCCACAATATACTGGATGAACCGGGGGAAGCAAAAAAACGCATGGGCTACCTTCCTGAAGTACCGCCCCTTTATCTGGATATGACTGTAAGGGAATATCTGGAATTTGCTGCGAAACTAAAAAAAATTCCAAAAGACAAACGGGAAGAGTCCATTCAGGAGGTTATGGAACTGGTAAAGATCACGGACGTACAGGGACGCCTGATCAAGAACCTCTCCAAGGGCTACAGGCAGAGAGTGGGGATGGCCCAGGCCATTCTGGGGAAACCGGATGTGATCATACTGGATGAACCCACCGTGGGACTGGATCCCAAGCAGATCATTGAGATCCGGGATATGATCCGCGACCTGGGGAAAAAGCACACGGTCATCCTCAGCTCCCACATTCTTTCGGAAGTCAGCGCTGTCTGTGACCATATTATGATCATCTCCCGGGGAAAGCTGATCGCCAGCGACACTCCGGAAAATCTGGAGCAACGGCTGGAGGGCTCAGCCGCACTGGAGCTGGATGTAAAGGGTGATGCGGATTCCATCCGCCGTGTTCTTAAGGATATCCCATCCGTATCGATAGGCGCAGTGTCCCAGGAGGAGGGAAACCCTGTCTGCCGCCTGAACCTTCAGATCGGAACCAATGCCGGGAATGCGTCCGCAGATGCGTCCATGGATGCGTCCATGGATGTGCGGGAACAGCTCTTCTATGCCTTTGCCGAAAACCGCATGCCCATCCTGTCCATGAGCGCATCTAAGGCGTCCCTGGAGGAGGTGTTCCTGGAACTGACAGAAGGAACACTGACGGAGAGCCAAGATCCAGGTTACGAAACTAATTATTCAGAAGACGAAACCAATGATCCAGGCACCGGATCCTCCCTTGACCGGGCTATGGATTCCCCAACACAGGAAAAGGAGGACGAAACCCATGAGAGCGATCTATGAACGTGAACTGAAATCCTATTTCTATTCCATGACAGGTTATGTGTTCATTGCGTTCCTGACCATGTTTATGGGCATTTACTTCATGGTATATAACATGATAAACGGATACCCCTACTTTTCATACACACTGAACTCCACCCTGATGATACTCATGATCGCGGTCCCCATCCTCACCATGCGCAGCATGGCCGATGAACGGCGCTCCCGCACTGATCAGATGCTTCTCACATCCCCGGTATCCCTGTGGGGGATCATTATGGGGAAATACCTGTCCATGATCACCATATTCGCGGTTCCTATGGCCATTGCCTGCCTCTGCCCGCTGATCATCAAGGCCAACGGGACCGCCTATCTGGCTGAGGACTACGCCTCTATTCTGGCATTTTTCCTCTTGGGCTGCGTGTACATCGCCATCGGGCTGTTTATCTCCTCCCTTACCGAGAGCCAGCTCATTGCGGCGGCCGGGACCTTTGGCATCCTTCTCCTCCTGATCCTGTGGCCCGGGCTTTTAAGCTTCATGCCCACCACTGCCCTTGGCTCCCTGGCCGGGCTGCTGATCCTCTGGAGCCTGGTCTGCTTTGTCATGTACCGCCTCACAAGCCATGTGCCCCTGGCCCTTGGTCTGGAAGCCCTGGGCGTTATGGGCCTGGCAGGCACTTACCTGGTGAAACAAAGCCTGTTAGAGCATGCCCTCACGGACATCCTGGGAAAGATCGTGCTAACCGATGTATTTAACAATATCGCCGGCACCCATATACTGGATATCGGGGGCCTGGTATACTATGTCAGCGCTGCCGCTATCCTTCTTTTTCTCACGGTCCAGTCCACACAAAAACGCAGATGGAGTTGACATAACAGGATTCACCATATCAAGGAGGAAAACATGACAAGGAAATTAAAAAAGGGCAGCTATATGGCGCTGTTTACCATTGTGGTCATTGCTGCCATTATCATAGCCAACTTAATCATAGGGAAGATCCCGGCCAAATACAGGAAATGGGATTTAAGCACTAACCAGATCCTTACCCTGGGAGACACCACAAAGGATATCCTGTCTAAGCTTGACAAGGATGTTACCATCCACATCATAGCCAGTCCGGACTCGGTGGATGAAAGGATCAGATCCTTTGTCAGCCTGTACGCTGACCAGTCTCCCCGCATCCGTGTGGTGGAGGACGACCCTGTCCTGCACCCGGATGTGCTGACCACCCTGGATGCCCAGCCGGGCCAGGTGCTGGTGGTCTGCGAAGAGACAGGCAAGAAGACAGCTGTCTCATTTAATGATATCATCCAGATCGACCTCATGGCCTACTATCAGTACCAACAGATCAAGGAAACCGCCTTTGACGGAGAAGGACAGATCACAAGCGCTGTAAGCTATGTGACCAACGACAATGAGACTGCGGTGTACACACTCACCGGACACCAGGAATCCGCTCTGTCAGCCACGGTAAAGGATGCCCTGGAAAAGTCCGGCATGATACTGTCGGATCTGAACCTGATGACGGACAGCACGATCCCGCAGGACTGCGGCCTGCTGATCATCAACAATCCCCTGACGGATATAAGCCAGGATGAAACAACCGCCCTCACAGATTATCTGAAAAACGGCGGTCATCTGCTGCTCCTGTCAGGAGTGACCCAGAATCGCCTTGCCAACCTGTCCGGCTTGTGTTCACAGTATGGAATGGATATAAAGAACGGGTTTGTGGCAGACTCGGCCCCCCGGCATTTTTACAACAACAATCCATTCTATGTAATCCCTGAATATGACTTTTCCAGCGGATTGTTAAGCGGGGTGGACTCCAAACAGGCTGCCCTGGCAATTCAGCCCTCAGGCATGACCATTCAGGAAGACCTGAGGGACGGCCTGACCGTAACCCCCTTCCTGACCACTTCGGATTCCGGCATATTGGTTGACCCTGCCACACAGGAAAAGACAGAGGGCACCTACGTCCTGGCCGCAGCCGCTGTGGAAACCGTCAATGAGGAGGAGGATACGGCGTCTGTGTTCACTGTGATCGCAGCGCCTGAACTGATCTCAGACGACATACTTACCAGTTTTCCAAATATTACCAATCTGACCATATTCATGAACGCGGTTTCCTACAAAATGCCGGGAGTGACCACCCTGTCCATTCCAAGCAAGAGTCTGGATATTACCTATAATATGATAACATCGGGCGGGTTATGGAGCGCATTGTTTATCATTGTGATTCCCGTGGTATTCCTGATCACCGGATTTGTGGTCTGGATGAAACGCCGCAAACTGTAAGGAGGATCAGCATATGAAGAAAAAGACAAACGCCCTTGTGCCGGCTGCCGCCATCCTGGTTCTGCTCTGCGCCGCCTATGGCCTGATCACCTGGCAGCAGAAGAAAAGCGGTGAGAGCAGCCAACGCCGGGAGGAGGAACAGATCTATATGACAGACATCGAAGGGATTTCCTCCCTGTCGTGGGAAAAGGACGGGCAGGGTCTGTCCTTTGAAAAGGAGGGCGACACATGGTACTATCAGACAGACAGGGACTGCCCCATCCGCCAGTATACCCTGTCCACACTGGCGGATACCCTGTCTAAGCTCAGGGCCGAACGGCGCCTGGACACTCCGGACAGCCTGGCTTCCTACGGGCTTGATACACCGTCTGTCCGGTTTGAGACCCGGTCAAAAGACGGCACTGCCCGGACCATCCTGGTGGGCAGCCAGGTTGCCGGCACCGGGGATACGGCCTCCGGTTACGCAAGCACGGCCGCGGAATACTACGCCTGCGTGGAAGGCAGCGATCAGGTATATACCATTGGGAACTATCTGACAGATACTGCGGGAAAAGGGCTTTACGACTTTGTGGAAACAGAATCCCTCCCCTATGTGACCGGTGCTGATATCAGGGAGATCACGGTTACAAAGGAAGGGAAGACATCACATTTTCTAAAGAAGACCATTGACGGCGAGGATAATATCGCCTGGTACAAAGATTCCGCGGACCGGGAGGAAAACCGCCTGCCTGACAATGCTGCCCTCAATAATCTGGCCCAGGCCATCGGCGGCCTGTCCATCCAGTCGTGTACCACCTACAAGGCCACGGATGAGGAGCTGGGCAGCTTCGGCCTGTCCGCCCCGGTCATGATCCTGTCCTGGACCTATGAAAAGGGCGAAGATTCAGGCACCGTCACCCTTGCCATCGGCAGTCCCGATGATGAGGGAACCGGCTATTACACCAGAAAGGATGACTCCAGGGCCATTAACCTGATCTCCAAAGAAGCAGCGGAAAAATGCCTCAATGCGGTTTTTCCGGAATAAACGTCACCCAAGGAACAGGGCGCATCAGCAGTCAGCTGCTTATGCGCCCTCTCTGCGCCCGCCGTCATACCTGTCGTGGAGCACAAAATGATTTTTCTGGAAGTCCAGGATTCCCTCGTTCCGCATCTTGCTCAGTTCACTGGACATGGCGCTGCGGTCCACGCAAAGATACTCCGCCAGCTCCTGCCGGTTATGGGGAATGTCAAAATCCCGTCCGCCTCTTGCAACAGCCTGCTCGGACAGGTAGGACAAAAGCTTTTCCCTGGTAGTTTTCCTGCACACATGTTCCAGCTTATTCTCCAGTTTTACATTGTGCTCCGATACCAGGCGGAGCATATTATGAATAAACCTGGTGTGGAACTCACAGGCCAGGGAGCAGAAGGTGATCATCCTCTGATAATTGAGGAACAGCACCTCACAGGCTCCCTCTGTTATCACACTCACCGGAAGCACCGGGGTCCTGGCACAGGAGTAGGACTCGCCGAACAGCTCCCCCTCTTTGATATGGTAGATCAGCTCCTGGCGTCCCCAGAAGTTCTCCTGCATGACCTGGGCCCTGCCCCTTAACAGGATCATCACTTTATTCACAGATTCACCCATTCGGAAAATATATTCGCTGTCCTCATAAGCGATCTGCTCCGCGGCACAGCACTTTAAAAGCGTGTAAAGCTCGTCATCATTAATCCCATAGAATAGCGGAGATTTTTTCACAAGGTGAAGATATTCCTCCATTCCGCCCCCTCTTTCTGTTGTTTTTACAACTAGCATGATGTAAATATTATATAATCCCTCTTAAAAATCGTCAAGAGGTGTTTTTTTCTAGTACTGACAATGGTCCGGCGAATGATAAAAGGACAAAGCAGCCGCCTGTCCTGAGGACAGCGTTTTTGGAAGCTTTGCCCTTTTCTTCTGTCAATTGCCCTGCCGTCAACCGGCCAGCTGCTGTCTGTAGATTTCGATCACCTGCTTCATGGCTTCCTGTCCCGGGGCTCCGATGGTGACGCGTTTTTCTACACAGGTCTTCATGCTGATGGCCTCGTACACGTCCTCCTCAAATACCGGGCTGATCTGCCTGTATTCCTCCAGGGAAAGGTCGTCCAGCGCAATCCCCTTCCCAATACACAACAACACCAGCTGGCCCACGATCCCATGGGCGTCACGGAAGGGAACCCCCTTGTTGACCAGGTAGTCGGCCGCATCCGTGGCATTGGTAAAGCCATTCTTGGCACTGGCCTCCATCACATCCTTGCGAAAGGACATGGAGGAGATCATGCCTGTGAACAGCGCCAGGCAGCCCTTGGCCGTGTCAATGGCATCAAAAGTCAGTTCCTTGTCCTCCTGCATGTCCTTGTTGTAGGCAAGGGGGATCCCCTTCATGGTGGTCAGAAGGGATACCAGGGCACCGTAGACGCGGCCGCTCTTGCCGCGGATCAGCTCTGCAATGTCGGGATTCTTTTTCTGGGGCATGATGGAACTGCCCGTGCTGTAGGAGTCATCGATCTCCACAAAACGGTATTCGTTGGTGTTCCATATAATGATCTCCTCGCAGAACCGGCTCAGGTGCATGGCGATGGTGGACAGGGCGCTTAACAGCTCGATCAGATAGTCCCTGTCAGCCACGGAATCCATGGAATTGAGGGTGGGGCCGTCAAAGCCCAAAAGGGCTGCCGTGTATTCCCGGTCCAAAGGATAGGTGGTGCCTGCCAGCGCTCCGGACCCCAGAGGACAGTAGTTCATCCTCTTACGGATGTCCTGCAGCCTTGAGCGGTCTCTGGAAAACATCTCAAAATATGCTCCCATGTGATGGGCCAGGGTGATGGGCTGGGCCTTTTGCAGATGGGTGAAGCCCGGCATAAAGGTATCTGTATTGGCCTCCATGATAACCAGCAGCTCCATTAACAATTCCTTTACCAGTTTTTCTATCTCATCAATCTCATCCCTGGTGTAGAGTTTCATATCCAGGGCTACCTGGTCATTGCGGCTGCGCCCTGTGTGAAGGCGCTTTCCCGCTTCCCCGATACGCTCTGTCAGAGTCCCCTCCACAAAAGAGTGGATATCCTCATATCCGGAATCGGATGATATGGTCAATGCTCCGCTGTCCAGGTCAGACAGAATGCTTTCCAATCCGCGGATAATATCATCTCTGTCCTCTGTTGACAGGATCCCCTGCTTTTCCAGCATTTTCACATGTGCAATGCTTCCCTCTATGTCCTGATGATAAAATTTCTGGTCAAAGGACAGGGATTCGTTGAAATTGTGCACCAATTGATCTGTTTCCTTGGTAAAACGTCCTCCCCATAATTTCATGGCTTTTATCTCCTCGCTTTGTTGGATTTCTTATCTTTTTGATTCTTTTTAAAACAGCCTGCCAGTACAATACAGCCCAGGATTGCAGCCGATGCCCCTGTTATCCATGCGCCTGTGCGAAGCCCCTCCGGCTCATAGGTCATAGAAATCTCATGGGTGCCCTGGCTTAGGTCCACGGCCAGGAAGGTGTCAAAGAGTTTTCTGGGCGTTACCGGCACACCGTCCACCAGGATACTCCAGCCCTTATCATATGGGACGCTGGTGTACATCACCCCCGGCTGGCTGGCTGTAACAGTGCCTTTAAGCTTTGTATCAGCCCAGCTTGTAAGGGTGATAGGGTTTGCATTCATGATCTCATAAACAGACTTAAGGGCCTGGGTATCAAAACGCCACACCTCTGCCTGAAGGGTGGGATTCCCGTCATCCCTGGATTCCAGGTTTACTTCCTGTCCCTTTGTAACACAGCCCAGTTCCAGGAAATATCCCCGGTCCACATTGTCAAAGCTTTCTGAATGCTCGCCTATTACAACAGAGACTTCCTTCACCTTTTTGTTGGTCACATATACGTAATAATCCCCGGTCTCCTGGGCTGTGAAGGAAAGCTTCTTTCCCTCTGTCACACTCTCATTGGGAACAAGCACGCGGCCGGTACCCAGCACATCGCACAGATCATTCTGCACCAGTGCCGGATTCCCTGAATCAATGATCCAGTTTTCCTCCACATCCTTTGGCAGCATAAAGGCCACAGGAAGGGTATATCTGTTTTTATAAAGCCACACACCGCCCTTTCGCGCTTCCTGGTCCATGGGGCTGGATGCAGGCTGCTGGTCGGGATACAGGCCGTAAAGTACGGAGAACAGGCTGTCCACCAGGGGTGTGCTTCCCGTGATGCTGTAGGCATTGGTAGAGCTCTCGCATCCGAGAAGACGGAAAAAGTCTGAAAGGGATGCATTGGCAGTGGAAGAGAACAGGGATACGGAGGGGAAATTCATCCAGGCTCCGTCATTCTTGGTCTTCCTGTCGGATTTCTCCACCCGGTAAAAGGTATCCGGCTTCAGGTTCCACACCAGTTCCTCCACATCCTTATTATCCTTTACATAAGCGGTCCTGCTGGTGGTGGGGACGCTGGTGACCGCCGTATTCACAGCCGCCTCAACGGCAACCACTGCAAGGGCTGTCAGTATGATGGCGTCCAGGCTCCATCTGCCCTTTTTATACTGGTAGATCAGCCCTGCATAGGCTGCAATAAACAAAACCGCCACATAGAACACGGAAAAGTGGAACTGCTCTGAATTGTCCACCAGCTTTTCAGCCAGCAGCACAAATATGACAGCTCCCCAGAAGGCCAGGCATATGTGCTTCCAGGAGGTTTCCTTCAGGTGGATGTACGCCTGATAACACATGAACAGCATCAGGGCAATGTAGATAAAGGACTGCCTGCAGGGAAGGCTGTTGGGATAGTGGAATCCATGCCATATAAAGTTCAGCACATTGGTGGAAAAGCTGGCGTAAAACAGCAGCAAAAGGCTGCAGTACACTGCCTTTTCCCTGAAAGCGACCTTCCTGCTTCCCAGATAGAGGAGGAAGAACATCAGCACGGCCACGCCGCAATATATATTGGGCCAGTGGTCCAGCCCGATCTCCGTCCCCACGTTCCCGATATGGCGGGCAACCATGTCAAAGATGGAGAAGTAGGAGGAAACCGTCTTGGGGAAATCAAAGTCCCCGGAAGCCGTTGCCTGCAGCGCATAGATCTCCGGCAGCAGCACCACTGCGGCCAGCCCTCCTGCCAGCAGGGAATACACCGCAAAGCGCAGGCAGGTCTTCACAAACGCCCACAGTCCCCCCGGCGGGTTGATGATCATCTGGGCAATGACATAGATGACCATAAAAATACATATCATAATAGATATATAGTAATTGGAAAGAATGGAGAGCCCCAGGGTAATGCAGTATAAAAGGCCGCTCTTTCCCTTTACCAGTGCCTCCAGCCCCAGAAGGATCAGCGGAAACAGCAGGATGCAGTCCAGCCACATGATATTCCAGCTGTAGGCAGCCATGTAGCCGCTGAGCGCATAAAAGATGCCAAAAAGCCCCACGCCGAAGTCCCTTGTGCCAAAATGCTTTTTCAGATACCATGCAAAGCTCAGTCCCGACAGTCCGATCTTAAGCACGATCATCAGTGTCATAAACTCAATAATAAACTGCTTGGGACAGAGGATCAAAAGCCAGTTGACCGGGCTTGCCAGATAATAGGCATAAAGGGCGGAAAAATTCACTCCCATGCCGATATCCCAGCTGTACAGCAGGCTTCCCCCGTGGGTCAGCTTGTACTGAAACTCGGAAAAAAACGGGGCATACTGGTGATACATATCTGTCCTTAAAAAGCTTTCCTCCCCAAAGGGGAAGATGCCTCTCTGGGCAAATATGATGATCATTACAATAACCGGCACAAAAAAGGCCGCCACCAGTCCATCGGAAGGTTTCAGCAGCCGCAGTGTCCTCTTAGGCCTGCCGGATTCCGCCCATTCCCGTTTCCGTTCCCATCGCTGGTTCCTCAAGGTTCTTTCTTCCTGTCCATCTCTTTCTTCTGTCTCTTCTCTTTCATCCCCTTCGTCCCCTTCATCCCACCGGGGATCTGTCTCAAAATCCTCCGGCAGGATTTCCTGGGAAGGGGGCTGTTCATCAAAATACATCTCTTCTTCACCGGAAGCTTCTTTGGGCATGATCTGTACTCCAATCTCATCCTCCTCGGAAAAGGCATACTCTTTCCATGCTTCTTCCTGGGGGCTGTTTCTCTTCTGTTCCTTTGCGGAGTCCTCCTCCGCCTGTTTCTTATGTGTCCTATGTTCCGTTTCCGGCACTTTATCCTGCATGGGCGGTTCCGGCTGCACAAGCTTCAGAACTGCATCCAGTTCCTGTTCAACCCGTTCGATTTCTTCACGTTCCATTACAGTCACCTTTCTCTACTCAGGCTTATTCTTTTTTAAATATCCACAGCTTGCTGAACACATAGTTCAGGACCATGTTGATCACAGAAGATGTGAACTTACAGAACAGCTCATATATAAATCCCCTGTCTCCCCCCAGTCTGACCATGACCACCATAAGGACCCATGTGACCACGCCTGAAAAAGCCCGGGCTGCCACAAATGTCCCCACTTCCCTGGCAAGGTAGGAGGGACGCATGTTATAGTTGCGGAATACGATCAGCTTGTTCACCACATAGGCAAACAAAACAGCTGCCAGCCAGGACAATGCCTGGGACACCCCCACTCCTACATCCACGTTTCTTAAAACCGTGTATACGGCAAAGTCCACCGCCGTGGTCAATACACCGCAGATCAGGTAGCTCACAGTCTCGTAATTCACGCATTTTTCCCATATTTTACGCAGCATTTCTTACTCCTGGTTCTTTTTCATTCAAGTACGCCTTCTATTATATGGTAGAGGGGTTGAATTGTAAAGGGGAATAGATGTCATAAAACCTGAAGGAAACGGCGCTTTCCCCTGTATCCTCTATTCATTATATAGGAAGTCTTCGGCGCCGTCCGTATAGTGGAGCCCGCCGTCCTGGGTGATGAACACGCCGTAGATTCCTTCCATGGACTCGATCAGTTCCCTGCCCTTTTCCAGTCCCAAAGCAAAACAGGTGGTGCTCAGTCCGTCCCCGTCTATGGACCTGGGTGAAATAATGGAGACCTGGACCAGGCCGTTCTCATAGGGATAGCCGGTCCGCGAATCCAGGATATGGTGGTAGTTGATCCCATCCTGGATAAAGTGGCGCTCATAGACACCGGAGGACACAACAGACATTCCCGTGATCTTCAGGGCAGCCACGGTCTCCGTGTGGGTGGCATAGGGTTTTTGAAGACCGATCTTAAAGGGCCTTCCCCCTGGAAGCCCTCCCACGCACAGGATGTTTCCGCCCAGGTTGATTACAGCGCTTTTTACACCATTTTCTTCCAAATAAGCCTTCATCTCATCTGCAATATAGCCTTTGGCTATGGCTCCCAGGTCTATGGTGGTGTCATCATTTAAAAAGGTGACCTGATCCCCCTCCAAAAGGATATTCTGGTATCCTACCTTGGGAAGGTCCTTTTGGATCTCCTTTGCAGCAGGGACCCGTGGATCTTTTGCGGTAAAATCCCACAGAGAACTTAAGGGTTCAATGGTAATATCAAACGCACCCCCTGAGATACGGCTGTACTCCAGCCCCTTGGCAAGGACCCTGGCCGTCTTTTCCGAAACCGTAAACACCCGGTCCCCGGGCTGCCTGTGGTTCATCCTGTATATCTCGCTTCCCTCCATGGTCTTGCTTAAAAGCTTTTCATAGTCGGAGCAAAGCTGGATGCAGCCGTCCAACAGCTTTTCATCCTGGGTATCATATAAGGTAACGGTTATGAATGTGTTTAACAAAAAAGACGACCGACTGACAGGATCTGCGTTCTTTCTGCTGCATCCTGCCAGCCAAGCCGTACCTATTAATATAAGGGAACACACCCATGCAATTGTTTTTAATCCTGTATTTTTCATGTTTTACATTCTATCACTGTGATGTGTATTAGTCAAGATGAGGGTCGGTCTGCTCTATGAACTCGGCCTGGACAGCGTCCTGGATCCTCTTAAGGAGCTCAGGCGCTTTTCCGCCCACCGGCTTTTTGTCCACCTCGCTGGCAGACAAGCAGAACTTGGTGGAGGAGGTGACCAGGACCTCATCGGCGTGCATCAGTTCTTCAAGGGTATAGGGAGTCTCGCTTACAGGAATCCCTAATTTTTTACAGTTATTGATCAGGTGGGCCCTTGCAATGCCGGGAAGGATCAGGTTATCCGCGGGAGCCGTGTACAGGATTCCTTCCTTTAAAATGTGGCAGTTGCTGTGGGCGCATTCCGTCACACGGTCCCCCCTGTGGAAAATAGCTTCCTTACATCCCGCCTCGCTGGCTTTCTGGGCAGCCATGACGCTGGGGATCAGGTTCAGGGTCTTTATATTACAATGGAAGAAACGGGTATCCTCCACGGTGATCAGCTTGATCTTCTCAGTGAGTTCCGGGGAGGGAAGGGGTTTTAACATGACCCAGAGGTTAGCCGGAGCGTCTGCGGGAAATTCATGGGTGCGCACAGCCGTCCCCCTTGTAACCTGATAATATACAAACAGGTCGCCGGTGTCCATCTCCCTAACCAGATCCTTTAACAGTGTTTTCAGTTCTTCCTTGGTGCAGGGCATCTGTATCCGTAAAAGGCCCGCGCTGTTAAAAAAGCGGTCCACATGCTCGTCAAGGGCAAATATGTTGTAATTGCGGCAGGGGCCTGCGTCATACACCCCGTCTCCGAACCAGCATACCCGGTCGTTCATGGGTATGGTCATCTTATGGATCTCATCATATGTTCCATTGTAATACCCCAGTGTCTTCATTGCATTCTGATCTCCTTTTCCTCATATACGCACGCTCTACAGCTCAGGAATAGCTGAGTACACGTTCTTGATCTCCTTTAATACAAAATGGGTCCTGGTGGCCGAGACACCGGGAAGGCTTTTGATGGTCCTGTGTATGCTCTCCAGCTCATCTGATGAGGCACAGGTGATCTTGATCACAAAATCATAATCCCCTGTGAGATAATAGCAGTCCAGGATGTTGGGATGGCCCATGATCACTTCGGTAAAAGAATCGTGAAACCTTGGATGTTCCAGGCTGATCTCCATCAGAGCCGTCACATCATTGCCAAGGGCTTTGGAATCCACCCTCACCGTATATCCCTTGATGATCCCGGCCTCCTCCATCTTCTTAATGCGGTCCAGCACAGCTGACACGGATAAATGAATGGCCTTGCTGATATCCGATGCTGTCTCCCGTCCATTTTCTTTCAGTATATTCAATATTTTGTAGTCGATCTTATCCATGATGACCCCCTGCTGTTTTCCTTTTCAAATTCGTTGTTCTGATATATACTGATATAATAACACAAAAATTCCAGGAGTTGTATATGAATCTTTCTTATTTAAAATATGCTGTTGAAGTGGAAAAAACAGGGTCCATCACAAAGGCGGCCCAAAACTTCTATATGAACCAGCCTCACCTGAGCAAGATCATACGGGAGCTGGAGAGGGATCTGGGCTGTCCCATCTTTGACCGCACCAGCCGCGGGATGGTTCCCACCAAACGGGGGGAAGAGTTTTTGCGCTACGCCAAAGCCATCCTGGTCCAGGAGGAGCAGATCGAATCCCTGTGCGTCAAGAACAGCGAGCGCACCCTGGAGATCAGTCTGAGTGTGCCCAGGGCCACCTATATTTCCTATGCGTTTACAGACTACTTAAAGGACATGCGTTCATTCCCCTCCGTGAGCCTTGGCTACAAAGAGACCAATTCCCGGGATACCATACGCGGCGTGTCCTCCAAAAGCTTTGACCTGGGGATCATACGGTGTCAGGCCCTCTACGAATCCTATTACATGAAAATGCTCCAGGATGAGAACCTGGACTGGAAGGAGCTGTGGGAGTTTTCCTGCAATGTACTCATGTCCGCCGGCCACCCGCTGGCTGACAGGGAACATCTTACCTATCTGGACTTTGCCGACTGCATGGAGGTGGTCCAGGGTGATATACAAAATCCCTCCTTTACCTTTGAAACACAAGATGCCTCTGCCACAGGCGGAAATTCACGTAAAACCATTTCCATCTATGACAGAGGCAGCCAGTTTGAAATATTGCGGCAGATTCCGGGCACTTACATGTGGACCTCCCCTGTTCCCTACAGCTGTCTGGAGGCCACGGGCCTGATCCAAAAGCCCTGCAGCTATCCGGGCAACGTACACAAGGACCTGCTTATTTACAGGAGCGGATACCGTTTTTCCAGGGATGAGAACGAATTTCTTCACTGCCTGGCACGTATGATCAGCCGCCTGTCCGTACAGTAGCCGGTGGTCACGCCGTGACCATGCTCTTGGCCTGCCGGTTTGTGTGCCTGTGCCGTACAGTACTCAGCCTTTTGTTTTTGCCCCTGACTGCCAATAAGGCGAAACCTGGTCCAGAGGCATTTCCACAAGCCCCAGTCCCTTCACGTAGCCGTAGACCACAAAGCCCCGTTTGCACCAGAAGGTGCATTCCAGGCACGGGCTTTCATCACAATAGGAAAATGCATCCTCGTCCGCCAGGGCAAACACGCAGGGCGGACGCTTTCCGGGCATGATGTATTTCATATAACCTCCGGTAAATGTTCTCAGATAGAGCCACTCCAGCTCATAGCCCTTTTCCATGTGAAAGAATACCTGGACCGCATTGTCATTATAGCCGCCCACGATCCGGTAGCTCATGGAGCCGGCGCTGCCCAGGTCCCGGCTGGAGACAGGGACCAATACCTCCATCTCCTCACCGCAGCAGCTGATCCCGGACTCTGTTTCCGCCCAGCCCGTGCGCTGGCAGATGCTGCCGCAGACCTCACAGCGGTAGAATATGACCTTGGGGCACTGGACAGAAGGTTTTCTGGCAGCCCTGCTCCTTCTGGGGCCAAACACCTGCTCCTTCACCGTCTCACCCCCTCTGTTTTAAGTCTTCCAGCAGCAGATATTTCTTTACCTTCCCGCTCCCTGTTCTCGGTATTCTGCCGATCAATTCCAAACGTTCCGGCCAAAAACGCTTGGGGACGTGTTTTTCCTTCATATAGGCCAGCATCTGCCCCAGATCCGGCGGCTCCCCCTCCCCAGGCACCACATAGGCGCAGATCCGCTCCCCCAGCCGCTCATCCGGCATTCCGATCACAGCATGGTCCGCCACGCCGGGACATCCCTCTATGGCGTCATTAATATAATTGGAGTTCAGGTTCTCCCCGCCCCTTACGATCATATCCTTTTTTCTTCCCACAATGCGTATGCAGCCGTCATCATCCATGACACAGAGATCGCCGCTGTAAAACCATCCGTCATCCTTTAAAACCCGGTCCGTTTCCTCCCGGTCCTTCAGATATCCCACAAACACATTGGGACCTCTGGATATCTCCTCGCCAATGGTCCCCGGCTTTACATCCCTTCCCTGCTCATCCACCACCCGCACCTCGATCCCCTTCAGCGGGCGTCCTGCCGTACTTTTTTTAAGGGCGGGCGCCTCCTGGGGCCTGACAAACACATGGGGCACGCTCTCCGTGGATCCGTACACCTCGCACAGACGTATGTCAAAGGCCGCGGCCCTTTTCACCATATTCTCCGGTACGGGCGCGCCGCCGCAAAGGTAAAACTTCAGGGTTTTGACCCTTCCCCCCTGCTGTTCCAGGCAGTTTAGGATATCGTAGATGAATGGAGTGGATCCCATGGAATAGGTACACCCTTCCCGGTTCATAAGCTCTATGGCCTCAGGACATTTAAACTTTTGCTGAAGCACTACCTTTGCCCCCAAAAGCATGGGGGCGATGATGCCGTGGTGAAAACCGGTGGCATGGTTTAGGGGCGCCGGCATGAACATAATATCCGTTTCATCCAGGCCAAGCTCCCTGTTAAACTGTTCCTCACTGAATATAATATTGCTGTGGGTCAGCATCACGCCCTTATTATTACCCGTGGTACCCGAAGTGCCCAGGATCAGGGCCACGTCCAGGCCGTCCATCCGGCCGTACTCCCGGGGCGGAAGGGGCGGGTACGTTTTTAGGATTTCACCGTACGTGGTAAACCCGCCTTTTACCGGTCCCAGAGAATCCAGGAATACCGCATGTTTTAAAGTCCTTATCTCTTCCCTTACGGACTGAAACCTTGCCTCATAATCCTTGCCGCGAAACCAGGCAGTGCCGAAAAAGATCTTTGTATCGGCTTTGTTCATGGCGTGGATCAGGTCCGGTTCCTCATAGCACATGGCAATGGGGTGCATTACGGCGCCGGCCTTCATGCATCCAAAGGCAATGACAATGAACTCGCTCCACACGGGCACCTGGAAGGATACGCAGTCCCCGGTCTCCACTCCCATGTCCCTTAAGTAGGCAGCCACTTTGGAGGACAGGATATCCATCTCCCTGTAGGTACAGCGGTTTCCCCTGTCGTCCACCACATATTCCCTGTCCGGGAACCGCTCCGTGATCTGGACAAAGCGGTCCAACAGGGTTTCATGGCTCCAGTATCCCTCTTTCAGGTAATGCTCCATCTGCTTTTGGTCTGTCTTCATTCCATCCATCGCGATCCTCAGGCCTGCTTCCTGGCTTTTAACTCCTTGGTCAGGGCAGGGACTATCTCAAACAGATCTCCTACCAGACAGTAATCCGCCACCTCAAATATGGGGGCTGAGGCATCCTTGTTAATGGCCACTATGGTTCCTGACTCGCTCATGCCTGCCACATGCTGCACTGCCCCGGAGATTCCGCAGGCAATGTACAGCTTGGGAGTCACAGTAGAGCCGGTCTGCCCCACCTGCCTGGACTGGGGCATCCACCCCGAATCCACCGCTGCCCTGGAACAGCCCACCGTGCCGCCTAAAAGGTCGGCCAGTTCCTTAAGGATGGCAAAGTTTTCCGAGTTCTTCATTCCGCGGCCGCCGGAAACGATCACATCCGCCTCCCCCACCGGGATGGTGCCGTCCGTACATGCCTGTATGAACTGGATCACCTGTGTGCGGATATGGTCCGCATGGATCTCCTCGCGGATGATCCTGGCCCGGCTCTCAGCCAGGGGAGCCGGTTTTTTAAATGCCCCGGGCCTTACGGTCCCCATCTGCGGGCGTGTCTCGCTGCAGAGGATCTGGGCGTACAGGTTTCCTCCAAAGGCAGGGCGCTCCCACACCACGTTCCCTGTATCTTCCACGCTGAGGGCCGTACAATCCGCAGTCAGCCCGGTGTGCAGGCTCACCGCCAGCTTGGAGCCCAGATCCCTTCCATTGACCGTTGCTCCCACCAGGATGGTGTTGGGATCATACTTTTTGCACAGCTCCAGGAAGGCATACCCGTATCCGTCCGCGGAATAATGGTCATACTCATCCCCCTGCACCACATAGATCTTATCCGCGCCGTAGATCCCCGCTGCCTGGACCGCGTTCTCCACCTCTTTGCCAATGACCACTGCACACAGCTGCTGTCCCAGGCCTTCCGCCAGCTTCCTGCCCTGGCCCAAAAGCTCCAGTCCCACATTCTTGGGGGTTCCCTCAAAACATTCAATGAACACCCATACATCTTTATATTGTTCAAAACCCATGATTCTTCCCCCTTTCTACAATACCTTTGACTCTTCCAGGCAGTCGAGAAGCGATGCCGCCATGCTCTGGGGACCGCCTGCTATATATACCCCGTCAGCCGTGCGCTTGGGGGTAAAGGTTGCCTTAACCTTGGTGGGCGAACCCTTTAATCCTATTTTGGCAGTATCTATAATATCCTTCATATCCTCCAGGGTCAGCTCCGGTATCTCAGCCTTTAGGGATTCCAGCTTTCCTCTGATGGTGGCGTAACGCGGCTTATTCGTTTCCTTGGTGGCGGTGCACAGCACGGGAAGCTTTGCCTCGATCACCTCCACGCCCTCTTCCACCTGGCGTTTTGCGATCACCTTGTCCCCCTTGATCTCCATGGAGACAATATAGGTAAGACGGATCATCCCCAGATGCTCCGCAATGCTGGGAGCTGTCTGGCCCGTATCCCCGTCAATGGCCTGCTTTCCTCCCAGTACCACATCAAAGGGTCCCAGATGCCGGATGGCGCTGGACAATATATAGCTGGTGGCATAGGTATCGGAGCCCCCAAAGGCCCTGTCCGTGATAAGATACGCCCTGTCAGCGCCCATGGAAAGGGCTTCCCTCAGTACGGCTTTGGCCTGAGGCGGCCCCATGGAAAGTACGGTCACTTCTCCGCCGTATGTATCCTTTAGCTGAAGCGCCGTCTCCACCGCATTTCTGTCAAAGGGATTTAAAATGCTGGGAACGCCGGTACGTATCAATGTATTTTTTACCGGATCGATCTTAATCTCTGTTGTATCCGGAACCTGTTTTACACATACAACAATCTTCATCGTGAACCCCCTTCTTATTTGTATTCCTTGTTCAGGACATTTGCTATGGTCATGCGCTGGATCTGGTTGGTTCCCTCGAAAATCTGGAATACCTTTACGTCCCGCATCAGCTTCTCAACCGGATACTCTCTGCTGTAGCCGTATCCTCCAAATACCTGGACCGCATTGGAGGTGACCTCCTGGGCGCAGTCCGTCACAAAGGTCTTGGTGATGGAGCCTTCCTTCTGCACCAGATTTCCCGCATCCATCAGCTTCATGGTATTGTTCACAAGGCATCTGGACGCCTCCACCTTAATGGCCATGTCGGCCAGAAGTGCCTGGACCATCTGGAATTTGATAATGGGAGTGTTAAACTGTTTGCGCTCCTTTGCGTACTTTACGGCTTCATCCAGCGCCCTCTGCATAATGCCCACGGCCAGCGTTGCCACAAAGGCCCGGGAAAGGTTAAGTGCATTTAGGGCCAGCTTAAAGCCTGAGCCCTCCGGCCCCAGCATACGGCTCTTTGGCACTCTCACATTCTCAAAGATCAGATCCGTTGTGTTGGACAGCCTGAGCCCCATCTTGTCTTCATGGGCGCCCACGGAAACTCCCGGCGTATCCCTGTCAATGATAAAGGCGGAAATCCCCTTGTGTCCGGCTTCCGGATCGGTCTTAAAAAAGCCCACGTAAATATCGGACAGGGCTCCGTTGGTTATAAAGGTTTTGGTGGCGTTAAGTACGTACTCGTCACCGTCCGCCACAGCCGTTCCCCTGATGCCCGCAGGATCGGAACCTGCATTGGGTTCGGTCAGGGCAAAGCCCGCAAAGCTCCCCCTGTTTATAATATCCGCAAAGTACTGGGCCTGCTCCGGTGTTCCGGCCAGGATCACGTTGCGCAGGGCCACAAACGTGGTGACAAATGTGATCGCGTAACCGGCATCCACCTTTGCCAGCTCCTCAAAAATCATGGCCGTGGTCTCATAGCTCAGACCCGTTCCGCCGTACTGGGCCGGAATCTCCAGCATGTGGAGGCCCATCTTAAATCCCCAGTCAAACAATTCCCTGGGGCACTCGCCCTTCTCGTCCGCTTCCTGAACAAAAGGCTTGATCTCATGCTCTGCCATATCCCGTACCAGGGCGATCAGTTCTTTTTGTTCCTCGGTATACAGTAATGCCATTTTCTTTCCCCTTCCTTCTCGTTATAATGAGACATCTTCCCTATTCCGTTTCCCACACTGTTGGAATAAGAGGACAGGGCAGCCAGATCCGGCTGTTCATCCTGGCTGGCTGCCCTGCTCCCACGGGATCTTTTTGGCCACATCCCAGGGCCGTCCGGTTAGATCACATACTTGACCTGACCGCCGAACTTAACTGCACTCTTTGAAATGGTGATGCGCTGCACGGTGGGAGCGCCCTCTTCCAGCCACATGGCGCGGCAGTCCCGGTACATGCGCTCAACAGGCCCGTAAGGATTGTCCTCAAAGTATCCCACGCCGCCAAAGATCTCCAGCATCTCGTCACTTACCAGCCTTACGGTATCAATGCTGAACAGCTTACACATGGCAGCCTTTTCCTCAATGTACGGTCCCTCTGCCTCCACCTCGTAATCCCTGGCAAAATCATATACCATACAGCGCAGGGCATGGATATTCATCTGCATGTTGGCGATCTTCATCCTGATCGCCTGACGTGTGATGATGGGTTTTCCAAAGGTTACACGGTCAGCCGCGTACTTTAAGGACATTTCCAGCATCCTCTGGGCCATTCCCAGGTTGCTGGCCGCTATATGGGCCCTGGAAACAGACAGGGAGTGAAGGGCGATCTCAAGTCCCTGTCCTTCCTTTCCCAACAGGTATTTCTTGTCAATGCGGCAGTCCGTAAACTTAAGATCCCCGTGTCCGGCTCCCCGGCATCCCATCATATGAGGCATATTAATGACCTCAAATCCGGGAGCATCCATGGGAACAAAGAAAGCGGATAAACGGTCGGCCTTGTCGGACTCCGGATTGGTCACTGCGATCACATAAGCAAACTCACAGCAGTCCGTGTGGGAGATCAGTGTCTTTTCCCCGTTCAGTATGTAACTGTCTCCGTCTCTTACCGCTGTGGTATGCAGGTCGGCGCCGGTGCCGCCGGCTGCCTCGGTCAGGGCAAAACAGGTAAAGACCGACTTATCCTGGAATTTAGGCATATACTCCGCTTTCAGCTCTTCATTTCCATAATCATCCAGGATTCTCCAGTTCAGATCCATTGCATAGTGGAGATGCATCCTCATTCCGCCCGGGCCCCTGGAAAACTCCTCCTGGACCTGAAGGATCTCAAGTTCCGACAGCCCGTATCCGCCGTATTCCTCGGGCAGTGCACACCGGTATAGATCATTCTCAATGGCCAGGTCATAAAACTCCTGGGGAAACTTGTTGGTCACTTCCACTTCCTTCTGGATCTCTTCCAGCGGGCCTTCGGCAAACGCCCGGATCTGCATCAGATAGTCCTGGAACTGCTGGGGTGATAATTTACTCATAGGGTGATTCCTCCTTGCTGTATTGTTTTATCAATTTTTTAACAATCTCTTGATGTTTCCATTATAATATAATCTGATCCACATATCCAATCGTCCTTTTCCTCACTTTTGTGCACAATCTATAGATTATGTCTATCATATCTTTTTTCTATTGTGCACTTCACCTTTATGTGTTATATTGTCTCCATCACAATGGGTAATATGATACATTTATCCCAATCCAAATCATAACAATTCAAAGGCAGGAGGTAATGATTCACATGAGACAGGAAATACTGGAGGGCATCAGGCGTCATGTCCAATCCCTGGAAGGGCTGGAGCATGTCCAGATCCTGGAAATCGCGCCGGGCCATGCCAAAATCGCTTGGGACGTTCATCCGTCCGCCCTGAATCTTTACGGCAATCTTCACGGCGGTTTGATCTTCGCCCTCTGTGACATGGCCGCAGGAATGGCCACCTATGCCTACGAGGTGTCCAACGTGACCCAGCAGGGCTGTATCCACTTTATCAAAAGCGTGAACTCCGGAAAACTGTATGTGCAGGCGGACGCGGTGCACAAGGGGAGCCGGACCGTCATCCACCACGTTGGGGTCACCACCCCGGAGGGAAAAGTGGTGGCGGACGCCACCTTTACCATGTTCCTCTTTGACCCGGTGTAGGTCCTGTCCCGGGACAGCTTACGCCAGGGTGGATACCCCGCCAAATTCCGGGCCTCTGTCCAGTACATGCTGGATATAATTCTTCACGGCCGGGGTCAGGTAATTGTTCTTGTGGTACACCATATAGACCAGTCTGGCTTCTGCCTCCAGCTTCACATCCAGGTGGACCAGGTTGTCAAACTGTTTTAAAAGCGGGGTGTCGGCCACAATGGCAACCACCTGGTTAATGGCGGCATATCCCCCAATGGTGGTTTCATCATAGCCATAGTGGGTGGCTTTCAGGTTATGCTTTCTCAGTTCCTTTTTTATGATCCTTCCCACAGGGCTGTTCTCCGGATAGGTGAGGATCTCATAGGGCTCCAGATCCTCCAGCTTCATGGGCTTGCCCTCAAAGGCAGCCAGAGGATGGGTACTATTGACAATGGCCGTGTACTCCTGGGACAGAATGGGGGTAAAGCACAGGTCCGTCTCCCCCTCCGACATGGAGCAGAATCCAACATCATACGCGTCCGAGCGGACCCCCTCCACAATGGCCGGGGTCATGCCGTTAAACACATTAAATTTGACCGTGGGATTGCACTCCTGCATGTAGCTGTTAATGGACCTGGGCAGAAAATCCCCGCAAAGGGTGGGGATGCAGGCCACATCGATCATACCTCCTATGGTTCCGGAATTTTCCTTTGCATTGTCGATCCCAACTTCCAGTTCAACCAGGGCCTTACACACATGGACGTAGAAGTCCCGCCCATACTTGGTCAGCTTCACTCCCCTCCCTTCCCGCTGAAACAGGTCAATGCCCAGATCCCGCTCCAGGGACAGGATGGAGGCGCTGAGGCTGGGCTGGGTGATGTAAAGCTCCTGGGCCGCCTTGGTATAGTGCTGTACTTCAGCCAGCTTGCGGAAATAATAAAGCTGTGAAAGGTTCATTACAAAATACCTCCTTTTTAAAGCGCCTTGAGGGCTTTTGCCCTGCCCATGTTCCGGCAGGGCAAAAACCCCTTTTTTCAGTTTCCTGCTTCAGAAAATCCCGGTCCGTAGCTGGGGGCTGTGACGCTTTCCGGCAGCGGCGGGCCGTCATAGCATTTGACAGCGCCGGCCTGCTCCAGGCATGTGATCTCCTCCCGGCTGTAACCGTATTCCTCCATCACCCTCCTGGTATCCGCCCCAATGGGTCTGGATCTTACAAGGACAGGATCCCCCACGCTTTTCAGGCGGATGGGGCTGGTGGGCACGCTGACTTCCCCCAGGGAATCATAAGGGATCTTTCTCAGGATGTCGTTGTCATAGGCCTCCTGGTCATTTAAAATGTCGTCCATGGTAAAACATTTCTGGAATGGGATGTCGTTTTCCTTAAACGCCTTTTCCCAATAGGCAAAATCCTGTTTTTCAAAGGCCTCTTCCATCCACCGGATCATCTGCACATTGTTCCCTGTCTCGTTGAGCACCTCCAGGGTATCGTATTCCTTGTTTCCAATAAGATGGTCCAGCCCCATGACCCTCATGACCAGCTCAAAATATTTGTTGTAATGGCCAAAGCACATTAAAAACCAAATGCCGTCCCTGGATCGGTAACAGTTGTTGGTGGGACAGGGCACTTCTTTCCTTGAACGCGGATACTCTCCCCCCTGCTGCGAAACCGCCACGGCGCTGGACATGCCCCATACGGCGCAGTGGTACAGATTTACCACCACCTTATCTCCCACACCGCTTCTCAGCCTGCGCACCAGGGCTGCCAAGATCCCGGCCGTAAGGGCCACGGATGCGTTCCAGTCCCCAAAGGCCACAGGTACGTTGGCAGGCTCAAAGTGTTCCCCCTTTTGCGGAAAGGCCATGACCAGGCCGCCTCTGGAGGAATAGGAAGTGGCATCAAAGCCCTTGGAATCCTTCTCAGGCCCTCTCTCCCCATATCCCCGCATCTGTCCAAAGACAATGTGGGGGAACTTTTCACTCAGTGTCTCATAATCCAGCCCCAGCTTTTTAAGGGCCTTATCCCGGAAGCTGGTGACAACAATATCTGAATCCCCGATCAGCCGGTACACAAACTCCAGCCCCTGGGCGGTTTTTAAGTTTACGCTGAGCCATTGTTTATTCATGGAGCTTAGGTCATATGCCTGGTCGTCAAATTCCGTTTTGGATTTCATCCCCCAGCTGGCTCCCTGGGTGCGCTGCTCATCTCCTGTAAAGGGCTCGATCTTATATACCGTGGCCCCCATCTCTCCCAAAATACGCGGACAGGCAGGCGCCGCCACATAGGCGGTCAGGTCCACTACCTTGATTCCCTCTAATCCATTCATTGCAACACCTCATCCTCTTCTCTCTGTTTCTGCAGGTTAAACTGGTAATCCTTCCTGATCTTTTCCGGACCGCACAGGAGGAAATACAAAAGGATCCCGATCCCGATTCCCCATGCGCCTCCTTTTGCCACCATGACGCCCGACATCATACCGGCAATTCCCAAGTCTGTCTTATCCCCTGAAAGGGATACGGCGATCTGGGTGCACACATAGCCCTGGATCATTACCAGCACTGCCAGAACCGCACCGGACCCGGCCAGGGCCACCAGGTAAAGGGGATAACAGAACAGGCCCAGCACTGCCAGGATCATATTGGTTCCGTATCCGTCCCAGATACTGTCCATGCCCTCCCGCCCTGAATTCTTATAGCGCTGGAAGGTGGAAACCGCATAGGGGGCGCTCATGGGACCGCCCAGAGGAGGGAACGGGGTAAGAAGCCCCAGAAACAGGTTTCTCAGTCCGCACACCACATTGGTCCTGTTTGTGTTGTAATCCACCAGCTCATCCTCGCGGGCGGCATCCATCCCCAGCTGCTTGACCGTAATAAAATCACCAAAGGCAATAATATAGGCCACAAAAGCAATGGGAAGCGCCTGAAGCCAGATCCTTAGGGGCGCAAAGCCGATAAAAAAGGGCGACATGGATCTGACTGCTCCTGCAAAATCAGGAACTGCCAGGACCTGGGAAAAACTGACGGAAGAATAATCGATCTCCCCGGTGACGGCTCCCACCAGAAGACAGACAAACACTCCGCAGGCAAATGCAAACCGGCCCATGATCTTAAACAGATGGATCCGGTCTGAATGTTTTTTAAAATAGGTGCTGAACATGAAGTAAAACACCACCATGGAACCGGCAAAAATGGTAATAGGGTAAGTGTACAACCCTGCCCCTGCCTTAAACTGGCTAAAGGCCGCCGTGACAGCCGTCCCCATGACAATCCCTGATTTGATGGAGGGCGGCACCATACCGGTGATCTTCCTGGCGCCTCCGGTCACACCCAGCACAATAAAGATAACAGCCAATTCCAGCTGCAGGGCGCACATGGCCTGCATCCTTGGGATCCCTTCCCCATACCCGTTGAGATATACAATGACCAGGGCCAGGGCCGGAGTGATCCAGCCTCCCACCGTGGCGTCCCCCAACAGCCAGTGAAGACAGTAAGCCAGGCAGCTGAACACGATCACGGCCCACGCCTGACGGTCTTCAATCCCCAGTATCCCCACCAGGGTGGCAATGGCCGCCAGGGAGGTGACGCTGTTGCAAAGGCCGGTGATTGCCTCCGGCCCGGTAAAACGAAAATGGATCAAGGGCAGCCTGATCTTAAACATGCCGCATCCTATGTAAGGCTGCGCTTTTCCATATTCTCTTTTTAACACTGACATATGTAACCCTCCAGTCTGGTATCTGGCCGGGACGCCCCCCTCAGGGAGGCGTGGACAGGCAATGTGCCTCCCGGCCTTTTACAAGCAGTCTTTCCCAATACCCCTGATCCTTATGGAACCAAAATGATCCTCAGGCCTTCCCTGTTGTCCAGCATCTTCATTGCTTTCTCAAATTCCGAGAATGGGAGGGTATGGCTTCCGATCTCCTTGATATCCAGTCCGTTGGCCATCATATCCAGTCCCTGGAACCATGTCTTTCTCTCATATGCCCTGTTGCCGATGATACTTAACTGGCGCATGGAGATGGTGGTCATATCCAGTGTGGATTTTTCCTTTGGAAGGCCGGAAATGCCGATCTTTCCGTTCTTAGCCAGCATCTGTACGCCCTGCTCCACGGCACGGGCGTTGCCTGCCGCATCAAAAGCCACCTGTACGCCCCGTCCGCCGGTCAGTTCCTTTACACGTTCCACCGGATCGCATTCATCACAGTTAATGGGAATCCCGCCCATTTTCTCTGCAAGGGCCAGGCGCTTTTTATCAATTCCGAGTCCGGTGATCATCACCTTTTCGACCCCTATGTATTTAAGCACTTTGAGCATCAGAAGGCCGATGGCCCCGCATCCCAGCACAACTGCGCAGTCGCCCATCTGGGGATTGACGCGGTCCACTGCATTGATAGCCACGCCCAATGCTTCCAAAAGAGCGCCCTCCTCAAAGGATACATTGTCGGGAAGGGGGATCAGGTTGGTGCCGCGGATCGCCACATACTCTGCAAACGCCCCCGGAAGGTCTGTTCCATAGAACGGACGGTTATCACAGATATTGATCTGTCCCTTTGCACAGTAAGAGCACACGTTACAGAACAGGACCGGATTCACCACCACCCTGTCGCCGATCTTAAAGTTCTTTGGGGCTGCAGGCCCGATCTCAGCCACAACGCCTGAAAACTCATGTCCGAATATGCCGGGGAACTGAATGTTATAGTTCTTGGCAATGGCTTCGTTCCATCCGTAAAGGGAGTGGTCCGTGCCGCAGATACCGCAGGCTTTTACCTGCACCAGGATCTCGTCTTCCTTGATCTCCGGCTTTGGAAAATCCGTTACATACTCCATACATCCTGGTTTTGGGGCTGTTTTGATAATTGCTGCCATTGTTTCGCTCATATTATTATCTCCTCTCAATTTTTAAACATCGGTTTACTGGCAGGACCATCCTCCGTCCAAAATAGCGGTCTGTCCTGTTGTGTAGGATGACTGTGGCAGACAGAAGTACAGCACTGCAGCAGCCATCTCATCCGTGGTTCCCATTTTCCCCAGGGGGGTCTTATCCAGCACGTTCTTAAGGCGCGCCTCATCGGCCAGCAGGCCGGATACCATGTCCGTCATAACATAGCCGGGCGCTACGCCGTTTACATTGATCTGATAAGGAGCCAGGTCAATGGCCAGCGCCTTGATCATGGCCATCACAGCGCCCTTGGTAATACAGTATGGGGCAATGTTCTGCATGGCGGAAATGCCTCTCTGGGAGGTCATGAACACGATCCGTCCTCCTCCTGTCTTAGCCATCTCCCTGCCGCACGCCTGTGCCAGGAAATACCCCGCATCCAGGTTAAGATCAAAGATCCTGCGCCAGTCTTCCCTGATAAAATCAAAGGTATGGCACCTGGGAAGAGCCATGCCTGCATTGGATACAAGGATGTCGATCCTCCCATATGCCTTCAGGGTCTCAGCCACGATCCGGTCAATATCCTCCTGCTTGGTAACATCCGCGGACACCGCGACCGCCTCTCCTCCTGCCTCCCTGATGGCTGCAACAGTACCCTCCAGCTTCTCCTTTCTCCTGGCCGCCACAACGATCTTTGCTCCGGCTGCCGCCAGGGTCTCGGCGCAGGCTGCCCCGATTCCGGTTCCTCCGCCTGTTACGATTGCTACTTTCCCCCCAAGGTGCTCCCTTGGGTCAACGCTGAACCAATTCTTACCCATATCATCTATTCCTCCTTTATTGATAATCTAATAACCCCTTTTTCTGCCAGTTCCTTAGCCTGTTCCCCGGTATAGCCCAGTTCTGTCAGCTGGTCCAGGGTATGCTCTCCCAGTACCGGCGGAGGCAGCGCCTCATCCAGGGACAGGGGAAGGTTTGACATTTTGTGGGGGATATTTGTCTGCAGTACCTTGCCTGTACCAGGGAAGGTGTGATACTCAATAAGCCCATTTTCCTGCTTTAATATATTGGAGACAGCCTGGTCCTTGTTCAGGACCGGAGCCATGCACAGGTCCTTGTCACCCAGCCATTCCTCCCACTCTTTCAGTGTTTTGGAAGCCATGATCCCTTCCATTCTGGCAAATGCTTCCGGCGCCTCATGCCTGCGGCACATCTGGACAGGCACCAGCTCCGGCGCGTCCGTAAGGCGGCAGAATTCCTTCCAGAATTTCTCCTCCACCATTCCGACCGCTATCTTCCCGCCATCGGATGTGTCGTAGATGTTGTAGCACACGGCCGGATACTCCAGGTCCTTGGCCTCCAGCTGACGCCCGTAAAAGTAATAGCGGCTGTCCAGCATACTGTTCCACCACACAAAGGAATCAAACATGGAAATGTCGATATAATTCCCCTTGCCGCTCACACTGCGCTGGTAAAGGGCCGCCAGTATGGCCTGGGCCGCCACCATTCCGCTGGCCAGGTCGCACAAATGCAGCGGGCTGGTCTTTCCCCCGTTCAGGGACAGGTATCCGGACTGGGCCTGCATGTTGATATCATGAAGGGCCTTCAGGCTGCTGGGATGAAACTGCCCGTATCCGGACAGGGAACAGTATATGATATCCGGCTTTATCTCCCTGATCTGCTGGTATCCGATCCCCAGACGGTTGGTGACCCCCGGCCTAAAGCTCTCCAGGATCACGTCAGCCTTTCTTGCCAGCCTGTAAAAAATTTCCTTTCCTTCGTCTGATTTCAAATTGACGGACAGGCTTTTCTTATTCCTGCCCAGTGCTGTAAAATAATAGCTCACCCCATTGATCCCGGGCTCATCATAGCGGCAGAAATCCCCCCTCGCCGTATCCTCCACCTTGATGACCTCCGCTCCCATGTCGGCCAGGACCTGGGTGGCGTATCCCCCGGGAAGGTACCGGGACAGATCCAGCACTGTCAGTCCTGAAAATTCGTTTTTTTTCATTGTTTCCATCTCCTGTTCTTCCCTATGCGGCTTTTGCCTGCTTTGCATACCGGTCTTTTACATACATAAGAAGGAAGCATACCACAATTCCCGCAACCCCCACTGCAATGGCAATGCTGTAGGCATTGGCATAGGAGGTGGCCATCACCGCCCCATCCGGTCCCAGCATCTTTGTCTTGGCCGCGATCTGGGGGCCGAAGTAAGAACCGGACGCATAACCCAAAAACATGATCCCGTAATTGACCCCGCTGTTTTCCATTCCAAATACCTTTTGTGTAAAAGGCGGGAAACAGACAAGGACTCCGCCAAAGGCAGCGCCGATAAATATAAGACAGACAATAAACATAGGGATTGTAAACGCATTTCTCATAACAAACAGGGACAAAATAGTGACCACAAGGATGATCAAAACCGTCTTGGCCTCACCCAGCCTGTCGCAGACACGGCCAAAGCCCATTCTTCCCACAAAGTTTGCCAATGCGCTGATACCAACGATCCATGAGGCAGCCGCGGTCCCCACCCCCAGCTGGGCCTGGGCAATCCCTGAAAGCGCGCCCACGAACATGATCCCCGTCATACTGGCCAGACACATGAGCACAATCATCAGCCAGAACCGCAGTGTTTTTAACATATCAAACGGTCCGTACTCCCGGTCCGCCTTTTCCGTGTTTGTGACAGAAGCAGGTATGGGAGGCGCCACCCAGTCCTTGCCCGGAACAGTCATGATCCAGCCCACTGCCCACACAAGAACAATGTAGGCTGCCCCGATCACCGACAAGCCCTTGGCTCCAAGCCCCAATCCGTTGCACAAAATCTCCCCGAACCTGGAAGTCAGGAAAGGCCCTATGGATGCGGACATAAGCAGCAGTCCCGACATGGTCCCCTTCTTTTCCGGATACCACTTAAGGCCCGTGGCAACCGAGGAGTTGTAGATAAGTCCTGAACCAATTCCATTGACCACGCCGAAAAACAGATAAAACATGGGCACTGAGGTGGTGAGTCCTCCCACAAGCCATCCAAACCCATAAAGAAAGCCGCCCAGGTATATCACGATCCTTGGCCCGATCTTGTCAACCGCCCTGCCGGAAAAAATCCCAAGCGTGGCCGCAAACAGCTGCTGTATGGTATATGCAATGGATATCTGGCTGTCCGTCCCACCTGTGGCTTCCATGATGGATGCCTTAAACACGGAATAGGCCGAAATCCCTGCCGCCACAAAAATGACCACCCAGGCTGCTGCAAATACCTTCTTTCTTAAGCTGTAATCTTGTGCTGTTGCCATATAACACCCTCCTTTAATACGTTTTGTTATTTTTTTAACAATCACTGCTCAGATATCTCCCGGGGATTGCATTATATGCCAGGGGGTGGTATATTTGATGAACTGCAATCTTAGGTTGTCTTTATTATATAGCCGATTGTTATACATATCCAATTGATTGCAATGGTGGTTTCGTGCATGTTTAATAGGTATTTTCTATATGTGGACCTTTTCGTATATAAGTTATGCATTATTTTGTTCCATATTTTTGTCCATTTTTATATTATTTGCACATAATTTCAGCCGGCTTATCAGGTTTATTTTATGCTGTCATTTAAAGCAACAAAAAGCGCATTGGCAATCCCTCGCCAATGCGCTCTGTTTCTTCATATAAATATTTTGAATCAGTTCCCGGATAATATCCTTGCCAGTTCACTGTCCTGATTCAGGATAACGGTCTTGTTATCCCCCTTCAGGGAAGCCTTCAGGGCGTCCAGGGAGCGGACATAATTGTAAAAATCCGCCTTGGACTCATCATTGTAGGCCTCGCTGAGGATCTGCATATACTTTGCCTCGCCCTCGGCCTTGATCTTCTCAGCCTCCGCATCGGCCTTTGCTATGGTTTCCTTCACAGTCTTATCCGTCTCATTCTTAATCAGTGAAGACTGGTAGTCTCCGTCCGCCGTGTACTGGGCCGCAATGTTGTTTCGCTCAGAGATCATCCTCTGGTAAACCGATTCCTTGTTGGAATCAGGCAGGTCCAGCTTCTTGGTCTCCACGGCATAGATATGGATGCCGTAGGAATCCATGGCGCTTCCTATATTATCAGTTATGGTCTTAGCCAGGTCGCCGTCCCTGCCTGATATGATATCCGCCTGGTTGGTGGAACTCAGCACGTTCTTGATGGAGTTGTAGACCACATTCCCCAGCCTGACCTCTGCCTTTTCCTTGCTGGCATTTAGGGAGGAGAGGTATTTCACCGGATCGTTGATATCCCAGATCACAAAGGAATCCACGGTCATCACCTTTTTATCCTTGGTGGTGACATCGCTGGGGTACAGGTCGGAGATCATCTTGTACCTGGGTATCTTCTGCACAGACTGCAGGAAAGGCACTTTCAGGGATGGCCCCGCGGCCTCCTCCACCCGGACCACCTTTCCAAACTGGATGATCAGGCTGTATTCATTGGCCCTGGTCACAACGATCGGATTAAATATGGTGGCCACAAGCAGGATCACCACCACGATCCCAATATTTCTCATAAATTTTCCTAGGGTTTTCATTACCGGGCACCTCCGTTCTGATTTTCACTGACAAATGAATCCAGGGGCAGCATGGTCTGGGTTCCGTCAGAGCCATTGATGATCACCTTCAGGGTTGGCAGAAGCTCCTCCATGGTCTCATAGAACATCCTCTTCTTGGTGATCAGAGGATACTTTGCGTACTCCTCGTACATATCGTTAAAGCGGGACACCTGGCCTTCGGCTTCACTGATACGCTGCTGCCTGTAGGCTTCCGCGTCCCTGGCAGCCTTATCCGCCTTTGCATTAGCGGCCGGAAGCTGCTCTGACTGGTACTTCTTGGCCTCATTGATCTTGGTGTCCATGCCCTGCTTTGCGTCCTCCACTGCCTTAAAGGCATTGTTCACCGCCTCGGTGGGAGGTTCCGCATCCTGTATGGTCACATTGACAATGCCGATCCCTATGTCCTCCTGCTCCAGGCGTTCTGATAAGAGGGACTTTACCTTGGCCTGTATCTCGGACTTGCCCGTGGTGATCACCTCATCCACGCTGTAGGATCCCACCGTATCCCTTATATAGGACTGGGCCAGGTTCTTTAGAATGGAAATGGCCGTATCGCTGTTGATATATGCCTTGATGGGATCCACGATCTGGTACTCAATGTAAAAATCCACATTTACAAAGTTGAAATCCTTTGTGATCATCTCGGACTCAGAGGGCAGGGAGACAGGATTGTTCTCGCTGTCAGCCGGATACTCCGTATTATAATCAGGGTCATATCCAATGGGCATCCCTTTGATCTCCTTGGACATCTTATAAACCTTTTGGATAAATGGGTACTTAAACTTAGGTCCCGAGGTCATAACGCTGGAGGGCCTGCCAAAGGTGGTGAGCACCGCCATCTCGTTCTCAGACAGGGTATAGAAGGAATCCAGGGCCGCAATTGCCACAAATACCACTAAAATACCAAACTTAATGGGACGCAGCATACGCTTCATCTTCCGGTTGCCGTCCTCCCCGCTGTCAAAGACCACCTCCGGTCCTTTCTGCGGTCCTTTCTGTGAGCCTTTTCCTCCAAAGCCCACAAACTTTTTTCCCATGAAAAAACTCATATGTATCTCCTCTCTTTTACCAGAGCGTGTTGGAACATTGCTCTACTCCATTAATTGCAACAAAGTAGTTTCAGTATATCATAGGTTTCCCCCATGGAATAGATATTTTGTCTTTACAAATATTACAAATTACGGAATATCCAATTTACTCATGGGATAATACCTGGAATGTCCCTTTAGGAATACCGGTATTCCTTTTTCATACCTACTCATTTATGCCACGCCATGCTATCATATAGTTGTTAAATAAATAACATTAATTAACAACACTATTTCTCGTAAAAGGGAGGTTTTATCATGAGATTTACATTACCCAGAGATTTATATCACGGCGAACATGCATTGGATGCATTAAAGACTTTAACCGGAAAGAAAGCATTTGTAGTAGTTGGCGGCGGTTCCATGAAACGCTTCGGCTTTCTGGATAAGGTTGTGGACTACCTGAAGGAAGCAGGCATGGAGGTTCAGCTTTTTGAAGGCGTTGAACCGGATCCTTCTGTTGAAACCGTAATGAAGGGCGCAAAGGCCATGGAGGAATTTAATCCTGACTGGATCGTGGCCATGGGCGGCGGTTCCCCAATTGATGCGGCCAAGGCTATGTGGGCATTCTATGAGTACCCGGATACATCCTTTGAGGATCTGATCATACCGTTTAACTTCCCCACCCTGCGCACCAAGGCTAAATTCTGTGCGATTCCTTCCACATCCGGTACTGCCACGGAAGTAACCGCATTTTCCGTTATCACTGATTACAGCAAGGGAATCAAATATCCTCTTGCAGACTTTAACATCACCCCTGATGTGGCCATCGTTGACCCGGCACTGGCTGAGACCATGCCAAAGAAACTGACAGCCCACACAGGCATGGATGCCATGACACATGCCATTGAGGCATATGTGTCAACCCTTAACTGCGAGTATACGGACCCGTTAGCTCTCCATGCCATCGAGATGATTAACGAGTATCTGATACCTTCTTATAACGGAGATATGGAAGCCCGTGATAAGATGCACAATGCACAGTGTCTTGCCGGAATGGCATTTTCCAATGCTTTGCTTGGAATCGTCCACTCCATGGCTCACAAGACAGGTGCAGCATATTCAGGCGGCCACATTGTTCACGGTTGTGCAAATGCAATGTACCTGCCAAAGGTTATTAAATATAACTCCAAAGAACCTGAGGCCGCTGCAAGATATGCAAAGATCGCCAAATTTATCAACCTTCCTGGTACAACTGACCAGGAGCTGACCGATGCCCTCATTGCACGTATCCGTGAAATGAACAAGGAGCTGGATATCCCCACCTGTATCAGGGATTACGAAGGCGGCATCATTGATGAGAAGGAATTTATGGAAAAGCTTCCCGCCGTTGCCGAGTTGGCTGTGGGAGATGCATGTACAGGTTCCAACCCAAGGTCCATTACCCCGGCCCAGATGGAGAAGCTGCTTACATGCTGCTTCTATGATGAGGAAGTTACATTCTAATGCCCCCCAACGTGTTAGAGATATCTCTAATACACTCCATATAAACGGTTTGTTTTTACTGCCCGAAAAGAGGCGGAAGGGATTCGACCTTTCCGCCTCTTTTCACGTTATTTTTTACATTGTTATCAACCGGCCCGGCCATGGTCCCGGCTCACCAGCAGACGTTCCATATAGCGCAGATATCCGCACAGCCCCACCACTAAAAACACCTCCAGGAAGCTGGTAATAAAACCCGCCATCAGGATCAGCACCAGGGAACATGCCGCCAGGATCCACATGATATTCCAGGCCCTGCGGTAGCGCGGTCTGTCCCTGCTGCTTAAAAAACGGAGAAAGCAAACAATACCCAATGTCAGAAGTATGGGGGATAAAAATGCCAGCAGCACATGAAGATGGGCTTTTATTGGATACTGCTGCGGAGTATAGGGAATCATAACAGCAGTGAGCAGAAATGCCGCAGCTGTGTACACAAAGCATTTTCCTGCCATATTCCTGTATCTTCCTATATGAAACAGGTACAGGATATAGATACAGTAATAAATGCCGGTGATAAAGCCCCAAAGGGCAAAGAGCAGCTTGTTGCCTGAGGTGTTGCCCAGCACGGACAGGTTCGTGGCGGTCCAGCTGTCAAGGGATGCCAGCAGTACCGTGGCGCCCGGTACTAAATAGATGGTAAAGAGATCGTATTTTCCTTTAAACCGCCCTGCAGCGCCTCTCATGGCCTTTGCCTCCTTATAGGATTTTCCCTTGCCTATAGGGGAGCTGCGGTGCACAGTCTTCCAAAACGGCAATAGGGAGCGGACTCGTTCTCACGAATGATCCGCTCCCTATCATTATCTGATAAAGCCTTTCATTTTACACTTGAATCATTTTCCTGAAAAGGATGCCTTAATCCATACCCTTCAGAAGTCTCTCCACGCTGGTCAGCTTTACGCACAGGGCAAACAGCTCAGATGCGGTAATCAGGTCGCCTAAAGGAGGATAGGTGGGAGCAATACGGATATTGCTGTCATGGGGATCCTTTCCATATGGATAGGTTGCCCCTGCAGGGGTCATCACAACGCCTGCCTTCTTACACCTGGCAACAATCTCCTTGGCACATCCGTCCATGGAATCAAAGGAGATAAAGTAACCGCCCTTGGGCTGTGACCACTGTCCGATTCCCAGTCCTCCCAGCTCTCTTTCCAGGATCTCCTCAACAGCCTCGAACTTAGGGCGCACAATGTCGGCATGCTTTCTCATGTGCTCCACCATGCCGTGGATATCTCCGAAAAAGCGTACATGGCGCAGCTGGTTTACCTTGTCATGGCCAATGGTCTGGTTCTTTAACTGTGCCTTGATATCCTCCAGGTTGTTGTGGGAGGTGGCAAGGGCCGCGATGCCCGAGCCGGGGAAGCTGATCTTGGAGGTGGAAGCAAATTTATAAACCATATCAGGGTTGCCTGACCGCTTGCACTCTGCCAGGATTTCAATCAGATGGTCCTGGTCATGGTCGTACAGATGGTGTACGCCGTAGGCATTATCCCAGAAGATCCTGAAATCAGGCGCAGCCGGCTCCAGCCTTGCAAAGCGGCGCACAGTCTCGTCTGAATAGGAATAGCCCTGAGGATTGGAGTACTTGGGCACACACCAGATTCCCTTAATAGTGTCATCGGAAGACACCAGCTCCTCCACCATATCCATATCAGGGCCCTGGGGAGTCATGGGCACATTGATCATCTCAATGCCAAAATATTCTGTAATAGCAAAATGCCGGTCATATCCGGGAACGGGGCAGAGGAATTTCACCTTATCCAGTTTGCACCAGGGGGTATTCCCCATGATACCGTGGGTCATGGCCCGTGATACCGTATCATACATAACGTTCAGGCTGGAGTTGCCATACAGGATAACAGTGGAAGGATTCACCTCCATCATGTCCGCGATCAGTTCTTTGGCCTCATCAATACCGGTGAGCACACCATAGTTGCGGCAGTCTGTTCCGTCTTCGCAGGTCAGGTCATCATTGCTGCTTAAAACATCCATCAGACCCATGGAAAGGTCCAGCTGCTCCACGCAGGGCTTGCCTCTGGACATATCCAGCTTCAGGTCCTTTCCCTGCAGTTCGCGGTACTGTGCTTTCAGTTCCTTGCGCAGTGCCAGAAGTTCTTCTTTGGTCATCTCTGCATATGGCTTCATAATATCCTCCTTGATACCCATCATATTCTTTTTTCATTAATCGGCCCGTATCTGAACCGTGCCTCAAAATTCGTCCGGCTGCCGGTGGTTTGCCATATGGTTTTGTAGTTACCAGGCATACATCTGTCAGCCAGTGGTTTACACATTCGTGCATTGTACACAAGCATACACCAACTGGAGCGTTCCGTCAATACAAAATTTTCTTATTACTAATAAAAGTTACGCTTATAAAGCTATTGTACTGAAAGAAATTCTTTTACGATCCGGTTGACCATGGCCGGGTCCGCCTTGCCTTTCATGGCCCGCATGGTCTGGCCCACCAGAAAGCCCATGGCCCTTTCCTTTCCGTTCTTATAGTCCTCCACGGACTGGGGGTTGGCTGCGATCACATCCTCCACTGCGCGTTTTAAGGCGCCCTCATCATTGACCACCTTAAGCCCGTGCTCCGTCACGTAAGCCCGGGGATCCACGTCATTCATGAATATTTCCTCAAACACGGATTTGGCCACGGTCCTGTTGATCTCTGATCCTTCCACCATGGCGATCAGGGCTGCCAGATTGGAAGGTGAGAACCGGATGTCATCTACATCCATCCCCTGCTCCTTTAACAGCCTCATGGCCTCCACCATCAGCCAGTTGGACACCTCCTTGGGCCTGTTACACAGCGCCACGGTCTCCTCAAACAGGTCAGCCATATGCTTGGAACTGGTGATCAGATCCGCGTCATATGCGGGCAGACCGTACTCCGCCATGTAACGGCTGATTTTTTCAGTGCGCAGCTCCGGCTGCTGTGCCCTGACGCGGGCGATCCACTCATCGCTAATGACAACAGGCGCCAGGTCCGGGTCCGGAAAATACCGGTAATCCTGGGCATCCTCCTTGGAGCGCATGGCCCTGGAGCTCTCTTTGTTGTCATCCCAGCGGCGTGTCTCCTGGATGACCCTTTTCCCCTCCTCCAAACGCTCGATCTGACGCTTTCTCTCCCCCTCAATGGCCCTTGCAATGGCTTTAAAGGAGTTGAGGTTCTTCATTTCCGTCCTGGTCCCCAGTTCACGGGTTCCCGCTTCGCGGACAGACAGGTTCACATCCGCGCGCATGGACCCCTCCTGCAATTTGCAGTCGGAGGCGCCCAGGTACTGGATGATCAGGCGCAGCTTTTCAAGGTAGGCAATGACCTCCTGTGCATTTCTCATATCCGGCTCTGATACGATCTCGATCAGGGGCACGCCGCTTCGGTTGTAGTCCACCAGAGAGCAGTCCTCCCACTCATCATGGATCAGCTTTCCCGCGTCCTCCTCCATATGGATCTCATGGATCCCCACCTTTTTTGCCACCCCTGAGGGCGTCTCTATCTCCACCCAGCCGTGGCGGCATATGGGCAGGTACAGCTGGGATATCTGATAGTTTTGGGGATTATCCGGATAAAAGTAGTTCTTCCGGTCAAATTTACAGTACTGGTTGATCTCACAGTTGGTGGCAAGGCCCACGGCCAGCGCATATTCCACCACCTGGCGGTTCAGCACGGGAAGGGAGCCCGGCATACCGGTGCACACCGGACAGGTGTGGGTGTTGGGGGCGCCGCCGAATTCAGTGGAACAGGAGCAGAAGATCTTGGTTTTGGTGGCCAGCTCCACATGGACCTCCAAACCAATGACGGTTTCATACTGTTTACTCATAATGTTCCCTCCTCCCTTGCTCCTCCCGCTGCCAGGGACGGAGCCGTAAAGTCGTGTGCGCTCTCATAGGCATAGGCTGCGCGGATGATATTCTTCTCCTTAAAGCAGTCTCCGATCAGCTGAAGGCCGATGGGAAGCCCTTTTGAATCCATCCCGCAGGGTACGGTGATGCCCGGGAGTCCCGCCAGGTTTACGGATATGGTATAGATGTCCCCCAGGTACATTTTTAACGGGTCCTTAAGGGATTCACCCAGCCGAGGCGCCGTGCCCGGGGACGCTGGAGCCAGGATCACATCATAGTTTGAAAACGCCTGGTCAAATTCCTTTTTGATCAGAGCCTTGGTGCGCAGCGCCTTCAGATAGTAGGCGTCATAGTAGCCGGAGCTGAGAACAAAGGACCCCAGCATGATGCGGCGTTTTACCTCCGGGCCAAACCCTTCGGAGCGGCTCTTCTTATACATGCTGTGAAGCCCCTCATACTCAGGGGTCCGGTATCCGTATTTCACCCCGTCAAAACGGGACAGGTTGGAGCTGGCCTCCGCGGAAGCGATGACATAATAGGCCGGGATCGCGTAATCCACCAGCTGCAGGTCAAAGGTTTCCACCACAGCGCCTTTTTCCTTTAGCACATCCGCTGCCCGGAGCACTGCGTCCTTCACCTCACGGTCCAGGCCCTGCCCCAGATAGGGTTCCGGTATACCGATTCTCATTCCCTTTACGTCCTCTTTAAGAGCGGCGGTAAAATCACAGTCCTTCCGTTCAAGGGAAGTGCTGTCTTTTGTATCATGGGATGCCAGAACCTCCAGTATGGCTGCACAGTCCGCCACATCCTTGGCAACAGGGCCGATCTGGTCCAGGGATGAACCGTAGGCGATCAGGCCGTACCGGGACACGGTGCCGTAGGTGGGCTTGATCCCCGCAACACCGCAGAAGGAGCTGGGCTGGCGGATGGATCCGCCCGTATCAGATCCTAAGGCATAGAAGCACTCCCCTGCTGCCACGGCCGCACAGGAACCGCCTGATGATCCCCCGGGCACATGTTCCGTGTTCCACGGATTCCTGGTAACGCCAAAAGCAGAGGTCTCCGTGGTGCTTCCCATGGCAAATTCATCCATATTTGTCTTTCCCAGAATAACGGCTCCCGCCTGTTCCAGGTTTGAGACAGCCTGGGCCGTATAGGTGGGGATAAAGTTTCTGAGGATATTGGAACAGCAGGTGGTCCTCAGCCCTTTGGTGCACATATTATCCTTTACGGCCATGGGCACGCCTGCCAGCGGCCCTGTAAGGGCTCCGTCCTCGATCTTAGCCTGTACCGCGGCCGCCCTTTTTAGTGCGCCTTCCTCATCCACTGTCACGTATGCGTGGATGGACGCCTCCCATGCGCGGATCTGTTTTAAGGCAGCCCTGGCCGCCTCCATGGCAGTGACTTCCCCTGCCTGTATCTTTTTCCCCAGTTCCAGGGCAGTTAAATCAAGTATATCCATTGTCTTCGCCCTCCTATTCCACTGTTTTCGGAACCTTGAACGCGCCGTCCTTTTGCTCAGGCGCATTTGCAAGGATACTGTCACGCTCATCCCTGTTGGTCACCACATCCTCCCGGAACACATTGGTCACCGGGAACACATGGGACATGGGTTCCACGCCGGATGTGTCCAGTTCATTCAGTTTATCAATATAATCCAGCATGCGGCCCATATCCTTTTTGGCAGCTTCCTTTTCCTCATCGGAAAGCTCCAGCTTTGCCAGAATGCCCACATACTCGATGGTCTCATCGCTTATAATGTTTGCCATGGTAATACTCCTCTCTGATTCCGATCATGTCTCTTTCCAGATATGTCTCTCCCGCGTCCTATGGTTCCAGCCTTGTCACATCCCTTGGGAACATGCAGGTCTCCCTTACATTCTGTTCATCCAATAGCCGCATGGTCAGGCGCTCCAGGCCGATTCCCAGGCCGCCGTGGGGCGGCATTCCGTACTTGAAGATCATGAGATAGGACTGGATATCCTGGGGATCCATGCCCCGCCTGGTCATTTTCTCAATGATCCGGTCATAGTCGTGGATCCTCTGTCCTCCCGTGGTCACCTCCAGCCCGCGCAGCAACAGGTCAAAACTCAGTGTGAACTTGGGATCCTGCGGGTCATCCATGGCATAAAAGGGACGCTTTTTGGAGGGGTAGTGGGTCACAAACACAAAATCGCTGCCTGACTTTTCCTTAAAGTAGCGGCCGATCAGCAGCTCCTCCTCCGGCTCCAGGTCATATGGGTTGCGGATCTTCCTGTTATATGCTTCAGATACCAGCCGTTTTGCCTCATCAAAGCGCACAGCAGGGATGCGGCTCACATCCGGCAGGGTTACCTTTAGCAGATCCAGCTCCTTTTTGTAATCCTGTTCCAGCAAAGCCATGACGTACTGGAGCATACCTGTCTCCATCTCCATCACATCCTCAAATCCATCGATATACCCCATCTCAAAATCCAGGCTGGTATATTCGTTCAGATGGCGGGTGGTATTGTGCTTTTCTGCCCGGAACACAGGGGCTGCCTCAAATACCCTGTCATAGACTCCCACCATGGTCTGTTTATAAAACTGGGGACTCTGGCCCAGCTCTGCTTTTTTATTGAAGTAATCCAGACGGAACACATTGGAACCGCCCTCCGCGCCTCTGGCCACGATTTTGGGCGTATGGATCTCCGTAAAGCCCTGGCTGAACAGATAGTCCCTGAATCCTCTTACGATTCCTTCCTGTATCTTAAACTTTGCCCGCTCCCTGATATTTCTCAGTGAAATGGGACGCAGGGCCAGTTTGGTCTCCAGGGAAGTGTTCAGCTTCCATTTGCTGATGGCAATGGGCATGGGCTGTGCAGGCTTGGACAGGACACGGATGTCCTGCAGGCGGATCTCAAAGCCCTGGGGCGCTCTCTCCTCCCCACGGACCGTTCCCGTCACCTCCACCGTGCTCTCCTCCTTCAGCTCCCTGATATCAAACCCTGATTCCCTTCCCTCGTATACACACTGTACCAGCCCTTCCGCCTTTCTCAAAACAATGAATGAAATCTCCCCCATCTGACGTATGGTGTGGACAGCGCCATTCATATGAACCGTCTTCCCGTCATAATCCCCGCTTCGTATATCCCGGATACCCAGGACAGCCTTCTCCTTAACTCCGCTTACAAAATCCATGGTTGTTTCTCCTTTCGGAACGTGTTTGGTATACTTTGACATCCGGTTCCGGAACATTTCCAGGAAAATGCAAACGGCTTTTCCAATACAACAAAAACGCCCCGGAACACAGTAACTGCATTCCGGGACGGGATTCCATTCATATGATATTCCCGCGGTACCACCCGCATTGGGATCCGGGCCTGTATGCCTGCCTTCCTGTACGCTAATACAGTCAGAGCACATCATACGGTGTCAGTTCCCCTCTCTTTGTACGTAACGTGTACAACGGATATACCTACTGCCGGCCTTAACCGCTTCAATATATCAGCTCCGGAGTGTTCCCTTTGCCCAGTCCTGCGCGGAGGCGCTCTCAGTCGGTGACGCCTTCCTTCCTGTTACATTTCTCAGGCAAGAGTCTCTTTCATTGCTTTTAATTATTTATCTAATAAAATAGTACATTCATCCGCTAAAGTCAAGAACCAAAATTTACAACTTTTGATTTTTAGAAAATTTGTATATTCCATAGTCATATTTCATACATTACACTATGAAAACTTTATATTATAAAGGAGCTCACCATGTTATCCTTGGATCATTTCCATTTTTCCTCAGACATGCCGTACCCGCCAGTAAAGGCTGAGGAAAAGAATCCGGCCTATGCCAGGGTCATACTGGACAATGTAGGCGGCGCCAATTCTGAGATGTCAGCCATAAGCCTTTATGTTTATAACAATCTGATGACGGAATCAAATAAGGAGATTGCCGATGTTTTCCGCAGGATCAGCATTGTGGAAATGCACCATCTGGAAATTTTTGGAAAATTAGCATTGCAGCTGGGAGAAGATCCCAGGATGTGGACCCAGTACGGATGCAAAAGGACTTACTGGTCTCCCAGCTACAACCAGTATCCCCGGGAACTTCCTGCCCTGATGCGCAATGCCATCGACAGTGAGAAGGCGGCCATCAGCAAGTATCAGCACCAGATATCATACATACGGGATGAAAATATCACGGAAAACCTGCGCCGTATCATCATGGATGAACGGCTTCATGTGGAAATCCTGGAACAGGTCTATGCTTCCAGCTGCTCTATGCATGTCTGATATTTGTGAACTCAGAGATCTCCCTGCTGATGGTGCACAGGTCATCCACATCCATGTCATGAATATTGTGGTGGCCCGTGATCCTTGCAAAGGTCTTTATCTCCTCCAGAGAGACATTTAAAAAGTTTGCCACCCTCTGCGCTGCCGCATCCATAGGCAGGCGGCGGCGCAGAGCCTCATCCTGGGTAGCCACCCCAACCGGGCACATACCGGTCCCGCAGATGCGGTACTGCTGGCAGGCCGCCGCGATCAGGGCCGCTGATGCGATGGCCACCGCATCGGCACCCATTGCCAGAGCCTTTGCAAAGTCGGAGGACACCCTGAGCCCGCCTGTGATCACCAGTTCCATGTCCGCTCCCACCTCATCCAGATATTTTCTTGCCCGGTATAGGGCATAGATGGTAGGTACGCTGGCGGCGTCCCTGATCAGCTTGGGGCTGGCCCCCGTGGCTCCGCCCCGGCCGTCTATGGTAATAAAATCCGGTCCTGCAAACACTCAGAACTCCAGATCCTTTTCGATCCTGCCTGCCGCGATCTTAATTCCAATGGGCCTGCCTTCAGACTCCTCCCTGAGCCTGTCCACAAGAGCCTTCAGGTCTTCCTTGGAGTCGATCCCCGGGAAACGGGAGGGACTGATCACATCCCGGCCCAAGGGCTTGCCGCGCACAGCCGCAATCTCCGGTGTCACCTTGCTGCCGGGCAGATGACCGCCCATTCCCGGCTTTGTGCCCTGTCCGATCTTAATCTCAATTGCATCTGCACGCCGCAGATTCTCCTCCGACACACTGTACAGGTTTGGTACGTATTCAAATATATACTTGTATGCGGCCTCCCTCTCCTGCGGGAGGATCCCCCCTTCACCGGAACACATGGCAGTGCGCGCCATTGCGCTGCCCATTGCCAGGGCTGTCTTTGTCTCCTTTGACAGGGCGCCAAAGGACATATGGGAAATGTAGACCGGATGCTCCAATACCATAGGCTTCCTGGCCTTTTTGCCAATGATGGTCTCCGTCTTCACCGGCGCGTGCTCATCTAACGGCATGGGATTTAACTGGGCGCCTAAAAACAGGATGTCATCCCATCCCGGCATACTCATCTGTGTGCCCATGGCAGCTATGATGGACTTGCCCTTGACAGCCATCTCATGGATCTCATCCATATACCGGCTGTCCGTGCCTAACCTTGCGTATTCCGGATCATAGGGAAGGGCTTCCCTTTTCTCCGGGGAAGCCGGGGCGGATGCGGCCGGGGCCGGGGCAGCAGATACGGGGGCGGCCGGGGCGGCCGGGGCGGACACAGACCCGGACAGACGGCTCTCATTCCCGGACACGCTGGGGACACCCCCGGCCGGCACCAGCTTATCGGAGGCAACTCTGCAAACCGGACAGACCTTTAATTCACGGACCGGAACCCCCTCTTTTTCTTCATCATACATGGAACCACAGAACCTGCAGCGGTATATTGCCATAACTTTACCCCTTTCTTATCCGTCTTACAATAATAGTAATCGTTACTATTTTAAATATACCATAAATCCCACCGTCTGTCCAGACAATATTCAGCAAACATTAAAAACCAGATCCCCCGCCTGCCTTCATAATACCTGCGCCCATTGACTTTACTATATGGATAATGTTACAATAACCACTATGCACAAATGAGAAAGGATGTTATTACATGTCACAAGAAAACAAGATGGGCACCATGCCCGTCCGCAGATTACTGATCTCCATGTCCCTGCCCATGATCATCTCCATGCTGGTCCAGGCCCTGTATAATATCGTGGACAGTGTCTTTGTTTCCATGATCAATCAGGCGGCCCTCACCGCGGTCTCCATGGCGTTCCCCATCCAAAACCTGCTGATCGCGGTTTCCGCTGGAACATGCGTGGGCGTCAATGCCCTGCTGTCCCGCTCCCTGGGCGAAAAAAATGCCAAGAATGCCAATCTGGCGGCTGCCAACGGACTGTTTCTGGCATTTCTAAGCTTTCTGGTATTTGCAGTCTTTGGCCTGTTTGGGGCAAGGCTGTTCTTTGAAAGCCAGACAGATAATCCCGTTATCATTGAATACGGCGTTCAATACCTGCAGATCGTCTGCATTTTCAGCTTTGGCCTGTTTGGGGAAATGATGTTCGAGAGGATCCTCCAGTCCACGGGGCAAACCTTCTACTGCATGATCACCCAGGGAACAGGGGCCATTATCAACATCATTCTGGACCCCATCCTGATCTTTGGTCTGGCGGGTATGCCCAAGATGGGGATCCAGGGCGCTGCCGCTGCCACCGTGTTTGGGCAGATCGTGGCCATGGTGCTGGCCGGATGCCTGAATCACGCCAAGAATAAGGATGTGCGCATCAGTTTTAAGGGCTTTCGTCCCCATGGAAGGACCATATCCGTCATCTACCAGGTGGGCGTTCCTTCCATTATAATGCAGTCCATCAGTTCGGTCATGACCTTTGGCCTGAACAAGATCCTTATCACCTTTTCAGAGACAGCGGTGGCTGTGTTCGGCGTTTACTTTAAGCTTCAGAGCTTTATATTCATGCCCATCTTCGGCCTCAACAACGGCATGATCCCTATTATTGCCTACAACTATGGAGCCAGGAACCGGAAGCGTATCATGGAAACCGTGCGTTTAAGCATTGGGATCGCGGTGGGGATCATGTTCATCGGACTGACCGTGTTCCAGCTCATGACCCCGCAGCTGCTCATGCTCTTCCAGGCGGACGCGGACATGCTGTCCATCGGCGTCCCGGCCCTGCGCATCATCAGCCTCAGCTTCCTGTTTGCCGGATACTGCATCATCGTAGGTTCCGTGTTCCAGGCCATGGGCAACGGCGTCTACAGCCTGATGGTATCCGTAGCCAGGCAGCTGGTATGTATCCTTCCCCTGGCGTACTTTTTTGCCAGGACCTTTGGGCTCCACATGGTATGGTACTCCATCCCCCTGGCTGAGATCACCTCGGTAGTGCTCAGTTCCATCCTGTTTCGGAAGATCTATGTGGAGAAGGTACGGCCTCTTGGGGAAAAGTAATCCTAATTATGGAAAAGATGGGGTAAAAATTTAATAAAGTCCATTGCCTCCAGGGAAAGATCCTTATGTTTTTTATAAACCACCGCATAGGAGCGGATGGCAGTTTGGTTGAGAATCCGGCAGTATATAGGCTGCCGGATATTTTTATGGATTCGCTCCGTCACTAATTCCGGTACAAAGCCAACTCCCATTCCAACCCCGATCAAAGTATTGATGGCATCCCAATTGGTAAGCTCATACAGAATGTTCGGCCGAAATCCGGCTGCCTTACATAAATCCATCCCCATTCGGTAAAAACGCTGCTCCGGCTTTAAAAAGATAAAGGATTCATCCTTTGCATCAGACAGGTCAATAAAAGGGAAGTCTCTGGCAAGGGAAGATTTCAGTTTGGAGCGCAAAGGGCTGGAGGATGGAATAGCAAACAGAATCTGTTCCTGCTGCAAAACCTGATATTCCAGGGAGCCTTCACTTCGCAGAGGCAGTGGGATCAAACTAAAATCCACCTCATCTTTTAATACCATCTCCTCCAGAGCCAGTGAAGTCCCCTCCACAATATCAATATGGATTCCCGGATAAAGCCTGTAAAAGGACGGAAGGATCTTGATCAGATAATAGGAACTGTAAAATGTTGATATACCCATCCGAATATTGCCTCTTTTCATGAGCGCAATATTTACCATATGTTCTTTCAGCTGATGGCTGAGTCTTAAAATATTTTCTCCCTCTGACACAAACAATTCCCCGGCAGAGCTCAATTTCACGGAATGCGTACTTCTCTCAAACAGGCTTACGCCCAACTCCTGTTCCAACCGTTTTACCGCCAGGCTGAGGGCCGGCTGGCTTATGAAGCATTTGGCGGCAGCGGCAGAAAAGCTCCCCTCCTCTGCGATGGTACGTATATACTCAATATCCTTTAGCTGCATGATTTTAACTCCTTTTTACAAGAAAGAGGACAAGGTTTTACAGGTTTTTTTCATAAGTTTTACTTATAAATTTATTTTATAAATCTATTATAAACAAGTATTTCATTTTTGACAATATTCATCTTATAATTCCAAATGTGACAATCATTACACAGATTGAGGGAATTTCGTCAGGATTTATAAAATTTATTTATAAGGAGGCATCAGCATGAAACGATCAGATGTCATCGCCGCAGGGCTGCTTTTATTTCCGGCATTTGCCTGTTTGACCTTGTTTAATTTTCTTCCAGTCATAAGAAACGTACTTTTAAGCTTTACGTCCTGGAATATGGTTGTGGGGGATCCGAAATTTGTGGGTCTCAATAATTATAAGGAGCTATTCACCAGCCAGGATTTTAGAAACAGCGTGATCGTTACAGTCCGCTATGCACTAATGTTTGTTCCCGTAACCATAGCCCTGGGATTTCTCCTTGCATCCCTTTTGGCCAGAAAAAGCGCGGTCAATGTGCTGTACAGAACCATCTTTTTTGCCCCCTATGTAACATCCATGGTAGCCATGTCAGCCGTCTTCCTTTTTATATATCATCCTCAGTACGGAACACTGAATACGCTGCTGAAATCCCTGGGAATTGAACCCCTGCAGTGGCTAAACAGCAAAAAGACGGCGCTTCCATCCCTTGTTGCGATGAATTGCTGGAAAACAACCGGTTTTTGCGCCGTGGTTTATTTGGGAGCACTGTTAAATGTGTCAGATGAGTTGAAGGAGGCAGCTGAGATCGATGGCGCCAGCAGACTGCAGAAACTTTGGCTCATAGAAGCGCCTTTGGTTTCCCCCACTACCTTTATGCTGGTGATCACAGTGACAATCGAGGCATTTAAAGTATTTACACAGATCAATGTCATGACATCAGGAGGGCCGGATTCCGCTACCACAAATATGCTCACCTACATGTTTGTACAGGCATTTGAGCAATTTCGGGTAGGATATGGTGGAGCAGTGGCAGTTATTATGCTTTTAACAGTCCTTATCATTAATTTTGTTCAGATGGCTTTTGAGAAATATGTAAATTATGACATATAAGAGAGGAAAACAGGTTATGAAGAAACGATTTACGGTCTATGACTTTATAAGGCATTTAATCCTGATTTCCTTTGCTGCAGTCATATTGTTTCCTTTCCTGTGGATGATATGTGCTTCCTTTAAGGAGGAACAGGATGTGTTTGTTGAAAACTTTCACCTTTTCCCCAGCAGTTGGAAATTTGAAAATTATGTGGATGCCTGGAATGCAGCACCCTTTGGAGCATTTTTCATCAACAGCATGAAAGCGGCAGCCATTTCCGTTGTCTGCCAGACCACATTCTGCTCCATGGCGGCATATGCCTTTGCCAAACTGCAATTTCCGTTTAAAAAAACGTTTTTTTCTCTTATGCTGGCCATGCTCATCCTGCCCGAGGAGGCAGCCATTATTTCAAATTATCTTCTGGCTCAAAAGCTGAACCTGGTAAATACCTCTTTTGGGGTGGCTATGATGCAGCTGGTAAATGTATTTAATATTTTCCTGATGCGCCAGATTTTTATGACCGTGCCCGATGACCTGATCCAATCAGCCAGTCTGGACGGATGCGGCAGTATCCAGGTATTCTGGCATATCATTCTTCCAAATGCCAAAAGCAGTATAGCAACGGTGGCACTGCTGTCATTCCTAAATTCATGGAATAACTATATGTGGCCTTATATGGTAACGGATGAGAACCGTTTCCGGACCCTGCAGATCGGTCTGCGATATCTGATCAGACCTGATCTGGGTCCCCAATGGCCCATGATCATGGCTGCTTCCACTATGATCCTGATACCTGTAATGATGCTGTTTGTTTTCCTTCAAAAGTATTTTGTGGAAGGAATGCTTACATCAGGAATAAAATAAAAAGGAGAGAACGAACATGAAAAGAAAAATGTATGGCCTGGTAATCAGTATGGCCGCAGCCCTTATAATGACAGGCTGCGGGCAGACCCCTGCTGTTCAGGAAAAAAGTGGGGCTGAATCTGCAGACGCTCAAACCAGTTCACCGCAGAATCCCCAGGGGACGACCCAGGAATCACTGTCTTCAGGGACAGATATTGAGCCTGCGGATGAAATCACATTCTGGTCTACCAAGGAGGACTGCTTTGCTGAACTTTGTGAGGAGTTCACCAGGGAGACAGGAATCAAAGTAAACGCAACCTACATGGGCGGCTATGACGATATGGTAAATAAAGTGATGGCGGGAATTGCAGGAAAAAAGCTTCCGGATGTGGCACAGCTGGGACAGCGTCACGGGCTTGCCCAGATGTATGACAGCGGTTACCTTCTTCCAGTGGAGGATTATATTTCAAAGGATATCATGGATGACATTCTTCCGGGCTTTTGGAAACGTTTTACCTACAAGGATAAAAAAGTGATCCTTCCCTTCCAGAACAGCATGCCTATGCTGTATTACAACAAAACCATGTTTGACCAGGCAGGCATTCCCGTTCCCAAGACCATGGAAGATGTGGTTTCTGCCGCAAAGGAAATCAAGGATGTGACCGGCAATTATGGGTTTACTTTTCACAGCGATTATCCCTGGTATATAATGGCGTTAATGTACAACAGCTCTACGGCGCCTATTGCAGGCAACAAACCACAGATGAATACAGAGCCTGTGAAAAAAATTTTTGAACAAGTATCCCAGATGGCCAATGTGGATGGAAGCATGCCTAAAAATCAGCATTCCACCGCTCAGGAAGACTTCTGTAATGGGAAGATCGGAATGCTCATGACTTCCTGTGCAAGCTATGCCAAAGTAGAAAAACTGGTGGATGGTAAATTTGAGATTGCTCTGGCATCCTTTCCCCGGGTCAATGCAATGGATATTACCATGGGCGGAAACGGACTTGGACTGTTTAAGACAACCCCTGAAAAACAAAAAGCAGCCACTATGTTTGTGGAATTTATGCTGGATGATGAGAGGGTTGCCTCAAACTGTCTGACCTCAGGCTATATACCTGTAACCAATGGTGCCACTGATACAGAAACCTACAGGAAATATCTGGAGGATCCAAACCGCCAGGTGGTTAATGAACAGCTTCCGTATCTGGGCGGTGCCGCAGTGAATCCGGCCGACTCTTTGGTATGGAGTGAGGTCATGAGCCTGGTAGATTCCGTGGAAGCAGAACCCGATGTGGATCTGGATGGACGTTTGGCAGAAATAGATGGTAAAATAGAAAAATATCTAAATGAATATGCAGGTAAATGATCATGTTTATAAATTACGCGCACAGAGGAGCCAGCGCTTATGCTCCTGAAAACACCCTTTCCGCATTTTATCTGGGGCTGGAAATGGGGGCAAACGGAATCGAGACAGACATCAGAAGGACAAAGGATGGACAGCTTGTTCTCTTTCATGATGCCACCCTTGAGCAGGCAGCAGGTCTTCAGGGTGGAGTGGACCGTTACACGCTTCAGGAGCTGAGGAAGGTGATGATCTACGGAAGACCGGGATTTATTCCGGATCACATCGTAACTTTGGATGAATTCATGTACTATTTCGGCTACCGTCAACTGACCTTTGCCATTGAACTAAAGGAAAACGGGGTTGAAGCAGATTCCCTGGATATCATTAAAAGCTACGGGGCTGCGGATAAATGTATTTTCACATCATTTAATTACAGTTCCCTGGTCTGTTTAAGAAAACATGACGCAGATGTACGTATTGGATACCTGTTCCGGAATCCAACCTCCCAGGTTATAGGGGAGGCCAAGGCAATAAATTGCTTTCAGGTCTGTCCCCATGTGGATATGCTTAATGCAGATAACGTAAAGCAGCTGAAAAAAGAAGGCTTTTCTGTCAGGGCATGGGGAATCACGGATGAGAACAGGATGGGAAAATGTATCGCCTATGGGGTGGACGGAGGAATGACGATCAATTTTCCTGATAAATTGACTGCTGCGATGAAAAAAGCAGGACTGGATAAGCTCTCCTAAAATAATCTGTCTCATTAGAAAAGTGCTGTCCCGTTTATGATTTTCCAATCATACCCGGTACAGCACTTTTTGTCTGTCATCTTATCTATACCCTCAATGGACAAGGGCGCCTCAGATCCCTGGCTCCTTACTGTGCGCTGTAATTCAGCCGCACCGTGATCATGGCCGTTTTAAGCCGTGAGCTGGTATCCAGGGCTCCGTCATAGCTGTAGGACTCGGAACTGGAATTCCTGGCCGTGATCTGGAATACTCCCAGATTGGCGCTGAGAAGCGTCCCTGGTGTGCCCCCTGTTCCCGATGCTATGATATCCACCCGCTTCTTGGCATTGGCGGTTGCCTTCTCAATCAGGTCCAGTTTCATCTCATCCAGCTTTGTATAATAATACTCCGGCTGATTGGATTCCAGTTCCACCCCTGCCTCGATCAATGTGGAGATATCCCTGGAGATCGCCTCCACCTTATCGATATCGTAGGAAGATACCGTCATGGTCTGGGTCAGTTCATATCCGTCCGGTTCATCTCCCAGATACCTTCCCTCATCATCATATCTGGATGTGTATTTCTGGGAAATGTTAATGGAACTGAATACCATCTCATCCTCCGACACCTGGTTATCCTCCAGATACTTCTTTACCAGCCCGGCATCCTTCTTGATCACGCTGTACGCCTCCTTGGGCGTGTTACCCCGCACGGAAAAACTGCCTCTCCACACGATCAGGTCCGACTCAAAATCACAGCTGGCCGAGCCCGTGGCCGTAATACCGCTGCCTCCTGCGCTTTTCTTGTAGTCTACCAGCCCACTGGTAAAGATCATCACGCAGGCAACTGCACTGACCGCTGCGATCAGGGCAATGATCACTGATCTGTACTCCCGCATCCCACAAAACCTCCTTTTTATGAACTATATTCAGTATAGCATGGGGCCTGTTAAATACATATAACGGTTTCCTTAATATTTTCTGGCAAATAACCGCCATTCTGTTGCTTATGGAGTGAAAAGCGTGGTAGAATGGAAGCGTAGTTTTCCGGAACCAAGTTGAAAGGAAGCAGCACAACCATGAAGAAATATGTTCGCAGCACAACCATATATATCGTACTTGCCCTGGCTATCCTGCTCCCGGTTTGGACAGCCCCTTTTTATGCTTCCCAAAAACCGGACAGCCAGGAGTACATACAGGACATACCTGACTCTGAGCCCAAGGTCCTGACCGTTGGTTATTCCCAGACTCCCGGCATCTGCACCGTGGATGCCTTCGGAAATCTCCACGGACTGATGATCGATTATCTAAACGAGATCGCCAAATATAATAATTGGGATTATATATATGTGGAGGCGGATCCCAATGATCTGATCGATGAATTCATTGAGGGTAAATTCGATCTTGTGGGAGGCGCTTATTATCTCCCATCCCTTGAACAATACATGGCATATCCCAAATACAGCATGGGCAACAGCAAAGCGGTCCTCCTGTGCCGCAAAGATGACCCTGATATAAAAAGCTATGAACTCAATACCCTAAACGGAAAGATAATCGGCGTATACGGGCAGGCTGATGAAAAAATCCGCCGGCTCAGAGACTTTCTCCAGCTCAACAGCATCCAGTGCGGAGTCCGGGTCTATTCCAAAGAAAATTTGTCCTCAGAAGGGGATCTGTATCGTTTTCTGGAAAACGGGGATGTGGATCTCCTTCTGGGCAATGAAACAGAGGCGGGCACTGACTTCAGGATCGCTGCTGAATTTACCGCCCAGCCATATTATATTGTAACCAGACCGGGGAATCAGGAGATCCTGGACGGGCTGAATCTGGGATTGGAAAAGATCCTGGATTCCGAACCTAGATTCTCAGATGAAAGATATGAAAAGAATTTTCAGAATGTGGACACTTCCAAAATCCAGTTGAGCCAGGAGGAACTGGATTATGTTGCACAAAAGAAAACGGTCACAGTGGCTGCCGTGGAAAACTGGCATCCTTTTTATTGTCTGAATAATAACTCAGACCATCACAGCGGCATATTGCCTGACCTGCTTGCAAATATTTCTGATTACTCAGGCCTTACATTTAATTATGTATTTACAAAGACCTATGAGGAGGCAGTGGAACTGGTAAAGGCCAGAAAGGCCGATATGCTGGGAAATTATCTGGATCCACAGGAATATGCTGCTCAGAACGGCCTTGCCCTATCCCGGTCCTACATGAACCTTAACAATATTATTGTCAAGAATAAATCTGCCAACTATCCATCGGATGGACTTACTGCAGGTATCATGAACGGACGTTTTATGCCCGCCGGAATCCCCTGCTCCCAGATCCGGTATTATGACAGCCCGGAGGATTGCCTGCGGGCTGTCAACAGCAATGAAGTGGATTTTGCTTATGGCCTTTCCTCCTCCATTGAACAGGAGATGCAGAATCACCGGTACGCCAATGTGGTTCCTATCAGCAGTATTAACAACAGCACTGAAATATGTTTTGCCATGGACCGCCCCATCAATCCCGACCTTATGACGATCCTGAACAAAGCGATCGGCAACCTGTCCACGGGTGAAAGGAATGCCCTGACAAACCGCAACATGGTATCCATGGGATATTCCTCCATGTCCATGTCTGAACTGATCTACGCCAATCCGCTGGCCTTTATAAGCATCTTCAGCGCATTTGTGCTCATGGCAGCCGCTTCCCTGGTCATGATCATGAGGGCTCGCTTAAAAAATTCCATGATCCAAAGTGAGCTGGAAAAAGCAGAGGCCAAGAGTAAAGCCAAGGGAGAATTTTTGTCCAGGATGAGCCACGAGATACGGACCCCCATGAATGCCATCATGGGACTGGCAAACCTGACCTGCATGGAAGAACATCTCCCAGCCCAGGTGGAGACCAATTTAAAAAAGATACTCTCCTCCTCCCAGTACCTTCTGTCCCTGATCAATGACATACTGGATATGTCCAGGATTGAAAACGGAAAATTGCAGATCTCTCCGGAGACGTTTTCACTCAGGAACCTTCTGGATGATCTGGAAAGCATGATGCGCACCCAGGCGGAAGCCAGGCAGCTTCGGTTTGAAGTGGATTTTAAGCTTTCTCATTCCAGCATAGACGGGGATCCGGTGCGGCTGCGCCAGGTGCTTGTAAACCTGCTCTCCAACGCGATCAAATTCACCCCAAAAGGGGGCCTGGTTCAGATACTGGTCCATGAGACGGATTCAGACATGGGAACCGCATCCTTCCTGTTCTCTGTAAAGGATAATGGAGTGGGAATCCCCCTGGAATACCAGAAACGGATCTTTGATTCCTTTGAACAGCTGGGATCCTCGGTATCCAGAAGTGAAGGCACGGGACTGGGCCTTCCTATCAGCAGCAGCATTGTCCAGGCCATGGGCGGTAAACTGGAATTACGCAGCATTCCCGATAAGGGATCTGAATTCTTTTTCCTTCTCCGCTTCCCCCTCTCCCAATGCGCCCAGGAGACCCCGAAGTTATCTCCGGCCCCTGACCATATGGAGACGGGACACGCGGAGACAGTAAGCCTTAAGGGAGTACGCATCCTGCTGGCTGAGGACAATGACCTGAATGCAGAGATCGCCGTTGAGCTGCTTCAGATGTGGGGAGCACAGGTGGACAGGGCCTGCAATGGCCAGGAGGCCCTGGACCTGTTCACCGGCGGCCCTGCCGGACAATACCAGGCCATATTGATGGATATCCGGATGCCTGTCATGGACGGACTGGACGCAACCGTAAACATCCGCTCCAGCTCCCATCCGGACAGCGCCTCAGTGCCGATCATTGCAATGACTGCCAACTCCTTTAAGGAAGACTCCGATGCAGCTGCCAAAGCGGGCATGACCGGGTTTGTGTCAAAACCAGTGGATATGGATTATCTGCTAAAGGTACTTGGAGAAAATATACGGAACGCATAAGGGGCCTTATTGCCCTGCTTTCCACGCCTTTATTTCATCCAGCCGCTTCTTTACCTCAGGTTCATCCCCCTGTCCATGGGGATGATAGTATGTCCTGCCCAAAAGCCCGTCCGGCAGGCACTGCATACGCGCCACCTTTTGTTCGGTGTCATGGGCATACACATATCCGCTGCCGTAGTGCAGCTCTTCCATCAGCTTTGTGGGAGCGTTCCTTATATTCAGCGGAACGGTTTCCGCCATTGTGGCCTGGGCATCCTCTTTGGCCGCATTATAGGCCACATAGGCGGAATTGGATTTAGGGGCCATGGACAGATAGATCACCGCGTGGCTCAGATGCACATTGCACTCTGGCATGCCCAGAAAATGACATGCCTCATAGGCTGCCACTGCCAGGGGAAGGGCATGGCTGTCAGCCATCCCTATATCCTCGCTGGCAAAGCGTATCAGGCGGCGGGCCACGTATAAGGGATCCTCCCCTGCCTCCAGCATCCGGGCCAGCCAGTACACGGCCGCATCCGGGTCCGTGTTGCGCATGGATTTGTGGAGGGCTGATATAATGTTATAATGCTCCTCACCCTTTTTATCGTACAAAAAGCTTTTCTTTCCAATACACTGTTTCAGCACTTCCATGGTGACCGTTGTCTTATCTGCGCCGATCTCTCCGTTGGTCACTGCCATCTCCAATGTGTTCAGCGCGGTTCTGGCATCTCCGGCAGCAAACATCGCGATCATATCCAGCATATGGTCATCAATATCCACATTCAGATAACCCAGTCCCTTCTCACTGCGGATGGCAATCTTTAAAAGGTTTGTCAGGTCCTCCTGGGTCAGTGCCTGAAGTACAAATACCCTGCACCGGGAAAGAAGAGCCCCGTTAATCTCAAAGGAGGGATTCTCCGTGGTGGCTCCGATGAGTATGATGCTTCCCTTTTCCACATAGGGCAAAAAGGCATCCTGCTGGGCCTTGTTGAAACGGTGGATCTCGTCCACGAAAACAACGGTTTTGATCCCCATTCTGCGGCTGTTCTCAGCCTGGGCCATCACGTCCTTGATCTCTTTGATACCGCTGGTAACAGCGCTGAAATTGATGAACTGGGCATGTGTTTTGTGAGCGATAATGCCGGCCAGGGTTGTCTTCCCCACTCCCGGCGGTCCCCAAAAGATCATGGAAGGGATCTTATCCTGCTCTATGAGCTGGCGAAGAAGCTTCCCCTTCCCCAAAAGATGCTCCTGTCCCACAAATCCATCCAGATCCTCCGGCCTCAGCCGGCTGGCCAGGGGGTTGTATACTTCACGGTCGTCAAACAACGACATCTGCTCCATCATGATCATGCGCTCCTTCCAGAATCTATACACTACAGGTCTATGAAAACCAAATTCATTCTAGCCTAAGTATATGGGATGCCTGAGAAAGAGTCAATCTATTTCCCGCAACATAAAACGTAGGATCCCAAAGGGTGTCATCCCTCAGAATCCTACGTGTTTCTTTTTTATCCCGGATATTCAAACAAATAACGCTTTGCAAAATAGTATGTAACCGTTCCGTTACACACCAGGGTCCGGTCCTCATGATACAGGCGCAGGTCCGCTGGTATAGCCAGCTTCTTCTGGACCTGATCCTGGTGGTACAGCCTCACCTCATAGACCTCCTTTCCGGTCTTCAGGCTCTCCAGTCCGTCCCGGCAGTCCAGGACTGCGTAAAACAGTTCCTTCTCCTCGCCCATTCGGACAATTGCCGTATAATACACATCCCGGCTCAGTTTACCCGCCTCACTTGGAAGGGACAGCTGTACCTGGAAAAGATCGGGATGGTCACCGGCAAGTTCCAGGGTGATCCCATGATTTACCCATATGCCTTCCCGGTCATACAGTTTAAAGGGCTTCTTCATGGGAATCCCCCTGCGCCCGGTCCCCGTTGTTCTTCTGCTCCCTCTCTCCGCCGTTCTCCTGGGCGTCCTGTTCCCCACTCTTTTCCACCTTTTTAAGATACACGTGTACACGCCTCATATAGGCCAAATATACATAGAGAACGCACATCACAAGACTGATGATACCGCTGCCAAAGCTGTTTTTAAATGCCCTGAAGCTGTACTTCACCAGAAATGCAAGGGGGAGCAGTGTGATGAGATAATATACGGGAAGGCTCATCTCACTGCGGCTGTTGGATCTTCCCGTAAAACGGTCCCGGTTATAGAGGAATAAAAAACTTTCATAGGTTTTGCTGCAATGTCCGCACCTGCCCCGGTAGAAACTGGGTTTTTCAATGTCCCTGCCGCACCAGGGACATTTGTTCTCTGTGATCCGCATAATTGTGGCTCCTGTCCGGCTGTCACGCTTTTCCTTAGATTTACTGATTATTATCATAACATAAAAAAGCGATTGCTGCCAAGCTTTTTAGCATACCCCCTGTTTGGTCACTGTGAAAAACCCTCCGGCCCTTTTTCCCAATATTAAGACCTCTTCCCTCAGATATACCTTAACCGCTCTCTGTCCACGAATCCGCCTCAGGGGCATAAACCACATATCTGCAGGTTCAGTCTCCCGGTGTGGATTCCGGCCGCAGTAAGGACGGTATATCCCCATTTCACTAGCTGTACTTAAATTATAGACAAAGTCCCTCCAAAGTTGAAGGGACTTAAGATTTAACTTCTTCTGAATAGACACATCTTTATTTCCGGAATCATTTTTCTCGTATATTGATATCCGGCTTCCATACACGCCATCATCTGGTCAAAGGTGAGAAGACCGGCCTTTTCCGGAAGGGGAGGCTTAAGTAAAAGCGCTCCGCTGTTGGAGCCGCATGCCTTCAGCCGTTCGCTCATAATGGAAAAGGAATGGGTGGCTGTTTCCAGGATGGAATCATCCGAGGGGGCGCAGTACCGCCCTCCTATGTCCACTGATATGACTGTTTGGATTCCGGCTTTCTGTAAAAGATTTTCAGGCAGATTGTCGGTAACACCTCCGTCCACCAGTCTGTAATTTCCCATCTCCAGGGGAGAGAAAATGGCCGGAACGCTGGAGCTGGCCATCATCACTTCGCACAGATACCCATCCCACACCCAGTGCAGATCCTTCCGGTCCCTGACCTCATCTATATTGGTAAAGCACAGGGTCCTGCCGCTCATCAGGTCAACTGCCGGGATCACAAGCTTTACAATGGACTCATCCAGCTGTTTCCCACCTGTCAGCTCATTAAAATAGGCCAGCAGCTTTTTTCCCTTTATAAGGCCGGACAGGCTTACATTCATGCCGGCCAGCAGCTGGGGCATAAATCCCAGAAGTCCGGCATAATCCGGGTCCAGATAGTCATTTCCATGTTTGGACAAATGCTTTACCACCTTCTCCATCTCGGAGACCGGCATTCCTGAAGCGTACAGCCCTGCCACGATACTGCCCGCGCTGGTCCCCGCCACTGCCGGGGGCAGTATCCGTGCTTCCTCCAGGGCCTTTAACACGCCCACATGTGCCGCACCTCTGGTGCCGCCGCCCGCCAGGGCCAGGCCATATTCCATAAAAAATCCCCTCCGGTTTACATACCTTATAGATTAAGGTATGCCGGAGAGGATCTTTATGTTTTAGTCCGGGCAATGGTTTATGGATTCATTTTGTGGATTCCATCCAGCTTTCTGTCGATGGGTTCAGGTAATGGGGATTAAATTCAATCACCTTATACTCCTGGATCCCGTTCAGACAAAACGGTTCATTGGCCAGATAGTGTTCTGTCTCTTCCAGGGTCTCTGCTCTCATGATGAACATGCCCCCGCTCATATCAGCCTTCAGCCCGGAGATCAGTATCATTCCCCGGTCCATGGCTTTCTGGGTGTAGGCCATGTGCTGTTTCATAATATGATCATTCATATTTTCCGCATTTTGTATGATTCCCTCTACCATATAATATTTCATATCGTTCCTCCTGCTAATAGGCTGCTGCCGTATTACTTTATTATACTACGGATTCCAGCACCTGCACAGGCTTTCCAGCATTTCCCCGCAAAGCCCCAGGATCATTTGGATCTCATCTCCGGAAAGATCATCAAAATGGATTCCGCATTCCACGGTCACCGGTTCTTTAAGCAGCCGGCTGATCTCCTCCGCCCAGTGTCCGCTGATGACGCCGTCCCTGTGTCCCGGAAACTGGATGGTCATGGTTTCCTGGCCCGGAACAGCCCGGCTGAACGCCCCCACATGGGTCCTGGTGCCTCCTGTAACCAGTATGACGGCGCCCTCGTCCAGCCGGAAGGCGCGGGCCGTGATGGTGCCCCGGACGTGGGAAAATGTAATGGTCTTTGTAATGGTCAGTTCTCTTTCCATATTTTTTTCCATACAGGACCTATCCTTCCCAGCGCCGGAAGGACTGGCATTCCAGGCCAAACTGATCCATTATCTTTCCCACAACATGGACGGTCATCTCCTCAATGGTCTCCGGCCTCTGGTAATAGCTCATCACCGGAGGAAGGATGACGGCGCCCATCTGGGACAGTTCATACATGTTGCGCAAATGGATGGGGCTCAGGGGACATTCCCTGGTGACCAGAACCAGCCTTCGCCGCTCCTTTATGGTTACGTCCGCGGCTCTGAGAAGAAGGCTGTCGCTGTATCCGCTGTGGATTCCCGCCAGGGTCTTCATGCTGCAGGGCACCACTGCCATCCCCAGGGTTTTGAAGCTTCCGCTGGCCAGTGAAGCGCCCAGGTCCTGGTTGTCATACACTGTGCCGGCCAGCCGCTTCACCTCCTCCAGCCCGTATCCGGTCTCCTGGTCAATGGTCAGTTCCCCTCCCCTGGATATAACCAGATGAGTTCCGATGCCGGATCTTCTCAGTTCCTTTAACAGGGCAATGGCAATGGGTGCCCCCGATGCTCCGCTGATCCCTATAACTAATTTTTCAGCCATATGTCAGGGTTCACCTCCATAAAGCGTGCCCGCTTAAACGTTTCCTTAAGTCCAAAGGGCACGGTACAGTCAAAGATTGTTTTGCATGCAATTCCTTTGCCCCGTATGCTAACGCTGTATTCCGGGGAATTGGATGGATCCAGGGGATGACATCGCACTCCCGGAATGGTTATGATATCCGTATCTCCCTGGAACCTCGTATTCATGGCCCACAGCACATCACTCATATCAAAACAGTCCACATCCTCATCCACCAGGAATACATGCTTAAGCTCGCTGAAGGCGGAAAAGGCCAGCAGGGCAGCCTGGCGCTGGCGCCCCTCATCGCTCTCCGTCTTTTTCTCAAACTGCAGCACCGCCATATATTTTCCTCCACCGGCCGATGGGCAGTATACATTTTGCAGCCTGCCCGGCATGGCCTTTTCCACCATTCCGTAAATGCTGGCCTCGGTGGGGATGCCCGCCATGGAGACATGCTCCTCGCTGGGGCCAATGCAGGTCTGCATCACGGGATGGAGCCTGTGGGTCACTGCCTTTACCTTAATAATCCAGCACTGGCTGCTGGCAGGCCCTGTGTATCCGGGGAATTCAGGCATGGCATACCCGGTATGGCTGTTCTGGTCCTCCTGTACCCTTACACCTGGACACACTTCCCCCTCAATGACATACTCCGCATTTGCAATGGCGCGCTGGTCCACGGTCAGACAGCGGCACAGTTTTACCGGCTCTCCTCTGAGTGCTCCGGCAATGGAAAGCTCATCATAGCCCAGGGGCGTGGTGGGCGGCTCAAAGCAGGAACCGATCTCAATGGCCGGATCCACCCCGATGCTCACCGATATGGGCAGGCTGCGGCCCAATTCCTCCGCTCTCTCCGCCATTGCCCCTATGTGGCGGGCACCCGGGGTGAAAAAGATGGACAGCTCATCCTTTCCCTGGATGCACAGCCTGTGGATGGTCACATCACTGACACCTGTGTCCGGATGGCTGGCATAGCACATTCCCAAAGTGATATAAGGTCCCGCGTCATCCGGTGTGTTAGTGGGCGCAGGCACCAGCTTTGCAAGGTCAAACCCTGGTTCATCAGACCGGTGCACCACCTCCTGGCAGGGAGCGTCCCCTTCTATCAGCACGGGCTGTATGGGGTTGGATGCACATTCCCAAAGCCGTTTCCCCAGATTCTGGGGCTCACAGTCAAGAAGCGCGGCCACCCGTGTCCTGGAAGCCAGGACACCAATGGCAACTCTTGCATCCGGATGTCCCTTGATCTTATGAAACACCATGGCCGGTCCCTCTTTGGTGGGGCGCATCACCGTACCGCCTGCCCCAATATGGCGGTATACGCCGGAAAGCTCCGCCCTTGGATCCACCTCCACATCTGTCTCGGCATACTGTCCCGGGATTGTTTTTAGCAGCTCCAGGGCCGAACGCAGATCCTTTACAGGATGCTTTCCATTTTTTGTGTCCGCCTTTTTCTTTTCCATCTTTGTCATCTCCACCGCTTTATTCCTCCTTGATCCGATCAATGTCATTATTCCTACCCATAGTTTATATTTTTTTACCTATGGAATCAATTCAAGTTGTGGTATAATTGTTTCCAGATTGGAATGATTATCAGACTGGCCGGAGGTGTATTATGACATTTGAACAGCTGCAGTGTTTTATTGCCTCAGTGGAGGAGCATACATTTCTGGATGCAGCGGAATCCCTGCATATATCTCAGTCCTCCCTTTCCAAACAGATCATGAAACTGGAGCAGGAACTGGAAGTTGAGCTGTGGGACAGAAAAAAAAGGAAAGCAGTTCTTACAAAAGCCGGGCTGCTCTTCTATCAGGACGCCCGGATCCTGATCAAGCAATATACGGACGCGAAAAACAAGCTTAACAGGTATCGGAGCCAGGCGCAATATACCCTGTCCATCGGTACGCTTCCCATTTTATCCCAATATCAGCTCACACCTGTGTTCACTCATTTCCGTGAAACCCACCCCCGGCTGCACCTGTCCCTTCACGAGGTGGAGGAGGAGGATCTGATGGAAGGGTTTGACCGGGGCGCTTACGATTTAGTCATTGCAAGGTGCGCCATGCTGGACAGGGTGCACCATGTGTGGCAGCTCATCGGGGATGATGAACTGGATGCCGTGCTTCCCCGCAGCCATCCTCTGTCCTCCCGGTCCTCTGTCCGTCTGGAGGAGCTGCGGAATGAGGATTTTATCTTCATGAATCCTTATACATCCATTCACCAGCTGTGTTCCAGGCTGTGCTCCCAAGCTGGGTTTACTCCCAACATCCTGCGCACAGCCAGGGTGGAATCCATTCTCAGCGCGGTCCAGATCGGCGAGGGCATCAGCCTGCTGGCCGGAAACAGCGTCCGTATCTTCAAACCGGAGGAGATAGCCGTGGTACCATTGGAACCAGGGATCCCCATTCCCGTGGTATTGGGCCGGATGAAGGGAAGGCATGTTACAAAAGCCATGGGGCAGTTCTGGGATTATTGCGGCCGGGAGCTGGGGCGGTGACAGGTGCTCCGCATTCCGTTCTCCGCTCTCTGCGATCAGCATCCTGACGGAACTGATTCTGAAACGGGTGCTCTACCGGATCAACAGGCGTATGTGCCGGAAGTGTATTCAGAAATTAATTTAGAAACCATGCAACTTTTTCCATTTCTGCCACGTCTAATGAGGGTAATCAAAATTAGTGACATGATATGGAGGAATACATAATGAAAAAAAGATACTTAGTGGCTGCTGCAATTTTGGCTTTTGCCCTATCCGCTTCCGCCTGCTCCGGCAAGACAGCAAGCGTTACCAAGACAACCACTGTCCCAATGGCAGAGGCTTCCAGGGAACAGGACTCCAAAGAACAGGCATCCAAAGAGCAGACTGATACCGACCCGGAGGAGGAAAACGCCTCCAATACGTCCGAGGGCGTACTCACAGGTATTGTGGATGTGAATAAAGGATTTATGATCACCGTTATCTCTGATGAAGATTCAGAATCCTATGTTTTTGGCCTGGATGAAAAGCAGAGCGAAACATATAAGGATATCAAACCCGGAGATACGGTTTCCGTTACCTACACCAACGGCCTTCCCAGCCCGGATAATATGGACACGGTTGTTATAGATATCGAAGTTGAGTAATTAAATGTTTTAATAAAATACCTTCCATGGAGTGGTGCGTGCACCTCTCATGGAAGGTATTTTATTGAGATGGGGCAGCCCCGTATCCTTAATCCAGATGGAACACTGGTTGGAAATCCACGCATACCGGGCTGTTATCCCGGTTGGTTTCCATAATATCAGCCATGTAATCCCACCATTTGCGGTTGATGGGCGTGTCCGCTGATCCGGCCCAGAGGGCTTCATCCTCCACCTCCAGGTAACCGTACAAAACATTGGTTTCCCTGTCAAGAAAAATGGAATAATTCTTCCCGCCATGCCGGCGGATCATCTCTTTCATCTCCGGCCACAGTTCATTGTGGCGGCGCTCATATTCCTCTGCCATACCCGGATAGAGGAACATCTTAAATCCTTTCCTGGTCATGCTTTGTCCCCTCCTTGTTGACCCTTATACTTATCATACTGTAAAAACGGGTAAAAAATAAGGACGTTATTTGTTCAAAACAACGTCCTTATTTTACAATCCGCAGCCTTTTCACACCTGCATTTTTTCACACCTGCATTTCCACACTTACAGTTTTTCTCACACCCACAGCATAGGCTGCCGTGATGCAATATTTCTCCTGGCCTCCTCATCCGTGGATTCCGCCGGAAGCCGGTCGTACAGATCCAGAAGTTCCCGGCGCCCCAGCGCGCAGCCGGCCAGGATCATAAATCCATACCTTGCCGGGAACGCATCAAAATGCATGACGTCCGGGGGATACGGCCAGCATTTCTTGTCCAATACATAGGGGGTTATAAAATCCAGGGCCTTCTTTATGCTTTTTCCATCCGGGGACTCATACTCCCACAGATTGTCCCCGGGCGAGGACAAAAGGTGGCACATCGACACCATGTTGTCCACAATAAAGAGGGAATAATTGTAGGGTTTGGTCCTTCCCAGTTCCCGGGGAAAAGAACCGTCCTCTGCCTCCTGTTTTAAAAGGCCCTTCTTGTAATATTCCCTGCAGAAATCCACGATCCGTTCATTGTCCGTAAATCGCGCAAATGCCGCTGCCTGTACAAAAAAGCACACCCCATGGTTGTTGTCTTTGTTCATTTCCTGTATGCCGTTGGCATCAGTCAGCATCCATCCAAGATACCTGGCAAACCATTTTTTCAGTCCCTCGTAGACCTCAGGCTCCATGGAAGGTGACTTTCTCAAATGCTCAATGGCAAACACCACATCCACCAGATGAAGGGTATCAATGATCCCGATCCCCCTGCCAGGACAGATTCCAAGAATGGCCTGGGCATAGGACAGGTGAGGCGCCATATAGGTGTCCCTGTCCAGGAAAAACTCCCCAAGGTGCCGGACCGCCCGCGCTGCATATTGTTCTTCCCCTGTGAGAACATAAGCAGATGTGAGGAATACAACATTGGTACGCATCTGGCGCATGATGATCCGATGTCCGTTAAAATTGTCCGGATTGGTCTGTCCGTCCCTCTGTATGTATGGCAGTCCATCCGGCGTATCGGGATTTGGCCACCAATAATCGCCGTTGGAGTAATAATCATGGGGTCCGCCTGTGCTGCGCGGGCTCTGCACATCCGTGATATGGAGCACTGGGGCCTTTAAGGCCGCCCGCGCTTTTTCCATCACCCAATCCGTATCACGCCACCTGGGTTCTGTCTTATAATCCATTTTGTACCTGATCATATTCCTACCTGCTTTATCTGTTTAATTCTGCTTTTGCGCAGTTCAGCAATGCTTTCATATATCCGGTGCAGTAGGCCCAGGACGGGTTCTCCCCTCCCACGCTTTCTCCCCACACGGGAACATGGTCCACATGGATGGCTCCGTCATAATCATAGCGTACAAACTGTTTCATCAGTTCATACATATCCATGTATCCGTCCTCCAGCAGGGTCTCCTCAAAATACGGGATCGTACTGCTTACATTTCTAAAATGCACCAGGAGAACCTTTTTGTTCTCCACAAAATATTGGATGTCCTCCATTACATTGCCGAACTTGTCCCCGCCTTCCAGCCAGCATCCGATACACATTTTCATCCCCAGATAGGGGCTGTTGCCGGCCAGCTCAAAGGCATGCTTGTAATCCTCCGCCGATGTGATCAGGTTGGAGATCCCAACCAGGCAGTCCACGGGCGGATCGTTGGGATGAAGGGCGATTTTAACGTTTGCCTCCTCACAAACAGGAAGGGTACGGTCCAGGAAATACTTAAAGTTATCCCACATTTCCTCCTTTGTGTAGAGCCTTCCGTGTGTATACGGACGTTTTTCCAGCTCGCCGATATCAACCACACGCCCGATTCCTCCCCTGGTATGCCGGCTCACCTTAAACGCGGTGGTCAGTACCTGGTTGGGCTCCCATGTCATGTACACAACAGGGATCCCGGCTTTTCCCAGGATACGGTTAAAATTGTTGTAATCCTCAATGGCCTTATCCCTGCCCTCTAATCCCAGGTGGATTTTATCGCTCTTGTAAAGCCCAACATTACCAGCATCCGTTACGGTCAGGTCAAATTTCCTAAGACGTTCCGTGAACCGCATCACGGAATCATAGTCCGTGTGCTCATCCTTAAATATCACATATACGTATTTTACACCCATCTGTTTGATGAACAAAAGCTGTTCATCCGTGTAATCAGACACTACTTTTGACTGAACCTTGATTTTGTCTCCCAGCATAATTAATCCCCTTTAACTCTAGTCATTTTTATTTTGTCCAGTGTACTGCCTCTGGTGTCCACTGCTCCAGACTCACATCATAGATGCCGCTGTCCTCTAATCCCGGAACTGCAAAGGTTTCATAATATACCACCGCCATTGGGGTGATCATCACATAATCCTGCACCAGCGCCTTGGCAGCTTTCTGAAGGTTGGCCTTCTTCTCCTCGATGGTCTTAGCTGCCCTTGCTGCAAATAATGGCTCCTCAAACTCAGCAGGGCGCAGCATGATGCCGTGGTTCTTGATCCCCTCTGAGGAATAGAGGCGGATATAGTTGTTTGTGAAGTCCATCTTGCTGGCTCCCCTGTTTGCAATAAATCCGTCAATGTCATCTTCCTTCTGGATCGCCGCCAGGGCGGAGCTGTCCATTACATTGACCTCAGCCTTGATACCGATCTGTGCCAAAATGGCCTGGAATGCGGTTGCCGTGTCATTATCAACCGCCTTTGTATAGATGGTTGTCTCAAATCCGTTCGGATAGCCTGCTTCCGCCAGCATCTGCTTTGCAAGGTCCGGATCATACTCATAGAATTTTGCATCCGGTGCATATGCCCAGGAGTCAGAGGTACAGAACAGAGGGGTTGACTCTCCCAGTCCGCCGGATAATGCTTTTGCAACATCATCCCACTGGATCGCATGCATGATGGCCTGACGTACCTTTAAATCTCCCATTGGATGCTTGTCGCTTTTACTGTTCCAGATAATGTGCTTGATGTCGGCTACATTGGCGTTTTTACGTCCCACGGATTCAAATCCCGCCTGCTTGATGGCGTTGATAATGGCATCATTTTCAAACTTCATGGCCACGCCCACCTCCTTGTTCAAAAGGGCGGACATCATGGTGTTGGTGTCTGTGATCATGTCGATCTCCAGATGGTCAATATAGGGCTGTCCTTCGATCCTGTAGTCCTCGTTCTTGGTGTAAGTAATCTTGTTGTCGGCAATAAAGGATTCCAGGATAAATGGACCGGTTCCCACTGCATGGGTCTGGCACCATTCCACCCCGTTCTTCTCATAGGCTTCCTTGGAGCAGATATAGATGTCCCCTATTACATTGTCCCAGTTATTGGCCCACTCATCGTACTGGATCTGTACGGTCAGGTTATCCACCACTTTTACTTCCCTGGGCGTCCCGATCTCACTTGCCTTGCCGTTGTCAATGTACTGCTGGATGTTCCATGCAACTGCCTCCCCGTCACACACAGAGCCATCGTGGAATTTAACGCCGTCCCTTAATTTAATGGTAAACGTAAGATTGTCGGGATCCGTAACAAACTCTTCAGCCAGCCATGGGAAATAATTTCCCTCCGTATCAGCGCGTCCCAGGGATTCCAGAACGGGCTGTGCCCCAAAGCGGTCGCTGGTGGTAGTGGACTGGGGCATAAAAAATGTATTGTGCAGCTGCGGTATGGCAATGGTCAGGCTGCCTCCGGCTTCAATCTCACCCGGAACCTTGCTCTCTGCCCCATCATTTCCTGCAGCCTGGCTTCCCGCCGCTTCGCTTCCTGCAGCCTGGCTTCCTGCCGAGGGCGCTGCTGTGGCGGATGTCTTACTGCCGCCTCCGCAGCCGGATACCATACCCGCTGTCATTGCAGCGGCCAGTGCCAGTGCCAAGACTTTCTTCGATAACTTCATCATTCATTCCTCCTGTTATATAGTTTTTATTTGTTGAACTGCTGTTCATATAAAAAGCATGCTACCTCATGTCCCTTTCCCACATCCTTAAGCACCGGCACTTCCCTGCGGCACCTGTCGCACACATGGGAACACCTGTCATGGAAGGGGCATCCCTCCGGCCGTTTGGTCAGGCTGGGCACCTCACCGCGGATGGGAACACGTTCCCTGGACTCCTCCACTGCCGGGTCAGCCACAGGAACCGCGCTGAGCAGCGTCTTGGTATAGGGGTGAAGGGTGTTGCTGTAAAGCTCATCACAGTCCGCGATTTCAACCACTCTGCCCAGGTACATTACCAGAATCCGGTTGCTGATATGTTTTACCACAGCCAGGTCATGGGCTATAAACAGATAAGTCAGGCCCAGCTGGGACTGCAGTTCCTCCAGCAGGTTGATGATCTGGGCCTGTATGGAAACATCCAGCGCGGATATGGGTTCATCGCAGATGATCATATCCGGCTCCGATGAAAGGGCTCTGGCTATACCGATCCTCTGGCGCTGCCCCCCTGAAAACTCATGGGGAACCCTGTATTTTAACGCCGGATCCAAGCCCACGATACGGAACAGTTCGTCCACCCTGGCATTGTATTCCGCCTTATTCTTAACCAGCTTGTGCAGCAGAAGCGATTCTCCCACAATAGATTCCGCGGTCTGTCTTGGATCCAGTGAGGAAAACGGATCCTGGAAGATCATGGAGATCTTTCTCCGGAACGGATACATCTGCCTGTCATTAAAACCAGCTATATCCGTGCCATTAAAGATGATCTCACCCTCCTCCGGTTTGTAGACCCTCATAATACACCGGGCCAGGGTCGTCTTGCCGCAGCCTGACTCGCCCACGATCCCCAGGGTCTCACCTTTTTTTGCGTAAAAGTTGATATCCTCAATGGCCTTTACTTCCCCGGTCTTTTTGCGCATCATGCCGCTGTAAATGGGGAAATATTTTCTTACATTCTTTACATTCAGGCACAGTTCATCCCCTACAAGGATCTTAGGCGCTTTTTTCACCTCTTTGTCCGCGATCTCCTTTGCCTTGGCAGCCTTTTCCTCCTCAGTCAGATGACAGGCTGCAAAATGCTCCTTTTCCAGCTCCTTAAGCCCCGGTTTGGCGCACTCCCTGCACCGGTCCATCCTGTACTCGCACCGCTCGTAAAAAGGACAGTAGGACGGGCGTGTGGCCGGGTTTGGCGGCAGTCCCTCTATGGGGATCAGGATGCGGTCCTTGGGGTCATCCAGCCTTGGGATCGCCCGCAAAAGCGCTCTGGTGTAGGGATGTTCCGGATTGGCAAACAGCCGTTTGGCGTCCGTCATCTCCACCACGCTGCCGGAATACATCACGTAGATCCGCTCCGCAAACCGCGCTACGATTCCCAAGTTATGGGTGACAATAATGACCGCCGTATTCGTCTTTTTCGCAATATCACGGATCATCTCCAAAAGCTGTGCCTGGGTCGTCACATCCAGCGCCGTGGTCGCCTCGTCCGCCACCAGGACCGTTGGCTCCGATGACATGGCCATGGCGATCATGATGCGCTGGCGCATGCCGCCGGAAAACTGCTGGGGATAATAATCAAACCTCTGCTCCGCATCCGGGATATTGACCAGCTTAAGCATTTCAATGGTACGCTTTTTCGCGTCCTCTTTGCTCATCTTAAGGTGTTCTATAATGTTTTCCTGGATCTGATACCCAATAGTCAGCACCGGATTCAGGGAAGTCATGGGTTCCTGGAAGATCATACTGACTTTTCCGCCCCTCATATGGCGCATCTTTTCGCTGTCCACGCCCAGTTCCAGCATGTTTTGCTCCTCGCCCTGTATATAAACCTCTCCCCCTGTGATCTTTCCCGGAGAACTGATCAGCTGGAGCATACTCATCATGGTAACGGATTTTCCGCTCCCCGACTCCCCGACAATACCGATGATCTCGCCGGGATCCAGATACAGAGAAACCCCGTCCACTGCCTTTACCATCTGCCCGTCTGTCTTAAAACAGGTCTCAATATTTTTTATTTCCAACAAGTGTTCCATCCTTGGCCTCCTCCTAAACTTCGCCTCTGAGTCTTGGGTCCAGAGCATCGCGGACACCGTCACCAAACATGTTCAGACAGATAACAAGCACTGCCACACAGACACCGGGTGTCAGGGCAAATACCGGGTTCTGCAAAAGGAAAAGACGCCCTTCGCTGACCATGCTTCCCCAGGAAGCAGTAGGCGCGCTGATCCCCAGCCCCAAAAAGCTTAAGCCCGCCTCCGCCAGGATGGTCTGGCCTACCTGCTGGGTCATCATAACAATGATAGGGGAAATGCTGTTGGGCAGGATGTGTTTGAACATCAGCCTGAAATTCTTATTGCCCTGAAGCTTTCCCGCCATAATGTAATCCGCCTGTTTGATGGTCAGCACCTGGCCTCTCATCATACGCACATATCCTGCCATGGATGAGATGCCCAGGATGATCGCCAGATTGCGGATGCCGCTGCCAAACACAGCAGTCAGCGCCATGGCCAGGATGATCTGCGGGATCGCCCTGATAGCCTCCATGATTCTGTTGATCACATCATCCACGATCCCTCCGAAGTAACCGGCGATCATGCCGAAAAAGGTACCGATGATACATGCGATCATAACGGCAAACACACCAATGATCAGGCTCACTCTTGTGCCGTAAATAATACGGCTCAGCACATCCCTTCCGTAATTATCCGTGCCCAGCAAATGGGCGCTGCCGGGTCCCTGGAGAAATGACGCAAAGTCAGCATAATTGGGATCGTAGGGTGAGATTACAGGCGCCAGTATTGCCACTGCGATAAACAGAACTACCACAACCGCGCTGACCATTGCCACCTTTCTGGCAAACAATGTCTTAACTATTTTTTTCCATCTTCCATTATTTTTCATCGCGCTGCCTCCTTACTCATAGCGGACTCTGGGGTCCACCACCGCATACAGGATATCCGTAAAAAGATTGATGATACAGGATACAAGAGCGGTTACCAGCACACAGGCCTGTACCACCGGAATGTCACGGGACTGGATCGCCTTCACAAACAGGGAGCCCATGCCCGGGATATTGAATACGGATTCCACAAACATGGAGCCTGCCAGCATGGAGCCCAGGCGCATTCCCAGGATGGTGATAACCGGTATCAGGGCATTTTTAAGGGCATGGATGTAAATGACCTTGCGGCTGGAGAGTCCCTTGCTTTTAGCTGTCCTGACATAATCCTGGCGGATGACTTCCAGCATACTGGAACGCGTCTGCCTTGTGGTGGTGGCAATGCCTCCCAGCGCCAGGCAGAACAGCGGCATGATGGTCTGGCGTATACCCATGGACAAGTCCTGTGAAAACCAGGTAAAGCCATAGGAGGGCAGCCATCCAAGCTTCATTGCAAATATATACATGACTAAAAGGGCGATCCAGAACTGGGGAAGACAGGCCGTAATATTGGCGATCAATGTCACCACCGTATCCGCGGGCCGCCCCCGGTAAACAGCGCTGATGACCCCAAATAGAATCCCCAGAGGGATACTTATGACAAATGCGCTGAGGGAAAAGAACATGGTAATGGGGATCCGCTCATTGAGCACCTCCAGCGTACTTTTATGGAACTGTGTGGACTGCCCCCAGTCCCCCTGCACCGCTCCTCCCAGCCAGCTGAAATACCGCCTGATCACAGGCTGGTCCAGCTTCAGTTCATGATAGACCCTGTCGTATTCCTCCTGGGAAACCTCTTCACCCAGCATTGCGTATACCGGATCGCCCGGAATGAACGACACCAGCATGAACGTAAAAATGGAAATAAGTATGAGGATCAGCAACATCTGTCCTGTACGCTTTACTATGTATGTCTTCATCTTGTTTCTACGGCAGGAATCTCCCCCCTGCCATATTCCTCCCTTCCTGTATCTGTTTTATGATCTGCTAATCTTCCTTCAAACCGTTTACCCCCCGGAGATTTCTTTCCCCGGCCACATATGGCTCCATACTCTTGCAGCATTCAATCTGAAGATCGGACAATACCAGGCCGTCCACCATTTCTGCATACAGCCCATAAAGCCCCGAATGCAGGATCCCATTCTCCCGGCATGGACGGATATCATAGCTGTCACACGGCCATTTGGACTGCTTTTCCAGGGTCACATGAACATTTTCCAGTTTCAGCCCCCTGATAACATGGTCCGGACTTGCGCAGATAAAGATGCCGTTTTCTCCCCTGCAGTTTATATCCCTCAATCTGACATTGCTGATCTGTCCGGCCGTGACGCCTTCCTTTCTGTCCATGACCGTGATGTAAACAGGCTCTGCCCGTCCCCACCACTGCTCTGAAAACCTTCTTGTCTCAATGGTCACATTGGAGACCAGAACATTTCTTATATTTCCTTTATCCCTTAGATGAAGGGAGATTCCCCGGTTGGTCCGGCTGATACAGCAGTTCTCAATGATTATGTTTTCAAAGTCATCCTCGCTCTCTGTTCCGATCTTGACCGCTGAACTGGTGGATATCAGCGTACACCCGGATATGAGGATATTTTTACAGGGACCATATTTTTCAAATCCCTTTGTGTTTTTCAGGACAATACAGTCGTCCGCGCATTCCACATGGCAATTCACAATCCGCACATCCTGACAGTGGTCCGGGTCGATCCCGTCACAGTTTGCCATTCTCAGGTTGTTGAGGATGCGGACCGAATCCACCAGCACATCCCGGCAGCCTGCCATATGAAGGGTCCAGAAGGCGCAGCGTGTAAGTGTGACGTCCCTCACGGTCAGGTGCTCTACATCCTCCATGAGGATCATGGGGATCCTTGGATAATAGGCGCCCTCGATATGGTACCGTATCTGCTTTCCATAGTAGATCTCCTCCGATCCGTCAATGGTTCCAAAGCCTGTGATCCTGATATTTTCTCCGCCCCGGCCATAGATGAAATAGTAGCGCGGCTTTCCGTCATACTCACAATTAATATAGGAAGGAAGGCTTTCCTCATGCTCCACGGAACCTTCAGGGTCCTGGGGATCCAAAGGCTGGTAATCGGAGGGATCGGTACTTGCCTTTAGCACCGCTCCGCTTTCCACATACAGTTCCACATTGGATCTTAAAACAAGGGAGCCTGACATATAGGTTCCCCCGCCCGGCAGCACCACACGGCCTCCCCCTGCCTCAGAACATGCATCTATGGCTTTCTGGATCGCATTCCTATCCTTTGAGGCACCATCTCCGGCAGCTCCGTAATCACGCACATTATATTCCATGCCTATTCCTCCGGTTTATATACTTTTGCCATTTTCATTACTGACAAACTCTGTTATAATGGTGAAATGGTTATTTTATCCTTTTATCTTTTGACCCATTTGCATAATTATGTATATTATTACCATTTGCATGTTTTAATTATATATTATATTGTGCATAGTTTCCAATGACCCTTTCCTATCATTATTATAAGCATTGACTATAATAGTAATAATACTCATTACGAAAGAAGGCTTACAATGGATATACGTTATCTTGAGTACATACTGGTTCTGGCAGAGACAGGCAACATGACCCGGGCGGCCGGCAAGCTTTATATTTCCCAGCCCACCTTAAGCCAGTTTCTGTCCAAGCAGGAACAGGAACTGGGCACCCCTTTGTTCCAGCGCACCGGCGGTGTATACACCCTTACCCCGGTAGGGCATCTGTATGCGGATTATGCCCGGAAGGTCCTCACCCTCACCGACATTCTGGAAAAAGACATACAGCGCATTTCCACTGCCAGCCGCATCAGGATCGGCACCTCTGCCTCCCGCGCGCTGCAGATGCTGACCTCTATCCTGGTGGATTTCCGCAAATATTATCCCCGGGTAGAGCTGGCCCTGTCCGATGATAATCTGAGGGCCATGAGGAACGCCACGGCCAAAGGTGAGATCGATATTGCATTTGTGACAGCCAACGCCCTGGACCAGCACAAGGGGCAAAGCCTGGAGCTAAAAAAAGAGGAGGTGGTCTTTGCCGCCCCCATCAGCCACCCATACTGCCAGTCCCTGGAGCCGGGAAAGCATTACAGCCTGACAAGCAGACAGGTTCTGGAACATTTTGAAAACACACCATTTATCCTGCAGCTCAAAGGTTCCTGCATCCGTTATCTGGTGGATGCATTTTTCGGCAAGGATTTTAATCCCATCATTGCCTGCAGCACCAGCCACGCCCAGTCCATCTGCGACATGGTTTCCAGCAACATCGGCGTGGGCTTTATCCCCACGGGCTATGCGGTGGATTCCCCCAGGATCACTTACTTTTCCCTGGAACCCAAAATGTACCGGATCCATGCGATCCTGTTCAGGAAAGACTTGATCATGGAACCGCCCCATAAGTATCTGGTAAAGCTGGCACAAAAATATGTGGAGGAAAACTGGAAAAACCTATAAATTCTTTTATTTAAAAAATAGCACCGGCAAAAAATTTGAGCACCGGCTGTTTGGGCTGCCAGTGCTCAATCCTTGTTTTAATTTGTCTGTTTCAATTTAATTGATAAGCGGTAAACAACCGCTGATATTGCCGCTGTGATAAATTCCGTGATCCAAAAAGCGCTCCAGACCCCAACAGGCCCCCAGATCCTGCACAGGATAAAGGCGGCAGGAATAATGATCACCACATACCGAAACAGTGAGATAATAAGGGACTGCGTTCCCTTCCCAAGTCCCTCCAGCGCTCCCGAGGACGTGACGGAAACAGATGAGACAATAAAACCGGCACTGATGATGCGAAGGGCCTTCTGTCCGGATAAAACCGTTTCAGGATTACTGGTGAACAGGCTGATAAGCTGTTTCGATGCCGTCAGGCACAGGACGGTTCCCAAAACCATGATGATACAGCTCATACAAAGGGTCATGTCATATATCCTTCTGACCCTTTTATGTTCTCCGGCACCGTAATTATATCCAATGATAGGGCGCATTCCCTGGACAATTCCATTGGCCGGTAGATAGAGGAATGTCTGTAATTTATAATAAATCCCCAAAATCACAACATAACTCTGTGAATACAGGGCTAAAATCCCATTCAAAAACGAAACCAGCAGAGAGGGAAGGGCAAGGTTTAAGATCGCGGGTATGCCGATGGAATAAAGCTTTAGATCCATGCTCCTATTGAACTTCAAATAATTCCGCCTGATACGCACGGGAATGGGACGCGCCAAATACATGAAAACGTACACTGCCAATGTGATCACCTGTCCGATCCCGGTGGCCCAGGCCGCACCGGCGATCCCCATTTCGGGGAAGAATCCGATTCCGAAAATCAACAGGGGATCCAGTATGATATTGGAAATGCATCCGCACAGCATACTGATCATGGTCATCCCCATCCTGCCCACGGACTGAAACATTTTCTCAAAGGAAAGACCTATCATAATCACCAGGGAAAACATAAACACAATAGTGGAATACTGTATTCCCAATTCAATGACACCTTCATCAGATGTAAACATATGTAAAAAAGCCGGCATGATGGAAATGCTTCCAACCGTAATCAAAATCCCATGGATGGCGGCAAACAAAAAGCCCTGGGTGGCGGCCGTGTCCACGCTTACCCTGTCGCCAGCCCCTGAGTAAAACGCTATCAGCGCATTGATCCCCACGCCATATCCGATGGCAACCGCATTGATCAGGTTCTGCACCGGATAGACAAGGGACAGCGCCGTCATGGCCTGTTCGCTGATCCGTGCAACAAAAAAGCTGTCCACTATGTTATACAGGGAATTCACAAGCATTGAGATGACCATGGGCAAAGCCATGGATACCAGCAGCGGCAGCACGGGTTTTTCTTTCATAAAACTGTCTTTCATTTTTCCCTCCATATTAAAATTCAGCTATTTCAGGCATTTCACTTTCCCAGATACACAAAAAGCCACACAATCACCCATGGGATGATTGTGTGGCGAAAAAAGTCAGACTGGAAAAGTCCACACCAAAATTTTAGTATTGACAGTATAGCATAAAGATCCGTGCCATGTCAAGGGATCGTGCTCCGGAATGAAATCCGCCTGTCAGCCGCCATTTCCCAGCAGCCACTCCACAATCCGCTTCTGTGCCTTCTTGGAATAATAGAACACATCATATTCATTTCCCTTATCACTGAGCCGCTTTTCCGCCTGGATCCCAAACTCTTCCCCTTCCTCTGTCAGCCGCTTCCGGGGTGTTCCATTAAGGAACCATATCTCAAAATTCCCAATGCCGTTCAGCCATTGCTCTACGGACTTTATGGTCAGGCGCTTCATGGATTCCCCGTCCCTTAAATCATTGATCTGGCCTATCAAGTCACTGAGGGATGCCTTCTCTGAATAATGGATCTGTTCCGCCAGTTCTTGTGTCATGATGAACTCGGTCTTGGTCTTCTTACCCTTTTTCTTTTTGTCCGGCTCCGGCTTTTCCTGGCTTCCATTCTCCCAGGCATCCATGGCCGTCTCCAGGTTCCAGTCGTCAAACTCATCACTGTCACTGGTAAAGTACAGGTCATCCCCGCCGGTTTCATATGGCTCATCCGCCGGATCACCCTCGCTGCCAATAGCCCCCGCCTCCTCCATGACACAGGCCAGGAACCGTTCTCCGTATTTCTCAAACTTGAATTCCCCAACCCCGGACACGGTCAGCATCTCGGCTTTTGTCCTTGGCTTTACCATACACATGGACACCAGGGTCTTATCTGAAAACACAATATAAGGCGGTACATTTTCCTCCCTGGCGATCTCCATACGCAGGGTCCGCAGCTTTTCAAATAATCCCTCATCCGCATCCGACAGGGAAACACCTGCGGTCTTATTCTTCCTGGTCTTTTTCTCACTTTTTATCTTGGCGGGATGATCCTGTTCCTTGGCCATCTTCATCACAACCGGTTCCCCCTCCTCCAGAACCTGGAGGGATTTACCGGTCAGCTTTACAATGGCATACTCATCATTGGTCACGGTGAGAAAATCCTGGAGCATGAGATGGTTCATCACCATCCGCAATCTGTGGGCGGGCACCTTGGCCAGCGCGCTGTAATAGGCGTTGGAGTCCATCCGGTACTGGCGGATCTTGGCCGTATTGGCTCCGCGGACCGTGTCAATGATCACATTCACCCCATACCGCTGGCGGCAGGACGACACACAGCCGATCAATGCCCCGGCAATATCCGTCACATCCACATTTTCAAACTGGGAAATACAGTTCTGGCAGTTGCCGCAGTAATTGGAGCCATACTCCCCAAAATACCGCAGGATATAATCCCTCAGACACTCATTGGTGAAACAGTAAAACGTCATCTTTCTCAAGCGGTCCCTGTCCCTCTCCTGCACGATCTGGCGGGTCAAGGGGTCCAGTTCCTGGTTATCCTGGTTGTTATCAATAAACAGCTGATTGGTGACCACGTCCTGGCCGCTGTAAAACAGGATGCATTCCCCCGGTTCCTGGTCACGGGAGCAGCGTCCTATCTCCTGGTAAAACGCCTCAATGCTCTTGGGCATATTATAATGTATGACATACCGGACATTGGATTTGTCGATCCCCATGCCGAACGCATTGGTGGCCACCATCACCTGACACCGGTCATAGATGAAATCATCCTGGTTCTGCCTGCGCTCTTTGTCGCTGAGACCGGCATGGTACCGGGTTACGGAAATGCCGTCCGCCCTCAATCTGTCGCTGACCTCCTCCACCAGTTTCCTGGTCAGACAATAGATGATCCCACATTGTCCTGGATGGATCTCCACAAAATTCTTAAGGGCTGCATATTTATCCTTGGGGGACTGTACGCCGAGATAAAGATTGGGGCGGTCATATCCGGTTGTAACCACCACCGGATCCTGAAGCATGAGAATATCTATGATATCCTCCCTCACCTCTTTGGTCGCTGTGGCGGTAAACGCGCTGACCACCGGGCGTTTTGGGAGTTTTTTTATGAAATCCACTATTTTCAGATAGCTGGGGCGGAAATCCTGTCCCCACTGGGACACGCAGTGGGACTCGTCAACGGCCACCATGGTGATCTTTGCGTGCAGGGCAAAATCCAGGAACCCTTCCGTCTCCAGGCGCTCCGGAGCCACATAGATAATGGGATAGCGCCCTTCCCTTGCAAGGCTGAGGGCTTTATAATACTGGCCCGCGGTCAGTGAACTGTTGAGATAAGCCGCATGGACACCTGCCTGATTCAGGGTTGACACCTGATCCTTCATGAGGGAGATCAGGGGTGAGATCACAAGGGTGATCCCCTCCATCATAAGCGCCGGTATCTGAAAACACAGAGATTTTCCTGAGCCTGTCGGCATGATCCCAAACACATCCCGTCCGGCAAGGATCCCATCGATCAGCGCCTCCTGGCCTTCCCGGAATGTATCGTAGCCAAAATACTGCTTTAATACCTGATATTTATCCATTAAGTATTTGATTCTCCTTATTTATTTCTCCTTATTAGCTCTCTTATATAACCCCCTGTAGATTGCAGGGGATTATCCTTAATGATTCATATCATACCATTTTCTGCAGCAAATTGCCATACGAGTTTTCCGGTATCGTACAGATCATACCCTCAAAGGGCATACTTCCCGGCAATATGTATCAGTTCCTGTATCATAGGCTCCTGATTGCTTTTCAGCAATGTCACGGCCACAATGTCGATCATCATGGACGGCCCGTCAAATTCCAGGCAGACCAGGCTTCCCGACTCGATCTCATTCTTAAGAGTGCTCCTGGCCAGAAATCCGATATGCCTGCTGTCGGAAACATATTTTTTGATCAGCTCCGCGCTGTCAATAAAAAAGCTGGTATTCAGATTCATTCCCGAACTTTTAAAAAGCTTGTTGGCCTCCTCATAGTAAACAGAATCCCTTTTTGTAAATAAAAACATCTCATCCGCAAAGTCCTCCAGCTTCACCAATGACCTGCGTGCAAGCCGGTGGCTGGGTGATACAAAAAATACCAGTTCATCCTGGCATATGCGGATGCACTCATACTTATCTTTGGGCAGTTTCCCCCAATAGTAACCAAAGGCAATATCCACATCATGGTTTTTCAGCTGATCGCAGAACGTGGATGGCAGCCCGTTGGATATGGAAAGGGGGATATTCTCATACTTTTGTAAAAATTCCCGATAGATAGGCGGCATCATGTTCAGCGCCAGGGATTCAGCCGATATGATGCGTATGCTCTGGATACCGCTCATCTTGGCCATCTGCTGCTGCACCTCCCGCCACATTCCCAGGATTTCCTCTGCCCTGGGCAGAAATGCCTCTCCGGCCTTTGTAAGCCTGCTGCCCCTGGAACCTGCCTCTATTAACTTTACTCCCAGTTCCCGCTCAAGGGATGTGATATGTTCCGCCAGCGTGGATTCAGCATAATGCAGTTCCATGGATGTTTTCAGAAAAGATTTCTTCTTTGCAAATGTAACAAAGGTTATCAAATGCTTTGTGTTCATCAAAAAAGTCCTCCTTACACCCGGATTTTACCTTGCTGTACGTTTCAGCCTGTAACAATTGTACCTGTCCGGCAGCAGAAAAGCAACACGGTATCCGTTGATTTTCGGAGGACTTGATGTGATCATTTCTGAAGCATTCTATTGTAATTGTATTTTGCATCAACCTCCAGAATATCCGCACCGGAACGGATCTCCGCCACCATGTCCTCCTCTTTTTGCCAGAGTTCCTCTGCTTTTAAAAGGACTGCTTCCATATGTTCCTGTGGGATGATGACCACACCGCTGTTATCTCCCATCACAATATCCCCCGGACGCACCTGGACTCCCCCGAACTGGATCATCTGGTTGGTACTCTCCTCCATCACACGGCCCCGGGCCGTACACACCACGGTTCCGCGGGCATAGACAATATAATCCGCATCCATGCAATCATTTAGATCACGGCAGCAGCCATCGATCACCGTACCGGAAATCCCCTTGACTTTGGCTGCATTGGCCAGAATACCGCCCCAACAGGATGTATCCATCCTGCCGCCATTGTCAATCACGATCACATCGCCTTTTTCCGCTGCAGAAATGGCATTCATTCCCAGGTGCGTCTTCTGTTTTGTCTCTCCCGCAGCTGTCATCCGCATGGTGACCGCCGGACCTACGATCTTTGTCCACCGCTCCGCCATAGGCCGGATACCGCATGTAGAACCATGGATTCCAAGAGCATCCAGGGCATCTGATACATTTGTGGATGACAGCTTTCTGAACCGTTCACCATATAACTCATTAAACCTGCTCATATCACAAATCCTCCCTTATTCCCTTGTCTGCAAATGGTGGTAGCCAACCTGGCTGCGCGCATCCTTTAAGGCCATGCCCTGGGATACAAGTTTAAAAATACTCTGCTCTTTTTCCTCGATCTCCTCCGCTATCCGGGCCGCCTCCTCCGCCATGTCCTGAGGGATCACCACCACTCCGGTATCGTCACCCAGGATGATATCACCTGGATACACGGGGATATCTGAAAGCTGCACCGGTGTATTTACCGCATCCACCCGTACCCGGTCCTTGCCCGTGCGCATATAATAGCCTTTTGAAAACACCGGATACCCACACTCCAATACAGCAGGTATATCCCGGCACACCCCATCTATGACCGTACCCTCGATCCCTCTGAGTTTTGCGGTTTTTGCCATAATATCACCCCAGACCGTACAGTTATCACGGCCGCCATTGTCAATTACAACCACCTGGCCCGGCTGTACATCATCCAGGAAATCTCCCACCGTTCCTTGTACCACGCCGCAGGGCACGTAATGGACCGTAAATGCCCTGCCGCAGATCTTAAGCCCGGTGCTGACCGGCTTTATATGATACCCGCAGCACTCGATCCCCAGCTTATCCATGGCATCGGAAATGCTGGTGGTATCCAGTTTTCTTACACGTTCAACAATTGTATCCGTCATCATCAATTCCCCCTATTCTTCAGTCACTCCTAATGCCTGGAATGTTTCCTGGTAACCATATATATCAAACAATGACTCGCCTCTGCGCAGGCGTTCCATGACGCCCTTTTCCTTTTCCCTGCGCATATCCGCCAGTCTTAAAACCTCTGCCGCTTCCTCACAGGGGATGACTGCGATCCCATCCCAATCTCCCAGGATAACATCCCCGGGATGGACCAGCACCCCTCCCACAACAACAGGGTGGTTAATGGTTCCCTTTACAGCCTTTGAAGTTCCAAACACACTTACCCCTCCTGAAAATACCGGGAAATCCATGCTGCTCAATGCCTCTGTATCACGCACTCCGCAGGTCACCACCAACCCGTTGACGCCATGGCTTTGGCAGTCCACTCCAAGCACCTCCCCAAATGGTCCGTTATCCGCCAGAGGACCCATATCCGCAACGATCACATCATCCTTTTGGGCCATGCTGACAGCCTTGATCAGCATAAGATTATCGCCTGCATGGCACTTAACAGTCAGCGCCCGTCCGCATAATTTCATCCCCTGGCGTATGGGCCGTATGTTATGTGTCATGGCTCCACGTTGTCCCATGGCTTCATGAACCGTTGCCACATCCTGACGGCTGAGTTTTTCCAAAATTTCATCACTGATCAGCGGACGCAGTCTTATCACATCTTTCTTCATCCTTCCCTTTCCTCCTTTTTTTATTTGCAGGCTTTAAGTGTACTCCGGGAATCTCCGGGAATACACTAATGTGCAACAGCCTTCGCTACTTTTGCCTGCCTCTTTTTTTCCGTATAGTCCACAATATAGGTTCCCACCAAATCCCCATAGCAGTTCATAGTGGTATTCAGAAGGTCGATGATAAAGAACACGCCTGAAATGATGGCAACCGCTTCCGTGGGCATAGAAAATGTATCAATGATAATTGCAATGGTCACCAGTCCGCCTCCCGGGATCCCGCCGGAACCGGTTGTTAAAAGCAGCGCGATGAGGATCGCTTTGACCAGTTCACTGAAACCAAAGGTCACCCCTGCTGCCTGAGCCGCAAACAATAGCGATATGGTCAGCATGATCGCCTGCCCGTCTTTGTTCATCTGGGAACCCAGGGGAATGGTAAAACCATAGATTGCCTGGCTGCACCCCAAATTTTTGGCGCACTCCATATTAACCGGCACAGAGGCAACGCTGGAAGAAGTGCTGCATGTGGTAGCGATCAGGGCAAAGGTCTTTTTCAGGAAATCCAAAGGCGTCTTTCCTGTCATGATAAACAGGATCACAAAGTAAATGCAGAAATGCACCAGCATGCAGACTGCCACTGCCGCAATGTATTTCATTGCAGGCCCGAACATGGCGGCGCCATACTTACCCACAGTTGAACCGATCAGCGCAAAGACGCCAATGGGCGCGTATCCCATAACAATGGCGACCATTTTGTTAAACAGTCTTGCAAATGCGTTAAACGCCTTAAACAGCATGTTCTTGTCCTCTTTTTCCATCATAAGGACAGCTATGCCGGCAAAAACAGAAAACACCACCACCTGGTCCAGCTTTGTGTTGGCCAGGGCTGAAAAAATATTGGAGGGCACCATGCCCACCAGCGTGTCCAGCATACCCGGAACTTCAGCAATCTCCCCCTGGTATGACTCAGTGAGGACCAACCCGGCCCCAGGTCTTAATAGCAGGCCGCCTCCTACCCCTACCACTGCTGCAAATATGGTTGTCAGGCCGTAATAAGCCAGGGATTTCACACCAATGCGCCCAAACACCTCAGGTCCATCCAGTGATGAGATTCCAGAGACAAGGTTAAAGAATATCAACGGCACGCACGCCATTTTCAAAAGATTCAAAAAAAGAGTTCCGAAAATTTCAAATGCCTGCATTCTTTCACCAAAAAGAATGCCGCACACCACCCCAAGGACCATTCCGCACATCAGTTTATATACCAATGGCACCCTCTTATACAGTTTCCACATATTGTTCCCTCCTATGTTTTGCACTCTCTTACAGACCGGCATTTCCCCCGGTCCGGCGCATCCCTCTAATCCGGCGCGCTCCCCGGTCCGGCGCGTTCACCAGCCCTTACGTTCTCAGACCGCCGGATACTCACAAGGTCCCTTCAACAGCACGGTCATCTCCACTTCCACCACCGCATTGTCCGGCAATGCCTGCACTCCGATGGCGCTCCTGGCATGCTGTCCGGCATTTCCAAACACCTCTAACAACAGGTCGGAAGCGCCGTCCAGAACTTTGGGATTCTGCGTAAATCCGGGAGCAGCGTTGATATATCCGTTTACCTTAAGGATCCGGGCCACATGATCCAGACTTCCCACTGCCTGTTCAATGGCTGCCAGGCAGTTGACCGCGCAGATCCTGGCTCCCGCGTAAGCATCCTCAAGAGTGCTGTCCTCCCCCACCTTTCCCTTGTATTTCACAATACCATTGACCCTTGGAACCTGTCCTGCAGTAAACAGCAGATAACCTGACGCTGCTGCCGGTATATAGGAACCGCTGGGTCTGCTGACTTGCGGCAATACGATCCCAAGCTCCTTAAGCCGCTCTTTTGCACTGACTGCCATCTGTCCTTACTCCTCCCCTTGCTCACAAGTTTTCAGGAAATCCACCAACCGGTCCACATCCTCTGTGTTATTATAGAAATGAAACCCTACCCTGAGAAGCCCTTCAGCCGGACAATGGGCGCGGATACCGCTTTTGGCCGCCTTTTCATCTGTCATCCCCCACTCCGCGGGCATTGCTAGGGTGACGATGCTGGAACGGTTTTCCTTTTTAAAGTTACCATATATTCTTGTCTTTTTCAGTTCCTTTTCCACACGGTCATAAAGGTAATCGACCAGGGAAAGGCAGTATTGCTCCACATCATCTGCCCCCAGCTCGTTATACCTGCTGATGATCTTTGACACACCTTTCAGGCCCACCACGCTGATGCCTCCGCACTCAAACCGCCTTGCATCTTCACTGATCACCGGATGCTCCGTATCCTTATGCCACCGGTCAACGGAGCAGCTCCATCCAGTGTCCACAAGCTTCAGGCACTTCTGCAGCCGCTTGCTGATATATGCAAAGCCGATGCCAAGAATACAGCAAAGCCATTTATAGGAGGATGTTGTCAGGAAATCAATCTTCATTTCCTCCACATCGATCTTCATGGCACCGGCTGCCTGTGTTGCATCCACGGCAAACCATATATCATTTTTCCGGCAGAACTCTCCATACACTTTTAAATCATGTTTAAAGCCGTATGTATTCTCCACGTAGCAAAGACAGATTGCACGCGTATGCTCGTCCACCAGTCTATAGATATCCTCCGGTTCCGTGACTCCTTCCCTGGGATGCACAAAACGGACTTCCACTCCATCCTGCATCTTATTCAGCATGATATATGGGACAGATGCGTGGGAATTGGCAGTGGTAATAATATTATCCCCTTCCTTCATCCCGATACCGTTTATGAAAATATTAAACAGCCATGTAGAACTAAGGCCATACATGACCTCATCGCTTTTGCAGTGGAACATTTGCGCAACAATGCCGCGCATCTCATCCGCAAAGTCCCAGGTCTCCGTAAATTCCCGGAATGTCATGCTGTTTTCAGACATGTCATCCAGATACGCTTTCATCGCCTGTGTACTGTAGCTGGGATACAGGCCGCCGGACGCATGGTCCAGATACGTCCAATGGGCAAGGGCCGGATAATACTCCCTCTCCTGTTTAAATTTTTCTTTTAATTCCATGTACTTTCCCTCCATCAAAGTTCTTATTGATCTGTGATTTTATTATATCCGCTATCATAACCGTGTGCTCACGGTTTATCCGGCCGGTGTGCCCGAAAAAACCGGCCCTGTGACAATCCATACCGCTCCAGTTTTATCAGGATCCGTTTTCCTGCATCATTAAAAAGGCCGCCCGGAACACCTGACATTTGTCAAATATTCCGGGCAGCCCCTTATCTCTTATCACAGACCTCTATGACGGCCCGCATCAATTTATATCGTAACTTCCTTTCCTTTTTTGTTTCTTCTTTCTTCCAGCCGGTACAGGAACAGGGTTGCGGACGCATCCCCCACCGTACTGATCGCAGTGGCGCCCATATCAAACAGACGGTAGAAGGAGCCTACAATGGCGATCAATTCCATGGGAAGGTTAAATGCAGCGCCCACGATCATCAGCCTCACAATGCCGCCTCCGGGAACCGCCGCAGCACCGGCGGAAACCAGCGTGGTCAGCAGTACCATCTGGATCATCTGGGCAAAGGTAAGTTCCAGGCCAATGGCCTGCGCGCAGAAGATCATGACGACAGCCGTCAGTATGGCGGCTCCGTCCTGGTTGATCTGCGCCCCCAGGGGTATACAGAAATTAGCAATGGGTTTGGGTATATTCAGTTTATCTGTCGCCACACGCAGGTTTGTAGGTATGGTCGCCGCACTGCTGCAGGTACTGGCCGCGGTGACAATGGTGTCGCTCACACTCTTAATAAACCGTATGGGCCCGTAGCCGGAGAGGGTAGGCAATCCCACCACGATCAGTATAAAGTGAATGATACCCGCCACATAGTATGTTCCCACAAGCTTTGAAATTGTGGCTAAAAACTCCACGCCGTACTGGCCCATGGTGGATGCCATCAGACAGAAAACACCGATGGGAGCCACAGCCATCACAATTTTAATGATCGCCATGGACAGATTGTACATCATCTCAAACCAGGCAGTGATGCTTTTTCTCTGTTCATCTGATTTAATAAATACAATAGCGATTCCTATGATGACCGATATGACCAGAACCTGAAGCATATTGGCATCCGTAAAAGACTCAAACACATTGGTTGAAAATAATCCCTTGCAGAATTCAGTGAATGAAGGCATCTGGCTCACCTCCATAACAGCATTGGTATTCTCAAACACAAACCCATTGCCGGGCCTTAGAAATACGGCCACCGGGATTGCAATGCAGGTTGCGATCAGGGTGGTGCAGGTATATATGAACAGGATACGGATGCCCAGACGTCCCAGCATCGCCGGATCATCCATGCTTGTGATCCCATTCACCATAACAAAAATAACAACAGGAACCAGGAACATTTTCATCATATTCAGCCAAATGGTTCCGATAAATCCGATGGAGGCTGCCCCAGGTCCGATCAGCAGACCTGCAATGCTGCCCAGGATCATTGCCAGAAAAACAAGAACAGAATTGCTAAGCTTTATCTTTTTCAGCATGGTCATTATCCCTCCTTTTCAGATCCGGCTTCAACAATCTCCTGGGATTCGTCCATACACACTACCCTCTGGGGCTTTCCCTCTTCAAAATAAACCCTTGGTATACTGTAATTTAATGAAACCAAAAATTCCGGAACAGACTTCTTCCATCTGGCCATCAGATCCTGAATAGTAATTTCATAGTCCCCCTGGGTTCCAAGGATCACCACCTCATCACCGATTTCAGCCTCTGGGCAGTCCGTCAGGTCCAGAATTGTATGTTCCACGCAGATGGAACTTGCCACCGGGATCTTTTTTCCCCGGATCAGAACATATCCCCCATTGGCCTGGTGAGGGCTGATACCGTCATACATTCCTCCGGCCATAACGCCGATACGCATGGGACGGTCCAGCTTAACTGCGGCAAACCCTTCCCCAAACTTTCCTCCAATGGTATCTTTCACACACAGAAGCTTACTCTTCCAGGCTTTGATGGCCGGCTTCAGATCAGGCGCCGGCTCCCTTCGTTCTATGGTCGAATACCCCCACATGCTTTGTCCGGGGCAGATTCCTGTAAGTCTCATGTCAGGCCGCGAAATACTGCCGTTTGAATTGGCGATCTGCAAAAACTCCGGCTTGACACCCAATGCCTCAACTGCCCGGATCGCTCCAACAAAACGATCATACTGCCATTGTGAGAACGACTCCTTATCCGGCCAGTCCGGACATGACATATGGCTGTACATGCCCACTATGTCAATATTTTTATATGCAAGGACCTGCTTTACAAAATCAGCCAGTTCTTCTGCATTAATACCAAGGCGGCCGCGGCCTGTTTCAACGGGCAGAAATACCTTCATTGTTTTGTTTCCCGCTGCTTCTGATATGGCTTTTACCTGGGAAATGCTGCTCACAGTAGGCATCAGGTCATATCTGACATACAGGTCGGCAACTTCCTCAATGTTGTTTCCGACAAACAGCATGATGGGGGATTTGATCCCGTTTTTTCTTAGCTTGACAGCCTCATGCAAAACTCCGGAAGCCAGGTATTTTACCTTGCATGTTTCCAGGGCGCGGGCAACCTCCACAATACCATGGCCATATGCATTGGCCTTGATCGCAGGCATCACGATGATCTCCGGTCCCACCATTTTCTGCAGTTCATAATAATTGTTTTTAATTGCATCCAGATCGATCTCCAGCCAACAGGATCTGGTTAAATATTTACTGTAATTATACATCCTTCCCCAATCCTTTCCTCATACCATTTTATAGTTTTATCAGGTGCGCACCCTGCTTTATATAACAGCAAGTTCCATGCCAAGTAATAAATCCGCTGTTTTAGCCAGTTTCTCCCCCTTTTTCCCCATTGGCATGTTGCAATTTTAATCATATGCAACTATAATATGTTTAAATATACCACCATCCAACCACCCATTGAGAGGAGTTACCTCATGCCGCAAAAATTCTATATAACAAACATGTACGAAAGTATGCTTCAGACAGTGGACGAGGTATGTAAGGATCTTGGCTGCCAATATGATTTTATTGATTTCCATGACATAACGGAAAACCTTTCCCTGCAGATCCGGGCTATCTTTAACGAACAGGGCTATCCATATGTAATTGTAACACGGGGAGCCATGGCCAACTACCTGAAACAGGAGTTTCCGGACATTATCATCCTCAGTGCCAATCCCGGCAGGATGGACACCCTTGAGGCGTTGGCCGGCACGGGCCGGTACGGTGACAGGGTTGGATTATTACTGGCAGACAATGATCACCTGGACCTGAACTTGCAGTTTGTAAAAGACCTGCTCAACATCAGGGAACTGAACATATACAGATATGCATCAAAGAAAGATATTGAGACCCAGATCGTCCTGGCACAGTCCCAGGGAATGGATTGTGTGGCAGGGGGAGGCACCATTGGCCAGGATGTGGGCCATGCCCTGGGATATCCTGTTGTCTTTGTCAAAACAAGCAAGGACACCATAAAGAAGACGATCATCCAGGCTTGTTCCATCCTCAACTCTAAAAGTTATGAAGAAAACCAGCTGCAGCTCTTGTATCAGATCCAGAATGCATTTCACGAAGGGCTGATGATGATACACAACGGCAGGGTCTGCCTTATAAACAATACCATGGAACAGCTGCTGGGGGTGACCACGCCCCAGGTTGTGGACAAACCCTTGTCTGACATATCATCCCAGTTTACCATAAAGGATCTGGCAGCATTTATGGAGGACCAGGAACAGGATGAATGTATCTCCTTGGTCGGGGACTCCCTGTATTTTATCCAGAAATTCTGGATCACCGTGGATGAGCACTGCAGGAATCTGGTGATCGTAATAAGAAATGCAGAGGAAATCCAAGACAGCGAGTCCAGACTCCGCAATAAAATACATAAAAAGAATACAAATACAAGCTATTCATTCCAGAACATAATAGGCAGCAGCCATAAAATGAAAGAAACCATCAACAAAGCCATGCTGTACTCCACGGTGGATGCAAATATATTGATATACGGCGAAAGCGGAACAGGAAAGGAACTGTTTGCCCAGAGCATACACAATGCCAGCCAGCGCAGATCCCAGCCCTTTGTGGCGGTAAACTGCGCCGCAATACCGGAGTCACTCCTGGAAAGCGAATTATTCGGATATGAGGAAGGGTCCTTTTCCGGTGCAAAAAAGGGTGGAAAGACCGGCCTCCTGGAACTTGCCCATAATGGAACCCTGTTTTTAGATGAAGTCAACTCCCTGTCCATGAAAATACAGGGCGCGCTGCTGCGCGCAGTACAGGAAAAGGAGATCCGGCGGGTGGGGTCCAAAACTCCTATTTACATTGATATCCGTATTATATCCGCTGCCAACAAAGATATCGGGGCCATGATACAAAACAATGAGTTTCGTTCAGACTTATATTTCCGCCTGAATATATTGAATTTATATCTGCCTAATCTGAACGAGCACTCTGAAGACATCCCCCAGTACATTGACTTCTTTTCCCAGATGTATTCCAGGCTCTACAAGGTTCCCGTTACCCGGAAGATGGCTGATGAGGAGATAAGGTTCCTGGTTACGCGGAAATGGCAGGGAAATATACGGGAGCTTCAGAATGTGATCCACCGGTACATTATATTAAACAGTATGAAAATCACACCGGTCAGGGTCTGTCTGGATGAATATGAGGTCAAACATGGCCCCTCTGATAATGTTACGGATCACGCCCATATGATGATCGTGAACAAAGGGCCGTTAAAGGATATGGAACTAGAGATCATCCGTGGGTGTCTTGCGGAGAATGGGGGAAATATAAACAGAACCTCGGAACAACTGGGCGTGTGCAGGACTACCATATGGAGGAAATTAAACCAGCAGGAGGGGCAGTGATCCCCGGTCCCTGCGCCCCCATATCAAAATACAGTTCCAATATAATCTACAGTTCCATACGGTACACGGTCAGTTCCGCTTCCTGCACCACGCCATCCGATGCAAAGGAGATGCATTTTCCATCCAGTGCAGGATAAACCCGGGGGGAGATGCAGCCGTTGTCATTAATAAACACTTCCAAAACAGAACAATCCAACAGGATGTCCACTTCCACCACCCCGTCCTCAGACCGGCAAAACCTCCCCTTTAACAGGTTGTGGTCCACCTCCTCCAAAAGGCTTGAGCTGCGCAGCGGCACCTCCATGGTCCCTTCCCTGGGATCAATGATAATGTCCGTATATTCTTTTAAGTCTTCGGTGGCAAGCACCCTGATGCTAAACGGGGCATCTGTCTTTACCCTGGCCACGACCTCAACCGTATTGCCTTCCATCCCAAACACGTGCCGTCCGGTGAATTCCCTCAGGGTAATGGATTCCGATTCACGCCTCAGCCGGTCAGTCTCCGGAAGACGCCGGATCACCAGTTCCTGTTTTTCATTCAGGGAGATCACTCTGGGGATTGCCTGCACCCCGGCCCATTCTCCGTCCGTATAGATCAGGCTGCGTGGAAATTCCCTGAGCCAACCCCACAGGTATGTCCTTCCCTGCCCGTCAAAGGAGATCTGTGAGGCAAAGAATTCCCCGTAATCAATCCTTCCGCTTGACTCAGATACAAAACAATACTGGTCGTCCATGGTCCCGATATGGTAGCGGACTTCCCTCTGATTCCACACAGAATATAAAAACAGCAGTTTGTCCCCAAACACCGCCACATTGGGGCATTCGATGATCTTGGTCGGCGTGCTGTTGCTGAAAAATTCCCCCAGATAGGTCCAGTGGCGGGCGTCTTCCCCTGTATAAATATGGACCGCCCCCCGCCTGCCATCGGAAATCCCCGCAATCAGCAGGTACGTCTTTCCCTTGTATTCAAATATAAAGGGATCCCTCCACTGGGTGAGCCTCTTTCCTCCGTGATCCTTCAGGGTAAGTACAGGATTCTCCGGAATCTGTTTCCAGGTAATGCCGTCATCCGTCACTGCAACCCATTGCTCGGAGCCATCGATCTGTCTTCTGTCTCCCGCTCCCACGCTTGTATAGATCAGTTCGATCTTTCCATCGTGGATATAGCTGGACCCGGAATAACAGTTTGTCTCCCCCCGGTCCACCGCTGGATATAAGGCGATGGGCTGATGATCCCAGTGGACCAGGTCCCGGCTTGTGGCATGGCCCCAGTGAAGATTGCCCCAGTGCCAGTCCGTGGGATTATATTGGTAAAACAGGTGATGTACCCCATCATGGAAAATGGGCCCATTGGGATCATTCATCCAGTTTTTTTCAGGTAAAAAATGGTATTTTGGTCTGTGCTGCATAGCGACTCCTCCGTAAAATTTATTTTCAGATATAATAGTTTGTATTTAACCTTTCACTGCTCCCGCTGTCTGGCCGCCCACAATATACTTCTGGAAAATCCCATAAAAGATCAGCTGGGGGATCAGTATGATGATCGTGCCAGCCACCAGACCGCTGTAATCAATGCTGTACGCTCCCCGGAACATGGACACCACCATGGATATGGTCCTCATGGCAGGGTCCTGGATCAGGGTTACTGAAAGAGGGTACTCATTCCATACATACAGGACATTAAAGATCACCACAGTGGCCATGATCGGCTTCATTAGGGGCATTACCACAGACCAGCAAAGCCTGATCAGCCCGCATCCGTCAATAACAGCAGCCTCCTCCAGTTCCGATGGAAAGGATTTTAAAAATCCCACAAACATCAGCGTATTAAAGGAGATGGATGATGCGGCCAGCGGCAGAATCAGCGCCGTGTAAGTCCCTGTCAGCTTCAGGATCACGTTGATCCTGTAAATTGGAAACAGCAGGATATAGGTGGGTATCATCAGGCCGCTGATGATATAAAGATATAATCCGTTCTGCAGTTTTGACGATCTGTATTTTAATCTTGTGAGCCCATAGGAACTCATAAACGTGGCTGCCAGGCAGATCGCCTCCGAAAAAAAGGCAATGATCATTGTATTCAGATACATGCTGCCCAAGGGCAGGATGTCCAGGGCCCGTTTGTAATTGTCCAGACTGAACTGCTCCGGCAAAGAAAAAGGAGTTGTCAATATTTCGGAATCCGTCTTAAAGGACATAAGGATGATCCACAAAAACGGGATGATCATCATCACGGTTATGACTACTACAATGCAGTTAAGTATCCGGTCCATCCTGCGGGCCGCGGTGGTATAATGGCTTTTTTTATCGGAATGTCCCATGTCTATTCCTCCCCTATCCTTTCTCTGGTCACACCAATATAGATAACGGCAAACACCGCTGTGAGCAGGAAGGTCACAATGGCAATGCTCATGCCATAGCCGTATTTGGTGGACTGGAATGTCATGTAATACATATACGTAACAAGAAGCTCGGATAAATGGTTCGGTCCGCCTGCGGTGAGCTGCACTACGATTTCAAATATCTTAAACACGCCTGTGATCAGCAGGATGGTCACGATCAGCAGGGTGGGCTTTATCATGGGGATGGTAATATACCACAGCTTCTTCGCTCCTCCCGCCCCGTCAATACTGGCCGCTTCATAGATATCGCCGGGGATCATCTTAAACGCCGCCATAAATATCGTAGCATTATATCCAAGCACCTTCCACAGATAGACAAATGCCACGGAATAAGGGGTGAGCGTCCTGCCCCCGATCCATTCAGGCTGTAAGGAAACCATGCCAAGCTGGCGCAGCAGGGCATTGACCAGTCCCATGCCGGGGTCCAGGATAAAGACCCAGATCAGCCCCACCAGGATCGGCGCAATGATATTGGGTGAAAAGTTCAGGGCTTTTGCCAGTTTTGTGCCGGGAAAGGCGCGGTCCAGCAATAGTGCCAGCAAAAATGACAGCGGTATGACCGTGACAGCAGACACACCAAGAACGATTCCGGTATTTTTAAGTGCAAGGAAAAACACTTTATCCTTAAAAAGAGTCATATAATTACTAAGACCTACAAATGTGGGAGAACCGATCCCTGTAAAATTCGTAAAGCTGTAGTAACATGCAATCCCAACCGGAACCACCACAAACAGCGTAAACAGAATCAGGGTCGGCGCCAGAAGAATCACAAATGATTGCTTTTTGCTGAGCCAGCGCATAATCTTGTCCTTTCTTAACAGAGCCGCCAGATTGTTCTGGCGGCCCGTTCCTGTCCCTTGTTTCTCAATTGCCGTGTATTACTGAATGGTTGCCTGTATCCCGTCCAGATAATCCACTGCCTCCCGAGGCGTATAGATCCCATTAATCACACCGCAGATGCTTTCCCTGTACTGATTGATGATCTGGCCTGAGATATACATATCCGGACACACTGCCGGGCTCTCCCAGTCATCATTCATCATTGTGATCACCCTTGCAAAAACAGGGTATGTCTCTGCATCGATCTCCCCCTCATAACGTGTAACCGGAATACTCTGGTTATCCTTTGCAATGATCTCCGTTCCCTGTTTGCCATAATAGAATTTAAGGAAATCGATCACAGCCGCGTACTTTTCAGGTTCCTCCTCCTTAAGGCGCGCAGATACCACGTATGGATGGGCAGGCGCTTTCATGGAAACCTCCTGTTCCCCCACTCCATCCTCAAAGGTTGGTCCCCACCAGTAATAGATATCCTTTGCCAGATCGCTCTGATCAAATTTTTTGGTGTCCCAGACACCGGAATTGAGCATGGCTGCCTGCCCTGACAAAAACTGTTCCACGGACAGGGCATAATCCGTATTCTTAGCATTCTCAGAAAACACGCCCGCATCCCTCATATCGGAAAGCTTCTGGTAAAATTTCAGATAATCCGGATTGCTCCACTTGTCCGTGCCCGCGATAATTCCGTCAATATGGTCATAGAAACCATATCTGCAATGGGCGTTTTCCCAGGCCCAGGCAGTAAACACGTCCTTTCCTCCCTGTGCCACGGGAATGATGCCATTTTCTTTTAGTACAGTGCAGCATGAGATGAAATCCTCATAGGTAACAGGCATCTCAAGGCCGTATTGGTCCAAAATGGCCTTGTTGACCCAAAAGCCATTGGACTGCAGCTCACATGGTATCCCATAGAGCTTTCCGTCAATCTTCAGGGAATCCAGGACATGGGGAAGAAACGTGTCCGTCAGTTCCCGGTCATTTAAAATATCCTCGGACAGGTCTGCCAGATATCCGGCTTTTGCCATCTCCACAGCCACGGGCTGGCGGATCCAGAACAGGTCCGGCAGCGTGTTGCTCTGGGCAGCCATCTGGATGTTTCTTGTCAGGTCATCCGCACTGGCCCCGGTCAGTTCAATGGTCACATTGGGATGCAGCTTCATATACTCCTGCACCACCCCGTAAACCTGGGGAGCCTGCTGTTCAATGTTTGCCACATGCTCGGCAAATGTAAATGTGATCTGCCCTTCCCCTGCCGCGCCCGCTGCCGCATCTCCTGTCTTATCCCCCGACAGTCCTGCCGCAGAAGTTTCCACAGAGGTCTCTCCCCCGGCTTCCCCGGGAGCCTTGGCCTCCCCTGTTCCTTTGCAGCCCGTAAGCAGCGCTGCCATCGCCATACCTGTTATTCCCAGTAATATCCCCCATCTTTTTTTCATGTCTGATCCTTCCCTTCCTCTTTCATGTATCCTACAGAAGTACCTTCATAGAAGTATTTTTAAAAGTATCATTATAGAAGTATTTTTACTGAATTGCGTGTCACCAGCTTTGGATCCAGAACCAGCCTTGCCGGGGGCTTGCGCTCCCCTGTGTCCGACTCTTTGAGCCGTTCCATGATCAGCTCGGACGCAAGGTTTCCAATGGCCTCAAAGGAGTGGGACACGGCGCTGATGTCAAATGCCGCGGTCCAGGCCAGGTCATCATAGACAATGAGGCTTACGTCATCAGGAACCTTGCGGTTCATCTCACGCAGGGCCTGGACCGTACTCACACTGAGCCGCTCCCCCACTGACAGGATCGCCGTGGGTTCGATCTCCCGTATCCTGGTTTTCAGCATTTCCTTAATATTATCCACATAAGTCATAAGGCAGATACACTGTTCATCCATGGGGATACCCAATTCCTGATATGCCCTGGCATATCCCTCCTCTCGTTTGACCAAAAGGGGGTTGGAACGGGTGATCAGCATGATCCTCCTGTGTCCGCTCTGGAGCAGATGTTTCACTGCCAGATATGCTCCCAGCTCATCATCGATGAGTATGGTATCAATATCCGGATACAAGGGCCGAAACAGCTGGAGCAGCGGATAGTTCTGGGCGATCAGCCGGTTCACGGCCTGCTGTGGTTCTCCCAGGGCAGGAACAAAGATCAGGGCGTCCGCCTTACATTCCATCAGCGCCTGTATATCCTTCCCCTCCTGCTCCCAGCTTTCCGCATTGGATATGGTGATCAGATGATGTCCGTACCGGTTCAGGCCCTTTCTGATCTCATTGACCATGGCGCCGTAAAAGGGATTGGTAATATCATCAATGATGACCGCTATGGTTTTCTCCGTATTTCCTTTCTGCGCCGCCTTGTGGACATATCCCAATTCCCTGGCTGCTTTCATCACCTTTTCTTCTACTGTAGGACTTGCATATTGATTACTGCTAAATACTTTGTAAACGGTCGGCACTGACACACCGGCCAGCTTTGCTACATCCTTAATATTGCTCATTTTTCCTCCTTATAGAACAATACGGGATGTTATCTAAAATAATTATCTCCATATTTGCGTATAATTATTTTAAATTTATGAGATAATTATATTTTATTTTATCCGTATTGTCAAGTGTTTTATATGGATTTATCCGTAAATTTAGAGATAATTATCTCTCTACCAGGGAAATGCAGGTGGTTTCACCGGATTATCCACATATTTTCCATATAATTATATCACAATTATTTTACTTTTCAAGATATGTGTAAAATAATTTATATGATATTTTTCCGGTTGTTTCTCCGGCTATGTGTAAATAGGATCCAATACAAAAAACAACTGCACGATCATCACTAAATCGTGCAGTTTAAATCACCACTTATTCTCACTAACCATTCATTCTTACTAACCATTGAGCCCCGTCAAAGCACCGTCCGCTCCACGGCCTTCTTCCACCCCAATATCTTTTCCCGCCTTACCTCCTGGTCCATCCGGGGAACATAGCGCTCTCTTCCGGAATCCCCAAACAGGTCTGTAATGTCATAGAAGCCCAACCGGATCCCGGCCATATAGGCCACACCAATGCCGGAAAGCTCCTCATCCCCAGGCACCTCCACCGGTATTCCCAGAACATCTGACTGGAACTGCATCAGATACCGGTTTCTCGTAGGACCGCCGTCCACTCTCAGGGCGGCAATGCCTCTGCCGGTTCCTTTTCCAAACTCCCGGTCCATTAATACCAGCACATCCTGGATCTGGTAGGCGATGCAGTCCAGGGCGGCTTTTACCAGCTCGGGTTTTCCCGTCATCCGTGTAACCCCGGTAATCAGGGCCGTGGCATCGCTGTTGTAATACGGAGCCCCCAGTCCTGTGAATGCAGGGACAATATACGTCCTGTCCCTGGGATTTGCCTTAAGGGCCAGACCTTCCGTTTCAGAGGCATGTTCAATCAGCCCCAGCTGCTTCTGCAGCCAGGTAATGACAGCCCCTGTGTAATTGATATTGCCCTCCAGCACGTACTGGACCTTCCCTCCCCTGGACCAGGCCAATGATGCAGCCAGACCCTGATTGCTGAACACAGGTGCATCACCTACATTCATCATAACCGATGAACCTGTTCCGTATGTGGCTTTGGCCATTCCCGGCTCAAGGCATCCCTGGCCGAATAAGGCGCCGTGGGAATCCCCCATGACGCAGCTGATGGGGATCGCCTCATCAAACAGCCCCTCCATGCGGGTCTTTCCGAATATGGCGTCTGAATCACAGATTTTAGGCAGGCATGACACAGGGATGCCGAATATACGGCAGATCTCCCTGTCCCATGTGAGGGAGCAAAGGTTTAAAAGCTGGGTCCTGGATGCGTTTGAGTAATCTGTTTTAAACTCAGCCCCCTGGGTGAGTTTAAAAACCAGCCAGGAATCTATGGTCCCGCAGCACAGGTCCCCCTTTTCCGCCAAAGGACCTGCTTCCGGTACATTTTGAAAGATCCATGCCAGCTTGCTGGCTGAAAAATAAGGGGACAGCTCCAATCCGGTCCGGTCTTTGATCATTGCGGAATACCCCTGTGCCTTGACCCCTTCGCAGATCTGTTCCCCCCGGGGACACTGCCATACAATTCCGTGGAAAATGGGCTTGCCCGTTTTCCGGTTCCAGGCAGCTACCGTCTCCCTCTGGTTGCTGATCCCCAGTCCAACGATCTGTCCCGGCAAAATCCCGGCCTCTTCCATCACCCATTTCACAGCCGCCTTTGTATTTTCCCAGATTTCCTCCAGATCGTGCTCCACCCATCCGTTCCCGTCCACGATCTGGCGGTGCTGGATGTCATGCCTTTGGATCATCTTCCCTGACCGGTCAAATATCAGTGCCTTGGTTCCCTGGGTGCTCTGGTCCACGGAAAGCATATACTTTGTTTCATGTTCCATTCCATTACCTCTCAAGCGCTTCCTTTGCCGCAGCCGTGATCCCCGCTGCATTCAGTCCGTAATAATCAAAAACTTCCCTGGATGTTCCGGACACCACCGGACTGTCCGGCAGGGACAGGTTTATCACCTTTTTAGGGCAATGGCCTGCCACTGCCTGGCTTACCATGGAGCCAAGGCCGCCAAAGGGCGAGTGCTCTTCCACTGTCACCACTGCCCGGGCTTTTCCTGCCTCTTTTAAAAGGGTGGATGTGTCAAGGGGTTTTACACAGTACATGTCAATCACCTCTGCCCGGATTCCCTCCTCTGCCAGACAGGAAACCGCATCCAGGGAAGGACGCACCATTTCACCGCAGGCCACGATCAGTACATCCGCCCCCTGTTCCTGCCGGTTCAGCACATTAGCCCGGTCCATCACAAAGGGAACCTTTCCCTCCTCATACACATCCTCCACCGCATTCCTGCCCACCCGTATATAGGCAGGCTTCTCATCCTTTAGCAGCGCCTTCACAAGGCAGGCTGTCTGGTGGCGGTCGCTGGGCAGGTACACCCTCATATTGGGGATGGACGCCATTCCCGCAATATCCTGGGCAGAGTGATGGCTCATCCCCAACGCTCCATAACTGATGCCTCCGCTGATGCCTATGAGCTTTACATTGGTATTGGAATATGCCACGTCCACCTTTGCCTGCTCCAGGCTCCTGGTGGAGAGAAAACAGGCCGGTGACGCTGCAAAGGACTTTTTCCCACTCCTTGCCAGCCCTGCTGCGATCCCCACCAGATCCTGTTCCGCGATCCCTGTCTCCACAAACTGGTTGGGGTATTCCTTTGCAAAAGGCGCCAGGGAAGCCGAACCTCTTGAATCACTGCACAATACCACGATATCCCTGTCTTTTTTTGCTTCCTCACAGAGAACCTGGCATATCACTTGACGGTTTGCAACCTTATTCATATACAGATTCCGCCTCCTTTCACCTTTTCATCCAGTTCCCTCACAGCTGCCTGATGCTCCTCATCCGTAGGCACCCGGTGGTGCCAGCCCGCCTGGTTCTCCATAAAGGACACCCCGCATCCCTTGATGGTGTTGGCGATCACAACCGTGGGCTGTCCTTTCTGCTGCCTGGCTTCTCCAAAGGCCCGGTCCAGGGAGGGGATATCATTCCCGTCAGCTGTCACCACATGCCAGCCAAAGCTGGAAAACCGCTGTCCCAGGTCATCATGGTGCATGATCTCCTCGGTGGGGCCGGATATCTGGAGCCGGTTTCGATCCACTACAGCGCACAGGTTATCCAGTTTATAATGGGATGCCGCCATCACGCCTTCCCACACGGAGCCTTCCGCCAGTTCACCGTCCCCCATCACCGTGTACACCCGGTAGTCCCTCTGATCCATTTTCCCTGCCAGGGCCATGCCCACGCAGACAGGAAGCCCGTGGCCCAGGGAACCGGAGTTCATTTCAATGCCTGGAAGCTTATTGTTTGGATGGCCTATGTACGGGGAATTAAAAGCCGAGAACCTGGCTTTTACCTCCTCTATGTCAAAAAATCCTTTTCTGGCCAGAACCGCATAATAGCTTTCCACGGAATGCCCTTTGCTCAGGACAAAACGATCCCTGTCCCGGTCATCCATAAGCTCCGGCGAAATGTTCATCTGCCTGAAATACAGGTCTGTCAGGATCTCCATCACGCTGAAATCGCCTCCGATATGTCCGGTCCCGGCCCGGCAGATCATATCCAGCACATCCTTTCGCATTTCATAAGCCATTACTGATAAATCATCCATCTATCATACCTCCTGTATTAGAGCGTGTTTGAAAATTGCTTTCCGTCAGGACGGGCTTTGTGTTCCAACCTTATTCCCCTCGGATATACGCCTTTACCTCTTCCTCGATCGGGTCATACAGATCCGGTTTCACACCGATATACTTACATGCCTCATAGAGCACCGGGACCACCTTTTTATGGATTCCCACACAGTGGTGGATATAGGGACCGCATACCAGCTTATCCTCCAGACGTTTTAAGTTTTCCACCTCCACCCACAGGTAGGTGCCCTTTGTGTAGGGGCCTTCGATCCCCTTTGCATTTCCCATGAGCATGGAATACTCGCCGTTGTCCCCGTCAAATCTGGCCAGCGTCACATCCCCGTATTTGGCCAGGGCCTCCACTGCTCCCGGATGGTCAAATGCCAGCGGATATCCGATCACCGGCTTTTCCTGGGCCACGGAAATGGGCCAGGGACCACAGTGCTGAAGCAGTTCCCCGTTTTCATTGTCCGGATGGCGCACGGTCCAGTCGGCAAAGAACCCTCTGGTCCCGTCCATGGCAGCCGCCTCCACCATAACCGCCGTGATGGCGCCGTGTATGTCCGTCTCGCACACCACCGGCAGCCCCTCCTCGTTTAACAGGGAATTGGCCGCGCAGGGCATGATGCCCAGCTCGCCCTGAAGGGCATTCCAGCACTGGATGGCCACTGCATTGCAGCCGTATTTTACCGCAAGGCGTTTCATGGCCACCTTCATGGCGGCTATATTTTCCAGTTCCTCCTCCTTGACCTTCACATCCATGGTCTGGCGGCAGTATTCCATCACGCGCTTTACTTCTCTGCCCTCCTCTTTGGCCAGCTTCACCTGAGCCGTAAGCTCGGGCATGGGAATGGGCGCCAGCTGGATATTGAATTTTTCCAGAAGTTCCCCCTCGTTGCACATGGTGGACCAGAAATCAAAGGGCCTGGGAGCGATCTGGAGGATCCTGGTGTTCCTGAACACCCTGACCACATTACAGACAGCCAGGAAATCCCTGATTCCCCGCTCAAACTCGGCATCCTCCAGGCGGCAGTTGGTCATATAGGTAAAGGGCACCCGGAATCTGCGCAGCACCTTTCCTGTGGCAAACAGGCCGCACTGGCTGTCCCTGAGGCGGATCCCGTTTTCATCCGGCCGCTCATCCCTCGGCCCCCAGAGAAGGACGGGAACGTTTAGATCCCGGGCCATTCTGGCCACCACATACTCGGTGCCGAAATTACAGTGCGGGAAAAACAGTCCGTCAATCCCTTCCCTGCGAAACTTTTCCTCTATTTTCAGCCGGTCCCCCTCGTCATAGAGCAGTCCCTCCCCATTGATATCCGTGATATCCACGAACTCTACTCCCAGCTCCTCCAGGCGTTTTCTGGTAAGCCCTGCATACTTGATCGCATCCGGCGCGCTGAAAATGCTTCTTCTGGTGGGTGCAAATCCGATTTTTATACTATTCATCCTGTCTCACCTCATTGTCATGGATTATTTAATGGATTATTTGTAACTGTTACTTATTTGTAAACAGCGCCAGTTTTGCATAGAAATCTTCCAGAATAAACCTGTGATCCACACGGTTGTACACCCGGATGGGGCGGTTCTGGCTGTTCTTTGCATAGGTCATATTGTCCGTGATCAGGGGCGCCTGGACCCAGTCATAATCAAACATATGGGCAAACAGCAGTACCCCCACTGCCGGCGAGTCTCCCAGGCACCAGTATTCCCCGGTCCTTGTGGTTGCCCTGGCAAAGGATGTGTGCCCATGCTCTTCCAGCTGGTCAAACAGATACCTGCCCAGCTCCCCGCAGGGACGGACCTTGTACTCCAGCTCCGCCAAAGAAACAATTACCTGGCTGTATACATTTCTGGGAATCTGCCATACAGGCATGTCTGAGTTCATCACCACCCGGGCTGATCTGATATCATTGTTCAGATTGTATTCATACCCGCCTTCCGGATATTTGCCTCCTCCGATCCAGATACAGGTAAGGCGCCCCGCGATCCTGGGCTCCATCAGATAAGCGGACGCCATATCCGTAAGGGGTCCCAGAAAGATCACGTACAGCGGCATGTCCGACTCCTTCATGGCTTCCTCAATGATCAGCCTTGCCCCCTGGGATTCCACAGGCGTCTTCTCATCCGGCAGCCGGCGGTCCGCCCCTTTGTATGCCAGATCCCTTGGAAAATCCATGAGATCCAGCATTTTCAGGACCTCGTCATAGCTGTCCTCCATGCTGTGGGGACTTTTCTCATTGCCGAAATGGGCGGCAATGATCCCCCGGTTGTCAAACTTGGGGCTGAGCAGCGCATGGACAATGGCATACTGGTCATCCGCCTCATTCTTGGCATCTGTATTCACGATCAGCCTGACCATCTTACCCTCGGGTATCCTGAAATGATAATTGTTATAAACCATAATATTCTCCTTTTCATGTTTGTTTTTTAATGCTTTGCATCTCCTGTTGGCCGGGCTTCCGCCTTCCGGCTCCTATTGTTTTACCGCTCCGGCCATTCCTTCCACAAAGTATTTCTGGAAGGACAGGTATACCACCAGCACAGGTACGATGGAAATCAGCACGCCTGCGTTCAGCAGGCCGTAATCCGTTCCATACTCCCCAATAAAGCTCATCAGGCCATTGGGCACTGTCCTCAATGAATCGCTGGTGATCAAAATACTCTGTAACAGGAATTCGTTCCATGTATTCAGGAAATCCACGATAAATACGGTTGCAATGGCAGGCTTTGTAATGGGAAGTATGATATTATAGTACAAACGCAGCTTACCGCATCCGTCTATGTAAGCGGCTTCGTCCAGGTCCTTTGGAATGGACCTCATAAATCCTCTCAGCACCAGTATGCCGTACCCGATACCAAACCCCGTGTACACCACAAACAGGCCCGCATAGTTGTTGATCAGATTGTAATTGGAAAATGCACGGTTTAATGGGATCAGGGCCATCTGATGAGGCAGCATCATGCCCAGAAGGAAAAATACAAAGATGGCTGTCTTGTGTTTAATGTTCAGACGTGTGATCGCAAATGCAGCCAGGGATTCCACCAGAATGCCCAGAGGGACCTTCAGCAGGCAGATGATAAGGCCGTTCTTCATGTAGGTGCCCAGCCGTCCCTTGGTCCAAGCATCTGTGAAATTGGACCACTTTAACTGGTCCGGCAGGGAAAACAGGCTGTTCCCGGAATAGAAATCCCCCTGTGACTTTAGGGCTGTGATAAACACAGTGACCACGGGAGCCATCCAGAGCAGGGCCAGCAATGTAAGCAGAATATAAAAAATGATTTGTTTTCTTTTCTTCTTCATTCCCGTTCCCCCTTAGTCTTCCTTGGCAGTGTAGATCACATATGGCACAATGATAAAGATCATCATCAGGAACATGGCGCTGGCAATGGCGCTGCCCTTGCCGAAGTTGTTGTACATAAACGTCTGGGAATACATGTAGGTTGCCAGGGTCTCCGTGGCATTTCCCGGCCCGCCGCCTGTCATTACCTTGATGATATCGTACACTTTCATGGCTGCTATAATCAATGTTGCAAAAACAACAACAAATGTCTCTTTCAGCATGGGAACCGTAATATGGATAAAGGCTTTCACCTTGCCGGCCCCGTCAATGGTTGCCGCTTCCAGCACATCCCCGGGAATGGTCTGGAGCCCGGACAGGAAAAGGATCATGGGCTGGCCGATCCCCTGCCAGAGAGCAGCAAAATATACACAGTAAAGAGCGATCTTAGGCTCTGAGAGCCAGGCCACCTTCAGGTTTCCCAGGCCAATGACTTTCAGGAATTCATTGATAAATCCCATATTGGGGTTATACATCCATTTCCAGATAACGCCTACCACAACCCATGAGAGCATATAGGGCACATAGAAAATGGCCCTGTATACCACCCTTCCCTTAAAAGAGCGGTTTAACACCACTGCCAGCAGCAGGGACATGGTCACGGTGAAAAGAACGGTCAGAAGGATCCAGATAAAGTTGTTCTTTAAAGCTGTGATAAATACCGGATCCAGTGTAAACAGATTTACATAATTCTTAAATGCCACAAATTTCTTTTCCCCAATCCCATTCCAGGAAAAAAAACTCAGGTAAAAGGAATACAAAGTGGGTACGATCACCACGGAACTGAAAATAACAAATGCCGGTAGCAAAAACAAGTAAGCCTTTATATCTATTTTTTTCTGTTTCAAGGAATACCTCCTTCTGATGCATAGCCGGGACGGGAATGGGTCTTCAAACACGCCCCTGAAGGTGAGGCTGTGCCTTACAGTGCACATAAGGCACAGCTCCTGACCTCTCTTTTACTGATTCTCTGCAAGATAAGACTGGATGGCAGTCTGCACACTTGCCCCCACTTCTTCCGGTTTCATGTTTCCGATCACCACATTATCCTGTGCCGCAAACATCTGGTCCGCCACCTGGGCAGGCAGGGCCTGATCCATCTGTGTATAGATACCGCAGGCATCCATCAGTTCCATAACGCCGTCCGCAATGGCCAGTGACTCAGGAAGCTGAGCCCCCTTTAGGGCGATGGGCTGCTCAATATTAGAGAATTCATGATTCTCATCCGCGCTGTAATAGAAATCCCAGAATTTTACAATTGCATCCAACTGTGCGTCAGTTACATTTTTATTTACCTGGGTCATCTTCACATAGGCTGCCATACGTCCGCTTCCGTCCCCGTTGGATTCGGTTGGAAAAGCAAAAAAGCTGTATAAGCTGGTATCCTGCTCCGCGTTCAGGATCTGGGAAGCCATGGTGGGACTGTCAATGATCATGGCACAGGTGCCGTTGTACAGGTACATCCTGCAGTCATTGGGATCCTCGGTCAGGAAGCCTTCATTGAAATATCCCTTGTCCGTCCACTCCTTAAACTTAGCAAATGCCTTTGTCACTGCCTCGGATGTTCCCCAGTCAGTGGTCATATTGTTCAGTCCGTCATGCTCCTCGGCTCCGCCGTAATATTCCAAAAGGTCCTGGATATATCTCATTACGTGCCATCCGTACTGTCCGCCGGTAGCAAAGGGAATAACCCCGCCCGCTTTCAGTGTCTCACACACTGTTTCCAGCTCCTCAAAGGTCTTTGGAACCTCCAGGTTAAACTGTTTAAAAATGTCCTGCCTGTACCACAGGTTCATCATGGCAACGCTCTGGGGAATGCCGCTGAGCTGTCCTTCCAGTGTACACAGTTCCAGTGAGGAAGCCAGATATTTGTCATCCCAATTGTGTTCCTTTGCGTATTCCGTAAAGTCATATGTAAGCCCGTTGGCCGGATAATAACTTGCCAGGCTCCCGCCCCAGTTGTACCACATATCCGGTAAGGTGCCCGAAGATGCCGCCACCTTCAGGTTTGCCTTGATATCGTCTGTTGAATAGTAGGTGGGTGTGATCTTGATCTGCGGATTCTTCTCTGTAAATGCGGCAATGATCTTGTCCTCAAAATCTTTTCTCTGGGCCATGGACCAGAAGGTCAGTTCCACCGCTTCCCCCGAAGCTTCCTGTCCTTTGGTGCCTGCCTCCGTTCCAGCCTGGGCGGAAGCCGCCTGGGTGGTCCCTCCCTGGGTTCCCCCTGACGCTCCTCCTGACGCTCCTCCTGAGCCGCCGCATCCTGTCAGCATACTGCCTACCATGCCCGCACAGACCAATAAACTCAATAATCTTTTTTTCATGCTTCTCTTCTCCTTTGTTTTTATTAAAATTTTAACATTATCTGTCTTACATTCATTACTTTCCATATTAATGTTAAATTTTTTACTAAATTTAATTGAATTAAATTTGACTTTTATTTCAATATTTTCTCAATTTTAAATTTTTTAATTGAACTTATCGATAGTTTATATCAATTTTACCCATTTTTCAATGGATATATTGCATTAATATTGTGATATTTTTTTGTTAACTTTGTACACCAACATTCTCGATTGAATTTCTCCATTTAAATTTATTCAATTATTTATTAAATTTTATTGAATTTCTATTGACGAATCCCCCCACATCTTTTATAATGATGCTATATTAAGAAGACACAGAGCAATATATGAGTGCCGGGCAGCACTAGATAGGAGTTTCCCATGAACAAGACGATCAAAGCCAAAGATCTGGCACATTTGCTGGGCATATCCCCCTCCACTGTTTCCATGGTCTTAAACAACAAGCCTGGGATCAGCGAAAGCACAAGGAAACTGGTTCTTGACAAAATGATAGAACTGGGTTCCCTGTCACCCGCCTACGGATATAAACCACAGACCATTGACTTCATTTACTTTGTCATATTTAAAAAGCACGGAAAGGTAGTGGGTGATACCCCCTTCTTTTCACAGCTGATCGAAGGCATAGAGCAGTCCTGCAAGAGCAGTGGATACAATCTTCAGATTGCGTATTTTAATGAAGGAAGCGACCTCTCCACCACTCTGCCGCTGATCCATTCCAAAGAATGCAAGGGGCTTTTGCTGCTGGCCACGGAGATGGCCCTGGCAGACGCCTCCGTATTCACATCCCTGGGATGCCCCACCGTGCTGTTAGACAGTGCGTTTAACGAGATCGCCCTGGACACCATTGTGATCAATAACAAACAGGCTGCCGGATGCGCCACCAAACAGCTGATCCACAGCGGCCACACCAACATCGGATATCTCCATTCCGCATGCCATATCAATAACTTTTCAGAGAGAAAAGACGGATACCACAGGGAACTTCGCAGAAACGGGCTGCACATTCCCACGGAGCACGAGTACAAGCTGACTCCCACCGTGGACGGCGCCTACAGTGAGATGAAGGAAATACTGAGCCATGACCCGGTAATGCCCACAGCGTTCTTTGCCGACAATGACATCATTGCCTTATCCGCCATGCGCGCATTAAAGGAAAAGGGATACCGTATCCCCGAGGACATCTCCATCATCGGCATTGACGACATGCCTATGTGCGAACTCATGGATCCCCCTCTCACCACCATGCATGTGCCAAAGCACCAGATGGGCGTACAGGCCGTCAAACGGCTTCTGGAAAAGATCAACAGCAACAGCCGTGAGATCCTTACCATTGAGATACGCACGTCCCTGGTAGAGCGCCAGAGTATCCGTACCGTTAAAGGATAGAGACCAAATATCCCTGTTAGAAGCAAGGTTTTTACAGCCTTAACTATTCTGACAGGGATGTTTTTTGATCCACTTTTTTAGGCATAACAAAATAGATGGGAACCCAAAGGTTCCCATCTCAATATCCGACTCACTGCCTGTGTTTTTATACCTCTCAGTATCTCTTTGTCCTGATCAGATCCTCAGCTTTACTGCCTGATTCGTATATGCCGACTGGAAAACCGCCTCCATCAGCCGCATAACTCTCATAACCTCCTCATGCTTGATCAGGGATTCCTCCTCGCCCCGGATCGCCTTAAATACATTGCGGTAGAACTCCCGCACATCGCTATGGACCACTGGAAGAGGGTATTCTTTTACGGTTTCGCTGGTACGCGGCGCCATGGTCTTTGTAAGCCCCGCCGCTGTAACAACAGGAACCGCATCCCGCTTTTCCCAATCGGAGACCATTACAATCTTTCCGTCAACTTTCCAGTTGTCAATGACAGCGCTTCCATTTTCTCCCAGAATATACCATCGCGGCAGAGAGATAAAGTTGCTGGTCCCCACTTCCACATGAACACACAGCCCTTCCTCCTCTCCCTCTTTCGGCGCAAAACGGAGCAGGATCTTAAATCCGTCATCCACCGCTTCATTCGTTACATAGGTGAGCTGCGCAAAAACAGATTCTATGGGTTCGCGGATCATCATAAGTATCTGGTCAAGCAGATGCACGCCCCAGTCAAGCACCATACCCCCGCCATGTTCCTTCGTATTTCTCCAATCTCCCGGAATGCCGCGGGAACCTTGCACCCGGGATTCGATAGAAAACACCCGCCCCAGCGTACCATTTTCATAAATCTTTTTCAGTGTAAGATAATCCTCATCCCAACGGCGGTTCTGGTGTACCGTAAAAAGCATTCCGGTTTCTTCAGATACATCAAATATCTCCTGCAGTTCTACGGACGAAAGCGCCACCGGCTTTTCGCACACCACATTTTTCCCCGCGCGCATTGCGGCGATGGCCAGATCTTTATGGCAGTCATTCGGCACAGCCAGGGTCACCACTTCCACACCGGGATCAGCAAAAAGCTCCCCAAGCGTATCATATGCATGGAGCCCTTCCTGCTGTGCAGCTTTTCTGCGCAAAGGAAGGATATCATAAATACCGCAGATTTCCCCTTCCTCCATGGTGGACAATTTTTTTACATGCCATCCGCCCATGCCCCCATAGCCCACGATCGCAACACCTGTTTTTACAGTATCCATATGAATTCCTCTTCTAACGATAAATTTTGTTTGGTCTTATGCCCACCACATCTCGGAGACATCCTCAAACGTAATGCACTGTTTGAGGAATTCCACCGCCTTGGATAATCCCTCGTTCTGGCTCATCAGGCTGTCCTCGTGCTCAATACTGATCGCATAGTCATACCCTGCCATTCTCAGCGCGGAAATGATATCTTTCCAATACAGGAGATCATGGCCATACCCAACACTGCGGAATATCCAGGAGCGATGGATCTCATCGGAATAGTGTTTGGTATCCAGTACCCCGTTCACAGCCGTGTTGATGGCATCGATCCTGGTATCTTTTGCATGGAAATGGAAAATCGAATCGCCCAACGCCCGGATTGCCGCCACCGGATCAACTCCCTGCCATACCAAATGACTGGGGTCAAAGTTTGCTCCCAGTTCAGGGCCTACCGCCTCACGGATTTTCAGCATTGTTTCCACATTATAGACGCAGAAGCCTGGATGCATCTCAAAAGCAATCTTGTCAACGCCATGATCCTTTGCAAAAGGCACTAACTTCTGCCAGTATGGGATCAGCTTTTCTTCCCACTGCCACTTTAACATTTCTGAAAAATCGTCCGGCCACGGGCATGTTACCCAGTTTGGATATTTTGCTCCGTCCTGGTCTCCCGGGCACCCGGAAAATGTATTGATCTGATGGATGCCCAGCCGTTCCGCCATCAGGATACCGTTGCGGATCGCCCTATCATACATGTCTGCAACTTCCTGCTGCGGATGTACGGGATTGCCGTGACAGCTTAATGCGCTGATCTCCATATTGTATTTCTTGATCGTGTCCCGGAAAGCATTCATGGCCGTTTCATCATGCAGCAGAACTTCCGGATTGCAGTGTGCATTCCCCGGGGTCCCGCCGCAGCCCAGCTCTATCATCTGGATCCCCAGAGAACTGAAATATTGTAACGCTTCCTCTAAGGAAAGATGATTGAGTAAACATGTAAATACACCTAACTTCATGTGATTCCCCTCCTTGCCATTGCCATTCCAATGTTCTTACACCGGGATATTCAACGTATGTCCAGACTGTGCAGCAGCTCTAAGCTGGCCCTTGCCTGTTCTGCACTGTTTTCACTGTCGTCATTTTCATAAATGAACCAGTCGTCTATACCGATCCGGCGCGCCGCCTGCAGGATCTTCTCCAGGGGCACCAAGCCGCGTCCAAGGGCACATGCCTTACCGCCGCGGGGCGTATCCTTTTTTAAATTTCCATCTTTGACATGCAAGAAACGGATCGTCTCCCCACGGTCACATATGTACTTAACCACATCTGTCCCTGCAACCCAGGCCCAGAAAACATCCAGCTCCATGAGAAGCCCCTTTTCTGCGATCAGGTCTACGGGGCGTACACCTTCCACCGGCACAAACTCATGGTTATGATTGTGGTATAAAAAGGCAAAACCCGCATCCTCCACTTTTTTCCGGATCTCATCCAGCATCTCTACGGTCTTTTGCATATCGCTCCAGTCCGCCGCATTGGGGCAGATAATGTACTGGACGCCCAGTTCTTTGTGATACGCCAGCACCTCATCCAGATGCTCCCATAAAAGCGGGAATTTCACGTGAGAAGATATGGGGGTAAGGTTCCACTTCTGCAGATGTTCCTTCACCTTTTGCGCCGGTATGTCAAAGAACCCAGCAAATTCCACCCCGTCCCATCCCATCTCTCCGGCCACATCAATGGCCCTGAGCAGATCCTTTTCCGCGATATCCCGCATAGACCACAACTGAACAGCAAATTTACTCATCATATCCTCCTCGTCTTTTATCTTCTCCGAAGTATCTCATCAGATATCCTTCGGAAGCTCGATCTCCACTTCCCGGCCCGCCTTTGCTGATCGTGTAATGCCGTCCAAAATTGCCTGATTCAGCAGGATCTGATCGGAAGGCACCGGTGCCCCGCCTCCGTTTCGGACCGCATTTGCAAACGAACGCACCTTCTTATAGAACAGCCCGCGTGCATTTTTTATCTCTGTCTCAATGGGGATCTCTGTCTCCACTCTTTTGCCTGCAACATCCTTATACAGTTTCATTGGACCGCCCACTGTTCCGTTCCAGCACTCGGTAGACGGGATGCGCAGAGCACCCTCCGTACCGAAAATAATCGTATCTCCCGGCGTATCCACATGCATGGCCCATGCAATGCGGAAATCAATGATAATACCGCCTTCCAGGCGGATAAATGCCGCCGCAAAATCATCCACATCAAATCTGGCCGCATCCTTAGGAGTATTGTAGTTCGGATTCGCGCCAAAATAGGATGAAGTATATCCTGAAACCGTCAAAGGCTTTGGATAGTCGATGGCGTTAAGCACCATGTCCAGCGAATAGCAGCCGATATCGCCAAGGGCGCCGATGCCCGCTGTCTTTTTCTCAATAAAGGTACTGTTGGGAATACCGCGGCGGCGTCCGCCTCCGGTCTGGATGTAATACACCTTTCCAAGCTCCCCTGACTGAACGATTCTGCGGATCATCTGCATATTGGCATCCATACGGGGCTGGAATCCAATGGAAAGCAGCTTGCCGGACGCTTTCTCTGCCCTGACTACCTGAACCGCTTCGTCCAGTGTTACTGTCATGGGCTTCTCAAGGATCACGTTGATCCCTGCGTTCAATGCATCAATCGCACATACAGCATGCTGGGTATTATAGGTGCAGACGCAGACTGCATCCAGATCCTTCTCCGTTTCCAGCATCGCCCTGTGATCCCCGTATAAATGAACGCCTTCCATACCAAATTTCTCAAAGAATCTCTCCGCTTTTCCAGGAATCACTTCTGCCGCTGCTGTGATTTCAATATCCGGGCATTTCTGGATCGATTCAATATAAGCTTCTGCAATCCATCCCGTGCCTATAATACCAAATTTCAGTACCTTTGCCTTACTGTAATCCGTCTCTTCCTGTGTATCCGGCGTAAACTTTGATAATACCTGATCAGACATATATTCTCTCCTCCTATAAATTCCATTTATCGATTAACCTTTTACTGCACCGATCGCAATGCCTTTCACAAAATAGCGCTGGAAAAACGGATAGATTGCCAGGACAGGAAGCGCGCCTGCCACTGCTATGGCCATCTTATAGCTGGTAGACGGCAAAACCGCTGTCGGATCCGCGGAAAATTCCATCATTGCCTGCGCGTCTTTCAGCATTCGGTTCAGCAGTACCTGGACACTGTAATATTCCGGCTTCGTGACATAATACAGTCCATTGACCCAGTCATTCCAATATTTCAGTCCTACCAAAAGCGTCAGCGTTGCCATGATCGGCCGGGACATCGGCAGTACCACCTGGGTTAAAATGCGAAATTCTCCGGCGCCGTCAATCCTGGCGGCTTCCACAACTGCATCCGGGATATTGGATGAAAAATAGGTCCGCGTCATCATAATATAAAAAGCACTCATCAAAAGATTCGGCAATATCAATGCCAAATATGTATTTTTTATATGGAACACCTGTGTCCACATGATATACGCGGGAACCACGCCTCCGTTAAACAGCATGGTGAAATAAACAAAGAACCCCAGTTTATTTCGGTGCGGCAGATCCTTTCTGGATAAGGGCCACGCCATCAGCACGGTCAGCATCAAATTACATACCGTACCTATGACTGTCACGCCGACAGTGATGGCATATCCCCGGATAATGGACCCGGATCGTGTAAACATATATTTATAAGCATATAAGCTCCATTTTTCAGGAAAAAATGAGTATCCATTTCGTATCAGCGTGTTTTCATCTGTTAAGGATGATACGATCAATAACAGAAAAGGAAGTACACAGCACGCACACAGCAGAATCATAAACACATTGGCAGCGGTCTGGAATACCCGGTCTTTTTTTACCATATCGCAATTCCTCTTTTCTAAAATAAGGCATCTTCTTTACTGATCTTCCGAACGATCAGATTCGCTGTCAGCACAAACAAAAATCCAACAACCGACTGATAGAATCCTGCAGCGGAAGACATTCCAATATTAGAGAGCTGCATAAGTCCCCGGTATACATATGTATCAATGGTATTCGTGACATCATACAGCGGTCCTGAATTCATAGGGACTTGATAGAATAATCCAAAGTCCGAATAGAATATCTTTCCCACGCGGAGCAATGTTAAAGTAATGATCGTAGATTTTAATCCCGGCAGTGTAACACAAAGGATCTGCTTCCATCTTCCCGCACCGTCTATGGCGGCCGCCTCATACAGAGTGGGATCCAGACCAACTACCGTGGAATAATAAATAATGGTGCTGTACCCGATATCCTGCCAAAAATGAACGATAACAAGGATAAACGGCCAATATTTTTTTGTCGAATACCATCGGACGCCTTCTATGCCAAGGGGTTTCAAAATGCTGTTATTGATAAATCCCGCGTCTGTAGCCAAAAACGCATACACCAGGTAGCTGACTACAACGATTGAGATCAAATAGGGGATAAGAACAATGGTCTGATATGCTTTCTTAGCCATTTTCGATCTGATCTCACTTAAAACAATGGCCACTGTAATGCCTAAAACTGGTCCTAACAGCAGGAACACTCCGTTATATAACAGGGTATTTCTGGTAATGACAAAGGCATCTGTGGAACGAAAAAGGAATTCAAAGTTAGAAAATCCTACCCACGGGCTTTTAAGGATCCCTACCCGATAATCCACCTGTTTAAACGCCAAGGTGATACCTGCCATTGGAAGATAATTATTAATGACCAGATACAGTATTCCAGGGAGCATCATCACGTAAAGCGGCATATACCGGCCATATTTTCTCCGTAAGTCCGAAAACACCGCTGTTTCCCTTTTTGTTTTTGCACCTGCTTCCATATATTTTCTCCTATAGCAGGAGCAGCGTTTGATCCGCCACTCCTGACCTTGTCCCTATGATCACTGATCACGCCCCGCAGCCCACTCGTCTAACTGACGTTGTTTTTCTGCGATGATCCTGTCAATACCGTTTGCCTCCAGTTCTGTATTCATCTCCGGGATCGCCACAGAAGGATCCATGGAACCGCAGAGCAGGCCATTCCAATACTTATTCTTGACATTCATACAGGCAGTCACTTCATTCAGGACATTGCTGTTATCATATACAAAGCCCTTTGCCGGTGAAGCATGGGCCGTGCGGTTGAATTCATCCATCTGATCCCAGATATCAACCGGATCGCCATCCCACGGGATCGTGATCTGCTGATTCGGCTGTACATAAGTAACACGGCCGTAACCTACGTTTGCAGATGTCTTTCCGTCCGGATATTTGATATTTGTTTTATTCTCATCTGTATAAACCCAGTGCTCGTTCTCCACACCGTTGCACATGATGTTTGCTAATTCCGGATTGGTATAGAGCATGTTCAATAACTGCATTGCTTTTTCAGGATGCTTGGAGGAATACGGGATTGCCCATCCGTATGTAGTGGAAACCGCATCCGTCATTGTAAAGGGCTCCATAAAGCTTAAGGAAACAACTTCCTTTCCAATCTGCACACTGCGCTCATTCTCATAGCCGGGTTTCCTGGTATTGATGCGGGCAAATGCCTTTCCGGCTGCCATCAGGCTGTTGGCCGTATCCGTATTGGAAGCACCGTCCGGCATGATCAGCCCCTCCTGGGCCCAATCCCACATCTGCTGGCAGAGATTTATAAATAAGTCAGATGTAAACAGGTTTTCAACAACCAGGTCATCATTGTAAATGTCAACAATGACGCCAAAGTTATCACCCAGCTCATCGTTTCCAAGATGGTTGTGCAAACTTCCGCCGGCTTCTGTGACCAACGGATACATATCCGGATATGCTTCCTTGACACGTACCAGATAGTCGTGGATCTCGTCCAGCGTTGCGTTGGTTCCATATGGGATATCCAGTTCATCACAGATTGCCTTATCCATCAGGATGCACATCTGGAACGCTTTGTCCTTATTGGACGGCACTACCATGATCTCCCCATCGATATAGCAGCACTCCCAGTCACTCTCACTGATCGCTTCGTAGGTCTCTTTGCCGTACTCCTGCAGCAGCTGTGTCAGAGGACGGATCGTTCCGTTGCTAGTCAATGTTATGGTGTTTAACTGACGCAGGTTTACAAGGTCTACCTCCTCGCCGGAGGATAAGATCAGGTTCAGCTGATCGTTGAATGTGCCGTGGCTGATCCTGGTCAGTTCTACCTTGGCGTTGATGGCCGGGACCGTAACGGCATTCATGGCCTCCTGCACTTTTTTAAGCTCTGCTGAATCTGCATCTCCCTGAAATACAAGCTTCAGCGTGACTGTGTCTTCTGTTGTTTCCCCTGCAGAAGATGATGTGTCTGTCTGTGATGATGTATTTCCTGAGCAGGCTGTCAATGCCGCTGTCATCAAACATACCGCTAGAAATAGTTTGAGTTTTCGCATACCTTTTTGTTCTCCCTTCCTTTTATCAGATCTGAATGTGACTTTATTATAAATTATCAGTTCTTATCTTTCTATAATTTATGAATTTCTTACTATCACTTTTCAAACAAAAAGCAGCCGTCCTATACAAACAAACGGCTGCCTTTATCACAAATCACTCTATTCCTATTACTTTTTAATCCTTCAGTCTCTCCTCTGACGGTGTTTTTCCCTTTACCTGCTTATAAATCTTGGAAAAATACGCAAAATTACTGTAGCCGACCTTGGAGGATACAATATTGACCGGCAGATTTGTGGTCGTGAGAAGAGTATGTGCCAAATTCAGTTTTTCCTGGATAATATATTCTTTGATGGAAATTCCGGTCTCATTCTTAAATTTCTTATTGAGGTAATTGGGGCTTAAGTGTACATATTCTGCCAATTCCGAGACCTTTAACTCCTGCTCTATATTATCATGTATATACGAAATCGCTTTCTCCACTTCATTTCCCCCGCCATCCGCACATTCGCTCAGCTTTCCCACAATATATCTCACAAACTGCTTCATATCCATAATCGACCGGTCCGCCTGGTGAAATAATTCCGCTCCCGGGCTATCGCTCAGGCTCTTTCGTACAGACTCCCATTCTTTCAATGAATAGCATACCATCAAAAATTCCTGGTAAAATTCCTCCAATGTTTGTTTTGACAGCTGCCCCTTCTCGGCCAGGTCGTCCAAATATTTTTCAGTACTTTCCATCACGGATACATATAGCTTATCATCAAAGAGCGTCCTTAAAGTACTGCTGTATGTCACATGCGTGATCTGCCGGACCTTTTTTTCATTTGCATCAGAAAAAAAGATGCCGTCCTTCATGGAAACATTATATTCTCTCCTGTTCATAAGTTCCTTTACAGCCAAACCGGCATATTCCAGCTTCTGGCACAACTTCACATAACACGCCAAACGCGGGCCGAAATATTGTTTGCTTACATTACAAAAAATAGTCAGCAATCGCTCCACCCCGCCCTGATCGATCTGATAATCCTTCATCGGACTGATAACTAACGCAATATTACGTTCATCTAAAACAGCCAGATATATCTGCTGTTCATAGGGGGCAAACAGTTCTGTGAGGATGTTGCCAAAGGCGTACTGCACCAGATATAATTCATCCAGCTTATCATCCTCTGCATCCACGATATTGATCAATGCCAGATATGCGCTCCTGGATAAGGAAGGGACCACTCCCAGCTTTTCAAATTCATGATAATTATTCGTATCATAGCCCAGCAAAAAATCCCTGAGCATCCCGCCTTCTATGGCGCTCTTGGACTTGCTCACCGCACGCCCGATATCGCTGTGTCCCCTCTCTTCATGCCGCTCTTTTATCTTTATAATGGCCCGCTCCACGGCGCTCTGTATCTCTTCATAAGGCGCAGGCTGGATAATATAGTCACAGCTATCCAGGCGCACTGCCTCCTGTGCGTATTGGAACTCTGCATGCGCCGTCAAAAATATACACTCTGTCTGCAAATTTTTACTCCGTATCCAATGCAAAAAGGACAGGCCGTTTTCAACCGGCATCTCAATGTCGCACAGCAGCACATCCACCGGTTGTATTTCCATGATCGCTCTCGCCTCTGCCACATGATAGGTTGGTATCACCTTTTCAAACCCCAGTTTTTCCCAGTCAACACCTGACATGATCCCCCTGACCACATTGGTCTGGTCATCTAATATCATCAGCGTCATGTTCTTCCCCCTCTTTCCGCACGCATACGGGTATAAATAATTCGATGACCGCGCCGTCTTTTCCTGAGACAACCAGTCCCGCTTCATCTTCATACAGATAATGCAGTCTCTGAATAACGTTATAAATGCCAATATGCCCTTCATTGGGCTCGTAGTCACAAAAAGAATTGATCCTGTCCATCAGGTCCTTTGAAAACCCATGGCCATTATCTGCGATCACAATATTCAGGATCTGTTTTTCTTCAAATGCCAGCACCTTTGTGCGTATTGAGATCAGTAGATTTCTATCATCCCTGATCCCGTATTTGATGGAATTTTCCACAAAGGTGAGGATGCTGATGGGTGGAATCAGACAGCAGCGATGTTCCGGTGCAATATTTTCCTGATCCCCGATGCTGTATGCGGAACTGAGCTGATAGATTGCCAAAAAGCTCCGCACGTGCTCCATCTCCTTGCCCAGCGGGATATTGGAGACCTGATCCTGCATCATGGACCGCAGATATTTGGAAAGCTCCAGAATCGTTTCCTGGGTCTCCTTATATTTCTTTTCCTGTACCATCCCATATAAGTTTTTCAGACAGTTGAGATAAAAGTGAGGCCTTATCTGACGCTGGAGATACTGCAGATGGATCTGACGCTCTGCAAGTTCTTTTTCATAATAGCTGGTCTTCCACATATGGATCTGATCCATCATATCATTAAAAGACTCCGCCACATAGTTAAATTCCGCATTATGGTAGTCTTCGTCTATCTTCGCTTCCATATTTCCATGGGAAATTTTGTGGATCGTTTCCAGGAGTACGGACATGGGGCGTATAAAGGTGCGGTGAAGGAGATAATAGGCCAGCGGGATCAGCAGTGCGGTTGAAAGCGCCAGGAAAAAGAGCAGGATCTGGGTTCTGTTTAAGGTGTAGAGCATCCCGTTATATGGGATCAGCAGTGCCGCGATCAGATCGGTTTTTTCCAGTTTGGACTCCACAACCAGATACCTGTTCTTTTCACCTGCAATATAAGATCTCTCATCTCTGTCCTTACCCAATGCGATCCGTTCCCTGGCCACCATATCTCTCTGTGTCATGGGCATACCGTCCTTATAAAAGACAATCTGTCCGTTTTCAATATAGGCATTACCGCTTTTCTGCAATTTTATGTTATCCAGATCGATCATGCAGATCGTATACGCTCCGCCTGCCCGAAATATCCGGCACAGAAACTCTTCCTCATCAAAGCGCTCCGTAAACCAGTTTGGGTCATACCGGCCATTATCTGTAACTTCCGTGATCCACTGTTTGATCTGTTCCTTTGTCTCTAACCCATATCCATCCTGATGATACGCAGCCCGGTATATATGATTATCCTTACTGACAAGATACAGGGCTCCAATGGAGGAATGTTCCGAGAACCACCCATTATACTGCTGCATGACCTCATAAGCGGAAAGATACGCTTTGAGATCATCCACCTGATACCGCAGGGAAGCAAAATCCACATTGCCGGTGACCAGATTCAGCATCCTCTTTTCTATGACGGACAGATCGTCTTCTATATTCATACAGTATAGCTGCAAGGTCTCCCTGTTGGAATCCGTGATCTTTTCATTCATGGCCCGGATCATAAAAAAGTTATAGAATATCAAATACGCCACCAACGGGATCAAAATCCCCATCAGTATCATTGCCAGCTTAAATTTAATAGAGCCCTGCCAATGCCGCTTCATATACTTGCCCCCGATTCCAATATGTACTATCATACTACTCATCACCGGCATATGTCAAAAGATATCCGCTGATCCAGACCTGATCCAGATCTTAAGCATGAAACCACGCTGCCGTCTCTTTGCAGATAAAAAGACGCTTATCTGCGGCAGCAACCGTCTATGATCTCCACACCTGCGGCTTTCAGATCCCTGTCGATCCACTCACGGTTCCAGGAACCTGCTGCCGCTTCTTCCTGGGAATGCATATCCGCCACATAATACTTCTGCGCCGCTTCCAGTACTGCCTCTGCATCTCCTAACGGAACGACCACTACGCCGTCCATATCTCCAACAATGATATCCCCCGGATAGATAAAGCAGCTGCCGCAGGAAATGGGGACATTGATCTCTCCCGGCGCACTTTTATGCGGTCCTCCCGGTGTCGTGCCGGTTGCATATACAGGAAGTTCCATTTTAGAAATCCCCTTGATATCGCGGATAGGCGCATCAAAGACCAGGCCTCCCAGCTTTTTAAAGGTGGCGTTTGCCGCAATATTTTCACCCGCAACGGAATTTGTGTCACAAAAACTGGTAGCCATTACAATGACATCCCCTTCTTGCGCCATATCCAAGGCTTTATGGAAAAACAGGTTATCCCCTCCCCGGCTCTGAACAGTCAACGCAGGTCCGCACATGTTTTTAACAGGTTTGGACATGAGGCGGATCGAGCAGTGCAGTGCACAGTTACGGCCCATACAGTCCCCGATCACAGCTGCCGGAATTTTACGGAATGCCTGGATCAGCTCCTTGGACGGAAGATCTCTCTTCAAATAAACACGATTTCCCACTGACATAATAAATTACCTCCTAGAATTTTTGAGTAAACCTTATTGTATGCGTTCCAGCTTCGGCAGCCGGTAACTGGAAAATTGGCCCAGATACAGATTTCCATCGCCATCCCCGCCTATGCTGTGCGCCTTGAATATGGACGCACAATAGCCAAGCTGTGCGCTCAGCTGAAATCCCATATCGTAAACAGAAATGCGGCCATCCATCTCCGCTATATACGTATATGTTCCATCGTTCCATAGGCCTGCCGGATACAGCAGACCGTCTATGATATGGAGCAGTTCTCCCTTGGGGTCAAATATCTGCACGCGGTCATTGTCCCGGTCTGCGGTCCAGACCCGTCCCATGCGGTCTGCACACACCCCATGGGGGATGTTAAACTCTCCCTCTCCATTTCCAGGACCACCCCAGGAACTGATCAGCTCCCCCTGATGATCAAATCTGTGGACCGCGGCGTTCCCATATCCGTCTGATATGTATATGTCTCCCTCGGCCCCTTCTGTAATGCCGGTGGGCATATTAAACGGCCCGGCCATGCGCCGGATCGTCAGATACCGCAGATGACTGTCTATGGTGGTGTCTACACCGGTATCTGAACCCAGTCCCCACATTCCCAAAGTGAGCATGACCTGGTCTTCCTGATCAAATTTATATACCACATGACAAGTATCATCTGTAAGCCAGATATGGTCTTCTTTATCAATATAGATCCCATGCGGCCTTCCTTTTTGAATCCCTTTCCCATAATATCCCAGGAACGTTCCGTCCGGAGCAAATTTAGCAATGCCCGGGCATCCCGGTGCACGCACGGCCGCGTATACATTATTATGAGAATCGCAGGCCACGCCCGCTACCGTACACCCCTGCAGTTCCATTGGAAATTTTGCCCAGTCCCAATAATAGCGGTAGCGGAACTGACCGCACTGCAGAACACACTCACAGTTAATCTGATTACCGTGCTCCGCCTTTGAACGCACATCCTTAAACATATGCAAATGCTTAACCATCCTTTTAGCCCCCTATTGCCTCTCCAGCTTGACCAGATTATAATTACCCCAAAGCTGTCCTAAAAATAAATTTCCATTGTGGTCCACTGCCATGCTGTGCGGAATGATCGAACTCAGCCAATATCCGATCTGTGCAGTTAATTGCAGGTCATAATTATAAATGGAAATGCGCCCTTCCCGCTCCGCTATATAAATATAGTGGTCATCCGCCGTGACATCTGTGGGATACAGAAGGTTGTCAATGACCTTGATCAGATGTCCCTCTCCGTCAAATACCTGTACACGGTCAAATTCTCTGTCCGCAATCCATACTCTGCCAAGACGGTCGGCCCAAACGCTGTGCACAATGCCAAACTTTCCCGGTTCCGTTCCCAATCCTCCCCAGGAGTTCAGAAGCTTTCCCTCCTGCGAAAAGTGGTGGACCGCCGTATTGGCATATCCGTCCGATGCATACAGATCTCCATTAGGCGCCCTGACGATCCTTGTAGGTTGGTTAAACGGTTCACCAAGTCTTTTTTCTGTATAAAAGATAAGTCTGGTATCTCTTACCGTATCATTGACCCCTGTATCAGAAGGACACCCATATTTGCCCAGCATCCTCAAAAGCCTTCCGTCCTGATCCCATTCATATGCCACATGGCGGTCGCGGTCTGTCAGCCAGATGTGAAATTTCTCATCAATATAAATACCATGGGGGGAACCTGTCTCCACCTCCTGTCCGATGTATCTGACCCACTCTCCTCCAGGAGAAAAAACAGCGACCGGATAGCCCGGCGCCCGGGTTGCTATGTACACATATCCGTCCTTATCACAGCAGACTCCGCAGATTTCAAAGCCTTTGATCTCAGGCGGCAGCTTTGCCCAGTCCCATAGGAACCTGTAGGAAAATCCCCCGCTGCCGTAAATCTCTTCTGATGCAAAAGAGTTCTCTCTTCTAGACATCTCTTTTGCCCTAATCTGAATTGGATGTTTATTTTCGCCTTTCATCCTAATCTCCTCCACATCCAGTGTACTCCCGGAGTCTCCAAGAGTATACTCTACTAATAGGCGGCCACACTCCGGCCGTACATAAACCGGATAACCATCTTATAAATCCACCATTTCTTTATTTTATCACTAAATTTATCATTTTTTAATTAGTTAACCGGTTCACTATCATGACTATACACTGGCCATTTTCATATGTCAACTGATTTTTATGTTTTTTCGTATACCCATTGCGGTTTACAGCTTTAAACGATATACTGAATGAAATGCGATCTGTTGGTCAGTGAATCAGTTCACTTGTTTCGATTGAAGTTAAAGTTAAGGCAGGATTAAAAATGATAAATAAAAAAATAACGATTACAGAACTTTCAAAGCTGGTGGGTGTCTCCAAAGCAACCATCTCCCATTATCTGAACGGGAATTATAAAACCATGTCAGAATCCACCCGTCTGCGTATTGAGGCTGCCATTCAGGAGACAGATTACCAGCCTAGTTATCATGCCCGCAATCTAAAAAATAAAAAAAGCAAGACCATTGCCATCATTTTTTCTCATCTCAATGGTGCAGATATCTCGGTCTACCTGCAGGGAATCTATGACGAATGCCGGCGCGCCGACTGCACGACCGTTTTATACAACACCTACAATGATCCGCAGACTGAACGTAAATACCTCCAGGCCTGCTGGTCACAGCAAGTCGATGGCATCATATGGAGAGCATGTTCTTCTGACAATTTTGGACTGGCTCATAAGCTCTGCCAGCAGGGAACCCCCATTGTGCTCATGGACCGCTGCAGCGATTCCTGGGAGTATGACTCTGTCTATATTGATCAGCGCAGTATTGTCAATGATGCGTTGGAACACATGTGGATGAGCGGGTATCAAACAATACATTTTTTCTCCACCCCCTATACGGAGTTGGATTCCAAACGCGACCGCTTGGATGCCTTTGCCGCCTTTGTAAACAGGCGCCTCCATGATGATCCGCAAACGTATCTGCATATCATTGATGAACAACATTTAGATGATCTGAGTCAGATCCTATATGACATTCATTCTGATCCGGGTAACCGGAAAGGAATCTTTATAGGAGGCGGTTCCCGGCTGATATGGAAGACCCTCTATGAACTGCGCGCCCAATCCATCAACATGCCCCAGGATATGGGATTATGTGTCGTTGATTCTTATTGGGAATGGTGCAAGCTCATCTCCCCCGGCATTACCGCCATCTATCAGCCTTGCCATGAGCTGGGCCTGGCGGCATCTCAGATTCTTCTCCAGCGGATCGATGCTCCCGACAGTTCTGAAAAAAAGCGTCAGATCCTTCAGGCCCGGCTGACGATCAATAAGTCGACCAGTTACTTGGAACCCTACTAAAGAACCCTACGAAAGAGCCTTACTAGAAATCTCGCCGCTCATCCAGGTGTCATATCCTGCAAGAAACATTTTCGTTCCCATGGTAACATATGCCTTGAAGCATTACGTATTACAAACCATTATTATTGAAAGTAAAAAGGAGCAATCACACATGGACATGCAGAACAGAAAATGCGTTATGGTAATGGATCAGGACCTTCCCCTTGGCATCATTGCAAATACAGCGGGGATCATGGGCATTACATTGGGAAAATATATGCCGGAAACAGTGGGACCTGATGTCCTGGATAAAAGCGGGTACGAACATCTTGGGATCATTGAATTTCCCGTACCTATCCTGAAAGCGGACAGGGACCGGATCCGCACGATCCGGGAGCAGCTTTATGAACCGGATTTTTCTGATTTAATGGTGGTGGATTTTTCCGATGTGGCCCAGAGCTGTAAGACCTATGACGAATTTATCCGCAAGGCTTCCCTTGCAGAGGAAAAGGAATTCCAGTATCTGGGTATTGGAATCTGCGGAAGCAAGAAACTGGTAAACAAACTGACCGGCAATCTTCCCCTGCTGAGATGACAAATCCAGCGTGGCATGATACTATATTTTTATTATAATCAACGCCAGGGAGGTACGCACAGTGGAATTTTTAAAAGCAGGACCGGAGGATACAGGGGAGATTTTCCGCATCATGAACCTTGCCTATTCCCTTCTGGAACACAAGGATTGGTATTGCATTGATACCGAAGAGTATGTGAGGGAACACATAGAGGATCCCGCCAAGGGCATTGTCTTTAAGGCAGTGGAGGACGGACAGGTGGGCGCATTTTTTATTATTCATTATCCCGGTCTTACGGATACCAGCCTGGGGCACTATATGGACCTGGATGAAAAGGAACTCCTGAACGTGGCTTACATGGATTCCCTGGCCGTGCTGCCCCGGTTTCGGGGCCGCCGCCTTCAGTATGGCCTGATGGCCCACGGCGAGACTTACCTGTCCGCCACCTCCTTCTGCCATCTCATGGGGACTGTTCACCCGGACAACACCTACAGTCTTAACAATTTCCTGAACCTGGGCTATAAGGTTGTAACCACCACGCAGAAGTACGGCTCCCTTCCCCGCAGCATCATGTACAAACGGATCATCCCCTCAGTGGACAAGGGCACACACGCCCTTGCCCACTGAGGGTAACGGTTTCCAAATATTAATTTCCCTTTCCAGGAATGATACATCCCCTATTCCGATATACTTAACTAAACACTTCTGAAATGGAAACCGATCAGAATGAAAAACAAACTCAGAAGACTCCCTATGAAAAAACTGCTGCGGACCACCCTGCTATTTGTCCTGGCATTCTGCGCCGGACGTCTCACCGCCCAGGTGGTGGAGTACAACAGGGGGCTCCAGACCGCAAACTATGCCAATACCCCGGAGGCGGCGGCTGCATCGGCCGATGGGAACTGGGGCTTAAGCTTTCCGGTTGAGGGCCAGACGCCTGTGGGAAATGCCACTGCAGATTACCTGAAGCAGTTTAATTCATACTATTGCCAGAATACCCAGGATAAGGTGATCTACCTCACCTTTGATGCGGGTTATGAAAACGGCAACACTGCCACGATCCTGGATGCGTTAAAAAAGCACAATGTACCCGCCACCTTTTTCCTGGTGGGCAACTATTTGGAAACCAGCCCGGATCTGGTAAAGCGCATGGTAGCGGAAGGCCACACCGTGGGAAACCACACCTTCCACCACCCGGATATGTCTAAGATCTCCACCAAGGAGAGCTTTGAAAAAGAGTTAAATGACCTGGAAACCCTGTTCCAGCAGACCACAGGCCAGCCCATGAAAAAATACTACCGCCCGCCCCAGGGCAAGTACAGTGAGAGCAACCTGAAAATGGCAAACGACATGGGATACAGGACATTTTTCTGGAGTCTTGCCTATGTTGACTGGTATGAAGATAAGCAGCCCTCCAAGGAGGAAGCATTTAAAAAGCTGTTAGGACGCATTCACCCCGGCGCTGTTGTCCTTTTGCACAGTACTTCCAAGACCAACGCCCAGATCCTGGATGAACTTCTGACCAAATGGGAGGAAATGGGTTACCGCTTCGGTTCCCTGGATGACCTGGTGGCGGCCCAATAGTATTACCTTTGCGCCTCAGGCGCAGATTCCCCAGATATTTCCGCATTCAAACTGATTACAATAAACACTCTCCAAAAAAGAGCCGCCAGAGGAAGGATCTTCTCTTCCTTTGACGGCCCGTTTTTGGTCCCTACATCATCTTTTCCTTCCACTCGCCTTCCTTAAACCCGGTGAGTACAAAATCATCCGCCACCACCAGAGGGCGTTTGACCAGCATTCCATCGGTTGCCAGAAGTGCCAGCTGCTCTTCCTCGCTCATCTGGGGAAGTTTGTCCTTAAGCGCCATTTCCTTATAAAGATTGCCGCTTGTATTAAAGAACTTCTTCAGTGGCAGCCCGCTCTTCTCATACCATGCTTTCAGCTCAGCCTCACTTGGATGCTCTTCCTTGATGGGGCGCTCCTGGTATTGGATCCCGTTGGCATCCAGCCATTTTAACGCCTTCTGGCATGTACTGCATTTCTTATAGCATAATACGGTCATATTCATGATCTCATGTTCCTTTCTTGCATTTACTTTTATTTTTATTATTTTCCCGTAAGGGTGATCTCCTTTTTTGCCCCCGCAAAGCAGCCTGTCCCCTCATCATAGGCCACCGAGGCTTCCGAGGAAAAGGTCTTCACATTATAGCGGATCTTTTCCCCTCCAGCTTCCTTCTCACCGGCTCCATCCCTGACATCTCTGCCATCCTTACCATCTTTGCCGCTTTTGCCGCCTATAAAAGTGCTCTTAAACTCCCTGATTCCTGTGGACTGAGGGGTGATCTGCACATCCTTATGGATCCGGAGATCCGGAGACGCCGGTTCCGGCTTTGCCGTGATCACCGCCCCTGAATTTCCACTGACCTTCAGCTGTCCCAGACCTTCATCCACAGCCAGTGATGCGGCCCGTATTCCGATCCCATCCTCAGCCTCAGCCCGGATCACGCTCTCCTTTCCGGCCAGCTCCAGATCCGCTGCGTCAATGCCGGTCTGTCCCGCGCTGATCTCCAGGCTGCCGTTTCCCCGGATGACCAGGGTTCCGGAGTCCGCCAATATCCCCACCCCCTCAGAGTGTATCCAGTTTCCGCTGCCTTCCCTCAGTTCCATGATCAGATCCCCGGAAATGCAGACAGCCGCCCGTGCTTCCCCCTCCTCCGCTTCCTCGATCACTGCATTATCCAGTGTCAGCGTGTATATGTTCCTGGAATTTCTCAGCTTCCATCCATTTCCCTCTACCATCTTCCCTCTCTGGGGCAGTTTAACCTCCCCGTCCCGTCCAATGGATAGAGCGGTCAGGGGAACCTGCTCCCTGGACTGGGTAAGTCCGAACCTGGATGCCAGGAACATGCCTGCGCTTGACACAGTGGTACAAAATACAACCACAAGGCCGATAAACAGTATAGCCCGCGCCGTCCTCCCAAAAAACTCCTTAGGCAGATTTTTCATTGTTTCCTCCTGTTACAGTTTTGTGTACTCTCGGAGTCTCCTGGTACTCAGATTTGCGAGATGATTTTTTGTCAGCTGTGCATAAATTTATGAGGCGTACACGGTGTGTACGTTGAATAAATTTGTGTGCGGCTGGCGGGAAATCAGCCGTAAAGATGGGTGCCTGGGAGACTCCGGGAGTTGATATTTTGTATATTTTATCATAAATCCCTGCATTTTACTATCACTTGTAATATCATAGGAATCAGCAAAAAATAAGGAGGCATTGTTCATGATCAATCTTCTCTGTTTTGGGGATTCCAATACCTTCGGCACCAATCCCAAGGGAGGCCGCCATGCCTGGAATACCCGGTGGCCCGGACGCCTGCAGGTCCTGTCAGGTCCCGAATACTATGTCATCCAGAAGGGAATGGGCGGACGCACCACGGCGTGGGATGGAACGCCTTTGCTGCATGATGCAGCATATGGACTACGGCCCGGGATACAAGATCCCCCAGGTCCTGATCGTTTCACCGGTCTATATCGGCGAGGACATGGTCCACTGCCCATATGCCAGCTTTGGCCTCACGGCTCCGGCCAAATCCCGCAGCCTTTCCCCACTGTATGAGGAGGTTGCCAAAGTTCAGGGCTGTATGTTCTTAGATGCGTCCACTGTAACGCCCAGATGGATGCATATAGGTGGAATCAATCACCCCAAAATGATCAGGGACAGGGGGCCGGGAACCACTGCCCATACGGCGGCATTTCCCATGCTCCTGTCCCTTTTATGATATAAACCATTCCTGAAGCCTAATATGCCTTCTCCATCTCTGTGATCCTTTGGTACAGTTCCCGGTTCACCGGCACATCCAGTCCGTGCTTTTCTGCTTTCCGGATCACTGTGCCTGCAAAAAACTCCACCTCGGACCGCCTGTGCGCCAGACCATCCTGACGCATGGAGGGCATTCCCTCCGGATTCAGGGTATCCACCAGGTCCACATAGCTTTGCAGATCCTCTCCTGTCACCTGTATGTTCTCCTTTTCCGCCAGGGCCACTACCTCTGCCATTGCATCCATCATCATATGCCGCTCTTTGCCCGGCTTCTGCACGGTCCCATAGGTTCCCTCGGCCACCATAACAGCCTGGTTCACCCCCACGTTAAGCATCCATTTACACCAGAGACGGCGCAGAATATCGGCTTCCCTTGTGTAGGGCAGCCCTGTCTCATCAAACAGGTCTGTGACCTTTTTCAAAAGGGGCTCCTTTTCCGCCTCGGACTCAGGTATGCCGATGCAGATCTCTCCCATATGGGAGTATGTAAGCCGGTTTCCCAGCTTCACCGCATCCATGCCCTGGGCCACGCAGTACAGCATATGCTCCCTCCCAAGGATGTGGCCAATAACTTCCTCGCTGCTGATGCCGTTGAGCACGGACAGTATGATCGTATCCTTCCCCACCTGGTTTTTAACAGCCCGGGCCGCTGCCTCCAATGCCGTGGCCTTAACGGCAAATAGTATCAGCTGCGCCGCTCCCCTGGAATCCGGCACCGCCCCGTCCTGAACCTGAAACCTCCATTCCCTGTCATTACAGTATACCGGATGATCCTTATAATTCTTCACCCTGTCACTGTCAGCCAGGAACGTCACCTGCTCCTGCCCCAGGGTCCCTGCAAAAAAATCCCCGTATAAAATACCCAGGGCTCCCATTCCCACAATGGATACCCGCCTGATCCTGTCCATATAAATCAATCCTCCATCCTTTAATAGAAGCGTGCGGTCTCGTCCAGACCCTTCCTGCCAGGCCCTGCCGGGTCAATATCCCTGTATCCCACGGCAATGACAGACACCACCTCCTGGTCCTGGCCTATGTCCAGAAGCTCCCTCAGGGCATCCGCGTCACGTATTCCCATGATCAGGGTATCCAGTCCCAGATCCTTTGCCTTCAGTATCAGATGGCTGTCGTGGAGGCCCAGGTCATAGCAGCCCCATCCATTGCCCACTTCATTGACCGGGTTCCCCTGGTTGTCATGGCCGGAATGGTTTTTTACAAATGCAGTGACGATCAGCACAGGGGCATCCTTGCAGTTTTTCTGATTAAATTCCGGAAGGCAGGATGCCTTTACCTTGCCTAACATCTCTTTGGACATGACCACATAATATCTGGCTGTCTGAGAATTTTTCCAGGACGGTGCCTGGACAGCGGCCTGCAGCATCTCCTTCACCAGGGCCGGGTCCACCGCGGCCCCTTCCCTGAATTTGCGTATACTTCTTCTCTCTTTTAATATCATATCCAGATCCATTTATCCATCCTCCTTGTTTTGATCCATGCCCGCCCCAACAGGGTGCGGCCCTCAGAAGCAGCGTTCCAATGCTGAACATCAAACAGCTGCAATGGCTGCGGCTGCTTCCAGCCGCCGGTAAAACTGGGGATAAAAATCTTCCCCTGCCTTGTAGGGCGTGACATAAAACTGGTTCAGCACATACATGTTCACGGCTTTTATGGTTTCCTGGTTTCCATTTTCCTTCAGCCGCTCTCCCAGGTCCTTGAGGAAATAATGCCAGTCCGCCACAAACCGTTCATAGGACTTGAAGTCCGGTGTATCCACCCACTTGCGTACCTTGACCTTGGTCCGGTTCTCCCTGGGACATTCGTGGATCTGCAGAAAATACCGGAAGGAACGGTCCTCGTATACCCTTCCCAGTGGAAACAGCCTGCAAAAGCCGGGACGGTACGGATGGATGCTGCACCTGCCATGTCCGTCCAGAAAACTGCACCTCTCCCCGCTTCCAGTCATCTTCAGGTTGGGGAGAATAACATGATCCACCACATTCAGCTCAATGTGGCCCGCCATCAACTGGTTAAAATCCATGCACAGCCCTTCCTCCATACGCTTTATGTCATAGGGATCCAAAAGAATGGAACTTCCCATGCCTTGGCAGCAGGCCGAACATCCCTCACAGTCACCGCAGTCTGCTTTTACCAGATCATTGCCCTCATATCGTTTTCCGTCTGATATCTCTTCCAGACTGACATTGCGCTCCATAACAAAATCCTCTCGCTTCATTTAATTTACCGGTATGATGATACCTGTACAGCCATGTATGCTGTAAGTATACCATTCTTTTCCATCCCGGCGCAACTGTGGTTTTTCGATTCTTTTTCCCGGTTCACCGGGGGGCTCTGTTTTTCATGACCATCAGTGTGACCGCGGATCCTGCCGCCACCGCCGTCCAGATTCCCATGACCCATACCGGCAGCGTGATACCCAGCATACGGTTTATGGGCAGCACAAGGAGGGATAGCAGGCACACCTGGTTAAACTGTTTTGCGGTTTCATACCCCTTCCCCTTACCCCGCTCCACCTCCTTTAACATGCTTCCGCTGTCTGGCAGGATCCGGTTTAGATCCGGCACATCCCATCTGGCTCTTCTGGCCGTGACGGCCCGCAGGATCAGTGCCGGAAAGGGTGAAATCCCTATGACCGCCGTCCATACGGTGAGTATCCCCTTGGGCACATGTAACCCCAAAATGCTGTTGATGGGAAACATGATCATGGATACAATACACACAAAACAGAACAGGAATGCCAGATCCCTGATCCTGCACCATTTATCAATTCTGTCTTTCTTCATAAAAGAACCTCCTGTCATCTTCATTTCCCTGAACCTGAGATCCAGGAATCCCGGGTCCAGTGTATCAAACTTCCATTCCCGGTCCCTGATTTCGCCGCACAGTTCCCGTACCAGGACCAGGGCTGCCGCCTCCTGCTCAATCTCCCTGACCCTCTGGTCCTTAGAATAAAGAATTCTGCCCGCAGGATTCTCCGCCTGCGGCGGGCCGCTTCAGCGGCATCTTCCCTTCCGCCGCAGTGCGACCCCCGGAGAACGTTTTTGGTATCACCGGGGATCCCAGATGAATTTCTTATGATATAAAAAAAGAGGGACAGCCCGTTTCCGGCCATTGTCCCTCCTGCCATATTCCTTTTCTAAGCTCCCAGCTGACCGCTCTCCGGTTCCCTTGCGGGAAGGCAGTAGCGGTAACTCCTGGTGAGCACACCGATCTCCTCCAGAGTCCCTACCATCCGGTACACGGTTGCCAGTCCGATGGATGGGTCCTTCTTGATCGCTTCATAGTATATCTCCTTGCAGCAGTTCCATGTACCATCCAGAATAATTTCCAGAAGTATCTCCCGCTGTTTCGTTACCCGTCTGCCGCTTTTCTGAAGTTCATGGATGACCTGTTCCTTCTGCCACATATAAGAATTACCTCCTTCTGAATTCTGCCGTTTCCGGGCCCCGGAGCATATGCCCGGGACATACCCGGGGTCCGGTCCCGGCTGTCAGGCATTTGCACCTGCGTTAACAATTAACATCTTGCTTTCCCTGTGAGGACGGACCAGCAGATATATGAATAATGCCAGCATTGCCAGTGCCGCCGCTGTTCCGATCCCAAAGTCACCCGTGGTAATGAATGTACCCAGCTGGTAGATACACAGGGATGAAACATATGCCAGACCGGTTTGATAACCAATTGCAAACCAGGTCCATTTTGGATTGTTCATCTCTCGTTTGATGGCTCCCATTGCCGCAAAGCAGGGAGCGCATAAAAGGTTAAACACCAGGAACGAGTAGGCGCTCACTGTTGTAAAGCTGCCGGCCAGTGTACTCCATATCTCAGCCCCGTCCTCGGACACCTCGGCAAACCCGTAAAGGATCCCCAGAGTCCCCACCACATTTTCCTTTGCCACAAGGCCTGTGATGGCTGCCACTGCCGCCTGCCAGTTCCCCCATCCCAGAGGCGTGAAAATCCAGGCAATGGCGCTTCCGATATTAGCCAGAAATCCCTGGGATAGGTCCTCCGCCATCCCAAACCGTCCCTCCACAATGCCGAAGCTGGACGTGAACCAGATAAACATGGTGGATAAAAGAATAACCGTACCGGCTTTTTTGATAAAGGACCACCCCCGTTCCCACATGCTTCTGAGCACATTGGAAACCGTGGGCAGATGGTAGGCCGGAAGTTCCATGACAAATGGGGCCGGGTCCCCTGCGAACATTCTTGTCTTTTTCAGGATAATACCGGTACAGATGACGGCCGCAATCCCCACAAAATACGCGCTTGGCGCCACCCAGGAAGCGCCGCCAAACAATGCGCCTGCAAACAGCGCGATGATGGGAAGCTTTGCGCCGCACGGGATAAACGTGGTGGTCATGATGGTCATCTTCCTGTCCCTGTCATTTTCAATGGTGCGGCTTGCCATAATGCCCGGCACACCGCATCCCGTGCCGATAAGCATGGGGATAAAGGACTTACCGGAAAGACCGAACTTCCGGAAAATACGGTCCATGATAAAGGCGACCCTGGCCATGTATCCGCAGGATTCCAGGAATGCCAAAAAGATAAAGAGCACCAGCATCTGGGGCACAAATCCCAGCACAGCGCCAACGCCTGCCACAATCCCGTCCAGTATCAGGCTGGAAAGCCAGGGAGCGCAGCCCACTGTCTCCAGGAAATTCCCCACCACCACCGGTATGCCGGGCACTTCCAGACCAAACAGCGCGAATCCTTCTCCAAACACCCCGTCATTGGCCCAGTCCGTGGCCCAGGTTCCAACCGTGGTAACCGACACGTAGTAGACAAGCCACATCACCGCAGCAAAGATGGGAAGAGCCAGCCAGCGGTTGGTCACAATGTGGTCGATCCGGTCGGAAACACTTAGTTCCCGTCCTCTTTTTGTACTGTGACATTGTCCGATCATGGACGCGATATACGTATAGCGCTCATTGGTCATGATACTCTGTGCATCATCATCCATGGCGTCCTCAGCCCGTTTGATAATGGCCTCCACATTGGGTACCCGGTGCATCTGGACAGCGATCTTCTCATCCCTCTCAAACAGCTTCACCGCATAGAAACGTTTCTGGTTTTCCGGAATCTCATCATCCAGGTAACGCTCAATCTCCTCCAGCACGGCTTCCATATCCTCGCTGAAGCGGCGGACCGGCATAAAGGGGATTCCTGCACCTGAAAATACTTCCTCCGGTTCAGGTTCCCCTGACTTGGCAATCTCCACTGCCTTTGCCGCGGCCCTGGACACACCTGCGCCTTTCAGGGCTGAAATCTCCACAACCGGACATCCCAGGTTCCGTTCCAGGGCTTTCACATCAATGGTATCGCCCTTCTTTTCCAGGATATCCATCATATTCACAGCTATGACCATTCCGATCCCCAGCTCGATCAGCTGGGTGGAAAGGTACAGGTTTCGCTCCAGGTTGGTCCCGTCCACAATGTTCAGTATGGCGTCCGGCCGTTCATTGATCAGGTAATTCCGTGCCACCACTTCCTCCAGGGTGTAGGGTGACAGGGAATAGATTCCCGGAAGGTCTACAATGGTCACATCTTTGTTTCCCTTTAACCTTCCCTCCTTTTTCTCCACCGTAACTCCGGGCCAGTTTCCCACAAACTGGTTGGAACCCGTCAAGGCGTTAAACAGTGTGGTCTTTCCGCAGTTGGGGTTGCCGGCCAGCGCTATCTTTATCGACATTTCCATACTCTCCTTCGGACTATGTATTAGTTTCAACTAACTCATATGTAATAAAAAATGTTCTTTCATATGTACCGCGCGGATCTAAACCATGATCTTATTGGCCATCTCCTTACTGATCGCAACCCGGGATTCCTTGATTCCCACGATCACATTGCCGTTGTTTACAGATATCACTGTAATGTGGGTACCGGGTACAAATCCCATGGACTCCAGATGACGCTTTACTTCCTCTTTGCCGCCAATCCGTATGATCGATACGACCTCGCCAACACTGGCCATTGTTAAAGGCATCATGATCACTCCTTTGCTCAGTAAGTTCATCCCTACCTCCGGCAGACTGCTTAAGGCGCGCGTATGCAGTATGTCATGCTAAGCATGACGTGCGCCGGGCACACGTACGCCGGGGCGTACCTGAAGCTAACCATATAAACGAACATATATGCTAAAATATGCAGCAGGAGAAATTAGGTTCTCCTAACTGCATATATAGATTAGCATCTGCTAACTGAATTGTCAAGAAATTTTTTCAGTTTCTAATCCAGCTTGATCCCTGACAATGCCTGGGCAAATGCATTATTAACCGGTTCTTTGGCCTCTTTATTCTGCTGGTTCAAATAGTTTGCCACATCCCGTTTGGACACACCTGCCCCTTCCTTTTTTCTCCTGTCCTGGAAGGCGGAAAGCTTTTCCTTGTGCCCGCATCTGCACACAAAAATCTGTCCCTCCCCCTTGCCTCTTAATTCCATCTTCTTATGGCATACCGGGCAGCGTGCATTGGAGGTGCGGGAGATCGTTTCCCTGTGGCCGCACTCCCGGTCCTGGCACACCAGCATCTCACTGTTCTTTCCTTTCACGGCCAGCATCCGCTTTCCGCACACCGGACATTTTGTGTTGGTCAGATTATCGTGGCGGAAGCTGCCCTCCCCTGCCCTGATCTGGCCGATCAGCGCCTGGGAATAGACACGGATATCAGACATAAAGGCCCCGCGCTTCAGATTCCCTTTGGCAATCCTTGACAGCTTCATCTCCCAGTCGGCGGTAAGCTCCGGCTTTTTCAGATCCTCGGGCACCAGCTCCAGCAGCTGCTTGGCCTTGGATGTGAGATAAATGTCCTTTCCCCTCTTTTCAAGGAGAAAACTGGAAAACAATTTTTCAATAATATCCGCCCTGGTGGCAACGGTTCCCAATCCCCCAGTCTCCCCCAGTGTCTTTGCCATGGCCTTGTCCCTGGACTCCATGTAGGCCACCGGATTCTCCATTGCCGAGAGCAGAGTGGCCTCGTTAAACGGTGCCGGAGGTTTTGTCTTTCCCTCTGTCATGGACAGGGAAAGGACCGCGACCCTGTCCCCCTTTTTCAGGTCGGGAAGCTGCTGTTCCTTTACCGGCACCCCTTCCGCCGTCTCCTCATCATCCTGGGACTCCCCCTCGGCCCCATTGTCATAGGCCGCCTTCCAGCCCTGCTCCTTCACAATCTTACCCCTGGCAATAAAACTCTCCCCGCCAATCTGCACACTCACACTGGTCTGCTCATACTCAAAGGGCGGATACATCACTGCCAGGAACCTGCGCACCACCAGATCATAAATACGGCGCTCATCAATGGTCATGTGGTCCAGCTGTACAAACTGTTCCGTGGGAATGATGGCATGGTGGTCAGATACCTTTGAGTTGTCCACAAAAAAGGGCTTGGCCGGCAAAGCCTGCATGGCAAGCCTGCCTGCAAGGGCGCGGTATGGTCCTACGGCGCAGGCCTTAAGCCGCTCCTTCAGCGTAGAGATGATATCGCTGCTCAGGTACCTGGAATCCGTTCTGGGATAAGTCAGCACCTTATGGTTCTCATACAGGCGCTGCATGATATTTAATGTCTCCTTGGCGGAATAATCGAACCGTCTGTTGGCATCCCGCTGAAGCTCCGTCAGGTCGTAGAGCAGGGGGGCAAATGTCTTTTTCGGGGTTCGCTTCACCTGGGACACCACTCCCGTCTCCCCTTTCAGGTTCTCCAAAATGTTTTGGGCCAGGTCCCTGTCAAAAGTACAGAAGCTTCCCGATGCCTGGTTCTGCCATGTGAGGGTCAGCCCATCCCCCTTTGCCTGCAGGCCGTAGAAGGGTTTGGGCACAAAGCTGCGGATATCCGCCTCCCGCTTTGCGATCATGGCCAGGGTAGGGGTCTGGACACGCCCGCAGGAAAGCTGGGCGTTGTACTTGCAGGTCAATGCCCTGGTGGCGTTGATCCCCACCATCCAGTCCGCCTCGGCCCTGCACATGGCCGCATCATAGAGGCTGTCATACTCCTTTCCGTCCTTCAGGTTGGCGAATCCCTCCCTGATGGCCTTGTCCGTGACAGATGAGATCCACAGCCGCTTTATGGGCTTATTGCTGCCCGCTTTTTTCAGGATCAGCCGGGCAACCAGTTCCCCCTCCCTCCCTGCGTCTGTGGCAATGATGATGAGCCCCACATCCTTTCTGTGGATCTGGGTTTTCACCGCATGGTACTGCTTGGCGGTCTGCCCGATCACCTCCAGCTTAAACACATCCGGAAGCATGGGCAGGTCCTCCATCTTCCACTCCTTATATTTTTTGTCATAATCCTCCGGATCCGCCAGGGTGACCAGATGGCCCAGTCCCCATGTGACGATATAGCGGTCCCCCTCAATAGCTCCGTTCTGGTTCTTACCGCATTTCAATACCCGGGCAATATCCCGGGCAACGGATGGTTTTTCCGCGATTACAAGTGATTTCATCTTTCCTGACTCCTATACTTCTATTTTTGATCTATGTTTCAGCCGCCCCATCCTCTTTCCCCTTTTAATGCTCATCCCTTTCTTCTGGCGCCTATGATACTGGTGATTCTTTCCCTTGTATCCCAAAGCTTTTGCTTTACTTCCTCCAGACGCTCGTCCTGCATCCTGGCAAGGGGAGCGGAGATGCTGATCCCATAATTGTACATCCCCCTGTAGTCCGGCACACTGACGCCCACGCAGAACAGTCCTGCTTCCCGCTCTTCCCTGTCATAGGCAAACCCTGTTTTCCTGGTATCCTTAAGTTCGCTCAGAAGCCGGTCCAGGTCGCAGATGGTATGGGCCGTGTACTGCACAATATGGCTGTCCTGCCATACTGCCTTTACTTCCTCCTCAGACAGTTCCGCCAGTATGGCCTTGCCCACCGCTGTTCCGGCCAGCGGAAATTCCAGGCCCACATGGGAACCGGTGGCAAACATGTTGGCCGTGGGTGTAATCTTATCAATGTACCTGATGTTGGTTCCCGCCCGCTCCACAAAGTGTACGGTCTCCCTGCACTCCTCCGACAATGCGGCCAGATATGGATGGGCCAGCTTTACCGCGCTGTTGCGCTCCTGGATACAGTTGCCCACTGCCAGCATTTTGTAGGTGAGAAGGTATCTCCCGGTCTCAGCTTCCTGGTCTGCATACCCCATATCCACCAGGGTACCCAGCACCCGGTGCACCACAGTGGAATGAAGGCCTGTCTCATGGCCGATCTCCCGCACCCCCATGGCACCCTTTTCCGCCAAAAGCTCTATTACCTGAAATGTCCGCTCAACGGACTGTATTGTTTCCCTTGCCATATTCTGTCCCGCTCCGTATTCTGTCCCGGCCCTGCCTGGGCGGCCCGGTATTTGATATTCATTCAGTATCATAACACAGTTCCGATTCCGGTGCAATTCAAACACGCTCCGTTAAAAAAAGGGCACCGCTGGCGCGGCACCCTTTTTGATGCGGCCCATGCACGGGCCATTTGGTTTTGTTTTATTATACTATGGACCGGTGTACCGCAGCATGCTGCATTGCAGACTGCAGCATTGCGGTCTGGTGTACCGCGGCCTGCTACAGATGATTCACCGGATACATCACAGGCTCTCCCTTTGCAAAGCGAACTGCTTCCTCTGCGATCTTGCACTTTAATTCCAGGGCTGATTCCTGGGAATACCATGCCATGTGAGGACTGCACAGGAAATTATCAAACTCAAACAGGGCGGCTCCCACTTCCATGGGTTCCTCTGAAACCACGTCCAGGGCAGCCCCTGCGATCATCTTTTCCTGAAGGGCGGTCAACAGGTCCCCCTCGTTGACGATCCCTCCCCTGGCTGTGTTGACCAGGTATGCCGTGGGCTTCATTTTCTTAAACGCCTCCATGTTGATCATGTTCATGGTCTCAGGAAGCAGGGGGCAGTGAACGGAGATCATGTCCGATTCCTTAAGCAGGGTATCCAGTGTCACGATCTCCACTCCCTCATGGACGCTTCCCTCCTCGTATACGGGATCACATGCGATCCGCCTGCAGTCAAAGCCCATCATCCTCTTTGCAAAGGTGCGGCCGATCCTTCCAAAGCCCACAATCCCCACGGTAGACCCGGGGATCCTGTGCACCGGAATAGCCTCCGTATAATTCCAGGTCTTGTGCTTGGTGCAGTCATTCATCTCGCAGATCTTGCGCGCCAGGCCCAGCATCATACCCATGGCCTGGTCGGCCACTTCGTTCATGCCGTAGTCAGGCACATTACATACCTGCACACCCAGCTGGGTCGCCGCCTCCAGGTCAATGGTATTCACTCCGACACCGTATCTGAGGATCAGCTTCAGTTCCGGCCTTAAGGCCTCCATCACCCGGCGGCTGAAGGGACCATACTGGGTCATCATGATCTCCCCGCCCTTGGCCTGTTCGATCAGGTCATCCTCTGTCTTACACGCAAGATGAGTATAGGTCATTCCGGCTTTGCCGAACACTTCTTCCTCCTGGATCATATTGTCGTGATCACAATCGGTTACAATGATCTTCATGGTCTTTCCTCCTAGTTATGAATCCTTATCTGCAGTCAACCAAAACCTTCACTGTCATCTCTGAAGGATCTTTGATCAGATCAAATACCTTCTCAGACTCTGCCAGCGGAACTATGTGTGTAACGATCTTCTCCAGCTCAGGAGCGATCTCCTTTGCGTACTCCACGGCCTGGCCGAACTCACGCAGTGTGTAAACACGGCTTCCCACCAGGGTCTGCTCCTTGAAGTTCACATCCTGCAGATTAACTGCATGGGGAACCTTATGTACACCGGTGAGACAGATCATGCCGCCAATGCGGCAGAGCTTTGTGACCTCCAGGGCTGATGGTTCGGAACCGCTGCACTCGAACACCACATCCACGCCCACATGGTCTGTGGCCTTATTCACATAATCGACCATGCTCTCGTTCTTTACATTCACTGTCTCAAAACCAAATTCCCTGCACATGGCCAGCCTTGCCTCATCCACATCGGAGATAATGATCCTGGAAGCGCCTGCGTGCTTTAACACGATACCTGTCAGAATGCCGATGGGGCCTGCTCCGATGATGGCTGTTGTATCCCTGGTCTGGAAACGCGCCTGGTGCATGGTGCGGACGATCACTGCCAGAGGCTCGATCACTGCAGCTGCCTTGTCGGAAACTTCATCATCGATCTTAAACAATACATTCTCGTCACAGGTCACATACTCCGCAATACCCCCGTCAACATCAATGCCGATCAGCTTTAAGGTCTGGCATACATGGGGAATGCCTGTCTTACATGCAAAACAGTGTCCGCAGGAGAGAAGGGGGTATGGGGATACCCTGTCGCCCACCTTAAACCTGCCGCTTCCTCCATTGATGGATTCAATGGTTCCGATAAACTCATGGCCCAGCACCAGGGGAGCCTTTGCCCGGGGATGCTTGCCTGCAAAAATACCAATATCAGACCCGCAGATACCGCAGTATGATACCCGGATCCTTACCTGCCCTTCCTTTGGCTCCGGTACCGGCATATCACGGACTTCCACTTTCTCTGGCGCTGCATATACTAATGTCTTCATAATCTGTAATCCTCCTTACTCCGCTGCACATGTTTTTACTTGGTTTTCACTTTGGCTTTGCTTAATTTTTACTTTGGCCTTTCTTGGCTTAACTCACACATTTCACACATTCACACTTTACAACCGGCTTTTGTTCCGTTATTCGGAACAATGTTCCTGTTTTTATCTTATGAATTAATTTAATCACATTTTACCTATGATGTCAATATAATTCCTGCTGCTTTAGCAAAAAAATACACCGCATCCGGATAAACCAGATGCGGTGTTGGTATACTATTCCATAATATGTATAAAACTGTAAACTTCTTACTTAACCAGATATCCTCCGTCCACCGGGATCACGGCTCCGTTCAGATAGTCGGATGCAGGGGATGCAAGGAAAATAACAGCCCCCTTCATATCCTCCGGGGTTCCCCAGCGGTGTGCAGGTATGCGGTTTGTGATCTCCGCATATCTTGGATTGGACGGGTCTGTCAGCGCTGTGTTCATCTCCGTGTCCATATAGCCGGGTGCAATGCAGTTTACATTGATATTCCTGCTTGCCCACTCATTACAGAACGCCTTGGTCATCTGGGTAACAGCTCCCTTGGATGCAGCATATGCAGGCACGGTAAAGCCGCCGAAAAATGCCAGCATGGAGGAAATGTTAATGATCTTTCCCGGTTTCTCCTTGGCCATAAATTCCCTGGCCGCCATCTGGCACAGTTCAAAGGGTGCTGTCAGGTTCACATTCATAACTGCTTCCCAATCTGAAAGCGGGAATTCCTCACTCTTATGACGTCTCTGGATGCCGGCACAGTTCACCAGGATGTCAAGGCCGCCCATGGCGCTCACTGCTTCAGCAAATGCATCTGCCCTGGCCTGACTGTCCCCCAGATCCACCGCAATGCCATGGCACTTAAATCCGCGGTCACAGAACTGTGTGGCCACATCATGTACTTTCTCGGAACTGCCGAATATAACCACTTCGGCTCCAGCCTCCATCAGACCCTCGGCCATGCCGTGGCCCAGCCCTCTGGTTCCGCCTGTTACAATTGCTTTCCTGCCTGTAAGATCAAATAAATTCATTCTTTTACCCTCCTGGATGTGTGTGGTTCAGGAGCCGGTTGTGTGTGAAATGTTAAACTAAGAGTAACATCTTTTTCTGTAAAAATCAAGGGCTTTTACAGTGAATGGGAGCTCATGGGGCTGAAGGCCCGGATGGGTATCACATTGGGGTAATTCACATCTTCATAGTAGTAATCCGCGATTTTTACCTCCACTGCAAACGCTTTCTTCATATTGTCCTCCGTAATCGTCTCCCCCGCTCCCCCGTAAAAGCTGCTTTTGTCCCGGTTTAATATCAGCGCTTTGTCCGCGATTTTTAAGGCATGGGCCGGATAATGGGTGTTGATAATGGCTCCTATGCCCCGGTTGGAGGACAGCTGCCTGATCATATCCAGAATGACCAGCTGGTTCTTAAAATCCAGATTGGATTCAGGCTCATCCAAGATGAGCATTTCCGGCTGTGTACAGAGTGCCCTGGCAATAAGGACCATCTGAAGCTCTCCTCCGCTCATCTGGCTGCAGGGTTTATCCATAAGAAAGGTAATGCCCACCTCCTCCATGGATGCTTTTGCCACCTCCATATCCTCCCTTGAGGGCTGGGCAAAAAGCCCCAGGCGGGCCGACCGTCCCATGACCACCATTTCCAGGGCCGTGTAGGACAAGGATATTCCCTTTGACTGGGGAACATAGGCGATCCGTTTCCATATTTCAGAATGTTTCAGTGTATTCATGGGAACGCCATCGATCCGGCTTTCCCCGGAGTCCCACTTCAGCAGACCCATCATACATTTTAAAAGGGTGGTCTTTCCCACGCCGTTGGGCCCCAGCACTGCCAGGACCTGATTCCCCTCCAGGTCAAAGGACACCTGGTGAAGGACCTGGGATGCCCCGTATCCGAAATTTCCGTTCCTTACCTCAAATCTCACAGTCTGGCACCTCCTGTCCTGCGTAAAAGTATGATAAAAAAGGGCGCGCCTATAATGGCCGTCAGTATGGACACCGGTATCTCCGCGGCCGTGGCCGCCCTGGACGCTGTGTCGATCACCACCATAAAGGCAGAGCCCAGACCCATGCTCACCGGAATGATCTTGCGGTTATCGCTTCCGTAGAGCATTCTGGCCACATGGGGGATCAGAAGTCCCACCCATCCCACCTGCCCGCACAGTGAAACGCAGGATGCGGTCACCAGGGTGGAAGCTGCCATGACCATTATCCGCAGTTTTCTGACATCGATTCCCAGGGCCCTGGTTTCATCCTCCTGAAGGGACAGGATGTTAAGCCTCCACCGCAGCAGGAACAAAAGCGCCACGCCCAGTAAGATCAGCGGGATCCCCACTGCCAGCCCCTGATAGGTGGCCCTGGACATGCTTCCCATCAGCCAGTATGTGATGGCAGGCAGGTCCTCGTCCGGATCAGCCACATACTTTACCAGGGATACCAGGGCCTGGAACAGGGATGACACCACCATTCCTCCCAAAACCACCATAAGGATACTGCTTTTTCCATTGAGCCTGCTGATCATGCAGGTTCCTGCCAGGGCTGCCAATCCCATGGCCAGGGCTGCCAGCTGCACCACGAACACATTTCTGGTAAACAAAAGGGCCAGCACCGCGCCAAAGGATGCGCCCGTGGCCACCCCCAGCGTATCCGGGGTAGCTAAGGGATTGGAAAACAGTGCCTGGAAGGACGCGCCTGATATAGACAGGCCCATGCCGGCCACAAGGGCCAGCATGATTCTGGGCAGCCTTACATGATAAACCACGGACCAGCCCTGGGGATCCACCTCCTGCCCGGTGAGGGGCGACACTAATATCTGCAGGGATTCCAGAGGCGATATATGATACCTTCCGATTCCAATACAGATAATAGTTACCGCAATGGGCAAAAGGAATATGACAAGGCTCATCAGGTTGTGTTTCTTTTTTATTTTCTCCATACCAGGCTCCTGCATTTAGTTCCCTGCCGCTTCCCTGGCCGGGTTAAAGATCTGTGTGATGTCCTCGTCCGACAGCGCCACATTGTAAAAACGCTCATAGTATGTGCGCACTTCCTGTTCCATGTCCACATCCGCAAACAGCTGGGGCTGGTTTTTCTGTGCCAGCCACCTTAATACCAGCGGTGTGTCTGATGCAGGCGGGAACCAGCGGTACATGCCCAGAGGGAACTTGTAGACCTTTCCTTCTTTTACCGCCTTCACACTGCTCCAGTCATGGCCTTCAATGGTGTTGTCATACAGGTCCTCAGGAAGATAGGGGCTGAAATTTGTAATATATATGATATCGGGATCCCACTCATAGATTTGTTCCATGTTGATCTCAGGCGTTCCGGTCAGGTCCGCGGCCACATTGATGCCGCCGGTGGACTCGATCCAGTACTGTCCAAAGAAATTGCTGCCCGAGGTTTTGATCACCCCGTTTGCGTAATTAAACAGGATCAATACCCTTGGCTTTTCTATGTCCCCTGCTCCATTTAGCACAGCCTGTACCTCGTCATATACCTGGTGTCCATAATCCGCGATCCCGGCCGCCTTATCTTCCTGGCCCAGTACCTCACCCAGGAGCTTTACCCAGTTTTCAAAGGTTGCCACACAGTCAAAGTCCCAGTTGGAGGTGGAAAACCCAACCGCAGGTATGCCTGCCGCCGCCAGTTTTTCGTATTCTTCCGTATTGTTGGCACTGTAGAACACCACATCCGGCTTCAGGTTCAGCAGTTCCTCAATATTCAGCTCCCCTCCCTGAAGGAAATCCGTGTTTACATCCAGTATGTCAGGCACCACCTTGGGCAGGATCGAATTCTCCGCCGCTACCATGGAAGACGGATGGATGCCCACCAGCTTCTCCGCCGAGCCCTCAAACAGGCTGTACACGGAGGGAAGGGGCAGGAGGGACGAGATGACAATGCGGTTGATCTCTGCCGGAATCTCAATCTCCCTTCCCGTGTGGTCCACCACAATACGCGTCTCTCCCTCCGGGGACTGGTCCGGAGAATGGTCCAGGACCGTTTCCCGGGCCTGGGTGTCCTGGACGGAAGCGGTTCCTGCCGCACCCGAACCACAGCCAATGAGAGATATTGCCATACCTGCCGCCAGCAAGGCGGCTGTCACTGCATTTCGTTTGATCATTTGTTTATCCTCCCTTGAAACTATGGTAGTGTCAAGTTTCACTACCTGTTTTATTGTTTAAACCTTGATTTTATGGGAGTTTGCAATAAAAAGAGCAATGACCTCCCTTTTTTTGGTATAATGTCCTCGACCAAAATTCCAAAAT